>Ga0196964_10001233_pt1 | contig 13224 bp, 12 predicted proteins | sample S1_10metaG_FD_148615 | JGI IMG/M metagenome (GOLD analysis project Ga0196964, IMG submission 148615) | Soil microbial communities from Anza Borrego desert, Southern California, United States - S1_10 | ecosystem: Environmental > Terrestrial > Soil > Desert | place: USA: California | collected...
AAAAAGCAAAAGCCTGTTTTTAGTAAAATTCTAAATCCGGGCGAACTGGTATTAGTTAATGACCATGAATTCTTCCACTTTACCAGTCCTATTAAACCTACTGCTGATGGTCAGGGTACAAGGGACGTTTTTGTTTTGACCTGCCCAAGTTTGCTTTCTGATTAATTTGTCATTGGTCATTGGTCATTTGTCATCAGCACTTACGTTCCCCTATCCCCCCAACGCTGGGGGGAAGGAGGGCAAAACGACAGATTAATGTAGGTTGGGTTGAGATAACGCAACCCAACGATAGGAAGAATTTGATGGGTTGAGCGCAAGCGAAACCCATCCTACAACTACTAGCTTATTTAAATTAGGTAGTTTTTTTACTGTACCGGGTTTTTTGAAACAACTGCGTTATTGTAGAGAACAACGCACTGCCAGAAACCCGATTTATTTGGTGGGTGTCCGTCATCCCTGTTGAAATCATGCCTACTTACTTCGTGGTCATTTCAGCTATACCAGATAGAGCAAGGAAACCTAGTCGCTCAAAATTAGAATCAAGATCAACTTGCTGTTCGTTAGCTACTTGACGAGGAGCGGTATAAATATCGTTAGCTACTTGGCTAGGAGTCGTGTTAGTATCCTCAGTTAATTCACGAGGAGGAGCGTAACTTTCACCGATGGGAGCCTCGGCTCGAACAGAGGCAGGTAAAGCTAAAGGTAGAATAGCTACAATGGATGCGAGCGCGAAGCGAGGCAAGTTAGCGCACATCGCACTAGAAGCAATAAAATTGGAAAGGTCAGTACGCTTCATAATTGAAAGCTCCTGTTCTCTTTCTTCTACGGTATCCACTCCCACTTGCAACTAAATCAATCTATAGCTGTAACTGAAACTCACTCTAAAACCTCACTATAGAGATAGAGAAGCTTGCCAAAATTCAGTCGTTTGAAGCATAATGCAAGCGATCGCTTATACTACTGGTATTTTGAGAGACTAGATATAATCCCTGAATGCTAGGATTTGATAATCCTAAATCGGTCTGACTCAAGTGTAAATGGTATGAAGAATGTTTGAAGCTGCGCCGATCGCTTGGCATAATGGCAGACTGGTTGAACGCGAAGAAGCTGCACCCTCGATCGCTAGCCATTCTCTTCATCTAGGCATCGGCGTTTTTGATGGGATTATGGCTTACTGGAATAGCGATCGCTATTACATTCATCGCCTAGACGCACATTTAGACCGCCTTCGCAATGGTTCCACACAAATGGGACTAGAATTTCCTTGGTCTAACGCAGATCTTAGCTCCGGTCTTTTATCCCTTCTAGAGGCACTTCCTCCACATAATTATTACATCCGACCAATTGTTTACCGTTCAGTACCACAGCTAAAATTTAGCGATACGCTGCCTGTGGATGTGACAATATTAGCGGTGACAATTGCACGCGATGTGGACAAATCTCTTACTTGTCACATCTCACCATATGAGCGTGTCTCCGGTCGCGCTATCCCAGTTTCGTGGAAGGTATGCGGAACATATGTCAATAGTTATTTAGCTCGTCGCGCTGCGGAGTTAGCTGGGTTTGATGATGCTATCATGCTTGACTATGAAGGTCGCATTACCGAAGCTTCTGCTGCTAATATTTTTTTCTTGCAAAAAGACACAGTTATTACACCTGAACTAACCCCGAATATCTTCCCTGGTATCACCCGCGCCACATTACTTGATATTGCTAAAAAATTAGGAATCGAGGTGATTGAACGCGATGTCCGACCTGATGAATTAGGAAATTTTGACGGTGCTTTCCTCGCTGCAACGATGATGGAGTTGAAGCCATTAGCCACCATTGATTCTTATACATATGATTCTGCGAATCATCTGCTATTTCGTCGGTTTTTGCAGGCATTTCGGGAAATTACCCACCAATAATGACCCATAATAAACTCACTCCATCCCAAAGCATATTTATAAGCCTTATTGTGGTCTCTTTGCTACAGAGACAATAATGTGTTGAGGAACATTTAATCTCCACCACAGCTCATCAGGCACTCCTGATTCGCGTAAATTTTTATAATCTTTTTCTGTCCATTCATCTTTTTCCATCACTTCTATTAGCGGCGCGAATGTTTCCTTGGAAGATGTCACTTTAAAATCAGTAATTCCTAACTCATAGCGAGCCTTTCCAAATGGGGTTTTCAAGTAAGCCTGTTCAAACGCCTCATGCTCACTGAATCCTTGTTCTTGTAGGATTACTAACTCTTTTAAAAATTTTTTCTTATTAAAATCTTTTAACCAGCCCCCAAAATTAGTTATTTTTGAAACACCGTCAAAATGTAACAGAGAACATATATATTTTTTATATTCTTTCTCTAAATTTAGCAAGGCAAATTTGGTAAATGATAACTTCTGTAGCTTATCATCAATTTTAGGTTCTGCTTCTTGGACGAGGGACAGTTGTGCAATTTCTTCTTCTTGAATGATGGCTGGTGTTCCTGTCCAAGACCAAGGACGAACATCTAATAGTAATTCGCTATTTCCAGTCTTAATATTGACATACCCTTGTCCCCAAATTAAGTTTTGAGCTTGAATATTAACTCGGAAATTAATCTCCCATATAAGCTTACCTACAATTCGGGGTGAACTACAAGACAGTTGCTCTAATTTTATTTCTGTCTTTACTTGTTCATGAGTAACCTTGTTTTTGTGATTTAGTAAGTTGGCATAGTATTCTTGCACTTGCAATGCCGTTACATTTTCAGCATCTTCTAATGTTAATCTTGCTTTTGCTAAGTTCGCCAAGGCTCTCATCTCTTTACAAATTGGATGCAGTCCATCAAGAGGAATAATTGGCGTATCTATTTCATTAACAGACTCTGAGGTTAGACACAAAGCAGGAAGAAGACTCGCTCCCGGTAATTTATGTCTTAAGTCGTAAGCTTTTCTTAAATGAGGTTTGCAGTGTTGGATAATACTGGTGGCTGGTAGACCAATAATAAATGATTCTAGTAGATAACGCAAAAAATCATGAGCAAAATCGTCAGGGATAGATTCTCTCATGACGAGCGCATGCGGTAATCCCAGGGGAATTAATCGGAAAGCTGTGCCAAGTCCTTGACAAGCATTGGCAATTAGTAAGCGTAGTTCTCTGCAAGCAATAAGTTGTTTAAATATTGTTTCTAATTCACTAATTTTGACCTGCGTTTGCTCCTGAAGATAAAGAACGCCATCCTTTTCTAAATCTAGAGTTTGACTGTGTCCACCGTAGTAAATAATATGCCAAGTATCTTGTAAAACTTGTTCTAATTCTGTCCGATTAGGTTGACAGATATGAATATCTACATTGGCGCGATCGCCTAAGTTTTTCAGAGCAATTTCAAACTGTTGAAATTCTTTCCTATCAATTTCTAAATTTATGTCATTTTTATTGTGACTTTTTTCCCCAAGAACAACTAGGATTCTAGTTTGCGAAGAAGATACATTAACAGTGCTAGGAGATTTTTGCTTAAAATCAGAGTCTACCCTTAAGTTTAAACGGTCTAAAAAACTCAAAGCAATTACTAAATCATTTTTATGATAGTATGAGTCCCAAAAAGACCATTGCTCCCAGGGAAGAGTGGCAATCTCTAGAGAATCAGTTTGAATAATGACACGCACAGGATCAACGGTACTATCAAGGATCTCCCGTAACCAACTTTGTAGAGAATCATCATTCAAAAGTTGATTAAAGCTATTAAAAAGCTCATCCTTTGATCGTTCGCACTGCTGATAAGATTCTGTCTCTGATAGGTGGCAAGATTGTCGAGTTTGTCTATAAGCGATTGCTCCTCGAACTTGTTCGCGACGAACTGGAATATATTGCTTTAGGCTATTTTTCCATTTCTCGAATTTATCGAGAGAATTGTTTAAAGAGGAAAGAGTAAACCTTGATGGAGAATTCATTTGAATATTTTCTGCTATCATAGATGCTTCTACGATGCAAGAAGAGGATATATCATCATTAGATGATATGTTCAAAGTAATACTCTTTACCATAATTCATTGGATTCCTACACGAGAAATTTTTCATGAATTTTGAGGTCTCCTCTACTAATTTCGACACCAAATATTTCTCCTCTTGAATATTTAAAAGGTAAATAGATGACTTTAGTTGTACCATCTGATTGACTGCCAATAATTTCATCAGGAGCATCTATAAAATATTCGTGGTTTCCTTGCTCATCTAATAAAATCATGCAAACATCAGGGGGTAATTTTTCATTATTTAAAGATTGAAGCTGTAGTAAAACATTTACTGGCTCAGAATCATTGACTTGGGAGACTGATACTGCAAAAACAAGGGGTCTACCTAAGTCATAAAATTCTTTTGCCATACGAACACTCGCTAGTGGATTATTGGGATCGCTGTTGGCAAGTTTTTCGGCTGTTAAAATTTCAGCTTCTAATAAATCAGGTTCTGCTTCTAATTCATCGAGGAAACGAGCAGTAGCGTATTGTAGTTGAGGTAATTGAACAAAAATTCCTAGCTCTTGAAAGGTTTTCCAGCCAGCCTCTACCCACTCGTCTACTTTTCTTAGTAGAAGTCCACCTAAACTATTGACAGAAAATACCTGTTCTGTTTCAGAAACCACTTCTGGTTCTAAAAAACTAATACAAATCTTTCTATTAAGTGCATCAGCAATTTTTTGAAGCATCCTTAAAGAATGCCCTTCATAGTCAGCATCTTCTAAACGAGCAATTACAGGTTGCTTTGTGCCAATTAAATCTGCAAGTTGTTTTTGAGTCAGTCCCGCCGAGGTACGTGATTCATAAATTAATTCAGCAACTTGAAGATTAACAGAAGCTTCTTCAATTTTTTCGCGATTTTCAATATTATTGCCAAATTTGCGCTTTAAAATTTGAACAGCATCGCTAGTTTTTGTCATCTTTAACATCTCCATTAGTTCTTAAATTTTATTCTTCGTAAGTGTATTTCGTTGGATTTTCAATATATTTTTTATTTCTTTCAATTGCTTTATCAATCGCTTTGTCAAACTCTCTTCTATTATCTTCTCTTTTTAGTAGAGCATTACATAGTACAGCAGTCTGCTTATGAAAAAAATAAAGTATACGATATGCTCTATTTTGGTAAGTTGCCCTCAATTCATAAATGTCATCTCGAAGGTACTCAGCGCTAGGACGGTGTAATTTATATCCCTCTATCTGTAATCGCTCAATACAAGCTATGAACTTATTAGAAGAATCGCAGTGGTTTTTCTCAGTTTCCTCTATCCAGTCAAGAACAGGCGCTTTTCCAGGTGTTTCTTGGTAATATACAACTCGCACTTTTGGCACGTTAATTCGTTCCTCAAAATGTTTTGGAAACACTCAACTAGGCTTACTTCGTGCTTTAAATATGATTATAGCAAAATTGTTATAAGTTGTGTGGGAAAACTTGGCGCTCCCCTTGAGTTGCCATGCTGTGCTAATCAGAACCCTCAACCCCAAGGCGTGTCTGCGGGGAGGGGTAACTAAAGATTCGATTAAATTTGCTTCTTCCGTACTTGTTATGCTGAATATCAGTTGTGAGTGCCTACAACCCATGTGTATGTAATTTCAACGCCATTACAGGCTGCGATCGCACAGATTTAGTTGAGATTATTCTCAAAGGCTTGCTAAGCAAGGCTTTGAGAATGAGTTTAAGGTAAATTAGCATACCTTTGTACGGAAGACCCGAAATTACGCATCGGTAAAGTTAATCCAGTAGGTCTGGTTGTTGCCGCACAATCATATCGTATAAAGGTTGAAAGCTAAACCATCCCATTTTGTGTGACCCAACTTGGCGCTGTGTGAGACGCGCCCGATCGGATTCAATGAATACTGGATTACCAGCAGCCTCTGCCAATAGCTGCGCTTGACATGAACGCTCCATTGTAATAAACCACCAAGCAGCTTCATCGACTGAGTGACCGACTGTAAGTAACCCGTGGTTACGTAGAATCATGGCTTTATTCTTGCCAAGTGTCTCAGCAATGCGTTTGCCTTCCTCAATCTCTAGGACTACACCAGTGTAGTCATTGAAAAGGCTGTGGTCTTGGTAGAAGGAACAGGCATCTTGGGTGAGGGGGTCGAGCAGGCGACCAAGGCTAGACCAGCTTTTGCCGTATACTGAGTGCGAATGTGCCACTGCCACAACGTCAGGACGGGCTGCATGAATTTGGGAGTGGATGGCAAAAGCTGCCTCGTTAACGGGCTGGTTGCCATGTACGACCTCACCGCGATCGCTAACCAAAATCAGATCGCTAGCCCGAATCAGACTAAAGTGCATTCCGAACGGGTTAACCCAGAAGTGATCCAAGCGTTCCGGATCTCTGGCAGTAATATGACCAGCAATTCCCTCACTAAAACCGAAGCGGCCAAAGAGGCGAAGTGCTGCTGCTAGACGTTGTTTACGATGGAGACGTTCATCCTCAACAGAAGCAAATGTCGGTGGTTGAGGAATGTTTTGAGGAGTTCTTAACGTCTGCATAGAGCTACCTTAGATGTGAAATTGTTGCTATTGAAATTGAGACTAACATTCATTGAGCGATCTCAGAAAGCCTCAGACCTGCTATATTCTGGCAATCAAAAGTTGCATTGTTATCAATGTGACGGTTAATCAACTCTATAATTTGCCCTGCTGAGTTTTGGAGAAACCACTGGGCTAGAGAGCCATAATCAAGAGGATGTTCAGACAATGGCTCAAAGCCTTTTTTCTTCCAAGCGCGAGCAGCAGTATTCATATCGTCAACACGAATAGCAACATGGTGAACAGCCACCAATCCCCTCTGATTTACAAAGCGGTCAAGTTGATCGCCTGCTGCGTGGGGAGAACCTAGAACTAGAAGACCGCCCGACGGCATTAAGAGTGTCACTAGATGGAGCCACAAATCAGCCGGAACAGTAGTGGCATTGTTACAAAACTCTATAGGAAATAAATCTGGACCTTCAACAATTTGGGCACCCAATGGCAGAAAAGATTCTGCATAAGTTTCAATGCTTAGGCGGTCAGGAAATGTAATTACACAGTGATCTACTACAACTGGCTCACCATACAGTTGGGTTTTAAAAGACCATTGTGCGAAAAACTCTGGGCTTGTAAAATCTTCTTTGAATTCCAGTAACCCATTATTTTCGATGAAAGGTGACTCAAACTCGCTATTGAAAGTTCCTTTATCAAAATCTAACTGTTTCATAAACTTACCCTCATTCTTTGAGCGTCAGTTTCATTAGTACACGTGTAAGGGCGAAGCATTTTTGGATAAAAATAGTGGCGTAGCCGAGAGTTTGTCTGCAAGAATGCTTTGCCCCTACTTGTTATAAATTATCTCAATAGAATCCTTCTGAATTGTGTATCCTGAATTCTTACGTATTTACAGACAAATTAGAGCTTTTTAGTTTTTATAATCTATTACACTATTATTTTAGCTCACTTAAAATTAACTTTGGTTGATTGCATTACAAAAAGTTCACATTTTATGGTATTTGCAGGGATAGAACCCATCTAAGAAAAAGGGCAGACTTTTGTGTCTGCCCATACTACAATTTTGACAACCGCCTTCAATTAGCTTGCAGAAACCTTTAAGCTGCTGGGTTGCGCTAGATTACCTTGTAATACAACGCCTCGGTTATTGGCATGGAGATGGCGGAGGATCTTGTAAATCGCTTCAATTTGGTCAGATGCTCCTGCTTTGTCGGCTAGTTGTGCCAGCGAGAGAGGAATATTTTCCGCTTTTAAAACCTGCATCACCTGTTTCTGTAGATCCAGGATGGTGGCTGCGGCTTTTTTACCAGCTTCTACCCCTGGTTGGTGATAAGCATTGATGTTGACAAGAAAACCATAAAGACCGACAGCGCGATCGTACAAGGCAATCAACGCGCCAACGGTGCGGGGGTTCACCTGGGGAATTGTTACGGTAATCGAATCTCGGTGGTTTTCGTAGAGAGCTTTGCGGGTTCCTTGCAAAAAGCCGGATAGATAATCTCCTGATGTCACACCAGGGTCTATTTCTACGGATGGCCCCTGACGATCCTCTAAAACTTCTATAAAAGTGAGAAAGAAATTCAAGACGCCTTCTCGCAGTTGCTGAACGTAGGCGTGTTGGTCGGTTGAGCCTTTGTTGCCATAAACAGCAATGCCTTGGTTAACGGTATTGCCATCTAAGTCTTTCTCTTTACCCAAAGATTCCATCACCAACTGTTGCAAGTAGCGACTAAACAGCAACAGGCTATCTTTGTATGGCAAGACTACCATATCTTTCTCACCGCGACCGTTACCAGAAAAGTACCAAGATAAGGCTAGCAAGGCTGCGGGATTTTCTTTGATATTGTGCTTGCGGGTGGCGGCGTCCATTTCTTTGGCACCGTCAAGCATTTGGCGGATGTTAATTCCCTGCAAAGCTGCTGGTACTAAACCTACGGCTGACAGTTCCGAGGTACGTCCTCCCACCCAGTCTTCCATAGGAAAAGTTGCCAGCCAGCCTTCAGATTTTGCCTGTTTGTCTAAGTTACTATCCTTGCCAGTGATAGCAACAGCATGACGGGCAAAGTCTAGGTTTTTCTCGGTGTAGGCTTTTTTGACCTCGATCATCCCGTTGCGGGGTTCCGGGGTTCCCCCAGATTTGGAGATCACTAACACCAGGGTTGTAGCGAGGCGGTCTTTTAGATGGGTGAGAACACTATCGATGCCAGCTGGATCGCTGTTATCAATGAAGTGAATAGCTAAGGGTGGAAAGTCTGGAGCTAGCGCTGAGGCGACAAACTCCGGTCCTAGAGCAGATCCACCAATACCAATGGAAAGGATATCAGTAAATTTTGGGGCACCAGGAGGATAAATTTTGCCACTGTGGACTTGGCTGCTGAATAATTCAATCTGCTCTAGGGTTTGTACGATTTGTTGTTTAAGTTCCGCTGAGGGTGCTAAATCAGGGTCTCGCAGCCAGTAGTGACCGACCATGCGGTTTTCATCGGGGTTGGCGATCGCACCCGCCTCTAGTGCGTCCATGTCCTTAAAAGCCTTCTCAAACTTGGGTCGCATAGCCTCAACAAAGGCATCATCAAACCGCATACGGCTGATGTCGAGGTAAAAACCCAACCCCTCGTGGTAGTAAAGCCAGTCTTGGTAACGTTGCCAGAGTGCTGCGGCATCCATAAGCAAATCTCAACCTCTCTTACACCAACTGTAAGTTTAAGGCGGAAGTTGGGGGCTATATGTCTGGTTTGGGCAGAACTCGCAGGAATTTAATAATATTACCCGTAACTTCAATGCCAATCAGGTAGTTATCTAGAGTGAATCGGTAGAATATGGCATCGGAGCCAATCCGCTGTAGGTCTGGCAGGTCATGAATATAATCGATCGCCTTGACATCCTCAAAGACGAATTTATAGATCCGCTCATAAGCAGCAGACTCTAAGTTCTGAAGGTCTTGCAAAAACGACCTAGCATAGCGCACTTCTAACTTCACGCGCGTCAACTTACCTTACTGAAAGTGCAAAAATTGTAAAGCCTCTTCGCGGGTCAGTGTATCCCCAGGCTGTAAACCTCGCTTCGACTCTTGAATGGCTCTCAGCATATAGAGGTCATAATAAAGCGATTGTAGGACTCTCCAGACGTATTCCAAGTTATCATCAGAGACTTGCTCTATTACGTGAGGCAGCTGATGAGCGATCAAGCGCTGTAATCTAATTTTCAGAAATTTCATACTGATAGCAGAAGGCAGAAAGCAGAAGCTAAAAGGCTGGAAAAGCAATGGCTTCAGCAATTAAGAAAGTCTTAATTGCCAAGGTTATTGCTATATAGGAAGTTGTAAAGTAAGCAACCTAATAGAATGTTTACTTTCGTTCAGTTTCCGGGGCGCAATGGCTAAGCCAAGCTACACTTTGGTAACGCTAGCTCCTGCGGAACCTCGCGCTGACCCACCAACCGCAACCAGCCAGCAGTGGGCAAACAGTAAAACATCAGCCAAAAGACATATTATCAGATGCGTAGTCCTATTATTAGCTTTGCTGCGCGTGCATTTTCATTAAAATAATCAATTGTTGCCGAAGCAATTAAAGGATTTTTTGCTATGCCAAAAAGGAAATGGTTATTTGCCATTCTATTTTTTGCCTGTATGGCAATAACTGTGCTTATTGGCGATTTGAGAATTAATAACGCTATAGCACAACAGGGCGGAAATAGCCAGCAAAAGTTAGTAATGTTTACTTCAGCCGACTATCCACCTTATGAATTTCGAGATACTGCGACTGGCAAAAATGAAATTATAGGTTTTGATGTTGATATTGCCAATTACATTACCCAAAAGCTAGGGTATAAATTTGAAGTTAGAGATACAGATTTTAATGGTTTGATTCCTGCATTGCAGTCGCGTCGTGCTGACTTTGTTATGGCTGGTATGACCCCCACACCAGAGCGGCAAAGAAATTTGGATTTTTCCGATATTTACTATGAAGCGAAAAACACAATTGTTGCGAAAAAAGGTAGCAATCTGACTAAGCCAGAAGATTTGGCTGGAAAGAAAGTCGGTGTGCAGTTAGGAACTATTCAAGAAAAAGAAGCTAATAAATATAAAGGCGTAACAATTGTACCACTTAATAAGACTGGTGAAATTATCCAAGAAATTAAGTCAAATAGAATTAGCGCTGCAATTATTGAAAATACGACCGCTCAGGGGTTTATCGCCAATAACCCTGATTTAGAGTTTAATACTATTCTCAGCACTGAAGCATCGGGTTCCGCTATTGCTTTTCCCAAAGGTTCCGAGTTAGTCGATGACTTCAACCGGGTTCTCAAGCAAATGAAAGATAGCGGGGAAATAGAAAGACTGGCAAAGAAGTGGTTTGAAAATAATGGCAAACCTGAAACCGCCAGTAGTGGAAACTTATCTTTTGCTAAAATAGCGCCTAGTATTCCTTACATTCTTGAAGGAATATTAATAACGTTACAATTTACGGCTATATCAGCATTTTTGGGATTTATCTGGGGTACGGTGCTGTCTTTGTTTAAAATTTCTACTATCAAGCCGCTGCTTTGGTTTGGCACCGCCTACACCTCTATATTCCGAGGTACACCATTGCTGTTGCAATTAGCTTTAGTATATTACGCAACGCCACAACTCACTGGCTATGATATTTCCGCATTAGCAGCAGGGGTAATTACGTTTACTCTTAACTCAGGAGCTTATATTTCCGAAACTATACGCGCAGGAATTTTGGCAGTTGATAAAGGACAACGGGAAGCGGCGTTGTCGCTGGGTGTCCCTTATAGACCAATGATGTTAGATATTATTTTACCACAGGGGTTAAAAAACATTTTGCCTGCGCTGGTAAATGAGAGTATTGCTCTGCTTAAAGATTCGGCTTTGGTTTCAACTATTGGTGTAGCTGATTTATTACGCCGTGCCCAAATTGTGGGATCGGAAAAGTATATCTATTTTGAACCACTATTATTTGCTGGTGCTATTTACTATTTGATGGTGATGGCTTTAACTTGGGGAGGTTATGCACTTGAGCGCAGATTACAACGTAGCAGTTGAAGTTAAAGGGCTGTTTAAATCGTTTGGAAAACTTAAGGTTTTGCAAGGAATTTCTACGGAGGTTAGGCAAGGGGAAGTTGTTGCTATTATCGGACCTTCGGGTTCTGGTAAGTCAACTTTTCTGCGTTGTATGAATTTACTAGAGGTTCCGAATTCTGGGAAGATATACATTAATGGGGTAGATATTACGTCTCGTAAGACGAATATCATGGAGATTCGCCAGAATGTGGGCATGGTGTTTCAGCATTTCCATTTATTTCCTCACATGACGACGCTGGAAAATGTGACGTATGCGCCAATGAAGGTGAAGAAAGTTTCGACTGAGGTGGCGCGACGAGAAGGGATGGAACTGCTATCGAAGGTAGGTTTAGCAGAAAAGGCGGATGTTTATCCTTCTAAGTTGTCGGGGGGACAGAAGCAGCGGGTAGCGATCGCGCGTTCTTTGGCAATGAAGCCCGAAATCATGCTGTTTGATGAACCCACCTCTGCACTCGACCCAGAAATGGTTAAGGAGGTTTTAGAGGTGATGAAAGATTTAACCAAAACCGGGATCACGATGGCGATCGTTACACATGAGATGGGTTTTGCGCGGGAAGTTGCCGATCGCATTTTATTCTTGGATAGAGGCACCCTGGCTGAAGATGCACCCCCGTCTGAGTTTTTTACCAACCCCAAGAGCGATCGGGCTAAACAGTTCCTGGAGAAGATGCTCTAACGGAGTGCGATCGCGCTAGTATCTTAGGCATTAACTTTGCCATCAGGCATTGTTGCGCCACGCATATCCGCACCGAGCAAATTTGCCGTACTCATTTCTGCCCTCATCATATTTGCATTACAGAGATTGGCATCAGCTAAATCTGCTCTGGCAAGATAAGTATCAATCAGATCCGCATCACTAAGATTGGCATACGACAGGTCTGCCCGACTTAAATCAGCCCTATTTAGCCTTGCACTACTCAGGTTTGCCTTTCTCAGCTTAGCCTGAGTCAGCTTGGTATCAGGCAGTAATGCGCCACTCAGGTTAGCACCAGTTAGATCCCCGCCTATGAGTAACACCCGCTCTAGCTTGGCATTAGTAAGGTTAGCTCCAGGCAGTAAAGCTTGAGTCAGGTTTGCCTCAGTCAAAAAGGCATTACTAAGATTTGCCTCACTCAGGTTAGCACCACTCAAATCTGTACCACGCAGATTGGCACCACTCAAGTTAGCACCACTCAGGTCAACCCTAGCCAAATCTGCGCCAGTCATATTTACACCACGCAGGTCAGCCTTACGCATTTTGGCACCACGTAGCGTTGAAATGTAAGCTCTCTTCTCCTCGCGGAAGTTGGCATTACGCAGACACGCACCACTCAGGTTAGCACCGCTGAGATTAGCAGCACGCAGGTCTGCTTCCATTAGGTTCGCATCCAGCAGATTTGCCAAAGTTATGTCTGCACCACGCAGGTCTGCACCGTTTAGAATGGCACCATGCAAGTCTGCATCATGCAAATTCGCACCACGCAAATCTGCCTGGATCAGGTTGGCACCACTCAGCTTTGTACCAGTTAGATTGGCTTTATACAGCTTTGCCCGATTTAGGTATGCAAAAATTAAGGTGGCGCTACGTAGGTCTGCCTCAATCAACGCTACACCAATCAAGTCGGCACCAAACAGGTTGACACCACTCAGGTTGGCACCACTAAAGTTTCTGTGTC
>Ga0196964_10001234_pt1 | contig 13217 bp, 10 predicted proteins | sample S1_10metaG_FD_148615 | JGI IMG/M metagenome (GOLD analysis project Ga0196964, IMG submission 148615) | Soil microbial communities from Anza Borrego desert, Southern California, United States - S1_10 | ecosystem: Environmental > Terrestrial > Soil > Desert | place: USA: California | collected...
GCTCGACGGGCTCCAGCGCCAGGAAGGATCCGACCAGAACGGGTCGTACCAGTACGGGTTATAGAACGGGCTGAAGTAGCCCATGTTATAGAACGGATAATTGAAGCGGCGGATGCGGGTTGCGTAATAATCGTCCTGCTCATAGTCAATGTAGCCATCGCTTTCATAGCTGGTGCCATAACTGCGCTGACCTTCATTATCCGACCCTGATTCCCCTGTGCTCGTATACTCGTCCGATGTTTCGCGCTGGCGACGGGCCTCCTCCTGCGCTCTTTTCTTGTCTTCCCTCTTCTGCATTTCCAGGTCACTGCTGTTGAAATAGATGTCATCGTTATTGCCGCCCTGGGCGAATGACTCAGTCTGACCAATCCCCAGAAGCATAAAGCTGATAAAAAGGAGATGTTTCATAATTGTAAGCGATTTTGCTTAATAAATTGCCTTTCGAAATTACTACATTTGCGGCACTCAGCCCAATGATTTACATCGAAAAGTATGCCAATTTTTTATGAGTACATTAACAACACGCGCACAGGATTACGCCCAATGGTATAACGACCTTGTACTGAAAGGCGGCCTGGCAGATTATTCGGCAGTCAGAGGTTGCATGGTAATAAAGCCTTATGGTTACAGGCTTTGGGAAAACATGCGTGATGTGCTGGACCGCATGTTCAAAGAGACCGGTCATCAGAACGCTTACTTCCCGCTTTTTGTTCCCAAAAGTCTGTTCGAGGCGGAAGAGAAGAATGCAGAAGGCTTTGCGAAAGAGTGCGCCGTAGTGACCCACTACCGGTTAAAAACCGACCCTGAAAACAAAGGCAAGCTGATCGTGGATCCGGCTGCTAGGCTCGAAGAAGAGCTTGTTGTCCGCCCCACGAGCGAGGCTATTATCTGGAATACATATCGCGACTGGATCCAGTCTTACCGCGACCTGCCCATACTGATCAACCAGTGGGCGAACGTCGTCCGCTGGGAAATGCGTACCCGTCTCTTCCTGCGTACCGCGGAATTTCTCTGGCAGGAAGGGCATACCGCGCATGCAACCAAACAGGAGGCTATCGAGGAAACGGAAAAAATGCTGGAGGTATATGCCCGGTTCGCTGAAGAATACATGGCGCTCCCGGTGATCCGTGGCGTGAAAACCCCCAATGAAAGATTCGCCGGCGCGGAAGATACTTATTGCATCGAAGCACTGATGCAGGATGGAAAGGCGCTGCAGGCCGGCACCTCCCATTTCCTGGGACAGAATTTTGCCAGGGCATTCGATGTGAAGTTTGCAGGAAAGGACAATACCATGGAGTATGTCTGGGCAACCTCCTGGGGCGTGTCCACCCGGCTGATCGGTGCGCTGGTGATGGCACACAGCGATGACAAGGGGCTTGTGATGCCGCCAAAGATCGCGCCGCTGCAGGTGGTGATCGTGCCGATCTACAACAAGGATGCTGCCGTAAGGGAAAAGATAGACGGCAGGGCGAATGCTATTATGCAGGAGCTGAAGGCAAAAGGCATCAGCGCCAGCTATGATAATGATGAGAATACCCGTCCGGGATGGAAATTCGCAGAGCATGAGCTGCGCGGTGTGCCGGTGCGTATTGCGCTCGGCGCGCGGGATATGGAGAATAATGTGGCCGAGGTAGCCAGAAGGGATTCCGGCGAGAAAGCCTCTGTGTCGCTCGATGCACTTGCGGAGACCGTCGTCTCATTGCTCGACGATATCCAGAACAGCCTCTACCAGCGGGCACTGAGCTTCCGTGAAGCGCATACGACAAATGCCGACAGCTGGGAAGAGTTCGTATCCATCCTCGATGGTAAAGGCGGCTTCGTGTCGGCCCATTGGGACGGCACCCCGGCGACCGAGGAAAAGATCAAAGAGATGACGAAGGCTACCATCCGCTGTATCCCGCTCAACAATCGGCAGGAGGAAGGTAAATGTGTGCTCACGGGCAATCCTTCTAAACAGCGGGTGCTGTTCGCCAGGGCCTATTAATACCGGATTTCTTGCAGCAGCAATCCTATGGAAGGTTCAGGAAAGCAAAACGAGCTATTCAGCAATACGATCGACGAAACGGGAAAAGCCTACATACTGGAAACAGCCAGGTGGGCCCGTTTCGTCGCTATTGTCATGATCATACTGCAAAGCCTGATGCTGGTGCTTGCCGTTATCTTCTCGTATGCCAATGGCGCTGATGTATCCAGGCTTATGGGGCAGCAGGCTGGTCTGGCTGCCGGTGTCGCGGTCTTCATCTTTTATGTCTTCATCCTGCTTATCTTTTTTTATCCGCTCATCTGTCTGCTGAAATTTTCCGGCAAGATCAGGACCGCACTGGCAACGGGAGACACGGAACTGATCAGCGAGGCATTCCGCAACCTGAAGAACATGTTCAAGTTCTTCGGCATCTTCCTGATCGTCATCCTTGCCGTCTACGGTATCGTGATGCTGATCGGACTGCTGTCACTTGCGTTCCTGTATTGAACGAATCGTCCGGCCGTCACAGACTACCGGAGTACCTGGACTTTTATGGTCTTCCTGAAGCCGGTTCCCGAAAGCGTGAAGAAATAGATGCCGGACTGAAGTCCGCCCACATCCAGATCTATTTCATTCCTGCCAGCTCCGTAATTCCGGGGCCCGCTGTTGATCACCATTCTTCCGCCGATGTCGAACAAACTCCAGCTTAGCTGCTGCGCGGCATTGACCGCGAACCGGATCCTTGCCCGCTCCGTAGCAGGATTTGGAAACACGCCCGGCTCCGTTATACCTGAAGCCAGGTCTGCGACATCAACCGTTATCGGCACTGCCCTGCTGTTGAGGATGGTGCTGTCCCCGTTATTGATCAGAAGCACGTAAGCATTAAGGTTAGCCTTGTTCCATGCCGGGTCTACGGTTGTGTGAAAGTTGTAGCTATAGGCGGTATTATGGTCCAGGTTCGGAGGCAGCATTGCGGGCGCCCCATCCGCGGCGGGGAATACTTTCCGGGCTACGAAATTGTAGTGCATCTGTGAGGCCGGCACCGGGTTCGGTTTCAGCTCGAAGCCACCCATAGTGCCGAGGGCGCCGCCAGACCAGATATTGTCCTGGTTATACCCGCTGCCGGACCCCGTGACGCTATCTTCCGTCACCACGAGCACCAGCCTGAGATCGCCTGCAAGATCAATAGCGGGAGTCACGGTGACATCCACATTCAGATCGTCCAGGGCAAGTCCGCCGGTAAGCTGCAGGTCAGCGTAGCCGAAATACAGCTGCATCTTCTGGATCTCGTGAAAAAAGCTGTCTGCATGCACGGATTTTCTGCGGTCGAACAGGTAGTAGGGAGCGTAGTTATAGCCGTGGTAGTAGAGGAAGTCGCTATAGTCCTGGATCGCCATCGGGTCGGATTCGTGCGCGGCGATACGGCAAAGATTCATATCGTTATCTACGGTCTGGTTCATCAGCACTATTCCCCGCGGGGCCCAGTCATTCCAGGTTCCTGTTCCGTGTTCGATTGTCAGCAGGCGGTCCGGGACGAAATAAGCGCCGTTCAGCCAGGTCAGCGCCGTATCGTTATGGTGCGTCGTGTCTCCGGCAGTCTCTGCCCAGGCGGTCACCTGGTGCGTGCCGGGTCCGGACACCGTATCCCGGACGGGATGAGAAAAGTCGTGATAGGTAAATGGCGGAATCTGGACACCGGATATGGTATGGCTATATACCGGGCCGTTGCCCTGCTTAAACTTTACCGTATAGCCGGTGATCGTATCGAGCCCGTAGTTAAAGACAGTTCCCTCATGGCGGAAGCCGGTGCCGTGCGCCACATAGCTCAGCAGCGGCTCGGTCGGGGTTATGCCCGTAAGCCAGATATCTTTCTGCGCCGGGGCAAACACCAGGACGTTATCTATCTCCCAGCCTTTGATGTAGCCGCCTCCGTCACTGTACCGGAAACCGATGCGCACGTCGCTCTGTCCTGCATAGGCGCTGATGTCCAGGAATAATGTCCGGAGCACCGGGGATAGGTCGCCGCCAACCTGCTGCAGCGTGTCCCAGCTGTTGCCGCCATCGGTCGTTATCTCCACCGTCGCCGTTTCTGTGATCCCCTGGTTCGTATGTCCCCTGAAATAAGTATCGTACCGGAGCCAGACATTGGTATGTCCGGTAAGATCAATCTGCGGTGTGATCAGGAGCACATTGCTGTTGTTATGGTCTATGCTGCAGCCTTCGGGTATTCCCGCAATCCTGCTGCTGCCGGGCCAGTTGTTGCAGGCCCCGCCCACGAGGTAGGGGAGCCCGGTCTGCCAGGACACCGGACCGCTGAACTGATGACCCCAGCCAACGATCTGATAGGAGCTGAACGATTCGAAATCTTCATCGAAGATAACCTGCTGGGCCCCGGCACCGGCCGCGAACAAGAACCATAAAAGGGAGAGTAGATATCTTTTCATTTGCTCAGTTGAAGAGCTGGGCAGACATTTCCGCCAGGCACGTAAAGGAATTGCTGTCATCACCGGTCAGCCGGCACCAGGTAAAGTTTACAAAATCCGGCACCGGATTTCTAACAGTATTGTAAAAAAAATCCCTGCGAGTGATCTCGCAGGGATATCAAAACGGAGGTTATAGTGATTACCACACTTTAGCCCGCTCAGCTGCCGGGCGGTACATCTTGTCGCCAGGCTTTACATTGAAGGCGTTGTAAAACTCCTGCATGTTGCTCAGCGGCCCGTTGCATCTCCATTCATTCGGAGAGTGCGGGTCGGTGATGATGCGGGAAGCCATTTCTTCAGGCCGGGTATTGGCGCGCCATACCTGTGCCCAGCTCAGGAAAAAGCGCTGGTCGGGGGTAAAGCCGTCGATCGTCTGGGTGCTTTTGCCCTGTGGCGTCTTCTTGAATGCTTCATAGGCAATAGCCAGTCCGCCCAGGTCGGCGAGGTTTTCACCCAGTGTCAGCTCCCCGTTCACATGCACTGTATCCAGCACCGTATATTCGTTGAACTGCTTTACGACCACATTAGCCTTCTGCTCAAACTTCTTTGCGTCCTCGGCCGTCCACCAGTCGTGCAGATTGCCATCCGCATCATACTGACGTCCCTGGTCATCAAATCCGTGCGTCATCTCGTGCCCGATCACCGCGCCGATGCCCCCGTAGTTTACGGCGTCATCCGCTACGAAATCGAAGAACGGGTACTGAAGGATGCCGGCAGGGAAAACGATCTCGTTGAAGGCAGGATTATAGTAGGCATTGACCGTAGGCGGCGTCATGCCCCATTCCATCTTGTCAACCGGTCTGCCCAGCTTGGCAATGTTGTAGTCGTATTCGAACTCTGAAGCCGCCAGAATATTCACCGCAAAATTATTGTCCACGATCCGGAGCTTGCTGTAATCCTTCCATTTGTCGGGATAGCCGATTTTCTTCATGAACGTATTCAGCTTCCTGAGCGCTTTTTTCTTCGTAGTCGTGCTCATCCAGTCCAGCCTGTTGATCCTGTCGGCATAGGTCTGCTGCAGGTTGTTTACCAGGGTAAGCATTCTTTCTTTTGCTTCCGGCTGGAAATGCTTTTCCACATACATCTGCCCAAGCAGCTCACCTACGGATCCGTCAACGACGGAAAGCACTCTTTTCCAGCGGGGTTTTTGTTCCTGCTGACCGCGCAGGGTTTTGCCGTAGAACTGGAACCTGAGCTCGTCGAATTCCGAGCTGAGATAGGGCGCCATGTCGTTGACCACATGGAAAGCAAGGTATTTTTTCCAGGCCTGCAGCGGCATGCTGCTGATCATGCCAGCGGCTGTCGCCAGGAATTTGGGCTGTCCTACGATCACGGAGTCCTGACCTTTTACCTTCATCATTTCAAAGAGGCGGGTCCAGTCTACGCCGGGTGTCTGGCGGGACAGGTCGTTCAGACTGAACTTGTTGTACAGCTTGTACGGGTCACGCATCTCCACCCGGGTCATGGACGCCTCAGCCAGCCTCGTTTCCATCTCATAGATCTGGCGGGCGGTTGCCTCGGGGTTCTCATCCTTCATCAGCTTGAGCATCTGTACCAGGTAGTTCCTGTACTGCTCCCGGATCCGCTCAGACCGGGCATCCTGCTTAAAATAGTAATCCCGGTCGGGCAGGCCCAGTCCGCCCTGGAAGATCTGGGGCATCTGCCTGGTTACATTCTTATCATCGGGTGCTACATAGAAGCTGAAGATCGGGGCAATGCCCTGCGTATGCTGGGTCGCGATTTCGCGCAGCAGCCCGTTCACGTCGTTCACCGAAGCTATCCGTTTCAACACCGGCGTCAGGGGGCTGAGACCCGCGGCATTGATTGCTTCCTCATCCATCCCGCTTTTATAAAAGGCACCTACTTTCCATTGTTTATTCTCCTTATCGGCCTTTACGTTCATTGCCTCGTTCAGGAGCGCATGCAGGGCCGCATAGTTGTTTTCCTGGAGCTCATTAAAGCTTCCCCAGCGTGTTTCGGTGGGGGGGATGGGGTTGTTCTTCAGCCATGCGCCGTTCGCGTACATGAAGAAGTTATCACCGGGCCTTACCGATTTGTCGATGTTGGCCGGATCAAGCAACTTGCGATCGGCGCTGGTATTGCCGCCACCGGCATATCCGGGCATTCCGAAAGCAAGCAGCGCCGCACTTACAAGAAGTGTGTGTTTCAAACTCATGTCAAATAATAATTTTTGGAGATAATATCTTACAAATATAGGCAAGACTGCCGGCTAAATCTGTTGGCAACTCCTTAAAACAGAGGGAAAACGGGGTTAATTAGCCTATCAGCCTACGGTCTTCACTTCCACTATGCCCTGGAAAAGGTAAATATGGCGGGTTCCTACTTCAAGGCAGCGGCTTCTTGTGCGCAGACGCTCCAGCAATCTGAATACCCTGCCATCTTCAGTCTGGAACTGTGCGCCGGGTTCCAGGCTGTCAATCAGGCAATATCCCTTTTTTTTCCTGTCATACCGGTACAGCGCTTTAAAAAGCTCCGGGTCCGTGCAGGTGCTGGCCGCGGGGTTGCGGATATAAGCAAGCAGGGCAGCCTCAACATCTTTCGGAAAAAAACCTTTGCCGAGGAATGGGATCAGGATATGTCGGAACTGGGTCTTCCATTCTTTTCCGTGAGGCGCTACCGTATGCTTGAAATGGACATAAACGAGCAGGTGTGCCAGCTCGTGCAGCAGCGTGATCAGGAAGCTGTACGGGTTGAGATTGATGTTCAGGCTTATCCGGTGAAACGGATGCTCCTTCGTGGGGTTGCGGTAATCGCCGAGCACACTCCTGCGTTCCCGGGTTAGCGTGAGATGGATGGTATGGTTCTGAAAAAAAGGAGATACCAGGTCAAATGACCCTTCGGGAATAAATCGTTTCAGCAGGTGGAGCGAGGTTTCCTGTTTGGCCATAATTATTTAACCTGTCTCGCCAGCTTGCTGAGCATGATGGTCTCCACCGTTGTGTACACGGCATAGATACCGAACAGCACAAACAGGGATGGCTTATGAATATTTTTCCGGTTGAGCAGTACATAGAACAGGATGCTGCCGATGCAGATCATCAGCTTCAGCAGCGTAGCGCCGTACACTCCGCGCACAAACGCCTGCGGGCGCTCCGCCAGCTGTTTGCGAACGATCTGCCAGCTTACCAGGGTAAGACCGGCCATGAGCCCGTTGGCAACCATCAGCAGGGTATGATTAAACTGCGGGGCGGCAGTCTTCAGGTAATAGAAGATCCCGGTCAGGACGAGGAATAGTACGAGGACCGTTATTGTAAAGGAATGTTTCATTTTTTGTTTGGCTTGTTAAATTCCCTGATCAGTTGCCAGAGCGAAATCACCAGGGCGATCAGCGGCAGCGTAACGATGAAAACCGGAAATTTCCATTCCGTCTTCCGGTCCAGCTTATAACCGATCCAGACCGCGGCGCCGAGGATCACCATCCATTGCGTTGCCAGTCCGGCATACCGCATCATGTTCGTTGTCTTTTTCGGTTCCATGCTCATTGCGTGCTACCTGTTTCCGGATTTTTTGCTGCCCGGTATCGCCTGTTGCCTGATCACGTCCGCCGACGGCAGGATGCTGTTCATATCCTCTCGCTTCACCCGGTCCATGTTCAGCATGGCTGTATCCTTCGGACCCTTATAGTTCCCGACAATGACCTGCTTCAGATTCTCCGCCATCTTCTGCTGATTTTCCACCATGCTGCTCAGCGAGTCTACCGTCCTCTTCATCCGGATCACCTCGATACGGTTCTGGTCTTTGCCGTAGCCCGGTATATAATATTTTAGCGGGGTGAACAGCAGGATCATGACCGTTATGGTAACGATCAGGACAAAAAGAGTGCTGAACAGCATATAGATCTTGCTTTTGGTAAGACTCAGGGATGCCACCTCTTCGAGCGATTCATCGTCAATGAATACGACCCGGTAAGGAGCATTCAGTCTCCGGAAAAGATCAGGACGCTTTCTGGGCTCTTTGTTCATGCAGCGGATTGCCACCGCAAGTTAAGGGAAATAGGCATATGGCTCATTGGCGCGACCGCGCCATTTAACCCGTTGGCCTTCAGGCTGCTGTCGTCCCGGTATCGCTGTGTCAAACGGAAACGATGCCGGGATTACCGGCCTCCACGGATAATAACGGACCGCCCACAAGGCTAGGGCTGCATGGTTCGCAAGGTGCACAGACTACTAAACAACGGCATTTCCTGGCCTGGATGCTCACACCTTGCCTGTAGAGCCGTGATCAACACAGGTAGCGTCTCCGGGAAAGCTGCTTAAAGTTCTCTTTTCAGAGATCAGCCTTTTCAGTTCAGTCAAAGGAGCTACCGCTTCACTCAAAGACATTATGAGGGAACGCAAAGCCGCTATGAGTGCAGTCAATGCCACTATGAGTGAACACAACGCCGCTATGAGTGCAGTCAAAGCTACTATGAGTGAACACAAAGCCGCTATGAGTGCAGTCAAAGCCACTATGAGTGAACACAAAGCCACCATGATTGAACACAAAGAGACAATGAGTGCACTCAAAGTCACAATGAGTGCGCTCAAAGACATTATGAGTGCGCTCAAAGACATTATGAGTGAGCTCAAAGTCACGATAAGTGCGCTCAAAGACATTATACGTGAACTCAAAGACATTGTACGTGAGCTCAAACACATTTTGATTTCACTCGAGACTGTAAGAGACTGTAAAATAAACTGTGTCAAAGTAAAAAATAGTAAACGGCAGTGTGCTGAAAACGGGCATCCGGGCACCGCTGAAGAAAGAGATTCAGAGGGCAGAAGAGCAGGAAGGGCAGAGGGTAGAAGGGGCAGAGCAAAAGCTACGGAATAACATCAAAACGATTCACCCAAAACACCCCCGCACTGCTTTAGCTAGTCTTACCAACGACCTGAACAATTCGGCCTTTGGTTCCTGAATTCTTGCCGTTCGTTACTGAAAAAAGGCCGCTGGATAAATCTCACCGCAGAACCGTTACACATTCAGCAAATTTGCTTTTAAGCGGTTTTTAGAGCGGTTTTATCATATTGAGTTAACACTGCGCATGTATTGGGCTGGTTAAGTTTAACTATAGTATGACAAAAAAAATTTGTTAACATATTGCAAATTGCAAAAAACCTCACTACGTTTACATCACCCATCCCCCATGAAATGAAATTGACTTGCCCTGCATCAGTTTTCATTCTTCTATTCGTCCTCTTTAGCGCAGAGATCGCTGCTGCTTCAGGGGATACGCTAAAATGCCACCTGCCTCTGCCTGCCAGGGGTAGAAAAGGCAGCCTTATCCAGCCGTTTTACTATGCCGGCACTAAATCCGGTTGCGCCGTTCTGGATATCCGGCTTCTCCGGTACGACACTGCCGACACTGCCGCGGTTTTCCGCTACAAGGGTACCCACAGGTTAAAAAAAGGTGCGGGCAGTCTGAGACTGAAGCTTGACGACAGGACGCTGACCGAATTCAATACAGAGTATCAGCAGTTGCTTAAAGCGCTCGGCGCGCTGCCTGTGGGACAATATCTTCTTTCGCTGGATATCTTCCTGCCGGGGGATACGATCACAAGGATATTCCATTATACAGAAGACAGCAGCCTCAGTTCCTTTTCTCCCGCCAGTTCCGCCATAGGGGCCAGCCTGCTGCAGGCCTCTGGCAGGCAGGAGAATAAGGGGGTAAACCCATCGCTCGCCTTTTCCAGGGCGAGGAAAAAACTGCTGCGCCGCCTGGCGGCAAAAGGTTTCACCACTACGAGCCGTCAGGCCAACGGATCAGAGATCCTGGACCTCCATTATAATGGAAAGTTCATCCGTTATTACAGGATTCCCGCTGCTAACCCGCTTGCCGCCATCGAAGCGGAACAGAGAAGAGCCAGGGAACATGGGGCCGCCATGGTAGGTGCCGAACTGGAAAGCTTCCAGTCGGTGTTTACGGGGTTAAAGCAGAAAGACGAAGACAGCAAGGAAGTCACCGGAGAGCTTTCCTTCAATGCCTACGCCGCCAACGACCAGGAAGAATACTCCGGCACCGGTAACCGCTACTATGAGCTGGCAGCAGAGATCAGCCTGCCCTTTAAATACATGCCCCTTTCCCTGCAGGGATTCTACACCTCCCAGGATATGCACCGCAGGGTAAAATCCAGCTTCCTGAAGCTCCACTACGACACCGAGCAGGCCAAAGCCGAGCTGCAAAAGCTCATCTCCTCCTACCGCGACAAGCACGAAGGGGTAAAGGCAAAAGGAGACAACCTCCAGGGCATGTACGCCTCCTACCTGGGCGGACTGCGCAGCCGCAAAAACATCCTTTCTGCCGACATCCTGAAGCTGCCCGGGGGAAAAGACCTCCTCAGCCTTCCCGATACCTCCGAACTGCGCCGCCGCCTCACCGACTCCATCGCCGGCAGGCTCGAAAAAGCAGCTCCCGATTCCCTGTCTGCCGACCCTTCGGCAAAAGCCGAAAGGCTCAAAAAAGCAAGGGACTCCGCCGCCGCCCTCCATACCCGCATCCTCGACAAGCGCCGGGAGCTGGAAGCCACCGAGGCCAGGATCCGTAAATACGAAGCCCTGCTCGCCCAGTACAAAAACGCCAACTACTTCGATTCGCTCGTCGGCTACAGCAAGTTAAAAGACCTCGATGAGGAAGCCCTGAGCTACAGGCAGCTCTCCAGAAAAGCGGAGGGTATCCTGCCTGACGGCAAAAGCCGCTCCTTTCTTACCGGCATCACCCATATAGACGCCGGCATCTTCTCCAAAGAAATCTCCTCCTATACCCTTGCAGGACAAACGGTCAAAGGACTGGACGCAGGCTATGACTTCGGTATTTTCCAGACGGCTGTCACGGCAGGCAATGTCGAATACATAAACCGGCAGGGCGTCACCGACCAGTACACCACCCTGTCGGCAAGGGCAGCCTTCGCCCCCCTGCCAAAGACAAAGGCTACCCTGATCTACTATACCTATACGCCGGGCAGCAGGATGCTGCGCGACAACGAGTTTTTCAAAGACATAGACCTTGCCGCCCCTTCCTTCCGCTCGCCGGTCCATATCGTCTCCCTGCTCTATGAGGCAAGGCTGCCCAAAGGCATTTCGCTGGCGGGAGAGGCAGCCTCCTCTTTCCGCAAAGAAACACCGGGCGGACGGGCAGCCCTGCTCTCGCCGCAGCACATGGCCTACAAGCTCACCGGGGAAGGAGACATCCCCCGCACCCCTTTTTCCCTGCGTGCCGCTTACGAGCATATGGGAAAAGACTTCGAGAACGCCTCTCTGCCGCTGAACGGGGGCGGCACCGACCTGGTAAAGACCGGGATCAAAGGCACGTTTTTCCGGGGCTTTCTTTCTGCTTCCATAGACTATAACTACCTGCAGCAGCAGAGCCTTTCCTTTAAGGGCGGCAATACCAGGTGGGGCTTCGAGATCGCTACCCGGTCAAAGCGGTATCCATCCCTGTCGCTTTCCTACAAGCCATTTTCCACCTTCCGTTCTGCCGCCGACACTTTTGCCACCCCCGGCAGGCTGCTGCGCGGCTCGGTATGGACGGGAAAGGGAAGCTACCAGCTCAAAAGAAAAGGCTATAACCTGCGCTTTACCCTTGTCTGTAACAGCAATAAGACGGAAGGGGACAGCATGGAGCAGCAAAGCAGGGTCGTACAGCTTTCCACCCTTTACGGCTCCGGGCGCTGGAACCTTTCAGCCACCCTGGGCACCAGCGATATCAAAGGCTCCGGCTCGATGCCGCCGGCAGACAGCACCGGGCAGGGCAGCGGCGACAGAAACAATGCCTATGCCAGCACCCGCAACCTTGCCCTCACCCAGTCGCTGAACCTGGATGAACAGTGGACGCTGCATGGGGGAGAAGAGATCGCCGCGGGCAGCGGGCTGCTGCTGCGGTGGGGACTTAATGCCGGCTGCGGTTATACGTTTAAAAAACTGCCGGTAAGGGTGAGCCTGAGCAGCCGGTTTTCGCGCTACCGCCAGCCTATGGATACGGGGGTCTGGAAGACAATCGCAGGCGCAGACCTGGGCGTTACCTGGCAGTTCAGCTTTCCGCTGGACCGCCCCGGGCTATAACAAGAAATGAAAAAACAGCAAGACATATGAGATACCGAAGCACTATAAGCTTTAAATCGCTGCTGGCAGCCCTGCTGCTGACCATCTCGGGAGCTTTGGTCAATGCCCAGCAGCTATTGCCCGACCTGGGCAGCATTGACGGGGTGGACCTGACCCCGGATAATATCCTCGGTTACGGGATCGTCAATGGCGGCAGCCAGCCGGTGGCAGTTACCATCCGGGGTCGCATCCGCTACCGGGAGTCGGACCTGACCATGGGCTACAGGCTGGAGGCAACGCTTGCCCCCGGCTTCAACCGGGTGGCTTCCCTTGGCGGCAAGCCCGTCTGGGAGTTTTCAAGGTCCGCCTTAAAAGAGCTGTTCTTCCAGTACCGGCTCCTGCCCCAGGGCACCTATGAGTACTGTGTGGAGGTAGCTAAAAAGGGCGGGGGAGACGGGGGAGACGGCTCCGGCGGCAGCGACTGTTTGTTCCGCCAGTCCAAAGACCTGTTTATGATCTCGCTCCTGGAGCCGGACGACGATGCAAAGATATATGAATACCATCCCCTGCTTTCCTGGGTCTGCAACTACCCGCTGGGCAGTGCGCTGACCTACCGCTTAAGGATAGCCGAGGTGAAGGAAGGACAGAACAACTACAATGCCCTTACGCGCAACAACCCTGTGTACAGCGAGAAGAACCTGGCTGCCACCAGCAGGCTGTACCCGGCGTATGCA
>Ga0196964_10001235_pt1 | contig 13215 bp, 11 predicted proteins | sample S1_10metaG_FD_148615 | JGI IMG/M metagenome (GOLD analysis project Ga0196964, IMG submission 148615) | Soil microbial communities from Anza Borrego desert, Southern California, United States - S1_10 | ecosystem: Environmental > Terrestrial > Soil > Desert | place: USA: California | collected...
GGTTCGTGGTGCGTGGTTCGTGGTTCGTGGTTCGTGGTTCGTGGTTCGTGGTTCGTGGTTCGTGGTTCGTGGTTCGTGGTTCGTGGTTCGTGGTTCGGCCCGGAGGGCCGAAGGATATTAGCCCGGGTGCAAGCGAGCGGAGCGAGCGCCGCCCCCGGAAAGAGAGGCATTTCTTGCGTCAGCGCCCCGGCAGGGGCGCCGGAGATTCTTCACGCAGGCAAACAAACAACATCGCGGCAATCACGATACCCGTAACGTCGATTGCCAGCGTCTGCAGCCCCACGCGCGAGCCCGCATCTGAAAAACAGCCACACTGAATGTCCAGACCGCGCGCCAGCGCCGAAATCACCGCGATACCGAATGCAGTAAACAGCATCAGCGCCAGCAGCGACGCAGCGCGCGTCCACACGCCAAACACCAGCAGCGCCGCCGCGGCGATCTCCCACCACGGCAGCACGACGGCGAGAATCTGATTTCCAGGCGCAGGCAGCATATTGTAATTGGCAATCGCTTCGGCAAACTGCCAGCCGCTTTTGATCTTGGTCATGCCGGCATAGAAGAGCACCGCGCCGAGCAGCAGGCGCAAAATCAACAGGACCGGTTCCCGCGCGCGTCCGCTCATCTGGCCGAGCCCTCTACGGGTAAACCCGCGGCCCGGTAGGCCTCCCAGCCGTCCTGCAGAACGTGAACGTTCTTGTGCCCCAGTTCGTTTAACTGTTTCGCAACGCGATCGGCCGACGGACACAAATCGCCCTCGCACAGCAGCACCACGTCCTCGGCGGCCAGAAGCAGCGTGCTCAAATTCAGTCGCCCGTAATAATCGATGAACTCAGCCGCTGGCGCGTTGCGCGCATTCTGCGCGTGGCCCGCGGCAAATTTGTCGGCGCTGCGGACGTCGAGAATGATAATAGGGCGTCCGGCTTCGAAGGATTTCTTCAAGGTCTCGGCGCTCATGCGACGCGCGCGCTGGGGCGGCGCTCCAGGGCCGTTCTTTGAAAGCAGCGGCACGGGTTTGTCGCTCAGCGCATTCGTCGCAAGTCCCAGCACGCCGGCGGCCAGGAGGATCACGCCCACGCGCAGCAGTTCGGTAGAAAAAGCAACCGGGACGACGGCATGCTCAGGCGATGTTTGTTCAGCGGCGGGCATAACCATTCCAGACGCGAGGCGAAAAACCTTCCGTACCAGGCTAGGGCGTTTTCGTTTTTAAATTCGGATCCGTAATCAGCACGGCGCCCTTTCTCACCACGCGGTAGGGAAGATGCATCGGCGCGTCTTCCACATTCGTGCGGATCACAAACTCGCCCAGTGGCGGCTGATTGGGAAACGTGCCGCTCAGCGTGATGCTGAGCCGGCAGCTTCCATCGTCGATGCGGACGATATTGAAACTGAGCGGCCTCTTTTCCGAATCAGCGACACCCTGGATCTGCAGCGGCCCAGGCGTGTGACGCTTGATGATCGTCTCAAACGGTTCAACAGTGCCATCGGTCTTCACCGAAGAAGTCAGCACCTGAGACGCGGACGAAACATCGCCCAGCACGCGCACGCTCAGATGCAGCGGAATCACCGGCAGGTCAGGATGATCAGTGACGACAGCAGCGCCCTCAGTGAATGCGCCAGCCTGAAGACCGAACGCAGTCGCCTGGATCTTGTAGACGCTATCGTTCGTTCCGGGAACGGCCGACCACTTGAACGAAAACTTTTTCGGCTCGGCATTCACGTTTTTGAGGACGAATGGTTTCCCGTCCAGGCGCGTGACGGTAGCTTCCAGTGTTTTGCTTTGACCCTTTGGAACGGATTCGAAATACAGCGTCATTGGTTCGACGATGAAGATCTGATTGACTTTGCCGTGCACCGGAAGGGGCAGCCGCGGCCTGCCAGCTTCGCTCGTTGTCAGCGTCACCATGTATTTCTCGGGGCGGCGGCCAGCCATTCCGGTGAAAGTGATGTTTAGAGGCTGACTCGCGCCGGGAGCAATCGTTTTTTCAGGCATTTCCACTTTCAGGCAGCCGCACGACCCCTTCAGGTCCTCGATCGTGACGGGCTCTTTTCCGGTGTTCTCAACCAGGACAGCGGCGGATTTCTTTTCAGTTACTTTGACCTCGCCGAATTCGATGCTCCCCGGCGTAATCTTCAGCGCGGATTTCGGCTGCGGCTGCGCATGCGCCGGAGGCGGCTCTGCCGCTTTTTCGGGTTCCACCGGAGCCGGCGGAACGACGTCAACCCTGGCAGGCTGAGTCTCAGAGACCGGCTGCGGCGGCGGAGCAACCGGTGGGCGGCCGCCCCAGATTCCGTAGGCCACACAAAGGCCCATTACAACAGCGATTGCAGTCCAGCGCGTGCTGCTATCCATGACAAAAAGTATAACTTCTGGCGAAGCGGGAGACAACCATCGCACGCTGTTCTGTCGATAACGCATTTAATCACCGTTGCAGGGCAGCGGCAGCGCTATACAGTTCCGCTTATGCGCGCGCTCATCCAACGTGTCTCATCGGCGTCGGTCACAGTTGACGGAAAAGTCACCGGGCAGATTGGCGCGGGGCTGCTCGTGCTGCTGGGAATTCACAAGCTCGATACGCCGGAAGACGGCGAGTGGCTTGCGCGAAAAATTCTCGCCGCGCGCATCTTCGAAGACGAGCACGGAAAAATGGGCCGCTCGGTACAGGACATCAACGGCGGCCTGCTGATCGTTTCGCAGTTCACTCTTTACGGCGATATGAGAAAAGGCAACCGGCCGGATTTCACCGACAGCATGCCCGGCCCGCAAGCGAGGGAGTTTTACACGCAATGGGTCGCGCGCCTGCGGCAGTCCTGTGCCCTCAGAATCGAAGAGGGAATCTTTGCGGCGAAGATGGATGTTGCGCTGGTGAACGACGGACCGGTGACGATCCTGGTTGATTCGAGATCACCATAGAGGACACGGAGAGTAATTCTGCTCCGCATCCTCTATGACGAAACGAATCGTTATGCTGAGTACGTGGCCTCAAAAATCGAGGCGCCTTCTTCCCGGCTGCGTGTAATCCCGTGTTCCTTATTGGCGCTGAGGTGCTGGAGAATCTTGAAGACACTCTCGATTTCTTCCTTCGCACCGATGTGCTCGGAAATTTCCTGTACCGTGTGCGCAGCGCCCTTGTGACTGTGCAGATGATCGACGATCTTGTGCTGCAGTGCGATGATGGCAGTCGCTGCCTTTTTTCCGGCCTCTACGCCAGGCTGATGATACGCATTGATGTTCACCATAGTCGCATAAAACCCGACGGCGCGTTCGTATAACGCAATCAGTTTTCCAACAGTCTGCGGACTCACGTCCGGAACAGTGATCGTGACGCTCTCGCGGCCGTTCTCGTAAAGCGCCTTGCGCGTGCCCTGGTAAAAGCCGTTGAGGTAATCGCCGGTGGTTACGCCTTTCTCGACCTCGATGGATTTTCCGCGGCGGTCCTTGAGCACCTCAATGAACGTCACGAAGAAGTTGTTGATGCCTTCACGCAGCTGCTGAACGTAGGCGTGCTGGTCGGTTGAGCCTTTGTTTCCGTAAACCGCGATGCCCTGGTTAACCACCCTGCCGTGCAGATCCTTCTCCTTGCCGATCGACTCCATGACCAGCTGCTGCAGATATTTGCTGAACAGCTCCAGGCGGTCCTTGTACGGCAGGATGACCATATCTTTAAGCCCCTTGCCGTTGCCCGCGTGCCACCACATCAGTGCCAGCAGCGCGGCCGGATTGCGCTGCGGCTCCTTGACGCGCGTGGAATCGTCCATCGCTTTTGCGCCCTCCAGCATCTTCTGGATGCTCAGGCCCTGCAGCGCAGCCGGCAGCAGGCCCACGGCAGAAAGCTCGGACGTGCGGCCGCCCACCCAGTCCCACATCGGGAACCGCTGAATCCAACCTTGCGCCACAGCCGTCTTGTCCAGTTCGCTGCCATCCTGCGTGACGGCGACAGCATGCCTGGCGAATTTCAATCCGGCCTGGCGGTAGGCGCGCGCAGCTTCCAGCATGCCGTTGCGCGTCTCCTTCGTTCCGCCGGATTTTGAAATGACGATGCAGAGCGTCTCGCGAAGACCGGCTCCGATCTGTGCGATGACCGCGTCCATGCCGTCTGGATCCGTATTATCGAAGAAGTAAGGCGTCATCGCGTCCTCGCCGGGATTGCCCAGCGCGCGCGAGACGAACTGCGGGCCGAGCGCCGAACCGCCGATGCCGACCACGAGAAAATTCCGGAAGCGCCGCGCTTTCTGAGGCTTGATCTTGCCCTTGTGAATGTCGCGCGTGAAGGATTTGATTGCCGCCTGGCAGTTTTCAATTTCCGAACGAATTTTCGCCGTCGGCGCGCGCAGCGGATCGCGCAGCCAGTAGTGGCCGACCATGCGTTCTTCGTCGGGATTGGCAATCGCGCCGCCTTCGAGCTCATCCATCGCAGTAAATGCGCGGCGAATGTCACCATCGCGGAACGTGAAGAAGCCGTCGCTGAAATTCATGCGGCTGATATCGATGCAGATGCCCGTATTCGGGTCTTCGAAAAAATATCTTCTGTAGCGGTCCCAGAGCGTGCCGTTGGCCACGTTTATCTTCCCCCCCAATTAAGAGCTGCGCCCCTGAATCGTTCTGCCAGCAGGGCAGGCATCCTCAATACACATACTTGGCTTCGGGAGTGGGACAAACGAAGAATGGGATTACGGCGCGATTTCGCGGCGGGCCTTGGAAGCAAGCTCATCAAAGTCGTTTTGCATTGTGCTGGGAATTTCGATGCGGATCTTATCAATGTCATTGATTCGAAGTTTAAGAAGCTCAACGATATCGGCGAGATCTTTCATCCGTCCGCCTGAATCCAGCTTCAGCCGTATGATGCTTTGTACAGTCGCGAAGCTTCGATTGGCGCCCAGCTCACTCGGATGAGGTAGAGGGAAGCGCGAATCCTTCAGACGAACGCCTTCCTTCAGCAGATCAAGCTGCGCTGACGTATCGCGATGCTTCAGCACTCCATTCGGCTGTATCTGAAATCCCTTCTCGCGAAGCTTGTTCAGCACGTCTGCGTAATGCTCGGCATCGACAACGACATCGACGTCGTCCGTCCAGCGCGCATAGCCGTGCTCCTGGACCGCAAGACCTCCAATGAAACACGCGTACGCGCCGGGCACTTCGCGGACCGCTTCTTTTGTCAACCGAATGGCGTCTCGAAGTGCCTCCGGGTCTGCGTCCACTTTTCGGCCTCCGGCAATCTCTGCCACGGCGTGCTGAACGGCGAGCAGTCTCGCTGCGCGTTGATAGGCACGATCTTCGATGGGCGGCACGCTTTCCATAGGTAAAGAATAGCACATCTGGCCATCGAATGCGAGACTAGGCCTTCCGCGTCTTGCGCCCGTACGCCAGCTCCGCTCCGCCGCTCAGCAGGTGGTCAACGCCGGTGGTGAACGTCGCTTCAGCAGCCAAAAAGAGGCAGAGTTTTCCAGCTTCCTCGATGGTCCCCATGCGGCCCATCAGCTGAGCGGCATCGCCATCAGCGCGGCATTTTTTCGGATCGGGCGCGGCGTCGATTGCTTCCTGCCAGAGCGGCGTGAAAATGTTGCCGGGAGAGATTGAATTCACGCGCACATCATTTACAGCCTCGTCGATGGCGAGCGCTTTTGTGAAGGCGATGACCGCGCCCTTGGTGGCAACGTACGTCGTCGCGTGCAGCTGGCCCATGCTTCCGACCAGGCTTGCGATGTTGATGATATTGCCCTTCGTTTTTCTTAAATGCGGCAGAGCAGCTTTGCAGGCTGCAAACACGCTGATCAGATTGAGGTCCAGCAGCGCACGGAAATCCTCGATTGAAAACGCGTCGATGGTCTTCGAGGGCGGATGCCAGCCCGCGTTATTGATCAGGCAGTCGATGCGGCCGTACTTTTTGATGGTTTGCGTGATGAGATTATCAATCGCTGTTGTGCTCGAGACATCACACGCCAGGTAGTGCGCTTCGCCAGGTCCCCTGGCGTTTAATTCAGATTCGAGCGTTTTTCCTTCGCTCGCGCCTTTGGCGCAGAAGACGACCTTGGCGCCCGCCGCGGCGAACGCGCGCACACAGCCTTCGCCGATGCCGCGCGTGCCGCCGGTTACGATTGTGACCTTGTCCTGATAGCGCATCGCCGACTCTCCAGGCCGCTGAATGGATCACAGAAACATAGCCGCCACACCAGAGGTCCGTCAATCGGCTGTTTGCATTCGCGGAAGCTCAGAGATCTTTCTTCTCGCCTTTGCCGCAGGTCTTGCATTTCCGCTCGGGGTGGCACTTTGTACAGGCAACGGTCCCGCAATGATTGCAGCGCCGAAGAGTGTACGCAGTCCGCCCGCAGATGGGGCAGCGTCCGGTGGCCATAGTGTAGTCTCCAGTCTGTCAGTCGGGCTGCGCGATCAGGCGATCACGCTGCAGCGACTGAGCCCATTTCAGAAACGCCTGGCTGCCCACCGGCTCATAGCTGGTCGAAAAACAGTTCAGCGCATTCAGAAAGTCGTTCGATCCTTTTTTCGTTCCGGCGGATAGAAACGTGCGATCAGCGCTGCGCCGCAGCCGCGTATCGTTAAAATCGCTTTGCAGCGTCAGGCGCATTCCGTTCCATGATGCGAGCGTCCCGCCCAGGCTGGCAGTCGTCATGCAGAAAGGATTGCTCCTGCCGCGGTGGAGAAGGCCAAGCTGCTGCAGCGCACGCGCAAGCTGCATGTGCCCGGCGTCAAGCTGCGCCCGCGCGACGAACGGCTCCGAAGGCTGCGAGAGCTCGTCGCTCTGCGGCAGCCGGCAGAAGGCATGCAGAATACGGGCGGCCTCGGCCATTCCTTCTGCCGCGCTGGCCGTGCGGCGAACGAAGCGCCATTGCATTCCGCCCGAGAGGCTGCTTTCCAGATCGGCTTCGAGCCGCCAGTGCCGCACGGCAGATTGCGCAACCGCATCAGCGAAGTGCATTTCAAGTGAGAACTCGCCGGGTGTTGCGCGAATTACGGGTCCAACAACGACGCGCGGACTGATGATCTGAAAATCGTCATACGAGCTGGTCGGAGCCAGCACGGCGCGGCTATCCTGCGCCGCCACGAGAGCGCGCAAAAATGGATCGAGAATTTCCGGCTTTGATTTTTCTATTTGAGCGACCATGACAGCACACCCTCCGGCATCGGTGTCAGTGTTTGAAACGATCTTGTTTCGGGTCGTACCAGCCACGTGCGCTGTAGATCACGTGCCTCTCGCCGGCATCCCATTTCGCGAGCGCCGTTTTCAGCCGCTCGCCTGTCAGCGCCACGCTGCGGCCGCTGTCCGCGGCGCAAAACACCACGTATTGATCCAGCAACCAGAACGCGCGCGGGCCGCTGCGCCACATCGCCAGGAGGTACTCCGAGCCGCTGCGATTCACGGTGCCACACGCGCTGAAATCTGGCGGAAGATCGTCGCGTAAAAAAAAGCGCCCGCCAAACGAGGTCAGGTATTCCGGCAGCACATAATCGCCGTGCGTGGCCGCGCCCGAAAACGGCCACGCCTCGCAGGCACAGGCCGCAACCGGGATTCGACGCTTCAGATCGGGCCAGTGTCGGGAAATCCATGCCAGCGGATCGCGCTCTTTCCGATGCGCGTGCGCTGGCGTTTTTGGGAGTAGGCTGCCGGCGACCGCGAGCGCTCCAGCAGCCAATAGTTTTCGGCGAGTCCATTTCATGCGTCACCTCCGTTCTGCCTGGAATTAAAGCAGAACAGGTGGACGCACGCTGTCCTTCAACCTTTAGGCGAACACGTCGCGCACGGCCTGGCCTTTGCCGTCTTCAGTCGCGTAGAACGGGCGGTGCTCGATGTCATACGCCGTCTTCGGGCTCACGCCCATCGCGGTGAAAATCGTCGCGTGCAGGTCGCTGATGCTCACGGGATTTTTAATCGCCACCAGCGGCCGCTCGTCAGCGGTCGCGCCGTAAACGAAGCCTTTCTTCATACCGCCGCCGAACATCACGACGCTGGTGCCGCCAGTGAAATGGCGATGCAGGCCGTAATGCTTGGGATCTTCGAGCGTGTCGGATTTGACGGTCGCCTGGTCCTTGGCGGTTGATCCCGGGATGCCTTCGATCATCGCGTCACGGCTGAATTCGCTGGCGATAATCACGAGCGTGCGGTTGAGCAGCCCGCGGCTTTCCAAGTCCAGGATCAGCTTCGCGATAGGCGCGTCGATCTCTTTATGCATGCGCGCGACCGTGTCGTGGCCGCTCTGATGCGTGTCCCAATGCAGGAACGGTACGTACTCCGTGGTGACTTCCACAAACCGCGCGCCGTTTTCTACCAGCCGGCGGGCGAGCAGACAGCCGCGGCCGAAGCGGCTGACGTCGTATGCGGCGTAGCTCTCTTTGGGTTCAAGCGAAATATCGAAGGCTTCGCGCTCTTTGGCGCTCAGCAATCGGTGCGCGTTATCCATCGCGCGCAGCATCGATTCCTGCTGGTGATCGCTCAGAAACTCGCGGTTCGGATTTTTGTCGATCAGTTTCTTATAGAGCGCGTGCCGGTTCTCGAAGCGTCCGGGCTCCATGCCCTTCGGTGGGCGAACAGCAAGCGCGGCTTCCTCGGGCACGGGCAGATTCATCGGCCCAAATTCATTGCCGAAGAATCCCGCCGTTGTGAACGCCTTCAGTTCTTCACTCTCGCCGACGCCTTCCAGGCGCTGATTGATATTGATGAACGCGGGCATCACCGGATTGCGCGGACCCAGCACCTTCGCCAGCCACGCGCCGATATGCGGCGCGGCGACCGTCTGCGGCGGAACATACCCGGTGTGCCAGTGGTATTGATGCCGCGAATGCAGAATGCTCCCAAGGTCCGGCTGAACGGCCGAGCGGATCAGCGTCGCGCGATCCATCACCTTGGCAATGCTGTCGAGACCTTTGCAGATCTTGATGTTGTCGACGGCCGTGTCGATCGCCGGAAAGGTGCTCAGCATCTTCGAGACGGGTACGCCCTTTTCGAAAGGCTGGTAGCGCTTGGGATCGAACGTCTCAGGCGCAGCCATTCCGCCGGCCATCCAGATGAGAATGCAGGCATCGGCGGTCGGCTTGGGATGAATGACTTTTTCGTCTGCGTGCGCGCGCGGCGCGCCGGACATCATCGCGGCGAGCGCTGCGGCGGACAGTTTCTTGAGAAAATCGCGGCGCGGCTGTTCGGGATCGATTTCGAGAGGTTTCATAGCGTTCTCCACTATCAGCGAACCAATTGAAATTCGGGAAGCATCAAAAGCGCCCAGAGCAGATCCTGAACGCCCTGAACCGACGGTTTAGCGCCGAGAACGTCGCGCGCGAGCGCCAGTTCATCGCTCGTCGGCTGGCGCGAGAGCGCATAGGCGTAGAGCCACTTCGCCAGCGAATCACTCGATTCCCAGTTGCGCTTCAGCAGCCGCTGCGCACCCTGCTCCAGGCGCGAGGTGAGAATCTGGCCGTTGTTCAGATCCATGGCTTCAAGCGTCGACAGATCGTTGGGGCGTGTCGAAACGATCTGCTCACGGTTTGGCCGGCCGAGCGTGCGCATCAGCAAATCGCTCTTCATCAGCGCCGCACGCGCCATCGGCTGATTGGAGAACGCCGCGCCGCCGAGCGCTGATTGCAGCGCCGGGTTCACGCCATTCCAGACGCCGCTGTTGGCCACGGGGATAGCCGGCTTCCATTCGGGCGGCTGCTTGAACTTTCCCTTTCCGTCCGGCGTGGCGCTTGTCCATTGCCAGCTCGCGTCAGTGATCAGCTTGCTTTCGCTGCCGTCGGCAAGCTTCAGCCGGGCCTCGAAAAAGAGACCCGCGGGATTCGGCGCCGTGCCGCCGTTCTTGGCGACGATCAGGATTTCGTTTGCACCCTGCTTGAGTCCATCCAGCATCACACCACTGGGCTCTTCCCAATTCTCGCCGGCGGCAATCTTTTTTCCGTTCACATAAAGAGTGAAGCTGTTGTCGCACGTGATCGCCGCACCGGCACGCTGCGGCGTCTGCGCCAGAGACAATTCCTTGCGCAGCGTGATTGTCTCGCCCGCTTCGTGCGGCTTGGCTGCGCCGTCTGACGACCAGATCCACTGCGCGCTGAGCGTCACGTCTTTCACCACTGCCGGGTCTACTTTGCCGCGCTTGACGGGAGCGTCGATTTTCGTGGGCGCCGTGCCGGTGATCTGCCAGATCGCATCGGTGAACTGCTCCGCCGTGAGCCGCCGAGCGCGCGGGCCGGCGTAAACGTAACCTTTGTCTTCCGCGTCTCCTTTAATGATTTCTGCATGCGACTGGTACGCCTCGGAGAGGCAGATGAGCTCCAGCGTTTTCTTCAGATCGTACTTGTTGTCTGCCAGGTGAACGGCGAGAAAATCGAGCAGGTCCGCGTTCCACGGCTCAGACTGCATCGCATCAACCGGGTGCACGATCCCCCGCCCCATCAGGCGGTGCCACAGCCGGTTTACGATCGTGCGCGTCGTCCGGCCGTTTTCCGGATGCGTCATCAGGGTAGCGAGCTGCTTCAAGCGTTCGTTAGGCGGTTTCGAACCGTCGATCTTGCCGAGCTCCGGAAAAATCCAGCCCGCGACCGCCTGCTTGCCGGTGGGCTTGTCGCAGCGGTGAATTTCAATCGGCGCCGGCGAATAAACGGCAGCGAGGCCATACGCGTCATCGAGTTTCCAGCGGTCGATGAAGCTGTCGTGGCAGGAGGCGCACTTGAGATTGATGCCCAGGAACGTCTGCCCGACACTCTGCGCAAACTGCACCGGAACCTCTTGCCCGGCACTGACCGTTCCACGCCACTTGATGCCGCGTGCGAACCCTTCGCTCTCCGCATTCGGCGCGATGAGCTCGCGCACAAACTGGTCGTACGGCTTGTTATCAACCAGCGAACGGTACAGCCAGTCGCTGATCTGCTTTCGCCCACCATCAATGTAGCCCGTTCCGGCGTAGTCGTTGCGCAGCAGATCGTTCCAGAAGGTCAGCCAGTGCTCGGCGTAATCGACATTGTCCGCAAGCAGCTCGCGTACGAGGCGCGCACGCTTGTCGGGCGCTTTGTCCGCCAGAAATTTTTCGAGCGTCTCGGGCTCAGGCAGCAACCCAATCAAATCCAGATAAATGCGCCGCAGGAAAACGGTATCACTGACCGGCTGCGGGCGCGGCAGTTTCTGCTTTGCAAGATAACTGTCGAGAATGCGGTCGATGGGATTCTGGCGACCGTCTGTCGCTGGCGGAAGCTCCGGACGCCGCGGCTTCAGCGGCGGCTCATAAGCCGGCTTTTTGAATGCAAAACCGTCAGCCCACGGCGCGCCCGCGTCGATCCACTTTTTGAGCTTCGCGAGCTGCTCGGGCGTAACTTTGCTCCGGCCCTTGCCCGGCGGCGGCATGCGTTCTTCATCATCGGTGGACGTGACCAGCTTGATCAGCTTGCTTTCGGCGCTCTTTCCCGGAACGATCGTCGCTCCGTTCTCGCCTCCTTTAATAAGATCCGTCCGCGAGTTCATCGAGAACCCGCCCTTCTTCTTGTCGCCCGTGTGGCACTCGGAGCAGTGCTCGCGGATGATCGGCACGATGTCGTGCGCGAAGTCGATGTCCGCAGCGCCGGCGCCGAACGCCAGCAGGCTGAGCGGGACAATGAATACAGCTTGTGTGCGCATCGCTGCTCCTGAGATCACGCCAGAATACCCTTCACAACTTTGCACTCTTCGACGCCGGTCAAGCGCGCGTCGAGCCCCTGGAATTTCACGTTAAAGCGTTCATGTTCGATGCCGCAGAGATGCAGCATCGTCGCGTGCAGGTCATGCATTGTCACGACGTTTTCTATTGAGCGGTACCCGAGCTCGTCCGTCGCGCCATACGTAATGCCCGGCTTGATGCCCGCGCCGGCCAGCCAGATGCTGAAGGCATTGATGTGATGGTCGCGGCCGGTGCCCTGCCCCATTGGTGTGCGCCCGAACTCGCCGCCCCAGAGTATCAGCGTATCGTTGAGCATACCGCGCTGCTTGAGATCTTTGACAAGCGCTGCGCAGGCCTGATCGGTTTCTTTCGCAACGATCGGCATGTTCTTCTGAATGTCGCCGTGATGATCCCAGCCGCGGTGGTAAAGCTGGATGAAGCGCACACCGCGCTCGGCCAGTCGCCGCGCAAGCAGGCAGTTCGATGCGAACGAGCCGTCGCCGGGCTCTTTCAAACCGTACAGCTCCAGCATTTCTTTCGGCTCTTTGCTGAAGTCCGTGAGTTCCGGGACGCTCGACTGCATGCGGAAGGCCATTTCATATTGAGCAATGCGCGTCTGCAGCTCAGGATCGATGCGCTCGGCCGCAGCCATTCCATTCAGGCGATTGATTTCCTCGACGACCAGCCGCTGCGTGCTCTGGCACACGCCATCGGGATTTCCGATATAGTGCACCGCTTCGCCGCGCGACTGAAAGGTGACGCCCTGGAAACGGCTGGGCAGAAATCCCGCCGACCACTGCCGCGCCGACACGGGCTGCGCCCCGCCTCCCTTGGTTCGTGAATGAAGCACGATAAAGCCGGGAAGATTTTCAGTCTCGGCGCCAAGACCGTAGAGCAGCCACGAACCCATGCTGGGCCGGCCTTTCAGGATCGAGCCGCTGTTCATGAACGCCTGCGCCGGATCGTGATTGATCTGCTCGGTCACCATCGAGCGCACGATACAGATGTCGTCCGCGATCGTCGCCGTGTGCGGAAAAAGCGCGGAGATTTCCTGGCCGCTCTTGCCGTGCTTGGCGAATTCGGTGAATGGCCCGCGTGCGATCAATTTTGTATTCTGCAGCTGAGCCAGTTGCTGGCCTTTCGTGAGTGAATCCGGAAACGGCTGGCCGTGCAGTTTTTTCAGCTCCGGCTTGTTATCAAAGCTTTCAACCTGGGATGGACCGCCGGCCATGCAGAGATGAATGATGCGCTTGGCTTTCATCGGCAGATGCGGCGGACTGATCACGCCGCGCCAGCGATCCTGCGCCACGGGTTTTTCGTCCGCGCGCGAAGACGCGCCCATCATTCCCGCCAGAGCAACGCCGCCGAGGCCATACGCGCTTCGGTATAGAAAGCTCCGCCGGCTCAGTTCGTTGTGGTCGACTTCACGCATGCTCTTCCTCGTTTCGCCGGGTGGCCCGGACGAAAGTCCGGGTGCCGAAGGCACATCCAACCCTGCTTGTACGTTCTCTGTCGTTCGCCCTGCAATCTCCAAGGAGGGTTGAGTGTCGCTGCGCGACCCGGACTCCGTCCGGGCCACCCTCCACC
>Ga0196964_10001236_pt1 | contig 13209 bp, 16 predicted proteins | sample S1_10metaG_FD_148615 | JGI IMG/M metagenome (GOLD analysis project Ga0196964, IMG submission 148615) | Soil microbial communities from Anza Borrego desert, Southern California, United States - S1_10 | ecosystem: Environmental > Terrestrial > Soil > Desert | place: USA: California | collected...
AGGACGCGGCGGTCCAGGGGCGTTCATCCAATGGCGCCAACTATCCGTATCACGCGTTGAGCCCTAAGAGATCGCCATGCGTTTCATCGCCCTCGTCCTCGCCTTTGCGCTCTTCGCCTCGCCCACGCACGCGCGCCCGCCTGAAGTGAGCCAAGCGCTGCCCAACTCCGAGCAAGTCGGCCAAGCGCAATATCGCCCGCTCTCGATTCCGCTGTTCAGCGCCGAGACCTGGGCCGAAGGCGGCGACTTTTCCTGGAGCGAACCGTTCGCGCTGACGCTCACTTATCACCGCAACGCGCGCGCCTCGACGCTGATCAACCGCTCGATCCGCGAGATGAGCCAGCGCGGCGCCGGCACACCCGCATCGCTCGCGCCGCTCCGCACGCAGCTCGCGGCGTGCTTTCCCAACGTGACGCAGAACGATCGCATCACCGGCGTCAGCACCAGCCCCGACACGGCGCGCTTCTATTATAATGGCGCGCATCGCTGCGACATTCGCTGGCCGGGCTTTCGGCGCACCTTCTTCGGCATCTGGCTCGCCGGCCGCGACGGCCCCGCCGCCGAAATCAGCGCGCAACTGCGTGGAGAGCGGTGACGGAGCTGGCGCCCACGCAGTTCCGCCTATTCGCCGACTACGGACATTCGCAGACACACGACATTTACGCCGCCTCGTATTGCGCGATCAGTGCGTCGAGGTGACGGCGTTCAGGTGCGAGCTGGGTCACGAGCTTCACAATCATCCAGAGCACGCTCCCTGCCAGCGCGCCGCCCAGCACGAACGCCGCTGACTGCATCTCATGCGGCGCCATCTTGCCAGTGGCGACGAGCTGATTGAGTAACACGTAGAGCAACGGCGCGAAGGCGATCATGGCGCCGCCAATGATGAAGATACGCAGCCGCGCCGCGGTGTTGTCGACGCGCAGCGCGCGGAAGGTTTCGAGTAGTGTGCCTGCTGGGGCGCCTTGCGGCGCAGCGCGCGTGGCGATCAGGACGAGCGCCACGACCGGAATCAATGCGAACGGAATAAGCCCCCACTCGCGCGCCAGGTCGATCGCGTCGGCCTGGCCGGTGACGATATCAAGCCCCATCAGCGCCAGCGGAATTGTCAGCATCACGCCCGCGAACACCAAGAGCCGCCGCAAATGCACGCGGCGCTTGGCCAAAGTCGCTTGCGCTTCGGCGACGACATACGCGCTGGCCGCGGCACTCGGATTGTTGGCGTTGGAGGTCCAGGCGTTTCGCAATGATTCATAATCCATTGTCGGTCTCCATGAGTTGCATGAGTTTCCTGCGAGCGCGTGTGAGCCGCGCGCCGACATTGGTTTCACTGATGCCGTGAACGGCGGCGATCTCAGCGTAAGATTGGCCCTCGAGCGAGAGCAGCATCAGCGAGCGGTCGACGCTCTCCAGTTTGCGTATCGCCGCATAGAGCCGTTCGATCAGCGGATCCTCGCCCGCAGCTTCCTCGACCCGCAGTCGCTCGTATTCGCTTTGGCGATGACGGCGGCGCGCTTCGCTTCGGCGCCAGCTCAGCGCGCGATTGTGCGCTACGCGAAAAATGAATGTCTTCTCGGCACTATCGCCGCGAAACGAGGGCGTGGCGCGCCACAGCGCCAACAGCAATTCCTGCAACAGGTCGTGCTGATCCGCGCCGACCGCGAAGGCGCGCGCGATACGGTGCAAAACACCGACATGCTCCCTCACCAGCGTTTGGAACCGCTCATCGCCCAAAGCCCTTGCTCCGTTTATGAACTTAGACGCCCCTCCCGCCCCGATCCTTACACGCCGGTCCGGGGGCGCGAGTTTTCGTTCATGACCTGCCAGGAAGGCTGGTCTCGTCGACGGCTCCGCCCGTCACGTCGGCGCGACGTTTCCCCAGAGCGGATCCTTGTCATCGTGATTCCCAATGCGTCACCGCATGAGTGCTGCACGCCGATTGCCTTCATTTAGTAGATGCAACCCGGTGCAGAAACTCGCGAACCCAAGCATCGCGACGACCGTCGCAACTATGCCGCCCTCTGAGTCCGGAACCCAAACCAACGCTGACAACGCGACCCAGAGGAAAGCGGCGCCCGCGCCCCGCATTACATTCGCCACTGCGCCAAAGGTCTGGTCCTTCTCAATATCGACGCCAGTTTGAAGCTCCAAGTCGGAGGCCTCAACGTCAAACACTCTGGCGATCGAACGGATCGACTGAACAGAAGCGATCCCCGAGGCCTCAATGCGCTGGATTGTGCGTACGTGCAGGCCACTTAGCTCGGCTAGCCCTTCCTGGGTCAGCGGGCCTCTCTGCCTCAGCGCTCGGATTCGATCTCTATCAACTCTCAGTTCCAAGACGGGCCCTCCCGGTGGGTTAGGGCCTCCTTGATAAGCGATCGTCACTCACCTTCGCCACGGCGCAGACCCGACATGCGCACGGCCTGGCGCCGCTGAAGGGTATGATCCCAGCGCAAGCTTCTAAAGGAGTGGCAAGAAGCATCAGGCCGCGATCTAAGCGTCTGCTCCGGCGCACGAAGATCCCTTCCTCGCATCCCCTTTCAGGGGTTGCGGCCCGCGCCTCAGCGGAGTCTCCTATTCGCCGGAGGCGGACGTTGGGGTTTGACGCCGCGCACGCTAGAAACGGTCGCAATGAAATACGAGCGAGTGTACGCGGTTTGGGATTTCTACGACGGGGTGCGCACAGGCATCGCCGACTTGAACGGCGCTCCGCATTACCTTGCATCGCAGTTCGATGAAGGTGCCGACGACTACTCCGACAATTTCAAACTTTACCCGGTGGACGCCGAGTTCATGCAACGGGCGATGCGCAATTGGGCCATCTATCGGGCTTGGGAGCGCCGATTTCATAGCGGCGAGGTCGAGCTTAAGACGCACCCCGGCCATGGCGGGATCGACCCTGAGTACGACGAACTGAAATCTTGGCTCGACGGCAAGGTCGGGCAACTTCAAGCACTGCCGATGCTCTACAAAGCGAAATTCAGGGTACTACCCGGCCAAGAAGCGCTGCCGGGAGCAATGCTACGCGAAATCGAAGTCGCGTGGTCGCCTTCGTCCGCCTAGGGCCACGAGCGGACCTGTCCGCCCGCACAGTCCCAGCCCTCCAACACCAAGCCGCTTGACAGCGCTACAATTGTAGCTAGGCTACTTTTGTAGCGTACCGAGGGCCACCCCATGCTCCCAAGCCTTGCGCCGCGAGAGCGCCAGATCGTCGATATCCTTTACCAAAAGGGATCGGCGACGGTGGCCGAAGTGCGCGATGCGCTGCCGGACGAACTCTCCGCCTCCGCTGTGCGCACCATGCTGACGCGCCTGGAAGCGAAGGGCTTCGTCGAGCGCCAGGGCGATGCGCAGCCTTACATCTACGCGCCCGCCGCGCCGCAAGCAGAAGCTACCAAATCGGCGCTGTCACAGATCGTGAATGTGTTCTTCAATGGCTCGGCAGTCGGCGCGGCCTCTGCGCTGCTCGACATGAACGGGCCGCTCAGTGATGCAGACCTCGAAGAACTCGAGCGGCTGATCGCCGAAGCTAGAAAGGCGGACCGCTGATGACCCTCCTCATCGTTCTCGAGATCGCAGTGAAATCGGCGCTGATCGCCGGCGCCGCGCTTGCCCTGCTCGCGCTGTTGAAGCGCCTCCCTGCTGCGCAACGCGCGTTCGTCGCCCATGTCGGCCTCGCGCTCGCGCTGATGACGCCGATCTGGGTGCTGTTCGGGCCGCGCCTTGAGATGACCGGGTTCTGGAGCCGCACGCCGTCAGCGCCGATCACCGAAGCCGCGCCGCTCACGGCAACGGCGCCTGCCGCCGCTTCAATCCCCGCCGGCGCGCTCGTTATCACCGGCGAGACGATCATGTTCGCCGTCTACGCCCTGATCGCTGGCCTCCTGCTTGCCGCGCTCGTCATTTCGCTCTGGCGCCTGCTCCGCCTGCAGCGCGACGCCGCCGTGCTCACTGAACCGACGTGGCTCATGGCGCTCGCGCACGCTCAACAGCGCATGGGCATGAAGCAAGGCACGGCGCTCTTGCAGAACGGCAAGCTCTCTTCGCCCGTGAGCTGGGGCTTCCTGCGCCCCACCATCATGGTGAATCCCACGATCCTTGAATGCGCCGAGAAAGCCGAAGCCGTGCTCGCGCACGAACTGGCGCACGTCGTGCGCATGGATTGGCTCAATCTCCTCATCGCGCGCCTCGCCACCGCAGTGCTCTGGTTCAATCCGCTGATCTGGCTGCTGGCCTGGCAAGCGCATGAGCTGCGCGAAGAAGCCGCCGACGACGTCGTCCTGCGCGGCGATGTGCGCCGCGCCGATTACGCCGCGCTGCTCGTTGATTTCGCCCGCCGCGAAAGCGCAAGCCCGCTCGCCGCCGCGCACGGCGTCTCGCCCTCGAAGGACGCATTGAAACGCCGCCTCACCCGCGTGCTCGATCCTAACGCGCGCCGCGATCCCGCCGCTCCGGTCTGGGCATTGAGCTGCACCGTCGGCGCACTTCTCATTGCTGCACCTGTCGCCGCCTTCACGCCGGTCGATCACGCCCCGCACGCGGCAGTGGCTGCGGCGGCCGGCGAAGCTTCGCAACGCGCGACGGCAAGCGTCTTCGCCAAGGATCAAGCTTCCGCGGCAGGAGCTGCGATCGCCGCCCAAGCGGGGGCGGGCGCGACGGTGCAGGTGCGCGACGACGGCGTCTCGGCCGATACGCTCATCGCCATGCGCGTCAATGGCGTGACGGCTGACTACATCGAAGGCATCGAGCGCGCCTATCCGGCGGCGCGCAGCATGCGCAACGAAGACCTGGTCAGCTTCCGCGTGCTCGGCGTGACCCCTGAATGGCTGCGCGGCATTTCCGCCGCCGGCTATGGCAACGTTTCGCCGGAGCAGATCCAAAGTTTCGCGGCGCTCGGCGTGAACCCGGACTACATCCGCGAAATTCACGCCGCAGGCCTGACGCGCGCCACGGCCGATGAAATCGAGAGCATGCGCGCCACCGGCGTGACCGGCGCTTACATCCGTGAGCTGCGCGATGCGGGGCTGACGCGCCTCTCCGCCGAGGATGTGATCGAGTTGCGCGCCACCGGCGTCAACGCAAACGACGCGCGCATTTTCGGACCGCGCGGCCCCGGGCCGTGGCGCGGATCGCGCATCGAGCCCGCACATCCGCCTAATCCAGCGCATCCGCCCGATCCGCCGGATCCGGAAGACAACCACTAGCCGCTCGCCGTCAAACCAGCGTCTTCACTCGCGCAAACAGCGAGACCGGTGACGCGCGCCTACACTTAGGAGCTTCGCCCATGTCAAAGCCAGCCTTCGCCCTCTTCGCGCTCAGCCTTCTCGCCTGCGCACCCGCGTCAGCGGACGACGATCTCTCCGACATCAGCTTCCAGCTGCAAACCAATCGCGCGGGCACCGCGCAGCTGGCGCTCCAGTATTCTTCGCGCCGCGGCTCCAACTCCAATCACTCCAACTCCTACGATTGGAGCGAGTTCGCCGGCGTCAGCGCGGCGAACCTGAACGGCGCCCAGCATCCCGTCACCTTCAGCGTCAACCGCGGCGCCGGCGTGTTGTCCTGCCGCGGCCAAGCCGAGAATGGCCGCGCCGCCGGCTTCTGCGAGTTCGAAGGCAGCCAGGCCTACGCCGACGGCCTCACGCAACGCGGCATTCGCGGCGCCGAGGGCGTGCATCTTTTGCACCTCGCGCTCTGCGACTTCGATCTCGCCACGCTCGATGAGTTCGAGCGCCTGGGCTATCCGCGCGCCTCGCTCGATGACCTGATGGCCGTGGCGGTTCACAACGTGGATGCCGACTACGCGCGCGGTATGGCGGAGTCCGGCTATCGCCTTGGCAACCTCGAAGACCTCGTCGCCATGCGCATTCACGGCGTCACGCCCGAGTACGTGCGCGCACTCGCCGCCGACGGCCCCGCCTGGCGCAACATCCCCGCCGACGACATCCTCGCGCTGCGCATCCACGGCGTCACCACCGAGTATCTCCGCGACATGGCCGAGCTGGGCTATCGCGGCGAACAGCCGGACCAATTCGTCGCCATGCGCATCCACGGCGTCGAGCCGACCTATGTGCGCCAGTTGCGCGACCTCGGCCTGCGCGACATCAGCGCGGACGATCTGGTGGCCGCGCGCATTCACGGCGTCTCGCCGGAATTCGTGCGCGAGATGCAGGAAGCCGGCTACCGCGACCTCAGCATCGACCAGCTGGTCGCCATGCGCATCCACGGCGTAGACGGCCGCTACGCCCGCGCCATGCAGCGCCGCACGAGCAACTAACTCACGCCTTCGGCCCCATGCTCACCCCCGGCGGCACGGGCGTGTTCTCCGGCACGAAGAAGTCAGGCATCAGCGGCTTGGTGGGATCGACGCGGTACTTGTCGAAGTCGCGCTCACCCTCCGCATAGAGCAGCACGTCGTCGATGAAGAAGTTGCCCGTGCATTCACGCGCGGGCTTGTTGAAGATCGCGTAGGCGGCGTCCGAGATGATATCCACGCTGCGGCAGTGCGACATGCCTTCTTGCCCAGCCAACGCGAACTCGATCGCCGCCGTCGCAATGCCCGTCCGCGGCCAGAGCGCGTTGAACGCCACGCCCTGGTCGCGGAATTCCTCCGCCATGCCGAGCACGCACATGCTCATGCCGTACTTGGCCATCGTGTACGCCACGTGCCCCGCGAACCAGCGCGGGCTCATGTCGAGCGGCGGCGACAGCATCAGCACATGCGGGTTGGACGCCTTTAAGAGATGCGGCAGGCACGTGCGCGTCGTCACGAACGTGCCGCGCGCGTTCACCTGGTTCATCAGATCGTAGCGGCGATAGTCCGTCTGCAGCGTGCCCGTGAGCTGAATGGCGCTCGCATTGTTCACGCAGATATCGATGCCGCCAAAGCGCTCCACGGCGGCGTCCACCGCCGCCTTCACGCTCTCCGGCTCGCGCACGTCCACCACCACCGGCAGCGCCTTACCGCCGGCCTTCTCCACCTCTTCGGCCGCCGAATAGATCGTTCCGGGCAGTTTCTTGTGGGGCTCGGCCGTCTTGGCGGCGATCACGATGTTGGCGCCGTCGCGGGCAGCGCGGAGGCCAACGGCGAGGCCGATTCCCCGGCTTGCGCCGGTAATGAACAGGGTTTTTCCGGCAAGGCTCATGGTGGTGTGACCTCTTTTTCTGCCCGCACCTTAAGCTGTTCCACGCCCTGTTCCACTGCCAGCGCCTTTGACCCGGCCCATGCGGGCGTCCTAAAATGCCCGTCACGAGGCGACAGGTTTTCGGGAGGACTTCATGCGCGCACTGGCGCTGGCTGCCGTTTTCGGCGCGGGATTGACTTTGGCAGGCGTCGCGGCCGCGGATCCCTGGACCGACCCCAACGGCAACCTCACCCTCAACGCGCCGCGCGGCTGGACCGTGCGCCCGCAGAACATGTCAGGCGGCACGGCCGTGCTCGCGTTCACGCCATCGAGCGATTGCTACTTCTTCGGCATTCCCAATCCGGCGACCACGAGCCGGACGGTCGCCGCCGTGCGCAATTCCACAACGCCAATCACTCCGGAAGCGTGGGGAAGCGCGATTTCGGGCATTCCAGATTTCGTGGAAGGCGGCGCAACGACGGTGACGTCGCAGAGCGTCGATACGAGCGGCTTCTGGCCGGTGCAACGCGCCCAACTTCAGAACGGCGCGCGGACCATCTACGGCGTCGTGCAAGTTCGCCCGGGCTTTGAACTCCGCGGCTTCTGCTCGGGCGGATCGCAAGCCTCGCTCGATGCGATTCTGAATACGGTCGGCCACCCGAACGATCAGACGTGGCAGTCTCAAGCGGCCGCCGCGCCCGCGAACGCCGCCAACCAAACCCCCGCGCCCGCCGATCAGACGCCGCAACCCGCGAATTAAGAAACGCGGTTAACGGAAGGTTGCTGTAAATCTGCGTAAATGCTTGGTTATCCTCGCATTTACGCGGCTTTCACGACGTTGGTTCATCACCGATGAACCATGAGCAGCAGGACCACAGAAACGCTTGCACCCTTCGCGGCGGCGATCATTGCCGGCGCGGTAGCGCTTATCGCGCCGCCCGCCGCGTTGCTCATTATCGCTTTGCTCGGCGCGCATGCGCTGATGCGGCGCGCGACGCCGCGCTTTGATCTCGTTTCGCTCGCGGGCCCTGCGTTCGCCGCTCTGATCGTCGGCGCCTTCGTGGGCCCTGCCGGCGCGATCGGCGTTCTCTTCGTGTGGCGCTTGATTGCCGACACACGCTGGAGCGTCGCCGAAGCGCAGCGCCTGGCGCACGCGGCCGGCCGTCCCGCTGAAGCGACATGGAAATCGCTCGCGCACGCGTGGACGACGCCGCTCTACGGCCTCACGCTCGTTGCGTTCACCGCCCCACACATGATCGCCGGCCTCCCGCTCGATCTGCCGCACGTGCCGTTCTGGATTCCGCTCGGCGTCGGCTTCATCGCCGCGGGCGCCGTGTTCGACTGGGGCCTGCGCCGCGCCGCCGATTGGCGTCTCGGCGAACTCGCCGCCGCACCCGCGCTCCATCTGCTGACGCATCACGCGATCTTCCTCATCGCCTTCGGCTTCATGGTCGATGTGTCGGCGGGAGTGATTGCATTGGCAGCGTGGCGCCTCACGCACGCCGCGCCTCTTGCCTGGACCGCGCGTCTTTCGCCCCGAAGAGCCTGAAACGCCGACGTCCTCTCCCCTGTTGTGGGAGAAGAGCGTTTGCGCTCGCAAACGCAGGTGAGGGTGCGGGCGCAGCTGCTTGAACACCGAGCCAGCACCCCGCCTCTGACCTTGCTGCGCTCAGGTCTGTCTCCGCCCACAAGGGGCGGAGCGCTGCGTCAGCCCAGCTTCACCGCCGTCCCGTAAGCCAGCACCTCGGTCGCCTGGCCTTGGCCTGCGTCCGTCGTCTCGAGCCTCACGCCGATCACCGCATCCGCGCCCAGCGACTGCGCATGCTGCACCATGCGGTCGAGCGCCTGCTCGCGGCTTTCCGCCAGAAGCTTCGTGTATTCGTGGATTTCCCCACCCACGATCATGCGCAAATTCGCGACGATATCGCGCCCGATGAACCGCGACCGCACCACGTTGCCGCGCACCAATCCCAGATGCTGCGCAACCGTGCGCCCGTGAACTTCAAACGTGGTGGATAAGATCATCGAAGCGCCTCCAGCTCCAATCGACATAGAGATTATGCGCCGGGTGCGAAAGTGGTGCGCCGAGCGAGGGTCGAACTCGCACTGAACGGATTTTAAGTCCGCTGCCTCTGCCATTGGGCTATCGGCGCGTTGGCTTGCCGAGCCGAAGCTGCGCTGGTGCTCTGGGCCGGACTTGAACCAGCACTGTACGGCTTCTGAGACCGTCGCCTCTGCCAATTGGGCTACCAGAGCGTTGGTGCGGAAGGCGGGACTCGAACCCGCAACGAACGGTCACTCAAACCGCTGCCTCTGCCATTGGGCTACTTCCGCGAGATTGGCGGAGCCGGCAGGATTCGAACCTGACGACACCCGAAGGTGCTACGGAGTAGCAATCCGCCGCCTTACCACTCGGCCACGGCTCCGCGTTCTCGCGCGCAGAAATGGCGGAGGGTGATGGAGTCGAACCATCAACGACGAGCGTTGGCTCGGTTTTCGAGACCGATTGCGCTCCACAGCGCGCCACCCTCCGATCATGAGGGCGAGCGCTTTCTCCGCACGCAGATGCACGAAGGCATACTGCACGCTGTTGCTTTTCAGATTGGAGAATAAGCGCTCGCATCGGCCGCGCGCACGCGGCCGCTCACGTCGTCAAGATGACGCGCGACTAAGTCGTAGGTGTAAGCAAAGCACTTCCATGCGCATCATGTAGCACGCACGCGCGGACATTTCAAATCAATCAGCGTTCGACATCGCGATAGCGCTTTTCGCTCTTCTCGCTTGTCTGATCCGCGATCACCTGGATCACCATCCAGATCGTGCCGACAAGCATCAGCACCGCGCCGGCGATGCTCGCCAGCACTAGGCCGATCGCCGCAATCGCGCCGCCCACCACCACGGCCGGATCGCCGCCGCTCAGCGCCGCGGCCATCACCGTGCCGACGCCGAAGAACCACGCCCCGCCCGCGAGGCCCGCGCCGATGCAGAAGCATAGGATCGCGTTGGTGGAGCGGTGCTCGGGATTGCGCGGGGGCTCAGGCGGCGACATAACGCGCGACTCCATCTTCACCGACCTCGCGTTTGGCAAGTCCGCGCCCGATCAGGCAATTGGCGTGCGCGATCGTCTCGCCCGTCGCCATGCCGATCAGGTCCGGACCTATCTTTCGCGCAAACATCGCGCCAAACAGATCGACCGCGCGCTTCGGCCCTTGCTGCAAACGATGCAGCATGCGCGCGAGCGTCTTTTCGTGCCCCTCGATCAGATTGTTGAGCCGCTCATGCAGCCCCAGGAACGGCTCGTTGTGCGAAGGCAGCACCAGCACGTCGTTCGGCACTGCGCCGAGCAGCTTCTTGCACGATGCAATCCAGTCGCTCAGCGGATCGGCCTCGGGCTCCGTCGGAAACACCGACACATTGGACGAAATCCGCGGCAACACCTGATCGCCCGAAATGAAGAGCTTCAGCTCCTCCTGCCACAAACACACATGCTCCGGGCAATGCCCGTTGCCCGTGATCACGCGCCACGGCCGGCCGCCAATCTCGATCACATCGCCATCGGAAATGCGCCGGTACGCATCCGGCATTTTCGACACGGCTTTGCCGAAACCGCCGAAGCGCACTTTGTAGCTGTCGAGCGCATCTTCATCCCAGCCCGCGGCGCGATAGAAGCGCACGCCCTCTTCCGGCGCCTCGCGGCCCGTATCCGCCACCAGCATCCGTCCCGTGATGTATTCGAGCCGGCTCATCCAAAGCGTTGCGCCGAACTTGCGGCAGATCCATCCCGCGAGCCCCATGTGATCGGGATGCATGTGCGTGCAGATCACGCGCGTGACCGGTTTGCCCTTCAGCGTCGCGTCAAAAATCTGCCGCCAATATTCGCGCGACTGTTCCAGCGCGATGCCGGTGTCCACAATGGTCCAGCCCTCGCCGTCCTCGATCAGCCACAGATTGATCCATTGCAGCACGAACGGCAGCGGCATGCGCACCCAGTGGACACCCGGCGCGATCTCGCGCGCTTCGCCCGCTGCCGGCGGCTCGCCCAGCGGGTAGACCAGCTGCAGCTTGGCCCGCTTTTCGGCGACATCATTGTCTTCCAGGCCGTCCATGGACATAGGGGGAGCGCCTCCGGCCGCGAGTCTAGCCGACCTCACCCAGCGAAAGAACAACCCCAATTGCCGAAAAAGTGCTTCCGCGGCGCCTTCCGGCGGGCGCCGTCGCCGCGCTAAACTGCGTCTTGCCTCTAGGGGGAGTGCATGAAGCGCTTTGTGATTTGCTTCGACGGCACCTGGCAGCAGCTGCGCCAGGATAACCTCACCAATATCGGCATCATCGCCCGCAGCGTCGCGCATACGCACACCACCGATGATGGCCGCAAGATTCCGCAAATCGTCATCTATAGCCAAGGCGTCGGCGCCAACACCGCCGCGCTCGGCAAGGCGAGCCTCATCGGCCGCGCGTCGCAGCGGATCAACCGCCTCGCCGGCGGCATTTTCGGCGAAGGCCTCGAAGACCTCCTGGTCGATACGTATCTGCGTCTCGCCTTCAATTACGAAGACGGCGACGAGATCTACGTTTTCGGCTTCAGCCGCGGCGCCTTCGCCGCGCGCTCGCTCACCGGCCTCATCAATTGCTCCGGCATCGTCAGCCGCATCCACGCGGACCAGGCCTGGGAAGCCTTCCGCCTCTATCGCGCCGCGCCGGACGAGGAAAAGGCCACCGACGCGGAGAAGGCTGAGTACGAAGACGCCAAGAAGCAATTCCGCAAAGTCTACGGCAAAGGCAAACGCGCCGAGGACGGCTCGCGCATCAAGAGCGAGGACGACATCCCGCCGATCACCTATCTCGGCGTGTTCGACACGGTCGGCCAGCGCGGCATGCCGGACGCCTTAGGCTGGATCTCCAGGCTCTCCAATCGTCGCTACGGCTTCCACAACGTCCGCATTTGCCCGAACGTGCAGTCGGCGCGCCACGCCGTCGCCATCGACGAACCGCGCCTGGGCTTCCCGCCCACGCTCTGGGATCATATCGATGAATCGAACGCCGCCGCGCTCGCGCGCCCCGGCGCCGATCCCGCCCGCATCTATTACGAGCAGCGCTGGTTTGTCGGCTCGCACGGCGATGTCGGCGGCGGCAACAACTCTCCGCTCTCCGCCGCGCCGCTGAAATGGATCGCCGAAGGCGCCGCCGCGTGCGGCCTGCGCTTCTACGCCAAGCATGGCGAGGACGAATCCCCGCTCGACATCACGCTGCGCGAAGCGGGCCTGAGCTTCGATGCGCCCATCACGCGCCCGAGCTTCTGGAAGTCGCTGTCGCCAATGAACTACCCGATCTACACGCGCCAGATCTGGCGCCGCAAAGGCCAGCCGACGCCGATGGACATCGACGCCAATCTCGACAGCACGGTCGCCAAGCGCGCGCTTAGCCCGCAATTGCGCTATTCGCCGTCGGCGCTTCGTCCCTTCCGCAAGGCGTTCAAGGATTGGGAAAAGCAACGGCCGACGGCATGAACCGCCACGCGTTCAGCCCCCAAGCGCCGCTTCGTTCAACAGCGCAGCGCCAATCTTGATCTCAGCCAGCCGCGACGGCGCGCGCGCAAGCACCGTGCGCGCGTAATAGCGCATCTGATCGCCCCGCTCGGCGCCGCCTTCGCGGTCCGCGCCTTTGATGAGCAGCATCCCGCCCGCGACATCGCCCGCGAGCTGCAGATACGCAAACGCCCCCGCCAACGCGTCCTCGCGCGACGCCGACAGCATATAATCCGTCGCCTCCGCCAAAGCGTCGATCGCCGCCGAGAGCCTCGGATGCGTCGAGCCCGCAATCTCCCGCGCCTCCGCGATCAGTTCGCGCATTGCCTCGCCGCGGTCGCCGAGCAACTTGCGCCCATAAAGGTCGATCGCCTGTATGCCGTTTGTGCCTTCATAGATCGGCGCGATCCGCGCATCGCGATAAAATTGCGCGGCGCCGCCTTCTTCCACGTACCCCATGCCGCCGTGCACCTGCACGCCAAGGCTCGCGCATTCGACGCCAAGGTCGGTGCACCACGCTTTCGCGATCGGCGTCAGCAAATCCTCGCGCGCTTAGTAGCCCGCGA
>Ga0196964_10001237_pt1 | contig 13182 bp, 19 predicted proteins | sample S1_10metaG_FD_148615 | JGI IMG/M metagenome (GOLD analysis project Ga0196964, IMG submission 148615) | Soil microbial communities from Anza Borrego desert, Southern California, United States - S1_10 | ecosystem: Environmental > Terrestrial > Soil > Desert | place: USA: California | collected...
GCGCCAGCCAAGATTTATAAATGCGGGTCGGTTTCTTATGGGTCAAATTTCATTAACAAAATGCCTAGGCAAAAACACTACGAGATCGACCATCTCGAAGGCTGTAACTGGGCGATGCGCACCGAGCTCATCCGACGAGTCGGCGGCTTCGATCCGAAATTCGATGGCGTGGCCGAGTGGTTCGATACAGACGTCGAATTTAAAATCAAAAAACTCGGATATACGTTGCGTTACAACCTAAACGCTGGCTTGTGGCACATGGTAGAAAAAGGCGAGCACTTTAACGAGCGCTTCGAAGGATTTGGCCGGATCAAGAACTGGCTGCGCTTTCACATTCGTCACAGCAAATTCCATCCAAAAATGATCGTCTGGTTTCTCATGATGGTGGGGTACTTCGTATGGAAAAAAATCCGAAAGTAAGCGTCATCATCCCGACGATGAGTGGCCGGGAAGAGCTGCTTCAAAAGCTTCTTTCCACGATCCCGTCGCATGTGTTTGATCGCTCTGGCAACAATTCCGATATCGAAGTCATTGTCGTGGATGATGAAGGCTTGCTGCTTGCGGCCAAGCGCAACAAGGGCGCAAGGCAAGCAAAGGGCGAATACCTTCTGTTTATCGACGACGACAATTACCTGAAAGAATCCGCCATTTCGGAAATGACCCAGCGCTTTACCGAAGAAATTGGCGTGATGGGAATGATGGCCTGTTATTCAGATAAGAAAATGCGTGTCGCGGACGGTGGCTCAATGCGCTGTTTTATTTCTGGATTCACCGTCGGCATGAACACGAACTTTAAGTCTCACGAGGTGCTTCATTACCTAAAAACAAGATCGGAAGTTGCCAACGCGTTTATGATTCCGCGCAATGTCTTTGAAGATGTCGGCGGATTTGACGAAAAAAATTTCCCGATCGATCTGGACGAGGCGGATATTTGCAAACGAATAATAGACATGGGCTTTGAGGTTGTCATCAACCCGTGGGCGATTTGCTACCACAAATCACAAACCTACTCGTGTATCCCGGATTTCCGCCGTCCGATGAACGCCTATTTTATGGGCCGAAACCGTATCCTTTTCCAGAAAAAGCACCTAAACAAACTGCAGCTATCGATTTATTTTTTGGTCTTCTTCCCGATTTTCGTCAGCTCGTATTGCGCGTCGCTGCTTTACCGGCGCAAACCGTGGATGGTCGTTCACTTCTTGAAAGGGGTGTTTGATGGATTATTCGGTCGTTCCAAAAATCCATATCAATAAGAAAAACTGGCGGAAAGTTGGCGCGTTTCTCTACAACGACGTCCTGGATGCGCTTTATTTCGAAAGCCCCTGGCCGTTTCCGGTGCAGCTTATGATTTCGCATGGACTGACCCAGTGCTTGGTTACGCCTGGCTTCCTGAAGCTTCCCTTCATCCTGAAGGGCTGGATTAATCTTGACATCCTTTTGCGCGAGATCGATCTTTTGAAACTTGTGTTAGAGGGCAAGATTTTAATGCACGCATCGTGTGTTACCAACCTAACGCCCTACGTATCAGATAGTGCAGAGCTTATTGTTGGATTTCCAAATTCAGGCAAAACATATCAAACCTATAAAAATGTTTCGCTTGGCGGTGAGCTGATCTCGGAAGAATACACAATAATTTATAAAAGCGAATATGGCAATTGGTGGGCGAAGCCGTATAAGCCGATTATGAGGACTTGTTTCTCGCAAAGTACGCTTGATGCTTGTGGGATGAAATTGGGACTAAAAGAGAAATTAACGCTTATGTTCACCACGATAAGAGCCAAGCTAATGCCGTTTATGTTTGAGGCGGTAATTTGGAAGGATATCAAAGCTTCTGGCATCGAGGACAAAATAGACAAAATCGTCTACGGATCGACCGGCGTAGAAATCAAGGACTGGAAAACATTCGCGATCTTGTGCGAAAACGAGTTCCCGTTTATGGCCAGCGAATTTTTGCAGGCTTACGCCGTGGCCACCGGCTTTGACCTGATCGGACTCCAAAACAAGCAGCGTCTTTTAATCGAGGAATTTGTTCGTGCTGTCTATCCTGATCCCAAGTCATAACGAAGAGAATATCGGGAATTTCGTCGAGGAATTGGAAACTCTTTTCCCAGCGGCCTATGAAATTATCGTTTGCTCGGATCGCTACAGCAGGGGGAAAGGTTGGGCGGTCAGAGAGGCGATGCTTCAAGCAAAGGGCGACACGATCGCAGTGATTGATGGGGACGGCGACATCCCGCCGCGGATGCTTTGGCGGCTTTTTCCTTTCCTCGAAGATTATGATGTTGTTGTGGGCAGCAAACGCATGACGCGCGCGCCGCTGCAGAGAAAGATAGTCACGTATCTTTCGAGGCTGTACATCCGGTTTTTTTTCGGGCTTCCGATCGAGACGCAAACCGGGATCAAATTATTTCGTCGCGATGCGCTTCATTTTTGGAAAACAAACGGATTTTTCTTTGACGTGGAAATTCTTAGAAACGCGCACAAGCGCGGGAAGAAGATGATCGAGGTCCCGATCGAGGCCGAGATCAAAGAGTCGCTATCCTGGAGGGCATTATGGAGGACGCTGTTGGAGAGCATCCGCCTGAAGTTTCAATCATAATTCCGTGTAAAGAAATCGACGCCTATGCGCAGCGGTGTTTCGATATTTGCCGCGAAATGTATCCGGATTATGAAATTCTCGTGATCCCTGATTGCATCGTGCCGGGATATCCGGCCGCAAAGCGAAATTGGGCGATGAAGATTGCGCGGGGAAAGGTGTTTGCGTTCATCGATTCCGACGCCTACCCGGCCGTAAACTGGCTTGAGAATGCGCTCTACTGGCTTAGGTTCTACCCGGCCGTTTGCGGGCCTGGGCCGCTGCCGTACGATGCGCCGCAGGGCGAACGGATCATCGACCTCATTTACCAGATGATGCCCTATGCCTACCGCGTGATCCCGATGGAGCCGCGCGTCGTCGCGGAATATCCCACCTTCAATCTCGTCGTGCGCCGCGATGTCGCGACCGAGTTTGACAATTACCTGACTGGCGAGGACAGTCTGTTTTGCCGGCGGATCAAAGACGGTGTTTATTACCATCCGTCGATCGTCGTTTACCACAACCGCCGACCAGGCTTTAAAAAGTTCTGGAAGCAGATCGGCACCTACGGGAAGCACCGCGGCAATTTCATCAAGATCGCGCTGTTTGGCTGGATCTCCGCCGTCTTCGTTTATGCGTTTAATTTTGTGAAAGGGTTTTTCATGAGGCGGCCGTCGTGAGCAAACATCATCAAGATTTAATTTTGTTTTTTTCGTTCGGTATTCTTTGGGGTTTTGCGTTGACTCTGCTCGCTTTTGAACTATTCAAATGAAAATTTTGATCACTGGCTCGCTCGGTCTTGTCGGTTCGGAAGCCGCCTGGTTTTATCTCGTCCGCGGCCATGAAGTGATTGGCATCGATAACGACATGCGCCGGCACTTCTTCGGCGAAGAGGCGTCGGTTCTGAAAAACATGATCAACCACAAAAACTACACGCATTTCGGCGAAGACTTCTCGAAGTGCGAGGGACTTTTCACGTTCCATAAATTTGATGTGGTGATCCATTGCGCGGCGCAGCCATCGCATGACTGGGCGGCCAAGAACCCAATGCTCGATTTCGGGATCAATGCATACGGGACCTTGATGCTTCTTGAAATGGTTCGCAAGCACGCACCCGATGCTGTGTTCATTCAGGTTTCGACGAACAAAGTATATGGCGATTGGCCAAACAGCCTCGAACTGGAAGAGCTCGAGACGAGGTACGAATGTCACGGCGATGGCATCAACGAAATGATGCCGATCGATCAATGCCTGCACTCGCTTTTTGGTGTCTCAAAATTGAGCGGCGATCTCCTGGCGCAGGAATACGGCCGCTATTTCGGATTGAAGACCGGAATCTTTCGCTGCGGATGCATCACCGGCGCCCAGCATGCAGGCGCAGAGTTGCACGGATTTTTATCCTACATGGTACGCTGCAAGAAAGAAAAAAAGGTCTACAAGATTTACGGCTACAAGGGGAAGCAGGTCCGCGACAACATCCACGCGCATGATTTGGTGACGGCCTTCGACGCGTTTATCCAGAATCCGCGGCCAGGAGAAGTTTACAACATGGGCGGCAGCCGGCACTCGAACATTTCAGTGCTTGAAGCGCTTCAAAAACTGCAGGTCGAATACGAGTACCACGACACGCCGAGGATCGGCGATCACATTTGGTACATCTCGGACGTATCGAAATTCAAAAGCCACTACCCGGAATGGGGCTACACCTACGACATGGAGAGAATCTTTGAAAATCTTATTTCCGCTCAACCCGTATAACCAGCAACGCCAATTCGAAAAGCCGGTTTGGGTCTATCCGGCGCATCTTGCGATGTATGCCACCTATTTGCGCAATCAAGGGCACGACGTCGAATGGGGACACGAGCATCGTCTAAAGGGAGATGTTTATTACATCGGCGATTGCGACAAAGTAATTACAAACGATTTTCAAATCGATGTCCCATTCGAAGAGCTGCCTTACCCGGACCGCATTTTCACGGACGCAAAAAATAAGCGCTGGCAATCCTACGGCAATTATAAATTCCACCCGGCCACGCACATGATGGCCTCAAACCTTTGCTGGTACGGCCGCTGCACGTTCTGTATCGACACCGTGAAGCTGAAAGAGGAAAAGCGCGGCGTGCGTTCAGTTGTCAATGTGATGGAAGAAATCGATGATTTGATTGTCAATGGCTATAAAGAGGTGTTCGACGATTCGGGCACCTTCCCTGTAGGCGCATGGCTTTTCGAGTTTTGCGCGGCAATGCTGGAGCGTGGAAGACGAAAAAAAATTAAGATCGGTTGTAACATGAAGCCGGTGAAGCTCGATTACAAGATGATGGCAGACGCCGGCTTTCGCTTCATTCTTGTCGGAATTGAATCGGCGAACCAAGAAACATTAAACCGGATCCAAAAGGGCCAACGCGCAGAAGACGTCATCCCGATTGTCAAGAGCATGGCCGATGCCGGCCTTGAGCCGCACGGGACATTCATGACCGGCTACCCATGGGAGAGTGAAGAAGATGAAAAACGAACTATTGATTTGTGCCACTACCTCCTTCGAAAAGGCTATCTCAAAACTGCGCAGGCGTCGGTCTATTCTGAGCCTAGGGCCTTACCGGATCCCGATTCGCCTGGACACAAGTATCTCCCCAGATTCTATGATGCTTATAAGCAACCTGAGTTCTGGATTGCGAAGTTGCGTGATCTTAAAAGATGGGAAGATTTCACATACCTTATTCGAGGCGGACGGCTCGTTATCGAAGAAAAATGGAGGAAACTTTGTTTGAAAAAATAGGTTGGATCGTCGTCGTTAACCTCGCGCTTTATTTCAAGACGCTGCGCTTCAAATTCGTCTCTGACGATTTCTCGGTGCACAAGTCAGCCAAGCCATCGGAAAACTTCTGGATACGAAGATGGCAGCAATTTATCGGGTCCGTGAAGCTCATGGAGCCGTCGTTCCATTTCTTTAAGGACAACGGCAGATTGAAGATGGCGATTTTGAGGACCGAAGAATTTGAGCATCTTCTCGCGCTTTTGATTCACATTGCCATCTGCATCGCGATCTATTTCGCGTTTGGATCATCGCAGGTATCTTTTGTGGCCGCTCTGCTCTATGGAGCAAACCCGGCCAATAACCAGGGCACCATCTGGCCTGGGGGCAGGGGATATGCGCTCCCCATCTTGAGCCTTTTACTCTCGATGGCTATCCCCTTCCTATCTCCTTTCTTGCTGTATTTTTGTACATGGTTCACTGTAGGATTTTTCGCGCCGCTGGCATTGATCGGCCACGAGAAGTGGTGGCTGCTCGGACTGCTGCCGTTTATTTGGGCGCTGCACGCGAAGAAATTCATTCGCGCGGTCAAATTCAAGGGCGACACTGAATCGTTTACCGAGGACCGTGTGATCCACCCGCGAAAGCTGATCCTGCTCGTGAAGACCTACGGCTTTTATTTGACGCTTTGCCTGATCCCATTCCGGATCACGTTCTACCACAATTTTCTGCAGTCGATGGCCGGCAACGACATCATGCGCCGGCGGGCGTACGCGTTTGACCGGTATTTCTGGATCGGCTTATTCGCTGGCTTCGGGACGCTGATCTATGCCTATCTCGACTGGGGGCCGATTGCCTGGGCGCTCGTGGCATTCATGATCACGATCGCGCCATTCTGCAATCTGGTCAGGAACAACCAAGAGATCGCCGAACGGTTCGTCGCGCTGCCGAACGTGTTCCTCATGTACGCACTGGCGCAAATTCTTTTCAAAATAGGGGGAGTCAATGTTTAAGCTTTTAACAGAAGCGCTTGTCACAAGAAACGGCATGTCGGTCGAGGTCCGCACCAAGGACGGCAAGATCATCGCGTCGGACTCGGTCGAGGCCAACCTGCTTTTCGAAATCTTGCAGCAGCTCAAAAAAGGTGGGCGATGAGGGCGACTAAATTTAGGGCGTATCACGAAAGATGGGGCTGGGCGAACCCTGAAGACATTATTGTGTATGGTGACGGCACATTCATCGTCGATTACCGCGGAGATAACGGCGATGTGGTCGAGTCTTACACAGATAAAGACCGTGAGCTCCACTTGGTTGAGCACACCGGCCTTAAGGACAAGAACGGTAAAGACATTTACGAGGGGGATATTGTTGATAATAAGCCTCTTCGGTGGGTGGTTAAATATGAGACCTCTGACTTTGGTGGTCATGACAAGGTCATCGGATTTAACGTGTACAGAGATTGCGAAGTCATCGGCAACATTTACGAGAATCCGGAGCTCTTGCAATGATTACCTATATTTTGATCGCGATCTTCTTAACCTTTTACGCCACAAGGACTTATTACACGCTCATCATGTACAAGGATGAGTATTTCATCACCGAGCTCGCCGTGATTGAAGATCCGCACGCCTGGTGGGCCTGGCACTGTCGCGCAATGAAGCGCTGGGACACCCAAAGTTATAAAGAGGCGCTGATCCTCTGGGTGATGGCAAAGCTGATCTCGCCCAAAGAGTTCAAGATTCTGATGAACATCGCGACCTGCCTCCGGCTTTTGAAGAACGACCGGGAAGCGGACGCTTTCCTCAAGCTGGCAGAAGAGAACATTGTGGCCGGCCAGGAAAAAGAAGCGCGCATGTTTATTGCGCAGCACCGCGCCGGAAAACTGCCGATCCTGCTTTGAGCAATTACAACAAGGAGAGGACCAATTTTATTTTGTATGTGGCGAAAATAAGCCAGGACGACGGCATTTTCCCTCAGATCGTCCCCAACCTCGCCGCAAAGGTAGTTCAGGACACTCTATTCGCTTTAGAAAATGAGCTCAATGGCTTCGACGATAAAGACGAGGCAATAAAGCATATTCTGAAAATCATAAAATCTCGAAAATTGGTGTGGGACGAAGAATCAAAGCATAATAAACTATAGGCAATTTAAACCAATCCCTGGCCGGATTGAGGCAATTTGAAAATTTCTCCGGCCAGGAGTGTCTTAAAAGCCCGTTCTTGGGATAAACCCCGAGGCGGGCTTTTTCTTTTATGAGCGCCTCAACGCAGCGGGAAAAAACGATCAAGGAATTATTCGTCGGGAGCTGCTGGGAGTACCTGCGCGACAATTTCCATAAGTTCAGCGACACCAACAAGATAAAAATCGCCATGGAGCTTTGCAAGAAGGACATGCCGCAAGAAATTAACGGATCGCTCACCCATGTTGTCCAAATGCCGTCGATCGAAAAAGGCGGCATGAAATTGGAGTTCAACATTGGATAGTCTCGTCCTCCCTGAAATTTTAAATATCCCCAACAAGCTGCTGCCAATGATCGAGCGATTCAACGACTACAGCTATTTTTTGCTCGAGGGCGGTCGCGGTGGCGGCAAATCTCATTCGGTCGGCCGGTTGATTCTCTACCTTGCTGAAAAATACAAGCTGCGCATCGTGTGCGGCCGTGAGACGCAGAACTCAATCAATGAATCGGTCTATTCGCTGATGAAGGATTTGATCACCGAATACAATTTAAATTTCGATGTGCAGTCGCAGAAAATAATTCACCGCGAAAAAGGCTCTGAGATCAATTTCCGCGGCTTTCGCGAACAAGGCAAATTCAACGTGCAGGGAATGGAAGGTATCGATCTTTTGTGGATCGATGAGGCGCAGGCGATCACAAAGCAAACGCTCGATGTGTTGATCCCGACGATCCGTAAAGACAAAGCGCGCGTGTTTTTCACGATGAACAGGCATATAAGCAATGATCCTGTTTATTCAAAATTCAAGGACCGCTCGGACTGCTTGCACATCAAAATCAATTTCTACGAAAACGAGCATTGCACGGAAAAGCTGAAAAAAGAGGCCGCCGAATGCAAGAAGCAAAGCGAAAAAGATTATAACCACATTTGGCTCGGCGAGCCCCTAGATCAATCCGAGGATGCGCTTTATGCGGTTTCGGACTTTGAGAACGGGAAGAAAAACGCACATGTGCTCGCGCCTGGTTACGGGCTGCGCGTGGCCGGCTTTGATATTGCGCGCTATGGTGATGACAAATGCGCCGTGGTTGTGCTGCAGCAGATGGGCGCGCTTCACTGGGAAGAAGTTTACGTCGATGAGTGGGATCACCGCGACCTCAATTACACCACAGGCAGAATCCTCGCGATCACGAATGAGCAAAGGGTTGATTTGGCTGCGATTGACGAGGACGGCTTAGGCGCTGGTCCCTTTGACGCCCTTTCAAAGGGGCGAGGCCTTGATTATTTCGTAGGTTTCAGGAATCCAGCCATCGGCTACCAGGAAAATAATTCCTTCGGAAACCCACGAACCATTAACGCGTATAAGCTCAAAGATGCGCTTGTTAAAGGGCACCGGCACATCAAGACTCAGAAGGTGATTGATGAGCTTTTGACGATTAGGTACACATTCGACCACAACCAGCGCAGGATCCTCGTCTCGAAGGACAAGATGCGCAAGGACGGCTTCAAATCGCCGAATCTTGCGGATGCTGTGATCATGGCCGAAAGCCTGATCGGGCAGGTGAAACAAAAGCAGGATCATCAATACCAGCCGCTTCATCACAACAATTATTCCAAAGAACAGTCATTATTCGAAATTGCGGGAGTGAGGTAATCATGGCAGCATTCAGCTCAATTCTGGCAGCGACAGCGATCGCCGGCGCAACGGTCGCGATCACGAAAGCAGCAAGCGGATCGGGAAAAGATAAGGGCGGTGTTGGAGCGCCATTGCCATTACCGCAGGCGCCGAAGGTTGAAGATGCAGCTGATAAGGCCTTAGAGACGGCAAAACGCCGCAAGACCGCTGCGACACAAACGATTTACTCATCGCCGCTCGGCCTCAAAGGCGAGGCGGACGTGGCGAAGAAAACGCTCCTCGGCCAATGATGCACGGAATGATGCATATTGAGACGTACACCGACCAGTATTATCTCGATGTCGTGCAGATCGCGCAGAATTTTCACACCGAAGCGATCAAGGAATACGACGATGCGTTTGATCCTGATGCGGTGATTGACATGATTCTTAAACTCAAGGACAACCAGGCCGAGAACGCATTTCTCTTGATTATTGATGGCCGGTGCCAGGGCATGCTCGCCGGCATTGAAGCGCCGTCACTCATCAACAAAAAGCGGATCTTCCAGGAGCTCATCTGGTACGTGAACGAGCCCTTTCGGCGTTACGGCGTGGTGATGCTGAATAAAGTGCGCGAGATCCTGAAAGAGCGCGGATTCGAGACGATGGTGATGGCCGTGCTTGAGAACTCGAAGACCGAAAAGATCAAGCGGCTTTATGAATCGATGGGATTTCGGCCGTTTGAAGTGCATTACATCGGAGCGCTGTGAACTTCTCGAGTAAGCATTACCTTGGCGAACACAACGGTAAGAAATTTTATATCTATGCCGATAACGGCATCTTTTATATCCGGGAGAAGTAATGGGTAAAGCAGAGCGTTCAAACCCATATAGTCGTTGGAACACGAAAAGACATCCGATCGCGCCACAGCCGGCTCATCCGGGACCTGTGGTTTACGACATTTCCTTGCTTAATATTTTTACTAAAACATGGGAAACACTATGCCATCTTCTGAACCCGAAAAAAAACAGGACATCAAGCCAGCTTCAAAATCTCGCGCCGACGAGCTGATCCAGAACCACGAACAGCTTTTAAGCGGCCGCAAGAACTTTGAAGGCTATTGGCAGTCGCTCCACGACTATTTCTATCTGGAGGCCCAGGACTTTAACAAGTCCTATTCGGCCGGCACCGAGCTCGACCCGTCCTATCTCTGGGATGCCACCACGCTTGAGTCGGCCGACGTGTTCGCCTCGGGATTCATGAACTACCTGACGCCGCCCACATCAAAATGGTTTCGCCTTCGGCACAAGAACCCGAATCTCTCTGAGAATAAAGCGGTCGGTGATTTCCTCGAAGAAGTGACCGATGAGGTCAATTACGTGATCAACCGCTCAAATTTCTATGACCAGATGTTCCCGAGCTACAAATCAAGCGGCGTGTTCGGCACATCGTGCATCTTCGCCGAAGAGGATCTTCAGGATGATGTCCGGTTTTACAATATGCCGCTGAAGCAGGTCGTGATCGTAGAGGACGCCAAAGGCCGGGCGATCGCGTATTACATCGAGTTTGAATACACCGCGCAGCAGGCCGAATCACGCTGGGGCCGTGAAGCGCTGTCAAGCGAGCTGAAGGAAGAGCTCAAGGCCGGGTCCTCGGATAAAAAACACAAGTTCCTGCTCTATATCGCGCGCCGTCATGTCCGCGAGATTCAGAAGAGCGATAAGAAAAACCTGCCGGTCGAGGCGTGCTGGATCGATGTCAAGGGCCGCATGATCGTGGAAGAGAGTGGATACAACGAGTTCCCGGCGTTCTGTCACCGGTTCGATAAACGGCCGTTCATCCCGTGGGGATTCAGTCCGGCCATGAAAGCGCTGCCATTCGCACGCCTATTGAACGCCATCGCCAAGACCAATCTTCGGGCGATGATGAAACACACCGACCCGCCGATCGCAGCGCCGCATAACGCATTTTTACTGCCGTTCAACATGAACCCACGCGCGGTCAATTATTACAAAAAAGACGAGATGAAAAGCGGCTCGGACATCTTCGCATTTGGCAATTTTGGCGACCCGAATGTCGGCCTTCAGTCGGTCGAATATTACGCGCAGAAGGTAAAAGCGCTGATGTATAACGACGTTTTCCTCGCGTTCAACAACATCACGAAGGAGATGAACAACCCCGAAGTGATGGAGCGCATCAACGAGAAAATGACCATGCTCGGGCCCGCTGTGGGCCGCTATCTTGCCGAGGTGCTGAATCCTGCGGTCCAGCGCGTGATTGGTATTTTATGGCGCCGCGGCCGGCTGCCGCAGCCACCGGACGAGCTGATGGAAGATGGTAGCTACGAGATCGATTTCGTCGGCGCGCTCGCCCAGGCACAAAGACGCTCGGAATTAAATACGCTTGTCACGGGCCTGACCATGATTGGCAACCTGGCGCAGTTCTCACCCGAGGTGCTGGACAAGGTCGATCCGGATAAGGTGATCGATGAGGTTTGGGGCATCACCGGCGCGCCTGTTCAGGTGCTTCGTGATGACAGCGAGATCCAAAAAATCCGGGAAGGTCGCGCGGAAGCCATAATGAAGCAGCAAGAGCTCGCAATGATGCAGCAGGGCGCGATTACCGCCAAGGATGCGGCGGCCGCCGAAAAGGGCTTTGCCGAGGCAAAGAACACGAATAAATGATCAAGCTCTCAAATTTGGAGCATGTGAAAGGCCTGCAGTCGAATCTTCGCGCCACGCTTGCAACGCCGCAGGGCCAGGAAGTGATGAAGTTTCTGGAAGGCGTTTGCGGCTGGTTCGACTTTAATGAGACAGAACCACATTTGATCCAGATTGCACACGGGAAGCGTCAAGTTCTTGCGACGATCAAGACGCTTCTCGAATTGAAACCCGAACAGATCGTCGCATTAGCCAAAGAAAAAGAGGGCGTATGAAGAAAAAACGTAAGCCTCGCCCTCGTTACTAAAAGGAGAGTTAAGTGGATAATTTGATCGGATTATTACTTCCGGCAATCAAACCCATGTTTTCGTTCGCAGGCGAAGGCGGTGGTGCAAGTGGTGGCAGTGGTGGTGAGGGTGGCCAGGGTGGGCAAGGCGGCGCGAGTGGCGCCGGCGCTGGAGCTGGTTCTGCCGGTGGAGATGCGTTTTCGTGGAAATCTCATCTCGGGCCGGATCTTATGAACAGCCCATCCATGCAAAAGTTTCCGGACACAAAAGAAGGGCTCGTCGAGTCCGCCAAAAGTTACATGAACCTTGAAAAGTTGCTCGGCCATGAAAAGGTGCCGGTTCCGAAAGGCCCAGAAGATACCGAAGCCTGGAACCTATTTTCAAAGGCCATGGGCATTCCGGACAAAGCCGAGGCTTACGGCCTGCCGGATGCCGCAGTCCCGGAAAGCATGAAAGGCATGGCGTTCGATAAGAACAAATTTGCCGAGATCGTGCACGCGCACAAACTCACGCCGGGCCAGGCGAAAGGGCTTTGGGATGCGTACACGAACATGACCAAAGAGTCCTATCAAAAAGCATTGAAAGACCACGAAGCGAAAATGACTGAAGTGGTCAATAAGATGCGCGGCGAATGGGGCGATGCGTACGATTCGAACGTGCAGCTCGGTCAGCTCGTGATCAATAAATTCTCAGACGACCAAGAGATGCAGGATTTTGTTACCGCGACACTTGCTAAAGATCCACGCGGTATCAAGTTTCTCGCAAAGATTGGTAGCCAATTCGCTGAAAACAAGATCGGCGAGTTTGGATACCAAAAGTTTTCACTGACTCCGGACCAGGCCGAATCCGAGATCCAGGCGATCTTGAACGATCCGAAGCACCCATATAACAACGACCGCGCGCCGCAAGCAGAACGTGACCGCGCAATCGATTATGTGAACAGTCTTTATGCAGCAAAGAACAAAGGCAAGGGATAAGCGCTAAGCCCCTTTGTTTTTGTTTTGGATGGGCTGGATAAGCTGAAATGCCCCAGCGCGCGTAGGTAAGCGTAAGAAGCGACCCTCCTATAGGGAGGACAATCAATTCCCAAGCGATTTAGGAAATTAGCTTTCGTATTGGT
>Ga0196964_10001239_pt1 | contig 13178 bp, 10 predicted proteins | sample S1_10metaG_FD_148615 | JGI IMG/M metagenome (GOLD analysis project Ga0196964, IMG submission 148615) | Soil microbial communities from Anza Borrego desert, Southern California, United States - S1_10 | ecosystem: Environmental > Terrestrial > Soil > Desert | place: USA: California | collected...
GGCCGGTGTGCCCGTGCCACCGGCATAAGCCGTAATCAGCGGATTGGCCCCTGTAGTAGCAGGGTCTTTCCGGAAAACGATGGAGTCGGTAGCCGTACCGGTAGCCGTTAAGGATATAACGCCTGCTAGCTGCTCGGAATGGCCTGCGGCGATATTGAAAACGACGCCCCCCGCGCCGACACCCTTACTGTTGAGGTCTGAAACCGCTGCGGCGACGGTTGCGTAATCGCCCGGGATGAATTTCGATCCGGTAAGCTGCTGGGCATCCGCCGCGATGCCAAAACCAGTGAGCAGAAAAATACAAAGGCATAGTTTCAGGACACACCGTTGATTCAAAGACATACACCTTCCTTCTTTTCGGTTGATTATTGGGGTTGTAAAAATATTTACTTTTCTGGTATGACCAGATTTATTATTTATAATGGGTCAGATTTATACATTTGCGCTTATGCGTGCAATAGGTATCTGTGCTTTCCTGACCTTACTGCTGGCAACAGGCAGGGCAACGGCCCAGCAGAGTACAGCCGGTGCTTCTGTTTCCGCCAGCCTTTATTCTATCCTGACGGCCGAAGATCCTTCACCGATGGTGATCGAGGAGATCTCTGTTTCGATGGAATCGGGTGGTTCTCTTGTCATAGCGCCGGGGGGTAGTATGCAGACCTCGGGTGGTGTGCAGCTTGGAGGCGATGGCGACCAATCTTCGCTGCTGATCAATGTTTCAGGGAGCGGAGACTATGTTTACTCCGTGGCGCTGCCCGACACTATTACGATTCCGGATGATGAGTCCGGGCAGATGACCATTACCAATTTTACCAGCGATCCTCCGAACACCGGGCAGCTGAGCTCGGGAAACCAGTCCGTCCAATTGGGCGCTACGATCAATCTTCCGAAGGCGGAAGAAGAAGGCAGCTTTCTGATGGAAGCCGAATTTGAGGTAGGGGTCAGCTTCAACTAGCTCGTTGCGGGAATTACTTATAAATTATTTCATTTGTTAATCGCATGTTAATGAGAGCCAGCCCATTGCTTGTCCAAGAGGTACATATGTATCTTGACGACAATTTTAAAAAATCTGTAAACAAACAAACGAAAATTGAGAGAGAAATGAACAAGAACATTAACATTACGAAAGTGCTCGCCCTGGTAGCGGTAGCAGCTTTTGGAACGGTCGGCGCCTCTGCCCAGCAACAGTCTTCTTCTGCAACAGCTTCGACCACTGCAACGATCGTAGCACCGATTGCCATCGCAAAGAACGTTGATCTTAATTTCGGCAACCTCAACCTGAATGCTAACGGAAGCCCTGGCGCCGTGGTGCTTTCGGCCGCATCCAGCGCTGTGCGCACGCCCAGCGGTACGATGACCCTGCCTGCAACCCAGGGAACAGTAACCGCAGGCAAGTTTACCGTGACCGGAGCTGCCAACTATGCCTACACTGTTACGTTGCCGTCCAGCCCGATCACACTGGCTACCGATGGCGGTGGTGCTACCAAAGAGCTGACGGTCAATACCTTCACTTCTGCTCCTGAAACCGGATCTACCTATGAGATCGGTGGAGGCGGCAACCAGATCATCTACGTAGGTGCGACGCTGAACGCGGATGGCAATGAAGTGCCGGGTGTTTATTCTTCAACCGGCAACTTCACCGTTACCGTACATTACAACTAATCACCTTTATCAGATAAAAAGCGTCGCCTTTTACCGCGGCGCTTTTTATTTTTTCAAGAATATGCTTCCCTGGTGAAGTCGGATCTAATATTGCTGCAGGTTGGGACTTATATCTAAATGCATCACCTTTTTGCTGCCTGCCCTCATGGCAGCATTCGCTGCAGATGCCCAGGGCAGCCTGTTGCTTGTGCCCAGACGACTGGTATTTGAAGACGGTCGGCGGGTGCAGGAACTGAATGTGGCCAATAACGGAAAGGACACTGCCCGCTACAGCATCGATCTGGTGGCGATGAACATGCGCGAAGACGGAACGATCGAACCCGTGAGGGCGGAAGACTCTGCCAATAAGGTATTGTCGCTGCTGAAGGTATATCCGAGGCATATCCTGCTGGCGCCCGGAGAGTCTCAGGTGGTAAAGGTACAGCTCCAGCACAGGGGTGCCGGCAAACTGGAACCGGGCGAATACCGGAGCCATCTCCGGTTCAAACCCATACCGAAGGCGAGGCAGGGCAGGGCGAGGATGAAGAAAATGGTGACCAAAGTACGGTTGAAGCTGAAGCCGGTTTTCAGCTTTTCCGTCCCCGTCATTATCAGGGTAGGTGCTTCCGATACAAGGCTGACGCTGGATGATCTCAGGTTTACCAATAAGGGCGATACTTTGCCCCGGCTGCAGCTTACGGCAAGGCGCTCCGGCAATATGTCGGTCTATGGAGACATGTTCGTGCAGCTTACAACTGCTGACGGGAAAACCACACCTGTCGCCACGCTGAAAGGGTTCTCGGTGTTTGCACCGAACCTGACCCGCAGCTTCCTCATTGATCTGAAGCCAAAGAACCTGAACTTCAAAGGAGGCAGGTTAACGGTCAGCTGCTTTACCCAGGTGGAAGAGCGTTCCGTAAGGATCGCCGAAACCAGCCTGGAACTGCCCTGACCATTGTTGAAACGGTAACGCTTACCGCAGTGATTGAACGACGATGAATAGCTTCTCAAAGACATTGATAATAACCTGCCGGGCTGCTGCCGTATGCATGTCATGCCTGTTTTTTGCCTCTTCAGTTGCAATGGCACAGCAGAACCCGCCGCATCCCATTGCGATTTACAGCTACCCGGAGCAGGGACTTCAGTTTGGCGCTTTTACGCAGGGGGTAATGGGAGGTACGGTAAAAATTGCGCCGGACGGTTCCCGCACGGTCACCGGTGATGTCATCCAGCTGAGCCTCGGACATACATTTTCCGCTGCTTTCTTCGAAGTGGAGGGTCAGCCCGGCACCAGAATACAGATATTGAAAGGTCCGGACGTAGTGCTGACAAGCAACACCGGCGGCACGCTGACGCTTCAGATCGGCGATACGGATCCGCTTTCTCCTTTTATCATCAGCACGGCGCCGCCGTCCAGAACGCAGGTAAGGATCGGGGGCACGCTGGTTGTCGGCAGCCCGCTGGCCAACCCGCCCGGCAATTATAATGGCACGTTCACCATCACGTTTGTACAGGAATAAGCGATAGAAAGCATACATGAACTGCCGGATGCAACTCTTCTCTTTGCCGGTGCTGAACAAGCGCATCTTCAGGCGGTATCGTTTTCCGGCTTTCGTTCTGATGCTGTTGCTGCCAGTCTTCACCCGTGCGCAAACCGACGCGGAAGAAGTGCCGATCATGTTTACCGTCAATGGCGTAGGGAGCACAGAACTCGTTGCCCTTGTGCGGGATGAAAAAGTAGCCCTGCCGGTCACCGAGGTATTCGACTTCATCCGCATCCGCAATACCGTCAGCGATGGCTACAAACAGGTAAGCGGGTTTTTCCTCGATCCGGTGAATGGCTATACTATTGATGCGGCTACGTCCACGATAACTTACCGGGGTGTCCGGAACCCCGTTCCTAAAGAAGATCTCATTCACACCGGCACCAATCTCTACCTGGACATGGGGCATTTCGGACGCATCTTCGGACTCGAATGCAGCTTCAACTTCCGGGCGCTGATGGTTACGATGAACTCGAAGGAGGAACTGCCGGTGATGCGCGAGGCCAGGCTGGAAAGCATGCGCCGCAATATCGGCCGGCTGACGGGCGAAGCGCCCGCTGATACAACGATCCGTTACCATAATCCCTTCGCCGACCTGGGCATCATGAACTGGAACGTGATCCTCAACCAGCAGGAAAAAGGGCCCAGCCTGTCGAGGGGAACCTTTGGCTTCGGCGGCATCTTTGCCGGCGGTGAACTGAGTGCTGCGCTCAATGTCTCTCCCCAGGAGAAGTTTGAACCCAGCAGGCAGTTCTACCAGTGGCGATACGTCAACAATGAAAATAAAATCGTGAGGCAGGTGCTGGCCGGAAAGATCCCCTCACAGACCATCGCCTCACTGTTCGGGCCTTTGCTCGGCATTCAGGTCAACAACCGTCTTACCTATGCCCGTAAATCTTACAGTACCTATAATATAAGCCGCACCACCAACCCTGGCTGGGATGTGGAGCTTTATGTGAACCAGATCCTGGTAGACTACAAAAAAGCAGATTCGGCAGGGGCTTATTCCTTTGAGATTCCCCTCGTATACGGTAATTCCGATATCACGCTTCGGTTTTACGGACCTTATGGGGAAACGTTTATCCGCGAAGAACGGGTAACGGTTCCTTTTCAGTTCCTGCCTAAGGGACAGATGGAATACAGCGCCAGCGCCGGCATTGTGGAAGACAACCGGGGCACACAGTTCTCCCAGGGTATTGTTCAGTACGGGTTGAGCAAACGATTGACGGCCGGTGCAGGCGCCGAATATATTTCTACGGTGACCAGCACTCCCGTCATCCCGTTTTTCAATGCCTCCCTCCGGCTGGGACCCAGGCTGCTCCTGTTCAATGAAGCGGCGCCCGGTGTCCGCTACCGTTCTCAGCTCAGCTACCGCTTCCTGTCGAACATTCAGGTGGATGTCAATTATACCCGCTACCAGAAAGGACAGCGGGTCATCAACCTCAATGCCCTTGAGGAGCGGCGCGCCATCATTTCCATGCCGCTCCGCAGAAGAAAGTTCAGCGCTACCACGATGTTCACCCTGAACCAGCTGGTGCTTTCCAGTATCCGCACCACGACCGCGGAGTGGATGTTCAACACCCTGGTGCGCGGTGTCAATACGCAGCTTACCACCTATGGCATCTTTACCGATCACCAGGAGCCGCTGGCTTACAGCAACCTGAGCATGATCTTCCGGCTGCCGCTGGGGTTCAGGCTCACCCCTACCACACAGTTCCAGTATAACCGGCAGCAGTTCATGTTCGGAAGAGTGCTGGTGGAAAAGAATGTATTCCGCACCAGCACAGTCAACTTTTTCTATGAGCGCAACCTCGTGGCCAATGTGGCCAACTTCGGCTTAGGTTTCATCCATGATTTTGACCTCGCGCAGGTGAATATCTCCGCCAACCGGTTCAACAACCGCTTCTCCATGTTCGAGTCGTTCAGGGGTGGCATCATTTACGACCGCCGGACCCGCTACACTCGTTTCAACTCTAAGATCAATGTTGGCCGGGGCGCGCTGATCGTTATCCCTTTCCTGGATGTGAACTGCAACGGCATCCGGGATGCCGGCGAGCAGAAGCTGCCCGGACTTAAACTAACCATGAGCGGCGGCATGATGCATGGTGAGGGAAAGGACACGACTATCCGCATCAGCGATCTGGATCCTTACAACTACTATTACCTGCGAATCGATAAGTTCAGCTTCGACAACATCGCCTGGCAGATCAGCAAGCCCACCATCAGAATATCGGTCGAACCTAACAGATATAAGCAGCTCTATATTCCGGTGGCAGTGGTAGGTGAGGTTTCCGGCATGGTGTATCGCAAAGATTCCGTGCACACGAAAGGGCAGGGACAGATCCTGGTCAATTTCTACCGCGGCGATTCGCTTGTCGCGAAGGTACTCTCCGAGCCCGATGGCTATTTCAGCTATGTGGGGCTGCCTCCAGGAATGTACACAGTAAAGATTGATCCCGCCCAGCTGCAGCGTATGGAAATGTACGCTCTGCCCGAAGCTAAAGAGATCGAGATCCGGCCCAACCCGGAGGGAGATATCATAGAAGGACTGGAGTTTACCATCGGGCGCAGGGAATGGCTGGAGCAAAAAAACTAAACACAAAAGGCCGCGATGCCACCCTTTGTTATTTATACGATCCTTTATCGCTTCACGATCTTATGCAGGTAAAGCTGCCTGCCCGCAGGATCGCTCAGCTTCAGCAGGTACATGCCGGCTGCAAAGCCATCCAGGTTTATTTCCTGAAGGTCTCGGCCGCTGATCAGTGTCCTGCCCTCCAACGATAGCAAGCTCATAGTGGTTCCCTGCGGTGCCTGGATATAAAGCTGCTCTCCTGCCGGGTTGGGGTAGACCCTCACCGGCGCAGGACCCGCCTGCGTCCCGATGCCGGTGGTGTAGATAAACGAACCAGACATAGCCGTGCAGCCGTTGGAGTCCGTTACCAGAACCCGGTACTCGCCCGACAGTGTGGCTGTGATCGTACTCGTAGTAGCGCCCGGAACGGCAACCCCATCCAGATACCACTGGTAGGCGCTGAAAGGACCGTTGCTCACTGTTGCGGAAGCGCCGTTGATCGTCAGCATCGGTGCAGGCTTCGGCAGGACAATAACTGTTATTGAATCCATCGGACTTTCCCAGATGCCTATGGTCTGGGTCACATACCATGTGGTCGTATCCGGGGCGGACGTGACCGGTACCGGCGCGCTGGTTGAACCTGTGCCGCCGGGACTCGTATACCACTTCAGGTTTTGTCCTGATGCCGTAAGCGGTGGCGCAGGGATATCCTCGCACAGGAAGACCGGGCTCGCCACGAGGGGAGCTGAGCTTGTCGTATTCAGCGCTGCGCCCCAGGCATAAAGCCCGTTGCCCCAGTGCGGCGGCAGATCGGAGGTCCAGGAGTGGGTCAGTACCATCTGGTTATTCTCACCGGTAGTCATGTCGTAATACTTTGCTTTAAGTGCCTTGCTCCATCCATAAGCAGGAGTGCTCAGCTCCGCCCATTCCTGCCCGTTCCAGCCGGCTATGCTTAGCGAGTCATTGTATTTAGAAGCCAGGTAGGGGGTGCCGATGCTATCGGTCGCGAGTACCACAGCATCTGCCCGGTCATGTACCCAGGTATTTGCACCTATTGCCTGCCAGGCATTCCCATTGAATTTGCGGACAACATCCCGCTCATGATATATCTGTGTGCTTGCCTGAAAAAGTCGGGTGATCGCCACGATCGGCGTATCGGCCGCGCCGAAGGCCAGGGAGGGTGGGGCAATGCTGTTCTCCCAGGTGGACAACCCCACCACCTGCCAGCTGCCGCCGTTATAAACCTGCAGGTATTCATTGGAAAGTAGATACGGTATATTACCGGAGGGTGAAAAACGCAGCTCCAGGTACGCCGGGCTCGGACCCGGGACTGTTCCCGTGCCGCCGCCCATCGGCTGCCAGGTACCGCCGGCATACTTCCAGACCTTAATATCATTCTGCGACTGCCCGTCGGCAAATGCCAGATGCAATATACCAGAAGTATCAGCTGCCAGGCTCAGTCGCGTTGCCTGCGCAGGCGGCATATTGGTGCCGGAGCCTGCGTTGACCCAGCCTGTACCGTCAAACTTTTTTATGGACACAGATTGCAGCATCAGATCGTAGTAAGCAACATATGGAGTATCGTTCCTGCCGATAGCCAGTGAGATGTCTGAGGATGCGGCTCCGGCTGAAAGTCCTGGCATACCGGCATACGTCCAGTTGCCGCCCGTATACCGCATCACCGAAACCTTGTTGCCGAGCGCCGTGTCCTTAAACGCCACATAAGGCACACCGCTTTTATCAACGGACAGGGAATGCCTGCGGGTCAGCTCGCCCGTAAACCCGTAGGAGCCTACGTTCATCCAGCTCCCTGCGTCAAATTGCTTCATCATATTGAACTGCGTGATCAATGGAGCGCCGTTCGGAAGGCTGGCTATGGATAAGTGGCCGGAATTGCCCGGTCCGGCGGCAGCACCGACGTCGGTCCAGGCAGTACCGTTGTATTGCTTTACCCTGGCAGTTGTGTTAAAGCCGCCTTCTACATAGATAACAGATACTGCCCCGCTGGCATTGACCGTGATGTCGTTCTGATAAACCATAAAGTCGCTGATACCCGGGCTGCCTACATTCACCCAGGAGCTGCCGTTATACCGCATCACGGTAAGCTTACCCGACTGCGCATCGTCGCCGAAGCTGATCACAGGGCGTCCTGCCGTATCCAGTGCAAGGGAAAGATAGTCGGCACCTGCGGGAGATACGCCGCCGCTGCCGCCAACATTTACCCAGCTCCCGTTAACGAGGGTCATCACAGTGGCCTTATCCTGGTTCCAGAGATCAATAAATGCCACATAGGGAGTGCCGGACGGATCGAGCTCCAATAGCGGCTGGCCGGCACCGGCTGTGGTAAAGGAGGGCGCGCCCACATTGACCCACCCTGTACCATTGAACTTCATGACAGTGGGCTGGTTTGCGGAGGTGAACAACACGTACGGAACTCCGGTCGTATCCACCCGGATGGCATGAGCCGTAATTGCACCAGTTGTAAAGCCCGGGCTGCCAACGGCCACCCAGCTTCCTCCTGTATAACGGACCACCGATCCCTTGTAGCCACCCGTGGCAGGATACTGTGCATCAGTAAAGAAAACATAAGGGGTCTTGTTGCTGTCCATGGTCACCGCCCGCGAAAATCCGATCGTCGTATTATTAGGGTTGGTGTTGAACGCCGCCCCTACGGTATCCCAGCCGGTGCCGTTGAAGCCCTTTATCATGGCGTGGCCCTCCGGCAGGGCTACGTAAATGCTATCGTCATGAATAAATGCTTCTGTCCTGGAATAACCGCCAAAGCCCAGCTCCCGTCTGGGGTCGGGACCCAGGGGCTGCCATAGCTGCGCATTGGCTGCAATTGGAAACAGGATGAGTAAGTAAAAAAGGAGCTGCCTCCGGGAAGGAAAAATGCACGCGCGCGTTTTGTGCTGCATAGAAGTTGGTTTAAGGTTAGCGAAAATGAACGCTTTGTCGTTACATGAAACTAGTTAATATTTATCAGACGTCCACTTCGTGACAAACAGGTTCAGCTCCTCATCATCGCCCGGCAGTTTTACCGTCTTCTCAAATCTCAGCCCGATCTTTTCCAGGAGGCTGATAGAGCGAAGGTTATCCATGGCTGTGATGGCTACTACGCGGGGCAGCCGCAGCATTTCCTTTGCATAATACAGCGTGGCAGCAGCGGCTTCCAGTGCAAAGCCCTTTCCCTCGTATTCCGGCAGCAGTGCAAAGCCAATGTCCGCATCTTCCAGCCCCGGACGTCTTATCAGACCACAGATCCCTACGGTCTCGCTTTCCTTAGCCGTCGTCATTGCCCAGAGCCCGAAATTGTTTTCCCGGTAGCTTTTCACCGGTCCGTTGATGATATAATTTCTGGCATCTTCCATCGTGCGCACCTGCCGGTCGCCGATGTATTGCAGCCAAGAAGGTGTATTGAGCAGGCAAAGCATAAAATCCGCGTCAGTTTCGTTCAGTTCCCGCAGCAGCAGGCGTTCCGTCCTGAGTATCTGTTTCATAAACACCAAAAGTAAGCCGGACAGGTGTTACTCAATGCCCGTCGGCTGCTGCATGGTGTTTTCGCCTTCTCCATTTTGCTTTAAGAAACTGAAACAGCTTTTCAGCACCATACCAGATGCCCACCAGCGCAGCAAGCATCAGGAGGAACGGTACCCAGTTGGCAGATCCCGGTCCGCCGGAAAGAATGGTTACGGCCATAATATTCGGGTTTTTAATAAAGTTAAGAAGATAGGATTAATGTGCTAATGTGCTGATTTGCTAGTGTGCAGATGAAGACAAATGGTCGATGACCGATGACAAAATGAATAATGAACATACCCCGATTTCCGGATGATGGCAAATGACTTATGTCGAAATGGACCGATGATAACGGGAGTGATCTGGTCATGATGAGGGCCGCTTCCGTTATCGTGCCGGACTGTTTAGCCTGGATGTAAGTCGTCACCGGGGCAGGACCAGCTGGTTTGACACCGGTGTAGTTCGTCACCGGCATTGAAGCAACCGTTTTTGATAAGGTGTAAATCGTCACCTACAGCAAATTGAGCGTTTTATACCCGATGTAAATCGTCACCTGTATCCAAACACTCCATTTCATTCAGGTGATGATCGTCGTTGATACCAAATTGATCGATTTGGCTTCGGTGATAACCGTCACCTGCATCAGATTGGTCGTTTTGATGCAGGTGACGATCGTCTTCGATATAGAATAGCCTGCGTTGATGCGGGTGTAAATTGTCTTACGTATGAAAACATACGTTCTGATGCCGGAGACGATCGTCTTCCGCGTTAAACCGGATTTGCCGGTAAGGATGAAGATAATTTGGTTTGCCGGTTTCATTATTGACGCTTCCGGCGCGTCTGGACATTCTCCAACAAAAAGCCACCCGGTCATCGGGCGGCTTTCTGTAATAACCATTTAAACTATTGGCTCCTAATTTATCCTTATTACCCTGCCGGTGTAGCTCTTGCCTGAGTTGTTGCGTACGTGCACTACATAAAGCCCGTTAGCCCACTGCTCCATGCTGATGGCAGCGCCTGATTTTCCGCTGGCAATGGTGCCCGTGGCAATGCTTTGTCCGGCGGTATTATATACAGTATAGCTCATGTCTGTCTGTAACGCCTGTCCGAAACTGATCTGCACGCTGTTGCCGGATTGCGAGAAGCTGGGTTTGTCACGGCCGGCAGCATCATCTACACCGGTAGTGGGCGTGTTGGCAGCGATCACGGAGTCTATCCATTGCCGGTAAGATGCTACCCTGGTATACACGCCCGGAAAATCCTGTTTTGAGTACAGATCATTGCCAAAGCTCACCACGCCGATCTGTGTTTTGGTATTGCCGTTGATCACATAGAGCGGACCGCCGCTGTCACCTGCTGCTCCGCCCTGGGCGGCGCCGGTGATCTTTCCTGCACAGATCATGGATGGCAGCACGGCGCCTGCATACCGGTTTGTCGTGTTGCAGGTATCGTTATGGATCACATCGATCTCGGCCATCTGCAATGTATCTGGCTGAAACGCGAGGTCGGCGGTATCGGATATCCCGTACCCCACCACGTAGGCGATGGTGCCGGGCTGGCTGATGGTATTATTACCCTGCGTGGGCAGTGAAAGCACGGTCGCATTCGGCACCGGTGTCTTCAGCTTGATCAGGGCTATATCATACTCAACGCTGCTGTTGGTTATATCAAAAAGCTGGTGTTTGAAAATCAGATCCGATTCTATGCGCAGGTAAGTGCCGGCAGGCGCATTCCGGAAGTAAGGATGGATGACCACATCGATAGCCTGCATCGTCTGGTTGGTCATACCCTCCACCACACAGTGGCCCGCAGTAAGCACCCATTGCGGGGCGATCAGCGCAGCGCCGCAGAAAGGCTGTATGTCTGAGATGTTCACATCTACCAGGGAGCAGAAAAAATCGGCGTTGCTGGTAATGTTGTCGCCGCCCACTACCTGGGCCTCAGCGTTATTGCTGGCGGCAAATACCGCGAGCAGTGAAGTAGCGAGGAATAGCTTTTTCATGTTTTGGTGTTTTTATCAGAACGTTCCGTTTCCTTATTTCCCCTATGCGTTCAGCAGCTATTTGAGAAAAATGCTGATGTCGGCACATCTGCGTTTACTATAGTCCTACTTTATTTCCTTCCGGTCCCGGCTCTCTATACTAAAGACGCCGTAGCCTCCGCGGACGTTGGTGTGCACATTGGTTGGCTCCGCAAAAGGATTGCCGTTATTGGCTGCGGCGAAATGATAGGATTTCAGGTACTTGAAGTAGTCTTCCGAAACATGGTACAGCTCTATGTAAGGATAGCTGATATTGCCGGCGGTATCTTCCCAGGGCAACAGGCTGTAGCTGCTTACGAACAGGCGTAACTCTTTGGTGGCGCCATTGAACAGCTGGTCGCGCAGAAAGATCGCATCGCCATTCAGACAGTCATAGGGCTCAAAACCCTCGCTTTCCCAGCTTTCAATACTGGGATCGTGCGAGTTGACACAGCCTGCCGGCATTTTGAAACTATCGGTGAGCGGAGACGCGGCAAACACCTTGACGATGTAATAGTCGCCCGCGGCCACCGGGTCGTCGAAGCTGATGCGGATCTCATCCTGGACCATGCCGTCCTTGTTCATCTGGACTTCCTTCAGCCTTGTAAGTGCTTTGATGGCAACGGGCGCCGGCGCCGTGGCGACAGCGCTCACGGCCGGGAGTCCGGGGGCGTTGACTACTACCTCGTAGGTCTTGCCCTGCTCGGCCCTGGTGCCGGAGGTATAGCCCCCTGCGTTCGCATCGAAGTAAAGCGTGTCGATGATCTGCCCGCTTTCCTTCAGCAGGATCGCTGCGTCTTTGATCGAATAGTCTTTGTTGCTGCTGTAGGAGAGCACGGGCACGGTCTTCGTCAGGCTGAAAAAGAAACGGTCGCCGGTAGTGGTGCTGCTTGTCGCTACCACGCGCGACTCGTGGGCGGGCGGGTTTACGGTCACTGTTTTCTCACAGGAAGCAGCAAACAGCGCCAGCACGATCATCGTATGATTCAGATATCTCATTGTCTTCCGTTTGATAAGTTAGAATTTAAACTGGTAGCTGATGCTCGGTATAAAAGGGAACAGGCTTACCTGCTTGAACACCGCTTGGCCGTTCTCTTCCGACTGGTAAAGGAAGAAAGGGTTGCGGCGATTGTAAACATTGTAGGCGCTGAACACCCAGGAGCTTTGCCGGCCGCGCTTTGTTTCCCTTGTATACCTGAGGCTTACATCACCACGGTGGTAAGGCGCCATCCTGTAGCCGTTGCGGTCGCCGTAGATGGGCACCTGCTCGCCTCCGGGTCCTGTATAGGCCCCCATCGGGATCGTGATGGCATTGCCGGTACCGTATACCCAGTCTGCGCTGAGCTCAAGCCTGTTGGAAACATGGTAGACCACTGCGATCTTGATATCGTGACGGCGGTCGTAGCGGTAAGGAAACCAGGCGCCCCGGTTCAGGTTGTCGAACTGGCGGTTGGTCCAGGAAAGGGTATATCCTGCCATCCCCGTTATCTTCCCTTTTTTCTTCTGTGCAAACAGCTCTACACCATAGCTGTTGCCCTTGCCTATCTCCAGCTTGTCTTCCCAGGAAGTAGTGCTGTTAAAGAAGGATGCGCCTTCCTTATACTCGATCAGGTTATCCATCGTCTTGTAATATCCCTCCAGGCTCAGTTCTATGCCTTTGTTGGTGGTATATGCAAGTCCGGCTGCGGCCTGTTGCGAGCGCTGAGAAGGTATCTTGTCCGTGGCTGGCACCCAGAGGTCTGTCGGCAGCCCGATCGATGAGTTGGTCAGCAGGTGGATGAACTGGTTCATCTGCACATAGGATGCCTTCGCACTGAACCTGTCGCTGATCAGGTAACGGGCGGCGATCCTTGGCTGCATGGAGTTGTAGAACTTGCCGCGG
>Ga0196964_10001240_pt1 | contig 13177 bp, 11 predicted proteins | sample S1_10metaG_FD_148615 | JGI IMG/M metagenome (GOLD analysis project Ga0196964, IMG submission 148615) | Soil microbial communities from Anza Borrego desert, Southern California, United States - S1_10 | ecosystem: Environmental > Terrestrial > Soil > Desert | place: USA: California | collected...
CCAGGCGTGCGGGTCCTGGCGGCCCAGGATGCGGTCGGCCAGCGCGCGGCCCGCGTAGGTGCCGTTCGACAGGCCCCACTTGCGATAGCCGGTGCCGACCAGGACGTGGCGCGAGACGGGGGTCAGCGGCCCCACGTAGGGGACGCCGTCGGCGGTGCGCAGGTCGTGCGCCGACCACCGGTGCGTGACCTCGCCGGCGCCGAGCTCGTCGCGCGCGAAGCGCTCGAGGACGCCGAAGCGCTCGGCGGCCGAGTCACCGTCCTCGCCGGCCTTGTGGCCCTCGCCGCCCACGATCAGCAGCTCGCCGCCGTCACCGCCGGGATGCGCGCGGACCGACCGGGTGGGCTGGTCGGCCGAGATCGTCATCTGGCGCGCGGTCCAGGCGCCGGCGCGCACCGCGATCGCGTAGGAGCGCATCGGCGTCAGGCGCATGAAGAACAGCCCCCGGTCGGGGAACGGGTAGTGGCTGGCGACGATGACGTCGCGGGCGCGGATGCGCTGCCCGCCGGCGGTGCGCACGTGCGGCCGGGCGCCGTCGCCGACCTGGACGGCCATGGTGCCCTCGAAGATCCGCCCGCCGAGGCGCAGGACCTCGCGCGCCACGCCGAGGAGGTAGGCGCGCGGCTGGATCTCGAGCTGGTCGGGCAGCTCCACCGCTGCTGCCACCTCGTAGGGCAGGTCGACGTCGGTCGTCAGCCGCGCGGGGAGCCCCGCCTCGACCGCCGCGTCGGCCTCCTGCTCGATCGTGTCGCGCTGCTGCGGGTCGCGGACGTAGGTGACGGCGGGCCGGCGGCGCAGCGCGCAGTCGATGGCGAGCTCGCGGGCGGTGTCGGCGACGTGGTCCACTCCGGCGCAGTTGGCCGCCGCGTACGCCGCAGCGCCCCGGCCGCCGAACTTGCGCCGCAGCTCCTCGTACACCGTCCCGTGCAGCGCCGCCACCTTCGCCGTCGTATGACCGCTGACGCCCGCGCCCACGGCGTGGGCGTCGACGACGCAGACCTGCCGGCCCGCGCGCGCCAGCTCCAGCGCGGCGGTCAGGCCGGTGAAGCCGGCGCCGACGACGCACACGTCGGCCTCGAGGTCCTCCCGCAGGGGCGCGCACGACAGCTCGCGCTGCGCCGTCTCGGCCATCCACAGCGAGGTGCCCATGGACGGCGGTCCTACCCGCTCAGCGCCGTTGCGCGTCGCGGCCCGCCGCAGCTGGCACCATGACGTCGTGCGTCTCAGATCGGTGCCCGCGCTCGCTGCCGCTGCCGCCGTGCTCGCGGCCGCGGTGGGGGCCGCCGGCTGCGGCTCTTCGGAGGACGTGGGCGCGGTGCGCGCGTGGGAGATCGAGGCGCCGTACCTGCCGCCGCGCGACCCCTCCACCCTCAGGGACGCCGCGCCCGCCACGCCGCCCGCCGACGGGCCGGAGCGCCGGCCCGGCGGCTCGCGCGCCGGCGGCGACGAGCGCATCGCCGAGGGGGCGCCGACGGACGCCGAGGTCGCCGCCGCCCTGCGCGAGGCCTACGGCGCGAGCGGCGCGACCGACGTCGACCGGGCGACGCTGACGCCGGACGGCAGGGCCACGGTCCCCGCGACCGCCCCGCGGCGGCTGGTCGCCTTCATGCGCGGGGCCAACGAGGTGGCCCGGCGGCCCTACGTCTACGGCGGAGGCCACGGGCGCAACCCGAAGGAGATCTGGCAGGACACCGCCTACGACTGCTCGGGCTCGATCTCCTACGCCCTGGCGACCGCCGGCTACATCGAGGGCCCGATGGCGTCCGGGCCGATGATGACCTGGGGCGAGCCGGGCCCGGGCAAGTGGGTCTCGATCTACGCCAACGAGGGCCACGCGTTCATGGTGGTGGCCGGCCTGCGCTTCGACACCTCGGGCCGGCAGCGCACCGGCACCCGCTGGCAGGCGGCGCCGCGCAGCACCGCGGGGTTCACGGTGCGCCACCCGCCGGGGCTCTGACCGCCCCCCGTCAGCGGCGGCCCTCCAGCTCGTCGAGGCGCTCCTGGCCGATCTCCGCCTCCTCGTGGTGGCGGCGCGCGAAGCGCTCGCCGCGCTGACGGCGGCCCTCCAGCTCGGCGGCCTGGAGCTCGTGGCGCTCGGCCTCCTCGCGCAGGCTCCCGGCCTGCGTGCGGTGCTGGTCGGCGGCGACCGCCGCGTCGCGCACGCGCGCCCGGTGCGCCTCGGCCTCCTGGCGGTGGCCGTCGACGTCGCGCGCGATGATCGCCCGCTCACGCTCGAGCCGCTGCGCGCGGCGTCTGCCGGCGGCGGCGAGGAGGACGACGAGCACGGTGAGCAGCAGCAGGCCCAGCACGACGACGGCGAGTGTGGACATGGCCCTGCAGGTACCCGTTGGCCGTCCTGCTCAGTGGCGCAGCGGGGTCGTCCGTTCGTCCGCGCCGTCAGGCTGCGGGCAGCGGATCGTCGGGGTCGGCGTCCTGCTCGGGGTCGACCTCGACCGGGGCGTCGGACACCGCCCGCAGCGGCGCCACACGCCGCCGGCCAGCGTCGAGGCGGGCGCGCAGCGGCGCCGCAGTGCGCCCGACGAGCGCGCGCTCGGCGGCGCCCATCGACGGCCAGCGGTCGCGCAGCAGCGCGAGCTGGCTGTCGGCCTCGTCCAGCGCGTCGCGGGCGGCCTGGTGCTCACCGGCCTCCAGCGCCGCCTCGGCCGCCTCCATCGCCAGGCCGGCGTCGGCCAGGCGCTTGAGCAGGTCGTCCATCGACCGGCAGGCTACGTCCCCGCGCCGACGGGTGCGCGCCCCCGCCCGGTCTACCCTGTGCGGCGCCGTGCCGTCCTCCGTCCCTCCCGGCCTGTCCGTGCCGGCCCGCGACCGCGGGCCGCTGTGGGTCCTGCTCGGCGGCCTCGCCGCGGCCATCGCGTTCGTCCTCGTGGGCCTGGTGATCGCCGGCGGCGGCGAGGGCCGGACGGCGCGCGCCGCTGGCCCCGCGCCGCCGATCGCGGTGCGCCCTGCGGTGCCCGCGACCGCCGCGACCCCGGCGCCCGCGGTGCGCTCGGCGCCCGCGGCCCAGCCGCAGCGGCGGTCCCTGGACGAGCGGCGCTTCGCGCGCAACGACCGGCGGCACGTGCGCGCCGCGTGGGTCGCGGCCTTCTATCCGCTCTACGAGCGGACCGCGCGGGCCTACGGCGTCAACTGGCTGCTGCTGGCCTCGGTGCACAAGCAGGAGACGGGCTTCTCCACGCACCCCACGACCTACCGCGGCCTGAACTTCGCGCGCTGCTGCGCGGGCCCGATGCAGTTCAACGTGACCAACGGCCCCGTGACGACGTGGGACCGCTACCGCCACAGCCACCGCGCGGCGCAGCGGCCGCCCTCCTACAACCACCAGACCGACCGCCACCCGTCGCCCTACGACGACTTCGACGCGCTCATGGCGGCCGCCGCGCTGCTGCGCGACTCGGGGGCCGGCGCGGCGCTGGACGCCACGGCGTGGCGCGCGGCCTACGACTACTACGGGCACGACCTGACGGGCATCGACTACGCCTCGACGGTCGTCGCGCGGGCCATCGGGTGGGGGCGCGGCGGCTTCTGCATCAACTGCGAGGTCGACGCCGGGCTGGTGTCCGCCGTCGACGGCGCCTGGGGCGCCCCGGTGCGCCAGGCGGTCGTGGCGGCCGACGAGGCGGCGCGCCGCGAGCGCGAGCGCGAGCGGCGCGCGCGCGCCGAACGCCGGGCGGGGAAGGACGGCGGATGACGGCCGCCGAGGAGCCCGGCCCGCAGCGGTCGCCGGGCTCGCAGGACCCGGAGGGCCCCCGGGGCGACCACGCGGGACTGGAGGAGCTGTCCGAGGCGCTGGGCGGCAAGACGGGCATCGCCGAGTCCTCGCTGCCCGCCGGGGCCTTCGCGGTCGCCTACGCGGCGTCGGGCTCGGAGCTCGAGCTCAGCGCCGGGATCGCCCTCGGCGTGGGCGGCGTCCTGACGCTGCTGCGCCTGCATCGCCGCGAGACGCTGCAGTACGCGCTGGCCGGGCTCTTCGGCGTGGCGCTGGCGGCGTTCGTCGCCACGCGGACCGGCCGCGCCGAGGACTTCTACCTGCCGGGCCTCCTGCTGAACGCCGGCTACGCGGCGGGCTACGCGATCTCGATCGCCGTCCGGTACCCGCTGATCGGCGTGCTGCTGGGCGCGGTCAGCGGCGAGGGCCTGAAGTGGCGCAAGGACCCGCATCGCGTGCGGGCGTACTCTCGCGCGAGCTGGATCTTCGTGGCGGTGTTCTCGCTGCGCCTCGCGGTCCAGCTGCCGCTCTACCTCGCCGGCGAGGTCGTCGTCCTCGGCGTGGCGCGCGTGGCCATGGGGCTCCCGCTGTTCGTGGCGGGCTTGTGGCTCTGCTACCTCTCGCTGCGTCGCGACCGCGTGCTCTGAAGCGCGGGGACCGGCCGGCGGGTGCCGGCCGTGCGCTCGGCGTAGTGGTAGCGCCCGTACGCGCCGTAGGAGTCGGTGATCTTGACGTCGGTCGCGGCGATCCCGGCCACGCGTCCGCGGGCCTGCGCCACCATCTCCAGGGCGCGCCGCGCGGCCTCGCGATGCGTCGCGCCCATGCGCACGACGAGCACGGTCGCCGAGCACTGCTCGAAGAGCGGCACGGCGTCGCTGACGGCCAGTACTGGCGGCGTGTCGACGATCACCAGGTCGAACCGCTCGGTGAGCTCGCGCAGGAGCCGGCGCATGGCCTCGGAGGCCACGAGCTCCGACGGATGCCCGACGGCGGACGACGCGAGCACATGCAGCATCCCGTGGGTCCCGGGGATCTCGTGCAGGGCGTCGTCCAGCGACACGTCGCCGGTCAGGACGTCCTCGAGCCCCGGCCCCGGGTCGAGGCCGAAGCGCTCGCGCACGCGCGGCCGGCGCAGGTCGGCGTCGACGAGCACGACGCGCTTGTCGGCCAGGGCGGCGACGTGCGCCAGCCCGACGGACACGGTGGTCTTGCCCTCGCCCGCCCCGGCGCTGGTGATCACCACGTCCTGCGGCGGATCGTCCACGTTGACGTACATGAGGCTCGTGCGGAGCATCCGGAACGCCTCGAGGTCCTCGTCTCCGCGCGCCGTGCGTCCGGGGAACGCCGACGGCGGCACGACGGCGAGCAGGGGCAGCGGCGTGAGCTCGCGCAGCTCCTCCACGTCGCGCAGGCGGCGGTTGAGCCGCTCGAGCAGCAACACGAGCCCCAGGCCGAGCAGGAGGGCGATCGGCACCGCGACCAGCGTGTCGCGCACCGGCTTGGGCGAGCTGGCGTCGTCGGGCGGTAGCGCCCGCTCCAGCACGGTGATGTTGCCGCCCTGCGTCGCGGCCAGGGCGCGCAGCCGCTGGATCTGCTGCGACAGTTGACGCCGGCCGTTGCGGTCCTCCTCTGGCATGCCGGCCAGCGTCGCCTCGAGCTCGGTGGTCGCCCGCCGGATGCGCGCGACCGCGTCGTTGGTCCGGCTGAGGCGCAGGACCTGGGCATAGGTGTTGGCGACCTCGGCGGCCCGCTCGGGATCGACGCTCTTGGCGGTGATCGTGAGGAAGTTCGCCTCCGGGTCCGCCTCCACGGCGATGCGATCGCGCAGCTGCTCGGGGTCGCCGGGCGGCTCCACGCGCCGCGCGACCGAGCGTGCCGCCGACAACGTCTGCACCACGCGGGCCGTCGCGGCGAGCTCCTGGTCGTCGAGCCCAGGATCGCGCGGCTGGCCCTGCAGCAGCGTCGGGTCGACGCCGCGCGACTCGACCTGCAGGGTGGCCGACGCCTCGTACTGCTTCGTCGTGCTCTTCGACAGGACGAACACCAGCAACGGCAGCGCGATCACCACGGGCACGACGACCCAGATCCGACGGCGCAGCGTCGTCAGGTGATCACGCAGGTCCTGCGCCCGCTCGTCCCTTGCCACGGGCCGACCCTACAAGCGCGGCGCGGCCGTGCCAGAGACGATGTTCGACCACCACGATCCGTCGGTCGGGCTGCACGGACGCTTGTAGGGTTGGCGCCTGCGCCGCGCCGCTGCAGCCACGTCCGCCGGAGGGCACCGGCGACCCCGGGAGCTGGGCTCGCTCATCGCGGCCCCGCGCTGCCTGGAGTGCTCGGACGCCCTCGTCAACGACCAATCCGACCGGCCCCCGGCGCCGATCGACGAGCGCCCGGTGGGGTAGACGCCGTCCGGGGCGCGCACCGGGTCCTCCTGCTCCTGGCCGCCGTGGCCGTCGCGGCGGCACTCGCGACGGTGTGGCTGTTCGTGCTGCCGCCGTCCGGGGCGCCGGCCCGGGCGGATGCCGTCGTCGTCCTCTCGGGCGACCGCGGAGAACGGCTCGCCACGGCGCTGGACCTCCTCGACCGCGGCGTGTCGCGGACGCTCGTGCACGTGGGGACGCCGGACAGCGACCGGATCGAGCAGCTGTGCCGCCGTGCCGACGGGCAGCGCGTGGTCTGCCTGCGACCGGCGCCGGACGACACGGCGCAGGAGGCGCGGGCGCTCGGGCGGCTGGCGGACCGTCGGGGCTGGCGCCGCCTGGCGGTGGTCACCTCGACCTATCACGTCACGCGCGCCCGCCTGCTGATCGGCCGCTGCTTCGACGGTGAGGTGCGGATGGTCAAGGCCGCGCCCGACATCCCGTTGCGGACCTGGTTGCGCCAGCTGCTGCACGAGTGGGGCGGCCTCGGCGAGGCGCTGGTGCTGCGGCGGGGCTGCGGCGGCTAACGCCGGCGGTAGCCGAGCCCGACGTTGCCCACGAGCGTCACCGCGCCGGTCGCCGCCGCGCGCACCGGGCGGGTCAGGGCCGTCAGGGACCCGCACAGCACCGGCCCGGCGCGGTTGATGACGCGGTTGCCGGTGATCGCCCCCGACGTCCCGGCGGCGTAGCGCACGCCGTCCCCGAGGGTGCGCAGGGTGTTGCCGGCCGTCACGACCCGCGACACCGGCCCACGCTCGGTCGTCACCGCCGGCCAGCACGTGTCGGAGGGCGTCCGCACGGTGTTGGCGCGGATGTCGACCCGGTCGATGTCGCCCCGCCGCGGCGCCCCGACGGCCGAGCCGGCGACGCCGATCGCCGAGAGGTGGAAGCCGCCGATGCTCGTGCGCACGACATGGATGTCGCGCAGCGGCTCCCCCGGCACGTCCTGCTCGATGTCGACACCGAGCTGGAAGCAGTTCGCCAGCCGCGAGTCCTGCAGCCAGAACCCGATCGCGCCGGTCACCGCCACGCACTGGCGGGCCGCCCGGCGGCCGTCGAGGCGCTGGATCCGCACGTCGCGCGGCGGCGGGGCGAGGGCATCGTGCCCCGGCGGCTCCACCGTCACCAGGTCGCCGAAGACGTCGCGGATCCTGAGGTCGCGCACCCGGATCCCCGTGCCGCCGCGGACCGCCACGCCGTGGTTGTGCTGGTTGCCGGGGATGATCCGGCGCGGGCCGGGGTCCTTGAAGGCGCCCACGACGGTCATGCGCTGCAGCGCGACGCGCCGGCCCTCCTCCAGGACCCAGTTGGGCTCGCGCTGGCCGGCGACGTCGGGCACGGCGCGCACGAAGGTCGAGCGGTTGCCGTCGATGGTCAGGCCGGTGCGCCCGTGCACGACGATCGACCCGGTCTGGCGGTACGTGCGCCGCGGCGGGAAGCGGACGGTCGTGCCGTCCGGACAGGCGGCGATGGCCGCGGCGATCGCCTGCTCGCCGTCCGCCGGGTCGATGGCGCAGACGACCGGACCGGCCGCCGCCCGAGCCTGGCGCGCATGGGCCGGCCACGGTGCCATGAGGAGGAGCGCCGGCAGCGCGAGCGCAGCGACGCGCCGCCGCCGGCTGTGCGCAGGGAGCAGCCGCATCGACACCCCGCGCATCGGCACCCGCGGCGCGGCCCTTGAGCCCCCCAGCGGCGCGGGGACTAGATCGGCTGCATCCGGACCGCAGCCGCGATCGGCGGCGGCCTGTACGGCTCGTCGAGCACCGCCACAGGCGCTGTCCGGGCTCGCTCGCGCAGCACCACGACCAGGCAGATCACGAGCGCCACGACGGTGCTGCGCAGCCGGAAGGCCGTGCCGGCGTTGCCCGCGCTGAGCGAGAACGCCAGGAACAGGAAGGCGGCCGGGTACAGGATCGGACCGGCTCGCTCGAGCACCTGTCCCCGGGCCCGCAGGACGGCCTGGAACAGCAGCGCGAACGCCGCCAGCGCGGCGAGCGTCCCCGGCAGCCCGAGCTGCTGGTTGCGGCTGCCGAGCTCCCACGGATAGGGCCGGAGCACCACGTCGCGCATGCGTTTGGGCAGGTTCAGGATCACGTTGGTGCGGCTGGAGAAGTCGACCCGCTCCAGCCTGAGATTCGAGGCGTCGCGCGCGTTTGCCTCCTGCGACGGCTGCAGCGTCTCCTGCAGCCGCCTGTCCGACGTCTGCTCGAGCGCCGTGGGCGTGGCCGCCACCAGCAGCAGGACGACCAGCGCCAACGTGCCCACCGACCGCCGCTGCCGCGGCCCGCGCCGGGCCAGCGAACCGTGCAGCGCGATCGCGAGGGCGGCCACGAGGAGCAGCGCGCCGGCATACGGGCGCGCCATGATCGCGACCGCCGACCCCGCCGCCATGGTGGCCACCGCCCGCCCGTCACGGCGCTGCCACATCTGCACGCCGCCGAACGCGACGATCCCGGCCGCGAGCACCATGAACGGCTCCTTGTGCAGCAGGCCGGAGAAGAAGACGCTGCTGGGCTCGAGCATCACGACCCAGGCGGCGATCCGTCCTGCACGCGGACCGGCGAGGTCGTGCACGGCCGCCGCGAGCAGGACCAAGCCGGTCACCGCGATCCCGACCTGCACCAAGCGCATGGTCAAGTCGGCGATCTCCGGGACGCGGAGCTCGAGCGAGAACAGCCAGACGTGCAGCGTCGAGGTGAGCGCGTCCACCGCATCCGAGGACAGGAGGGACTGGTCGGCCAACGCGCGGGCGTCGCGCAGGAACACCGTCTCGTCGGTCCCCCGGACGTCCGGCGACATCGCCTCGATGGCCAGCACCGCCAGCAAGCGCGCGCCGAAACCCAGCGCGACGGCCGTGCCGATGCGGAACTCCGGGCGCGTCCGGCGCAGCCGGTGCAGCAGCCAGGCGAGACCGGCGACGGTCAGCCCGAAGGCCAGCACGCCGGTCTCGACCGCGAAGAGCGTCTGTCCGAACCCGTCCGACATCCCGCATGGGGCCCCGACGGGGCCGCCGGCGCACCGTACCCCGAAGGGGCGCCGGTCGTGGCCGGACGTGTTCGCCCATCAGAGCGCGCACCGCCGTTACGCTGGCGCGGTGCGCGTTCTCGTGACGGGCGGAGGGGGCTTCATCGGGTCGCACCTGGCCGAGCGGCTGCTCGACGACGGCCACGACGTCCGCGTGCTCGATTCCTTCGCCACCGGCCGCCGCAGCAACCTGCAGCACCTCGACGGCGTCGAGTTGCTGGAGGGCGACGTCCAGAGCTACGAGCGCGTCCACAACGCTGTGCGCGGCTGCGACGTGGTCCTGCACCAGGCGGCGCTGCCGTCCGTCCCGCGCTCGATCCAGGATCCGCTGACGACCAGCGCCGTCAACGTCACCGGCACGCTGAACGTGCTGCTCGCGGCGCGCGACGCCGGGGTCCGGCGCCTGGTCTACGCATCGTCCTCGTCGGTGTACGGCGCCAACCCGGCGCTGCCCAAGCGCGAGGACCACATGCCGCAGCCGCTGTCGCCCTACGCGGTGAGCAAGCTGGCCGCCGAGAACTACTGCCGCTCGTTCTCCGGGATCTACGGCATGTCGTGCGTCTGCCTGCGCTACTTCAACGTCTTCGGCCACCGTCAGGACCCGACGTCGCAGTACTCGGCGGTCATCCCCCGCTTCATCGCCGCCGTGCTCGACGGGCGCCGCCCGACCGTCTTCGGCGACGGGGAGCAGTCGCGCGACTTCACCCACGTCTCTGATGTCGTGGAGGCCAACGTCGCGGCGATGCACTCCGACGCCGGCCGCGGCGAGGCGGTCAACGTCGCGTGCGGGCATCGCATCACGCTCAACGAGGTCGTCCGGCTGCTGGGCGAGTTCGAGGACCGCGACGTCCAGCCGGACTACCTGCCGCCGCGCCCAGGTGAGGTGCTGCACTCGCAGGCCGACGTCTCCCGTGCTCGCGAGCTCTTCGGCTTCGAGCCGCGCACCTCGTTCGCCGACGGGCTGCGCATGACGCTGGAGCACGCCCGCGAGGTCGCGATGCGGTGACCGCGCCACCGGGCGCAGCGCGCAAGGTCCGCGTCCTGCGGGTGATCGCGCGGCTGAACATCGGCGGGCCGGCGCACCACGTCAGCATCCTGTCGGGGCGGCTGGACCCCGAGCGCTTCGAGACGCTGCTCGTCGCCGGCGAGGTGGGTCGTGGCGAGGGCTCGTTCGACGACCTCGCGGCCCGGCACGGCGCGCGCGTGCGGCGCCTGCCGTCGCTCGGCCCCGACCTGCGGGCGGGCTCCGACCTCCCCGCGCTGCGCGCCCTGGCGCGCATCGTGCGCGGCTTCCAGCCGGACATCGTGCACACCCACACCGCCAAGGCCGGGACGCTCGGGCGCCTGGCCGCGCTGGCCGCGGGGCGCGGCGACCGCCGGCCGATCGTCATCCACACCTACCACGGGCACGTGCTCTCCGGGTACTTCAGCCCGGCCAAGACCTCGGTGTTCCGCGGCATCGAGCGCGCGCTGGCCCGGATCAGCGACCGGCTCGTCGGCGTGAGCCAGGCCACCGTCGACGAGCTCGTGGCCATGCGCATCGCACCGGCCGACCGCTTCCGCGTCGTGCCGATCGGCCTGGACCTCGACCCGTTCCTGGCCGTCGGGCGCACGGGCGACGGCGCGCTGCGTGCCGAGCTCGGCGCGCGGCCCGACGAGCTGCTGGCGCTCTTCGTCGGCCGCCTGGCGCCGATCAAGCGCGTCGACGTGCTGCTCGAGGCGGTCGCCCACGCACGCCGGGCGGGCGCGCCGGTGCAGCTGGCGGTCGCCGGCGACGGGGATCTGCGCCCGGCGCTGGAGGCCCGCGCCCGTGAGCTCGGGCTGACGGACGCTGTCACCTTCCTCGGCTTCCGCCGCGACCTGCCCGAGCTCTCGGCGGCCAGCGATGTCGCCGTCCTGTCCTCCGACAACGAGGGCACCCCCGTCTCGCTGATCGAAGCGGCCGCCGCCGGGCTGCCGTCGATCGCGACCGCCGTCGGCGGCGTGGCCGACATCGTCGTCCCGGGCACCGGGCATCTCGTGGCGCCCGGCGACGCCGTGGCGCTGGGGCAGCGCCTCGCCGACGCGGCCCGCGACCCAGAGGCCCTGCGGCAGATGGGTGCGACGGCCCGTGGGCACGTCCGTGACGCCTACGGCGCCGAGCGGCTGCTGCGCGACGTCGCGGGGCTCTACGACGAGCTGCTGGCCGCGCGGGGACGGGCGTAGCGTGTGCGGCATCGCCGGCTGGGTGGGCGGCCCGCCCGTGGAGGACGGCGACCGCGTGGCGGCAGCCATGGCGGCCGCACTGACCCACCGCGGTCCCAACGGCCAGGGACGGATGGCGCTGCCCGGCGCGACGGGCGGCTGGATGAGCCACAGCCGGCTGCGGATCCTCGACCTGAGCGACGCCGCGCACCAGCCCATGGCCGGCCGCGGCGGAGGCGTCGTGCTCGTCTTCAACGGCGAGGTCTACAACTTCCGCGAGCTGCGCCGCGAGCTCCAGCGCCGCGGCCACGCGTTCACCTCCAGCGGCGACACCGAGGTGGTGTTGCGCGCCTACGAGCAGTGGGGCCCGTCGTGCGTGGAGCGCTTCGAGGGCATGTTCGCCCTGGCCGTCTGGGACGCGCGGCGGGGCGAGCTGCTGCTCGCCCGCGACCGCACCGGCAAGAAGCCGTTGTTCGTCACCACCGACGCCGATGGGCGGACGTCGTTCGCGTCGGAGATCAAGGCGCTGGCGCGGGCGCCGTGGGTGCGGCTGTCGTGCGACACCAGCCGCCTGCCGTCGTTCCTGACGTTCGGCTACGTCCCGCACCCGGCGACCCTGTACGAGGGCATCGACCAGGTCGCGCCGGCGACCGTCGTGGTCGTCGACGCCGCGACGGGGCGCCGGCGCAGCCAGCGCTACTGGTCGCCGCGCCCCACGCGCCGGATCGCGCCGGGCGGCAGCCTGCGCGAGGAGATCCGCCGGCGCCTGCAGGAGGCGACCCAGCGCCGGCTGATCGCCGACGTGCCGCTCGGAGCGTTCCTCTCCGGCGGGATCGACTCCTCGGTCGTGGTCGCGCTCATGAGCCGCGCCGGCGCCGCGCCGGTCCGGACCTTCGCGGCGGGGCTGGTGGACGAGGCGTCGTTCGACGAGCGCGCGGGCGCCCGGGAGGTCGCGCAGGCGCTGCGCACCGACCACACGGAGTTCGCGGTGCGCGCCGACGCCACCGCGCTGCTCGACCGCCTGGTCTGGCTGCACGACGGCCCGTTCGCCGACTCGTCGGCGGTTCCGACGTTCCTCGTCGCCGAGGCGGCGCGCAGCGCGGTCACGGTGGTGCTGACCGGCGACGGCGGCGACGAGGTGTTCGCCGGCTACCAGCGCTTCGCCGCGGCCGCGCTCTCGCGCCTCGTGCGCCCGGAGGTGGCCGCGCTGGCGCGGCCGCTGCTCCGCCGCCTGCCGGCGGGTGGCGGCTACCACGATCCGCGCACGCGCCTGGAGCGGTTCCTGGAGACCGCCGGCCTGCCGCTGGAGGAGCGCTACCTGCGCTGGGTGTCGGTCTTCGAGCGCGAGCTGGTGGAGGCGCTGACGGGCGGCGACGGCGCAGCGCCGGACCCGGCGGCGTCGCTGCTCGAAGCGCTGGGCGAGGTGGCCGACCTGCCGCCCGTCGACCGGCTGCTGCACGCCAACCTGCTGACGTACCTCCCCGGCGACCTCCACGTGAAGGTCGACCGGATGACCATGGCGCACGGCCTGGAGGCGCGGTCGCCGTTCCTCGACACGTCGGTGATCGAGCTCCTGGCCGCCGTGCCGGCCCGGCACAAGGTGGGCTTCCGGCGGATCAAACCGCTGCTGCGCGACGCGTTCGGGCCGCTGCTGCCCGAGGCGGTGTGGCGGCGGCCCAAGCACGGCTTCGGCGTGCCGATGGACCTGTGGTTCGACGGCACCCTCGGCGAGGCGTTCGCCGACGAGGTGCTCGGGCGCGACGGGCGCCTGGTCGAGCTGCTCGAGCCGGTGGCGGTGGGCCGGCTGCTGCGTGAGCAC
>Ga0196964_10001241_pt1 | contig 13172 bp, 10 predicted proteins | sample S1_10metaG_FD_148615 | JGI IMG/M metagenome (GOLD analysis project Ga0196964, IMG submission 148615) | Soil microbial communities from Anza Borrego desert, Southern California, United States - S1_10 | ecosystem: Environmental > Terrestrial > Soil > Desert | place: USA: California | collected...
CTCGTCGCGTTTTTCGTCGCGCACGGCATCGATGTCTTCGCTCAGCAGATCCAGGTTGAGCTTGATCGCATTGAGCGGGCTGCGGATTTCGTGCGCGAGACCCGATGCCAGCGTCCCGATATAGGCCATGCGGTTCGCACGCTCTTCGCGCTGCTCGCGTTCAAGCTGTTTTTTGGTCTTGTTCGTCGCCGCCATGGAATAGTCCCCGATCGCAGTTCTACTGCATTCGGCGGTTGGGTGCCACGGAGCAGCCGGGAGTGAGTTCTCAGTCGTGAAGTGAATGTTGAAGTCACTGAGAATCGAGGCGCTGCGAAGAGGCTGCTCCGTGCTACGTGCGCAGGTTGCAAGATCCTCGCCCTCAGCAAGGAGCAGCTTCCACTCTACGCTCAGAGTTCACCACAAATTAGCGAGCTTCCTTCCCTGACAACTTTTCTCCGCTGCCTTGGCACCCTTGATACTTCCTCTCGGTTGCTCCCTGGCACCCATTCTTCTATTCTGAATGCGCATGGCTGACGAGAATCCCTCCTCACCCACCCCGCTCCCCTTCGGTCCGCTGAAACGCTTCGGCGTCATGGGCGGCTCGTTCGATCCTGTCCATGTCGGACATCTCTCCATCGCGCAGCAGGTCATGGCGGGATTGAAGCTTGAAGAAGTCATCCTGCTTCCGGCGGCGACGCCGCCGCACAAGCAGGACGGCCGTGAGATGGCCTCGAGCGCCGACCGCCTGGAGATGTGCCGCCTCGCAGTCCAGAACATGCGAGGCTTGAGCGTGAGCGATTTTGAGATCCGGCGGGGCGGCGTGAGCTACACCGTCGAAACCGCGCGACAGATTCGCGCCGCGTACGGCCCGGCCGCGGAGATCTACTTCCTGATCGGCTCAGACAGCCTTGCCGACCTGCCGCAGTGGTACGAGATCAACGAACTGCTCACGCTGGTGAAGTTCGGCATCGCTGAGCGGCGCGAGGTGCCGATCAAGGAAGCGTTATGGCAGGACCTGAGAGCGAAGCTCGGCCGCGCGGCAGAAGAGATGCTTCGCGCGGGGGTCGTCAGCGTCCAGCGCGTGGACGTGAGTTCCACACTGATTCGCAAGCTGCTGCAGGACGGTGAGAAGATTCCGGGATATCTGCGACGCGATGTGGAGGACTACATCCGCCGCAAGGGTCTGTATGGCGCGCCACGAACCCCGACAAGAACGAAGCGGATCATACTTCCCCCGACGGACGACCTGCGGGCGTAAAAGGAAAGAGCACCGCGTTTTGCGGTGCTCTTCCGTCTATCTATCTGGCGCGAACGTATTCTTATTCAACCGCATGCATGGCGCGGTTCTGAGCCATCACGGCGATTCCAACCACAGCCGCATACAAAGTTGGGATCGGTGGGAAGGGCGCGCGGATGATCATCTCGGTGCGTTCGCCGCGGTCGTTTGAACTGAGGATCAGCGGTGGCATATCCTTGAAGAGTTCTTCAGGCTTGGGCAGCGTTCCCAGGAACTTCTTGAACTCTTCGTCTGGCGCCTGGGCCGCCAGCAGCGGCAGTCCGACGTTGCCGCCCAGCGTGAGCAGGCTCTTGAGGTCGGCATACGCGATCTGGCCTTTGCGTTCTTCGGGCTTCAACCCACCCATGGCTTTGACGAACTCTGGATGGGTCAGCAGGCCCGGAGCTTTCGCGTCGATGTTGTTGAGCTGCTTCTGCAGCGACTGGCTGGATGACGCCAGGAAGATCCTGTTGCCGTCCACCACAAAGCACGGCGACGCGTACGGGAACTCCTTGGGCATGTTCGGATTGATCGCCGCAAGATCAACGGTGTAAAGCGTGCGCGTCTTGTAGGCGACTTCCTTGACCGCCTCTTTGCCGGTGCCCTTGTTGAGCGCGAGAGCCAGCATTGTGGCAGTGGCCTTGGCTTTGTCCGCGTCAACGCAGGTCAGCATCGCACCTAGATCCGGCGCCGTCGTGGACGGCGGCGGTCCCAGCACCGCCCAATACGCGATGTTGCCCTTCAGGTTCGCCCAGACGTCATCCAGCTTCACGCCAGTCTTCGTTTCAAATTCCGCGATCACCTTCGCGATATCAGGCGCGTTCCGGCCGCCGCCTGGCTGGTTCTCCGACATCTTCTTCAGCGCTGCGAAGTAGTCCTTCAGCGCGGGGCCCATTTTGGAGCCATCCATATAGCCGGTCTGAGCCGCGACGGCATTGGCCGGAACGGCCGCGAACGCTTCCAGCGGCGCCGGAGCGTCGGCAGGAATCTGGCTCGCAGCGCGGAAGCCCGAGGGCTTGCCTTCCATCACCATCACCAGGCGGTCTTCGAAGCTGTCGCCAGTGATAGCACTGTTGTAGGCCAGCAGCTTCATGTCTTTGGCGCCTGAACTCTGCATCATGTCATCGAAGCCCGGGGGCATCATCATGGCGAAGTTGGCGATAAAGCCGCCCAGATCCAAGGCCAGCATCGCATCGCTGCGTTCGCCGAGTGCCGGCTTGGCTTTCTGGTACGTCGGTGACTTGCTGAAGCCCTGGGGCGCGGCATTGATCAGGTTGTCGATGATGCCCTTCACCGAGTCACCGTTGGCGCCGATGATCAGGTGGTTGCCGGCGAGCGCGAGAGCGCCTTCTCCGCCCGGGCCCTCGGCGATTTCCACGTCGTTGTAGAGGCTCTTCTCGAACTGAGCGTTTCCGAGCTCCAGGATCTCGTTGTAGACGGCAGCAGGGTCGCCGTCGGTGATCTCTGCGATGGCCCCTGCCTTGATGCCCTGCGGTCCCATCATGATGTTCAGTTCCCACACGGCGCCGGCGACCTGGCCTTTGAAGCGGCTGGTCCAGAGTTCGAACAGCTTCTGCCCTTCCGGATCGTTCGCCATCTCCTCCTGGAACTTCGCGCGCAGTGGCTCGAAGTGTTTCGCCAGGATGAACTTCCCGAGGAACGTTGCTTCGCCTTTCTTGAGCGTATCGCCGATGTTGCTCGCCTTGGCGAGGATCAATGATTGTTGCGGCAGGATGTCCAGGTAGTTGACGGTACCAAGCGTTGCGAAGCGCAGCCGGCCGAGCAGCCGCTTGGCCGTTGCTTTGACCTGCGCATCGTTGGAGTTTGCCGCAGCCGTCAGAGCGTCCTTGGCCTTCGCTCCGGCCTTGGCGAGCTCTTTCTCGGCGTTCTTGCGGTTATCGTAGTTCTCGTCGCCGAGCTGCTTGACGAGCTGCTGGATCTTCTCGGGCGTGTGCTCGGCAGAGGGCTCGGCGGCACTGGCGCTGATCGCCGCGACAGCAATGATCGAAGACGCGATCACGCGTTGGTAGAAAGACATTTCGTTCCTCCTTCTTTGTCGAAAGGCCTGAGAAACATACTTTGCAGCACCGCTTTCGCCACTACGGTTTTGGCTGATTTCTGTAACGTCTGTCCCTCTCCTAAATTCATTGCGGAATGCAACGCTGCATGGTTTTCAGCCCGGAAGTTTTAGGGTACTTCGGTTCTCCAGTTTGAAAAAGACGGATAAGTTCTCTTCAACCTGTGGATAACTTGCGGATAGCGCTGCCAATTTGAACACCGCAGCCGTCGATTTAGGGAGTGGTTTTCCATACCGGCAAAGTGTGATATGCAGCTCAACGATTACGCCTCAAACAATCCGAATGTGAACTAGCTCTGGTCACAGCTTACGCGGTGGCAACGATGGCTTGTGTTCAACAGCCGGTGTTATCTCAGGTCACCTGCTTGAACGCGACGTATACTTTTCCACGCGTTATTCGCGCGCTGTTCTCACGCGTGCTTTTCGTTAAGGTCTTGTGCTGGCAGATGTCTACACTCTGTTGAGGCCGGTTGTTCACAGTTCGCACGGGCACTGACGGTGGTGATGAATCTTTAATTCTATATGACTGCTTTTCATATATCCGGACCTGATCCGAAGGATCAACGGACCGGAGCCGTTGAATCAAAATGCGCGTGAAAGAGAGTAGCGCGTTCGCAACACGAAGATACCTTAGCACACGGAAAAATTGAGGAGATCGATCATGAAGTTGGTCGTCAAACGCGAACCCTTTACCGCGGCACTATCTGCCGCAGCCGCCGTCGTTCCCCTTCGCGGTGCGCGCCCGAGTCTTAAGAACGCGCTGCTTGTCGGTGATGCGGATGGCAACCTCGAGATTCAGGCCACCGACATGGAAGTCGGCCTGCGCTACAAGCTGAAAGCCGAATCGATTCAATCCGCGGCGTCGCTTTGTCTGCCATGTATCACCCTCAGCGGGCTGCTCAAAGAATGTACGGAAGAGGTCGTCACGCTCGAGACCAACGGACCCAAGGGTGTACTGACAGTCGGCCGCGACCGCTTTGAAGTCATCGGCCAGGAGTCCTCGGACTTTCCGGAAGTACCGGCGATGGCCGAAGGCGCTGCGCTGACGGTGCCAGCGGCTGAACTCGCCAAGATGATCGACCGCACGATCTTTGCCGCCGCTCGCGAGCAGGGCCGCTACGCGATCAACGGCGTCTACATGCAGTGCAAAGACAAGTTGCTCGAGATCGTCGCGACCGACGGCCGCCGGTTGGCATTCTGCAAGAAGAAGCTCAAGTCCGGCAGCATCGAAGAAGGCATCATCATCCCGATCAAGATGATGCAGGAGATCCGCAAGCTGTGCGACAACGTCGCCAGCGGCGAGGATCTGCAGATCGCGGTGAAAGGCCGCTCAGTGCTCGTGCAGGGTGGGGCCGTGACCCTATCGAGCCTCGTGGTCGAGGGCATCTTCCCGAAGTACCAGCAGGTCATTCCGAAGGACAACGACAAGGAAGTGAACGTTAAGCGAGATGTGCTGATGCACGCGCTGCGCAAGGCAGTCTTCCTGACCAGCGAAGAAACGAAGACGGTGCAGCTGACGTTCTCGCCGGGCACGTGTCTCGTCGAATCGCGCTCGCCCGATAAGGGCCAGGCCGCCGTGACGGTCGAGGTCGAATACAACGGGGCGCAGATCGGGATTGGGTTCAACCCGCAGTATCTGCAGGACGCGTTGAAAGTCCTCGGCACGGACACCGTCCGCATCGAGTTGAAAGATGGTGCTCGGCCCGGTGTCGTGCGCGAAGGACAGGACTACCTATACGTGCTGATGCCGGTGAATCCGAGAGAATAGCGCAAAGAGAACCGCAGAGACGCAGAGGCCGCAGAGAAGAAATACCTCTGCGGCCTCTGCGTCTCTGCGGTTATAAAGAAGGCACGGATGGATACTCCGCAGCCACTCGGCGACTTCCTTGGCAAGATCCTCAAGAAGGCCAAGCCTTCGAAGAAGGTTCTCGAAGGCCGGCGCCTCGCACAGAAACTCTTCTCCGAAAAGTTCCCGCAGTTCGACAAACACGCCAGCGTCCACAGCGTGAAAGCCGGCGTGGCCACGATCGAGGCGGACTCCAGCGCGCTCTTTCAGGAACTCGAAGGCTTCCACAAAGAAACGCTGCTCGAGTTGTTCCGTGGCGCGGGGCTGAAAGTTCATACGGTCCGCGCCAAGCTGCAGGAACGGAGGAAGTGAGTGTGCGATCCACCACCAAGCTTACAATCGAAGATCATTACGACGGTTTTCGGATACCAACCAGGAACTACATGAGCGAAGCGGAGTTTGAGGCATGGTGCGATGAGGACACATTCGCTGAGTGGGTTGATGGTCGCGTCGTGCCGTTGCCGCAGATAGATGATGCGCACGCCAGAACCTTCAATACTCTCTTCTCGACCATGGCCGTGTTTGTTGCTGAGAAACGCGCAGGCGCCGTTAGTGCCGCTCCCAGGCAAGTAAGGTTTGAAAAACTGAAGACGCGACGCTTACCCGACATCAGCTACATTGCGCGGCGGCGGAGAACGATAAGCAAGAAGTATGCTATCGACGGTGCGCCCGATATCATTCTAGAAATCGTATCGAGGCTCGGCATGGCGCTCGATTGGCGCGAAAAGTATATCGAGTACGAAAAGGCCGGTGTGCGTGAGTATTGGATCGTGGATCCAATTTCGCGGTGCGTGGAACTGAATGCGCTAAGGGCAGGCAAGTATCACGTCATTGCTCAGAGCAGTGGGAAGCTGCACTCAACTGTTCTTCGCGGATTCTTTCTGAGACCGGAATGGCTCTGGAAAGACGTGAAACCCCTCGGGCGTTATCGAGAGCTGGGTTTGATCTGAGTCCAGGAGGTTCGCTTGAAATTGAGACCGCTCGGAGAGTTGAAGCTTTACGGGCCCAGGCAGCCGCGATGGATGCAGAGCGAAATGACTTTGATCGACTTCTACTTTGGTCTCAGTCTTCGCTTCGTTCTCGAGGGTATAGCGGAGGATAAGCGTCCGGAGGAGTTTACGGAAGCGATACAAAACTTCCTGAAGCTCACAGACGCGGATCGCGAAAAGACATCAACGTACGTGTATTCGCTTTACACCCAATTTGCCGAGTCGCATCAACTCCCGCTCAAATTGAAATCACCCGCAGACGTTTGGAAGCACGCTATGCCCGAGGAGATTCGCGTCACGAGGCGGCGGCGGAATAACAAAGTCTACGTTGCCGTTCTTCTGGACTGCGATTGGGACCGGGAGTCGTGGCAGATCGTCTACCGCAAGGGAAACGAATTGGTGCGCGTGAGCAAGTGGGACTGCCATTTCACAAACGCTGATGCTTACGGGAAACCTGACGGCGAAGACCGAATCTGCTGGTAGAATCATGGCGTGGGCACAACAAGCGAAATCACAGCGCCGGTTGTGACGGCGGATTTCACTCAGCGCGCGGAGTTCTCCAGCGAGACGCGTGAGCTCGCCGTGGGCGCCGCGGGCATGCCGCTCACAATTCATCATCCAACCGGCGACGCCAAAGGAACGGTCATCCTGATCCCGGGGTGGAGCGGCACGCGCTCCGGGCCCGCGGATATTCTCGTCTTTCTTGCGTCGCACCTGGCGAAGAACGGGTATCGCGCGGTGCGCCTTGATCTGCCCGGCCGCGGCGACGCTCTAGGCAGCTTTGCCGAGTGCGATTTTGACCGAATGATGGACGTCACCTTCAAGACCATCATAGGGTTGCAGTTGAGCGGCCCCTGCACGCTCGTCGGCATTTGCTCCGGCGGAAACGTGTCGCTCGGGACAGTGCCCTTGTTGATGAATGCCCCGAAGCGTGTCGACGCGCGAGTCGTAGCGCTCTCGACGTTGCCCTTTCAGCCAGCGCGATCGAAGAGCTTCGAACGCCGCCGGCGCTGGAAGAACATCAAGCAGTACGCCGCGAAGGCGTTCTCGCCGCGAACGTGGCTGCGGGTCATCAAAGGCGAAGTGAACCTCGACCGCGTGAAGAAGAACGTCACCGCGTCAGAAAAACCGGGCGGCGGCGAGCGGAACCTCAAGGACAGCGTGCGCGACATCGAACGCGAGCTGCTCGGCTGGAAAGAGAAGGCGCTCTTCATCTGGGGCGGCGGCGATGAAGAAGCCGCGCCTGCGCGGGCGTACTTTGAGAAACTTCACGCGCACGGCATGGGCGCGCAGTCGAGCTTCCACACGATCGATGGCGCGAACCACAACTTCTACGCGAAGGCGTGGCGCGAAGAGATTGCGCGGCGCATCGTCGAGTTTCTTACTTAGCGAACACTTCTTTCAGCAGCTTCACTGTCTCCGCCGTGACAATGTCGAGCGCTTCCGGCACGAACATGGACCAGTTCGCAGTCCTTGTCTCGTAGCCGCCGCCTTTGAAGGCGTGTTTCGTCGGCAGGTATCCGCCGAAGCCGTTCGAGTTATGTGCAACGTACGTGTGCCGCACCGGCGAAAGGCGCTTGATCTCAAGCTGCGCTTCGACGAAGGGCTCGCCGTCCAGCCCGACGAGCCCCGTGTCGCCGAGACGTAGAACCTGGATTTCGTAGTCGCGCGTGGAACTGCGCTGTTGAGTCTCGGCGAAATCGACGATCGATACCGCGTAGACCCAGTCCCATTCAACGCATGACGGGTCGTCCTTGCGAGGTTTCGGGGTGGGGTGCTCGCGGAGTAGTTTCTGCGCGCTGGCAAGCTCCTCGGGCTTGATCGCGCGGTATGGGAGCTTGATCTTGCGGCTGACCGCGTCGAGCGTGATCGAATCGCGGTACTGAATGCGGCTGAGGGCCATCGAGGCGCTCTCAGCCAGATACGTACCCATGCGCTTTTGGTCGTTGATGAAGTGCGCGTCCGCCCAGTTCGCATGCAGGACGTTGCCGCAGCATCCGTTGACAACCAGCGGCACGATCGCTCCTCCGTGCTGAGCCTTCATCGCATCTGACCAGGTTCCTGGCCAGTCCGCCGAAATCACTCGCGTTGGATAACCATGCGTCGGATGGCAGGTGTGGTGGAGCATTAACGACGTCAGCGCGTCTTCGGATTGAATCGCGACAACGCCGACTTCCGGATCGGCAGGCCCTTCCGCGTGCAGAATGTTGAGCCGGTCCTTGCCGTGCGGATTGCACTTCACCGTTCCATCACGCATGACAAAGCGGCGGTTGAACGCGACGCGTGGATCGATCTCGCTCGCAGCGCCGATCTTCGCGGGCTCGAGCGCCTTGATCGCGCGTCCGATGCTTTCGATGATCCGATCAACCGCGAACGGCGAATAGCGTTCGTCCGAGCAGATCCATTCGTCTTCGGGTCGCAGCAGCGGCGAGCCTTCGCGGCACACGATATGTCCCATTGACGGGGCTGAATGGGTCTGCGAGCAATGGATCAGCACGCTCTCAGGATCGAGCCCGTACTCCTTCTTCGCGCGAGTTCGGATCTTATTGGTCCAGTGCTCGGTCATGGTCCCGATGTCGAGTGATACAAAGCACAACCGCTTTCCTGCGGACTCAAGGACCATTGCTTTGGCATACAACGGGTCGGCGATGACTTCGGCCGGGCGCGGCCGCCCAATGTCGCCGAAGATTCGAATTCCAAGATCCGGAGTGACGTCAACTTCTGCTGCGCCGCATCGAAACATGTCGCTTTCCCCAAGCCCGCAGTTAGAGAACTCCATGCACGGATCGTTGTCACGGGTGACATCTTGTGATGACAGGGAGAATCTTGCTTTCGATGTAAGCTTATTCGAATAAACGACTTAAGTGAAAGAATCAATTTGTATATACATGATCATACATGCGGTGTACTTACCGGTATGATCCGGCTAGCGAAGAACAGCCCCCAGCCCTACTACCTCCAAGTGAAGGAGAAGCTCCGTGAAGCCGTTCGCGAGGGGAAGTTCATGCCGGGCGATCCGCTGCCGAACGAGATCGAGCTCGCGGCACAGCTTGGGCTGAGCCGTATGACGGTGCGCCGTGCGATCATGGAGCTCACTGCGGAGGGGCTCTTCCAGCGCATTCGCGGGCGCGGCACATTCCTGAAGCCGCCGTTGAACGCGGTCGCGGCCGTCGCGCCGCGAAACACGGAATCAGGCCTGATCGGCGTGGTGGCGCCATTCGACAAACAGGACATCGCCAGCTTCTATTTCGCACGCGTGCTGAACGCCGTGGAATCTGCCTGCAATGAACACGCGGGAGTGCTGCTGCGGAAGACCAAAGGCACGCCCTCAGAGTTCGTCAGCGTTCTTCGGCGCGAATCGAATCTCAGTGGCCTGATAGTGCTGTGCATGAAGGATCGCGCATGGATGGATGCGCTGGCATCCGCGGAGATCCCCGTCGTCTTCTATGACTGCAACCGGCCCACGGCGAAAGTATCCTTCGACCAGATCGTATACGGGAATGAAGACGGTGCGCGCCAGGCCACGGATGCCCTCCTCGATGTTGGGCATCGCGAAATCGCGCTCCTTATCCACGACTGCGCGGATAACGAGGTCTTCCAGGCGCGGCGTCGCGGGTATGAGCGCAGCCTGTCCGCTCGCGGCATTCCGATTCAGCATGAGCTGATTCTTGATGTTGAAGCCAATGGCGCGCATGGTTACGCCACGATGAACGCGCTGCTGAATCGCAAAGAAGGCCGGGTGCCAACCGCCGTGCTCTGCTCGACCGATGAGATCGCGGTCGGCGCGATTGCAGCGGTGAAGGACCACGGCTGGCGGATTCCGGAGCAGATCAGCATCGTCGGAATGGGTGATGCCGGCTACTTCTGCTCGCCGGCGTTGTCGACCGTGCGGATCGAGGTCGATGTATCGGTGCGCGCCGCGGTGAAATGCCTGCTGGAGCGAATCGCGGAGCCGCGCCTTCCTTCGCGAACCGTCGAGATTTCCATGACGTTCATTCCACGCGCGAGCAGCGGCGTGGCAAGGCCTCTCTAATGGAGAAGAACAATGACACCATTTAGCCGTTGTGCCTCCGCGTTGTTGCTGCTTGCGTTGGCAGCCCTTCTATCCGCACCGCTCTATGCCGCGCAGGAAGAGAAGCTGCTCTTTGACTTCGACACTGACGCCGACGTGAAGGCTTTCGCCATGCGCGATTCGAAGAACGCAACGCTGGTCGAGCAACACGTCACCAAAGGCAAGAAGGCGTTGAAGATTCCTGGTGGCGAGCAGCTCGCGCTGAAGCCTGACACTCCGATGGACTGGTCGGGCTATGACGCCGTGGTCCTGGATGTCTTCGTCGAAGGTGACTCGCCCGTCCGCGTGAACCTGATCACGCGCGACAAGGAGTCCCAGAGCAACTACTGGGACTGGCACAATAGCTGGCACTTCCTTCAGCCGGGGCAAAATGAGTTGTCGATTTCCGTGGAAGGGATGTTCCGCGGCGAGGCCGGCGCAAACAAATCCAGCCTGGAAGGCCCAGTCAACTCAAAGCAGCTCATCTGGTTCGTGCTGAGCTTCGATGCTCCCAAAGCAACATCCCTGTACGTCGATAACATGCGGCTGCTGAAAGAGGCGCCGCCGAAAGGCGTGGTGGCGTTCGACTTCGGCCCCGAAAGCCAGCCGCTGTGTCCCGGGTTCACGCCAATCACATGGAACACGGTTCATGGGAAAGACGGAAAGACAGCCGGGTTCAGGCTGCCGCTTCATCACGCGAATCGCGGCCGGGATGATACGTTCCCGACGCGCCTGTACCGCGATTACGTCGGTTTCGATTCACACAACGAGTTCATCGTTGACGTGCCGAACGGGAAGTACCACGTTTGGCTGGTCTTCGACGATTGCGGCTACTGGAACGGCGAGCAGGCCAAGCACGAAAAGCGTTCGCTCAACGCCAATGGCAAAGAGGTCTGGGTGGAGAACCGCGGCCCGGACGGCCCTACGGAGTACCTCTTTAAGTTCGAGAATGTGGAACCGAAGCCCGGCGACAGCATGTGGGACCTGTACATGAAGGACCTCTTCAAGCCCGTGCGCTTTGAAGCTGAGGTCACCGACGGAAAGCTGCGCATCCACTGCATCGCCCCCGTGTGGCTCTCCACGCGCGTCGCGGCGATCGTAGCCTTTCCGGATTTGATCAAGGCCGAAGGTGAGAAGTGGCTCACTGAGCTGGAAGCTCGCAACAAGAAGGAGTTCGAAGCTCAAGCTATCTTCCTGGGACCCAAGCCTAAGACGCTCGACATTCCCGCGGACGCCAAAGCAAAGGGCTGGTGGCTGGGCTTTCCGGCGCTGGAGCAGGACGTTCTGCCTGTGGACGCGCCCGGCAAGGCTGAACCGCCTGCGCCACGGTTCGGCGTCCCCGGTCAGCGGCTGCACTTCACCTTCGCGATCCGGCCGCTGAAGGACATCGTGGGGACGGTTTCGTTGAAATGTTCCGACCTCAAGGGGCCAGCAGGCGTGATCCCGGCATCCAGCCTCGAACCGCGCTACGTCCACCTCACCACAACGCGCTGGGCAAATGAGTTTGCGTACCGGATCGCTCCGCACAGCATGCGGCGGATCGACGGGTCCGGGTTGAAGCTGACGAAAGACCTCACGCGCCAGTTCATCACGACACTCAGCGTCCCGAAGGACTGCAAACCCGGTACCTACAACGGAACGGCGACACTCACTGCGGGAGAACTGAGCACGACAGTCCCGATCGCAGTCGAGGTAGTCGATGTGGCGTTGGACGAGCCCGACTTCTTCTTCGGCTTTGTCGGAAGCTTCGTGCCCAACGAACTGCCGGCAGAACGCCGCAAGAACGGCTGGAAGGATCTCGGAAAGCTGCTTCTCGACACCGGCAGCAATACGATCTGCGGCGGTCCGTTCGTGACCTTCAAAGGGCTTGACGAGAAGGGCGCTGCGATCCTCGACTTCAGCACCTGCGACGCATTCTTCCAGGAGATGAAGGAACTCGGCTACAAGCGCCCGATGTATTCATACGGCGGTCCCGGCGGGCTGCGCGGGCTGCACGATTCATATTCGATCGGCAAGGTCGGTCGCGACTGGGAGAAGAAGACCGGCAAGAGCTTTAACGAACTCCTGAAGATCGTGTGGGGTGCGTATCTCGACCATGCGAAGAAGAACGGCTGGCCGGAGATCTACCAGTACTACATCGAGGAACCCGGCACAGTCGAATCTGCGACCGCTACATTGGAGCTGGCGAAGGCCTACCGCGACTCTGTGCCGGAAGTGAAGTTCGGCGGGTACTACTCGGTGCATTGGGAGCGGACCGATCCTACGAGCCAGAAGCTGCAGGAGCTCGCGAAGACCGCGTACTACTCGAGCCTGAACGTTCACTCTCAAGCGGACTTTGACAAGCTCAAAGAAGCCGGACGCGAGATGCACATCTACAACCAGGGCTTATCGCGCTACAGCTTCGGCGCGTACCAGTGGGCGGAGATGCGGAAAGGCGCGAAGGGCCGCCTGCAGTGGAACACGCTGGCCTTGTACGCCTACCAGTTCTTCGATCTCGACGGGCGCGAGCCGGACTCGGGCGTGATCAACTGGGGCAAGGACGAGATCATCCCGTCGCTGCGGCTGGCGCGCTGCTGTGAAGGCGCGCTCGACTTCAGGCTCGCGGTGACGTTATGGAACCTCGCCGAGAAGAAGAAGGGATCGCCCGAAGCAACCGCGGCGCAGCAGTTCCTGCAGGATGTGGACAAGAGCATTCCGGCCGGCAGCCGAAATCCGCCCGCGGGCTTCATGACTGACGACGAGTTCCGCGCGAAATGCGTGGAGTTCCTGAAGAAGCTGGCGGGCCGGTAATCGGGAATCGGTTGGGTCGGGAATCGGTGAAGCGCACCGATTCCCGATTCCCGACAACCGATTACTTCGGCTTCGGCCGCCCGATCACCTGGATGCGGTTCTCTTCTGTGACGTACTTCTTGAACGCCTCGAGCACGTCCTCTTTCGTGTAGCTCTGCATTTTC
>Ga0196964_10001242_pt1 | contig 13169 bp, 13 predicted proteins | sample S1_10metaG_FD_148615 | JGI IMG/M metagenome (GOLD analysis project Ga0196964, IMG submission 148615) | Soil microbial communities from Anza Borrego desert, Southern California, United States - S1_10 | ecosystem: Environmental > Terrestrial > Soil > Desert | place: USA: California | collected...
TGTTCGTCGTCATCACCATAACAATTCTGGCGGGCACGGCCTATGCTTTCGCAGCGGCCAACACCGTGCCTGCGACCAGGGCCGGCGACGGCAACGGGACGATCAGCGGTTATACGGTCAGCAACATTGTCTACAACCTGAATGCGACTGACCCCTCGACGATGGACAGCGTCGACTTTGAACTGAGCGCTGCCGCCGCCACCGCACAGATCAAGCTTGTCGCCGCCGGCTCCACTTGGTACGACTGCACCAATACAAGCGCAAATCTTTGGAACTGTGTCACAACCGGCGTGGCTGTTTCAAGTGTCGACCAGCTGCGAGTCCTCGCCACCAGTAACTAAGTTGTAACATGATCGAGGCACAGCGAAGGTTATAGTAAGAGGGAAATGCCTTACGCTCTCGACGACCCACGAATGCAGGCCTGTCCAAAAATCGCCCGCGGGAGCGAACCAAGGACAGGCCTGGCTGTTTAACCCAGGTAACGGCCAGACCATGAAATTATTTGGACGCCAATCTTCAAGTATCTTGAGCATCCTATCCGTGGCGCTTCTCGCAGGGGTATGGGCCGTGTTTTTACCGATCCAACTGGGCGGGCAGGCGGCCTACGTCATCATTTCTGGCAACAGCATGGAGCCGGGTTTTCATCTCGGTGATCTTGTGATTGTGCGCCAGTCGGCTGCCTACCAGGTCGGCGACATCGTAACCTACTACAACGCCGAGCTGAGCCAAAATGTCATTCACCGCATTATCGGCCTGGGGCCAGGCTATTTCATTCTCAAAGGCGACAACAACTCGTGGATTGATTCGTACCAACCTGTCAAAGACGAAATGGTCGGCAAATTATGGCTTCATATTCCCAACGCGGGCAAAGTGATCGAGTGGTTGCGCGCGCCAATCAGTCTGGCCTTGCTTATCGCAGCCATGGGAGGTGTTCTTATGACCAGCACACTTACAAACCAACCACAGCAACGTGGAAAGAACAAGCAGAAACCGGCAAACTGGGGGTGGATGGAAATAGCGCTTTCGGTATTAGGACTTGCAATCCTTTTGTTTCTGTTCCTTTCGATCCTGGCCTTTACCCGGCCAACCTCGCGCACCCTGGACGATATGCCGTACCAGCAGGCAGGCACTTTCTTTTACTCGGCAGCAGGAAAAGCCGGAGTGTATGATTCAGATACCGTCCGATCAGGGGAGCCTGTCTTCCCGAAACTGACCTGCCAGATCAACCTGGGGTTTGCCTACAACCTGACGGGCGTGCTGCTGCAAGACGTAACAGGAACACAGCAGTTATCTGCAAAAATAACGGATGACGAGAGCGGCTGGCAACGCACGATTGTGTTAAATACGCCTGCGCCCTTCAGTGGCCCATCCTTTTCCACCAGCGCAACGCTCGACTTGTGCCAGATCGAGGAATTAGTTAGCTCTGTAGAAGAAGAAACCGGGTTCCATCCCAACATCTATACACTCAATATCGTCCCTTATGTGAGCGTCGCCGGGAAAATCGCCGGGCAGGAATTTCATGATACGTTTGAGCCCCAGTTGACCTTCAAGTTCGATAAGCTGCACTTCTATCTCGCACAAGGTGAAGCTCAAGTTGATCCGTTGAATTTTTCGAAACAGAGCATCCTCAGTGGAGCAGGCGAGGAAGATAACACGCTTTCCCTGCTGGGGTTGGAATTCAGGATCATCGATGTGCGTGTCATTTCGGTGCTTGGGTTGTTCCTGCTGTTGGTCGGGGCATCCGTTGCAGGGCTAACGATCTACAATACCGCCCAGCGCAGCCAGGATACCTTCATCCGCCTGCGATATGGGTCGCTATTGGTGGATGTATACGACCGTGGACTTGAGACGATCTCCCCAATCATCGACGTCGCAAGTATAGACGACCTGGCAAAGATCGCCGAGCGCCAAAGCGCAATGATCCTCCACCTGGTGCGCGATTCGCTGCACTTTTATTTCGTGCAAAGCAACGGAACGACCTATCGCTATGTGATGAGCGAAGCAAAGAATGGAATGCTGAAAGCCGAAGCGCCAAAAGTCAAAGATTTCTAACCAATGGCTTGGAGACAACCATGAAAATCAGATTCATTTTGCAATTGATGGTTTTTGGGCTGGCCGGGCTGGTGCTGGTTAGCGTTGCCACGGCCATTGCCGCTACCAATACCGTCCCACCCACCCGGCTCGACAGTCAAACAAGATCGATTACGGCAAACAGCTTAAAACCTGCCTGGTGCGCATCGCTCGACTTGAGCAGTGTTATTGCAGGTTCGGGCGCAATCACCGGCACAAACGGCAATGACTTGATCCTGGGTAGCGCAGGGGATGATACGATCAACGGCCTGGATGGGAACGATTGTATCGTGGCCGGCGACGGCGCAGACACAATCAATGGCGGCAACGGCAGCGACATCTGCAACACCGGTGGAGATACAGGCGACGGGACTACAGAATGCGAAACAACTCTTCCTTAATTCACTAAAAAACGACATGACTCATCCCGAATTTAATCTTTCAAGATGGGTTATCTCGTTTAAGTCAAAATTTGCTTGGCCCCCACCCTGCCCTCCCCCGTCTGCCGATCGGGTTGTTGCAACAAGACGCTTACGGACGAGGAAGGGATAAAATCTAACGAAGTAGCGGGAGCAGAAATTCTGCTCCCGCTACTTCGTTAACACCCCTCTTGGAAAAGACACCAAGACTCAGGCTTCAGCACAAGTTAGATTCTCAAATAAACTGCCTTTATCTGTGAAAATCCGCCAAATCTGCGTTCCATTTCTTAAATTAGGGGTGAGTCATGTCTTCAAATACAACACATTCCGGAAAACAACGTTAAGAATTACTGTCCCACTCCGCAATTGACTCGCGGATGATGGTCTTAATGTCCTCATCGGGCACCGCGTCAATGCCGGAATAGCGGGTGAGGCCAATAAAGACCACCACTTCGCCAATATCACCTTCTTCGAGACGGATCTGTTTCTCTGCGAGCGGCGAACCTTCGAGCTTCTTTTGCAACACCTGGTCGATCATCCCTACGATTGTGGGGGGAGGGGGTGGAGGGGGAGTCTTAACTTCGGTATCCAGCACCTTGAGAGCACTGCTGAAAAGCGAATCTGCATTCAAGCGTACCGGGGCAACGTCGAGCGGGGTGGAAGGAGTTAGCGCTGTAGCAGCCAGCCCGGGGGCTGGGGCCGCAGGCGTCGGGGCAAGTACCTTCCCCTCGACCCAGGGACGGACCTGGATCAGTACGTTGACCAGGCGGGTGCGTTGTTCGGCGGTCAGGCCATCCGGCTCCAGGCGCACGCCATCCAACTCAAGGTACCATTTAAGCGCCGGGTCTACCGTCACCTTTAACACATTATGTTCATCGAGCTTCGGCGGGCCTTCCTCGGCCGGGTCGCCTGAACCTGGATTTTCGCGGCCTCCCTTGGCATCTGACAGGCGCTCTCCGATGACACCGATCAGATAACCGACAAAGAGGGCGATGATACCGATTACAAAAATAAGCAACCAGGGATTATTTTGCATATTAGATCACCTGACAGGTCGGGCAAAAATGCGTCCCGCGCTGGCCGACCACCATACGCTGGATCAATGTTCCACACAAGGGACAGGCTTGGCCCGTGCGGCCATAGACCCGGAAATAATTCTGGAAACTGCCGCCGCGATAAACCCAGTCGAAACTTGCTCCATTATGGTCGATCCCGGTTTGCAGCACCGTTCGAATGGCGTGGAAAAGCTTTTCAGCTTCGTCCATGTGTATTGTATCCGAAAGTCGCAGCGGATGCACCCCGGACAAATGTAATGCTTCATCGGTATAAATATTGCCCAACCCGGCCAGGAAGCCCTGGTCGAGCAGCAGGGGCTTCATTTGGCGACGGTGCCCATGCAGCCTTTCATATAAAAGTTGTGCAGTAAAAGAAGGGTCGAGCGGTTCAGGGCCAAGGCTACCGGTCACCTCATCCGCATCCGCAACCAGCCAGACACGCCCAAATTTGCGCGTATCGTTAAAGACCAAGATGCGCCCATCTGAAAGTCCCAGGCGTAAACGATCGTGCTTTCCCAAGGAGTCAGCGCCAGTTTTGAGCGATAGGTCCCCACTCATACGTAGGTGAATCAACAAATTGAAAGCTACACTTCCGGCAAGAGCCGAAAGCTCAAGATTCAAATATTTTGCGCGCCGCCCAATCTGGACAAATGACCGCCCAATGATCTGTTTTTCAAACTCCCCTGGCGAGGGAGAAGCAAGCGTGCGAGTCCAGAGCAGGTCGGCTGAAACAATCTCACGTCCAACCAGCTCGGAACGCAAGGCGCGCACGATCGTTTCGACTTCAGGAAGTTCCGGCATGGAAGATAAGATAAGTAGAGAAAAAGGATCTGCTGACTACTCTTTATTCTCTAGCACTTTCATTCATTAAACATCTCACCGACACTGCGTCCTTCGTGGGCGCGCATAATCACCTCGCCCAAGAGCGGTGCTGCTGAAATGATGCTCAAGCGTTCGCCGAGCAACTCAACCTTGTCGGGTGCAATCGGCACCGTATCTGTCGTAATGAACTGCTTCACCGGCAAGGCTGCCAGGCGGTCGATGGCGTTTGCCGAAAACACGGGATGCACACACACCACGTAGACATCGCGCGCACCATGCTCCTTGACCAGGTTCACGGCCTGACCAATCGACCCCCCCGTATCAATCTCATCGTCCACAAGAACCACATCGCGGCCATCGACTTCACCGATAATACTCAGCGCCTGTGCCTTGGCATCGTTGGCAATGCGGCGTTTTTCAATAAAAGCAATGGGCGCATCGATGTCAGCAGCCACATTGCGGCCTTTCTTGGCAAAACCCAGGTCAACGGTTACCACGACCGGGTCAATCATCGTCGGTCGCAATAACTTCAGGTGATCGGTAAGCATATGAAAGGTCGTCAAAACATCGCCAGGGATAGAAAAGAAGCCCTGCACCTGTCCAGCATGCGGGTCCAGCAGGATATAACGATCAGCGCCAGCCACCTCGACCATATCAGCCACCAGGCGAGCAGTGATCGGTACACGCGGCTGGTCTTTCTTGTCGGAACGTCCATAAGCCAGGTACGGGACGACCGCCGTAATACGGGCCGCCGAATCCAACTTGAGCGTTTGGATCATAATCAACAATTCCATCAAGTTGCGATGCACCGGCGCAGAAGTCGTCTGGATGATGTAGACATCCTGCCCGCGCACACTGGAGTGCAACTTGACGAATAAATTCTCATTAGGGAATTGGATAATATCACGCCCGCATAACGGCTCGCCGATATAATCGGAGACTTTCTGGGCCAACTCAGGCGAACCCGTCCCGGCGTAGAGCTTAATCCCACCGTATACTTTCATCTCGCGTGTATGATGATACATAGGTTTACCTATTCTCTTGGATTGAATTCCACTCCGAGCGGAGTATGCTCATGAGCAAGACGTTAATATAACAGCCATTTCGATAAATTGCCTGGCGCAAAAGTCCTTCTTGCACAAAACCGACTTTTTTGTAAACCCGTATCGCGCCTGGATTGGTCTCAAAGACAACCAGGGAAATCCGGTTCAGGTTCAACGTTTCGAAACCATACTTCAACATCAAGCGTGTTGCCTCCGTGCCGTAGCCCTGGTCCCAAAAAGACTTATCGCCAATCACAATCCCAAACTCGGCCAGGCTATTGATCCAATCGACACGCTCGAACCCCACTCCGCCAATGTGTTTCCAGGCAGAGTCAGCCATTTTTACGTCCACCGCCAGCGGGCGCTCCGGAACGCCCCGGTTAGCCAGGTTCTCGAACCAGCGCGTCTCGTCCGCCATCGAAAGGGGCAGGTACATCCCCAGCCCTCGAGTCACTTCCGGGTCGTTGAGCCATTCCACATAACGAGGGATGTCCTCGCGCTCGACCGCGCGCAGGCGGATGCGTTCACCGTAAATCATTGCTTCTCCATCAACATGAGGACCGCCTGACGCGGCGATAGGTTCCGTTTCTGGATCAAATCCAACGTCTGGTCAAATACTTCCTGGGGGACGCTGGCGCGGAAACGTTCGACGAGCACCTTTTGGACAAACAGATCAAACTCAGCCGAAAGCCGGACTCTCTCGCGGCGAGCCCATTCCCCGCTGTGACGTAGGTGCTCCGCATGCCGCTGGATCGACTCAACCAACCCGGGCAACCCAGCCCCCTCGGTCGCCACCGTCCGCTGGATGAGTGGGATCCAGACCGAGCCCCCTTGTCCTTCGGACATCTGCCCATTTTGAACCCTAAAAATGGGGGGAACGAGGGGGGTAGCGACCCCATGATGCATAAACACCTTTTCCACCGGGTGCGCTAGATCGAGCATCGCTCTCAACGCGCGCTCCGTGCTATCCGCGCCCGGACGATCGGCTTTATTGACCACAAGAATATCGGCAATTTCAAGAATACCGGCTTTGATCGCCTGGATATCATCACCCAAACCAGGCGCTTCGACAACAAGAGTCGTATGTGCAAGCCGGGCCACATCCACTTCAGACTGCCCCGCACCGACCGTTTCGATCAGGACGACGTCGAACCCGGCAGCATCGAAAACCTGCACCACCCCCGCCGTAGTTCGCGCCAATCCTCCCAGCGAACCACGCGAAGCCATCGACCGGATGAAGACTCCCCTATCTCCCGAAAGGTCGCGCATCCGCACCCGGTCTCCCAGCACCGCCCCCCCCGTAAACGGGCTGGACGGGTCTATCGCCACAACCGCAACCCGTTTTTCGAGCTTGCGATACTCCAAGGCGATCTGGTTTACCAGCGACGATTTGCCCGTCCCCGGGGCCCCCGTCACACCAACCAGGTGTGCCCTGCCGGTATGCGGAAACAACACGCTCAAAGCAGACTGGCCTTCAGGCGTATCGTTTTCAACGTGCGTCAACAGGCGGGCGAGCGAAAGCCGGTCACCTGCAAGGACGGACTGGGCGAGAGTCATCGGAAACCTGTCAATCCGCAATACGGAACACTGGATACCGGATACACACATTCCGTATCTGGTTCCGTATGCGCTAAACAATATTGTGGGTTAAGCTGTGATGATCGTATGAATGTCGGCGATAATTTGTTCGGTTGGCGCGCCGGGACCATAAATGGCCGTAACGCCCATTTCTTTCAACCTTGGCGCATCTTCATCAGGGATGATTCCGCCAATGAAAACCCGGACGTGTTCCTGCCCATTGGATTTGAGCAGTTCGATCACACGTGGCACAAGAGCCATGTGTGCACCAGAAAGGATGGACAGCCCAACAACATCTACATCTTCCTGGAGAGCAGCCTCGGCAATCATTTCAGGCGTCTGGCGCAGGCCGGTATAGATTACTTCCATGCCTGCATCGCGCAGGGCGCGCGCCACAACTTTTGCGCCGCGGTCGTGCCCGTCCAGGCCAGGCTTTGCGACCAGCACACGAATTTTACGTTCTGTCATCTTGCCTCCAAGGGGATTTCATGGTGATTATACTATTGAAGTTTTTAATTTCGCATTTTGTGTACGTTTACACTAACACTTTTAACAGGAAGACCGATACGCAAAATGGACGCAACGTAACCCTTACAAAATACCCATCCTGCTGCAAGAATACTGTTACGCCTGTTCTATAATTTATGCTATACTTTAAGAGATGGAATCCCCACGCACATACTGGCTCAAATGGATTGAATCCCTGCGCCGCATGGGATTGGATGGGTTTGCCGCCTGGCTTTTGGAAGCAGGCGGTCCTGTTAACATTGTAGGCGCGCAACTGCTTTACATGGGCCAGCCATTCGTAGCACCCCACGCCAGTGATGGAATCCGCGCGCTTGCGAACTTGCTCGAAGAGCAGGATGAAACGCGGGCCTTTATTGCGCTCCTGCATCATTCCGACGATGCGGCCAGCCTGAAAGGACAATCATCATGATCCCGCCTGATATGATTGGAATTGTTAGCTTGGGGGTCGTCTTCTTTACGGCGGGTCTGATGAGCGTCTTTGCTCTGATACAGCACCGCTTCCCTGTCTCCGTTCGGAAAATCCCCGCCTTCAGCCGTATCCGCCGGGCCGTCAGCCTGGTAGTCGAAGACGGCACACGCCTACACGTTTCACTCGGCCATGGCAACCTGCAAACACAGTTTGGTGCAGCCGCTTTTGCCGGGCTAAGCATGTTGCGCAGTCTTGGAGAAATCACCTCGCTGAGCGACCGCCCACCGATTGCCACCACAGGGAACGGCGTTTTGAATATGGTTGCGCAAGACACCCTGCGCACTGCCCACAATGCAGTCGCCATTGAACAACCCTTCGATATGAACAACAGCCGCCTTACAGGCTTGACACCATTTTCGTATGCGGCTGGTGTCATGCCTGTGATTCGGGATGAATCTATTTCCACGAACGTGATCATTGGTAATTTTGGGATCGAGATCGGCCTGTTGACTGAGGCGTCAGAACGACAGAATGCTGTCGTCATCGCAGCCAGCGACAACCTGCCCGCGCAGGCGGTTCTCTACGCTGTATCGCCCGATTCGATCGTTGCCGAAGAATTGTTTGCAGCAGGGGCATACGTCCAGGCCGGGCGGATGCACAATGCCAGCCTGCTTGTACAGGACATTCTGCGCTGGCTGATTATCATCCTGATCATCGGTGGAGCGGTTTTAAAGATGGTAGGTCTCTAGTGAAACGCATTTTCCCCGTCTTCAACGCTGTCATCGCCATGTCATTCGGGGCAATTGTTTTGCTGGGTTACTTCATTAACCTGCCAGAGTTGATGGGAGGCCGCATCCTCCTGCTCGAATGGTCCGTATTGCTGGCCGGGATTGCGGTATTGATCGGTGTGGGGAACCTGATTTTCGTCCACCTGCAAAGGATCACCGATGAAAAGCCAGGCGCAATCTACAGCCTGGTGTTGATCGTCTTTTTCTTGGTCACTTTTTTGCTCGTCCTGGCTGTCAATTATGGGCCTGCTGTAGAAAGTTATCCTCAACTCCTTGACGCGCAGAACATGCTTTTGAACGGCATTATGGTGCCGGCTGAAATCAGCCTAGTGGCGCTCCTGGCCGTGACGCTCTTGTATTCCAGCGCCCGCATGTTGCGCTGGCGCATCGATTTCAAAACGGTCTTGTTCCTCATCACTGCCTTGCTCTTCCTCATCAGCGCCACCCCCTGGCCGTTCATCGGACAGCTTTCCTCTATCGGTATTCCTATCGAGAACGTAATTGAGACTCTAGCAACGGGCGGCGCGCGCGGCATTTTGATCGGCGTTGCGCTCGGAACACTTACCACCGGTCTGCGCATCCTGCTCGGCGCAGACCGTCCGTATGGGGGCAAGTAATGGCCGATATTATTTGCCCAAAATGCAATAAACCCAACCCCAATACCCTGCAAATCTGTCAGTTTTGTGGGACGCCATTAAAAAACCACGATACCGAACCGCTGCCCACGATCCACCCGGGGGAGATGCCGGTCAAGCAGAAAACCTCGGAGTTGGAAAATACCCTCCCCGGCTGGCTGCGCGATATCCGCAAGGGACAAAGCGAAGGCAGCACACCCGACGCACCACAACAGCCATCCCAACCCCAAAAAACCGAACCGCCTGCCTCCCCAACTGCACCGGGGCCTTCAGCATTGGACTTCCTGGCCGGGCTTTCGCAAAGCAATGAGGAAGAAGCCGTTCCAGACTGGCTTTCCAGCCTGAAGAGCGACCTGCCCCCCATCACGGCAACACCATCAGGAGCGGCACCTGCCGCCAAAGAAACAGAGTCACAACCAACCCCGGACTGGCTCACCGAACTACACGAGGATACCCCACCCCTGCGTACCCCAGCCGAAGACCCTGCCAACGCATGGGCTTTCAAGGATAGCAATGAACCGGCTGCACAACCCGCAGACGAAACCCCTGATTGGCTGGCTGAACTCAAAGCACAGGACACTACCAACATACCCGCACAGCCTACAAAACCGGCAGATGTTCCCCTGGCAGATACACCCGCAGATTCAGATGACCTGCCCGACTGGTTGGCTGGGTTACAGGCTGAAGCCGCGCCCGCTGCGCCGCCGCCCCAGCCACCTGCCCCACCCGCTGCCTCTTCGCCACCTTCTGATGATTTCCTGTCTGGCGGCGACCTGCCCAACTGGCTTTCCGACGCACCTCAGCAACCGGTTTCACCCGAGCCAGCACCCACGGGTAGTTCGCCTGTCGTGGATGAATCATCAACGACGGGTGGAGAGTTGCCCGATTGGCTGGCTGGGTTACAGGCTGAAGCCGCGCCGGCCCCGGGCCAGCCTGCTGCGCCAGTCACGCCCGCTGCGTCCGAAGAACCGTCTTCGGGCGGAGAGTTCCCCGACTGGTTGGCGAACCTGGGCGGCGAAAGTGTCGTCTCAGCCCCGAGCCAACACGCTGCTGCGCCAATCACGCCCGCTGCGTCCGAAGAACTATCTTCGGGCGGAGAGTTCCCCGACTGGTTGGCAAACCTGGGCGGCGAAAGTGTCGCGCCGGCCCCAAGCCAGCCTGCTGCGCCAGTCACGCCCGCTGCGTCCGAAGAACCGTCTTCGGGCGGAGAGTTCCCCGACTGGTTGGCAAACCTGGGCGGCGAAAGTGTCGTCCCAGCCCCGAGCCAACCCGCTGCCGCGCCAGCCGCCCCGGCCATGCCCGCTGCATCCGAAGACCTGTCTTCAGATGGAGAGTTCCCCGATTGGCTGGCTGGGTTGGGAGCCGAGCCAGCGAAACCTGCGCCGACAAGCGAGCAAGCCAGCCCGGTGGAGAAAAAGCCTGAACAAACACCGCCATCCTCTACACAGAAGAAAGCATTTAGCACAGGAGTGCTCAACGAGCTCAACTCACTCGGCACATCCGAGGAACTCCCTGATTGGATGGCAGGGCTGGCGTCTGCTGCCCCTGCAAAAGCACCCGAGGCAGAGGCGGCGACTCCCAGTTCGGATACGTTCGATTGGCTGGGCGGATTAAGCCAGGGGACACCCAGCCCTCTCGAAACGGAACCAAAGCCCACGGGTAAGCCGGAACCCGCGCAAGAAAAACCCGAAGCGGCGCCCGTTTCGTTCGATATATCCAGTCCTGAAACGCCATCTTTGCCGCCTTTGTCGGATCAAAGCAGCGTCCAAAACATCGATTCGATCTTTTCGATGGAAATGCCCGATTGGCTGTCGGGTTTTACGCCATCCGAACCGGAGCCTGCCAAGCCGGCCAGCGAACAACCCGGACCTTTTACCGGGAACCTCAGTCCGGGAGACCTGCCTTCATGGGTACAGGCCATGCGCCCGATCGAGTCGCTGGTTCCTGGCACCGAAAGTGGCGACGAGGACCAGACAGTGGAAAAGGAAGGCCCGCTGGCAGGTTTGCGCAGCGTGCTGCCGGCACAGGCAAATGCGCTTGGGCAGCGAAAACCTAAAGCCTATTCGATCAAACTTCAGGTGGACCCCACACAGCTATCGCAGGCAACTTTGTTGGAAAACCTGATCGCATCAGAAGCCGAATCCCGTCCGGTTGCGCTCTCCCGCAGGGTTGTCAACATTCGCCCTTTGCGCTGGGTGGTTGCGGCGGTGCTGCTGCTGGCTGTGCTGGTGCCTGCTTTGATCGGCGGACCCGGTTTCTTCCCCTCACCAGCGGCAGACCCTGCCAACGAGATCGGGATGTTCCACAGCATTGTAGGAGACCTGCCAGATGCAGCCGCCGTACTCGTAGTTTTTGATTACCAACCAGGCTATGCAGGTGAAATGGAACAGACTGCAGGAGCCGTTCTTGACCATTTAATGACCAAAAATGCGCGCCTGGCTTTTGTCTCCGGTTCACCAACAGGCGTCCTGATGAATGAGCGTCTCATCACAGCCCAAAACAAACGGCGAGGTGAAGAAGACCAGTACAAAAAAGGCATCAATTATATCGACCTGGGATACCTGCCCGGCGACGCAGCCGGCATTCAGGTATTCGCCGAAAAACCGCGCCTGCTGGGGATCGATTACGAAGTGGGAGATTTGTGGACTGTCATACCAGGCTTGAACGACATTGACGCCCTCTCAGATTTTGCAGCCGCAATCGTGATCACCGACAACCCTGACACAGGCCGGATGTGGATCGAACAGGCCAGCAGGGCGCTTGGCACAAAACCGATGCTGATGGTGGTCAGCGCCCAGGCTGGACCGATGATCAATCCATATTACGCATCTGAGCAAATAAAAGGATTGGTAACCGGGTTGGCGGGCGGCGCAACCTATGAAGCCGCAACCCAACGACCTGACGGCGCCGGGAAATATTGGAATTCTTATGGCGCCGGGATGATTGCCGCCGAACTATTGATTTTCCTGGGTGGAATATGGGCTCTTATCAAACATTTACAAACACGCCAGGCAGTGCAAAGCCAAGAAGAGGACGAAGCCTAAATGCCTGAGCTTTCGACTGACCTCATCACCGGCATTCTCAGCCTTTTGTTTACCGTGCTAATCTTGAGCTACGCAATTGGGGATAATCCCGCGTTCAGGCTTGCGGTGCACACATTTATTGGTGTTGCCGCCGGGTACGTCACTGCCATCGTTTTGCTCCAGGTGATCGCTAATAAGATGATATTACCGCTCTACTCAGCAATATCATCTGGAGAATCGCCCTTGAGACTGAGCCTGGCCATCATCCCGGTCGTCCTTGGAGTAATTTTGCTTGCAAAATCATCCCAATCAACCGAATGGCTGGGACGCCCGGTTGTCGCCTTCCTGGTTGGCATCGGCGCGGCAGCGGCGGTAGCCGGCGCAATGATTGGGACAATCTATCCCCAGGCAATGGGATCAATCAACATCTGGGACCAGGGCCTTTTGGCGGGTATTTTCATCTTATTGGGCACGGTTGCGACCCTGGCTTATTTCCAGTTCACGCTGCTCGGGAAAAAAGCTCCCACCGGCAAACGAGGCTGGTTGATTGGCGCAATTGCATTGGTTGGGCAGGCCTTCATCGCTATTACACTTGGAACGTTATTCGCTGGGGTATTTTCGGCGGCGCTGACAGCTTTGGTGGACCGCATCCAGTCCATCGTCCTATTTATCGAGAATCTCTTGTTCTAACCCTATGCCTACTTCCATTGTTGATGGTAATTCCCTGCTGGCAGTCGATATTGGCGCTGTAACCACACGCGCTGCTTATTTTGACGTGGTGGAAGGTCGCTACCGCTTC
>Ga0196964_10001243_pt1 | contig 13149 bp, 13 predicted proteins | sample S1_10metaG_FD_148615 | JGI IMG/M metagenome (GOLD analysis project Ga0196964, IMG submission 148615) | Soil microbial communities from Anza Borrego desert, Southern California, United States - S1_10 | ecosystem: Environmental > Terrestrial > Soil > Desert | place: USA: California | collected...
TGAAAATCCCAAAGACAGAACTGATCGTAATTGTTGACAACGCCATAATAACAGGATTATTTTTCTACATATCTTTTCCAAAATGGTACTATGCTTTACTTAGTGGAGCATTAACGCTAATCATTCAATTAGCACTTTACCAAACTTTGAGAAAGCTGTTCCATCCAAAAAGATAAAATTTCGGGCATCATTCATTACGCTGCCTTTTTCGGCTTTCAAAGAAAATAAAGATAATCACTCATGAATTGAGCTTAACTGCAGGTTTTACAATCCAATGATGATTTGGGAGGATGAAGATTTGGTTGGCGATATTCAATATACTCATATCATTGGGGTTGAATGGACAGGTAATGGATAGCCTTGGAAGATATAGGCAGTTCAAGCCCGAAGTACTCACATCCGGATTTATCGACATACTAAATAACGGGCAGATCAACGCATCTGCCCGTTTTATCAGGTTGTATATCGGGGAACCCGGTAAGTTTTATTTCCCGCTCTCGGTTTATTCGGGAGTCTCTTCAAATAATTTCCAAAATAATACTCTTTCCAATCGATCAAATGAAATGCTGGCCGCTCACTTTATTAATCCCTTAAGCGGAATTACCAACCTTTCAATCGATGGAGTGGTTTTCCTGGACAAAGACACAATCAAAATAACACGGCAGGGGATCTTATATCATGTAGGCCAGCGGATCCTCACAGGAATTAAAACTGGTTTGACCATTGATCCAGATACAGGAAAGCCCATCAATTTTCTAAATTCTTTCGGCTCAGTTGGTTTGTATTTGCAAACAGGCGCCTGGGACCGTAGTGATTCCAGGAACCTGGGCATTACCTGGTTAGCTATTCGCTTAATTGGCTGTTACACGGGATCCCGGCAATTGAAACGCATTATTCCCTCCATCCAGACCAATGGCTTTTACCATGGATACTCAATCGCCTGGGGAGTAGAGATCAGCAATTATGTCAATAGCCGGCTTGTTTACTATAGTTACATTAAGAAACCAGAAATAGAATTTCATCTTCCGATCTACCAGTTTTCTTTCAATTATTCCATGAAACGGTAAGCGGGGAAAAAACGCCAAAATACTGGTGTTTTTCACTTGGATTCGCCCATCCCGTGATGTTAGCTTTATACTGTTCTTTTTTCTCCAGTACGTTAAAGTCAGGTTGATTGCCAGTCCCGATTCTTCGGGACTGGCTTGTTATTTACAGGAATATTTAGCCTCAGGGAAAAACAGTTTTAATAATTAAGCCACACAGGGCAACTGGATGATCAGCTCGCAACCCCGGCCCGGGGAAGAATGGATATCGAGCCGGCCCTTCAGCATATCCACCCGGCTTTGAATATTGGAAAGCCCGATGCCGGAGCGGATGGCAGAAAGGTTGAACCCTTTCCCGTCATCCACAATCTTCAACACCGCCTGGTCAGTGGTTTTAGAGAGAACGATCATGGTGTTCCTGGCTTCGGCGTGCTTTACCACATTGTTCAGTTGCTCCTGGATGATCCGGTACACTGCCAGCCTCTTGCTTTCATCAAGCGCGTTCACGATCTCCTGCGGCATGGATATATCCACGTGCAGGTTGGCCGACTGGCAAATGAGGTCCGCAAACTCCTTGATGGAGCTGATAATGCCGGCAACACCCATGGAAGGCGGTACCATGACCCTGGATAATTTCCTGATCTCCTGGATGGCCTGGCAGATCCCTTCCTTGCTCCTGTTGATCATTTCTTCGGCTGATCCTGATTTAATATCAGCCATATCGAGGTATAATTTACTGGCGGCTAGGATCTGGTTCACATTATCGTGCAACTCCATCCCTATTTCCTTTTTCTCTTTTTCCTGGCCCAGGATCGTGGCCTGGGTTACCTGGACCTGTTTATCAATTTTTTCCTGCAATAAATTCCGCTCAAGCATCGATTTCATCTCTTCGGCTTTTTTCCTGGCTGTAATATCATGGAAGTTTGTTACAATAGCCTTTACATTCTCATCTTCCAGCAGGTTGATTATTGTCCCGTCTACCCATCGATAACTTCCATCTTTGTGCAGGATCCTGATCGTTGACGAAAATACAATTCCCGGATTTGATCTTACACGGTGGAAGAGCTCGATGATATGCTTTAAATCTTCGGGGTGTACAAAAGAAAAAGCCCTCGCTTTTATCACTTCTTCCGGGCGCCGGCCTGTTAATTTTTCTAAAGCAGCACTGGCAAAAAGGAAGCGGGCATCCGCATCCAGCATGGAAATGACGTCCACGGAATTTTCTATCAACGAACGGAACATCTTGTTGTTCTTATCCAATTCGAATGTTCGTTCTTCCACTTTTTTCTCCAATAGTTTATTGAACCCTTTCAGCTGGCCTTCGCTTTCCCGCAGTTTTGCTTCGATCTTTTTTCGTTCTTCCAATTCGTGCAGCAAGATCTCATCTGACCTGTTAATACTGGCAGCGCTTCTCAGTATAAAAATTATGAAAAGCAGGATATTCACTGCTGCAAATAATGCGGTTCCGAAATTTGAAGAGAAAAACCCCGCTTCCTGACCATACAATCTCAACAACCCGAGCAATATCGGCACGATGATCGCCACAGGAAGCAGATATCTTGCCATTTTAGTCCCCGTATGCTGATTTGACAGGGTTCGCAAAACGAAACTTCCTTTCCTGTTCAATAAAATAGCGATGGACAGGAACAAAAAACAAATCGCCGTGGGCACCGCCATCGGAATGTAATGTGATATTCCATACAATTCTTTTGCATTGTACAGATAACCTATCAACGAAATAAATCCTGTTGCGGCTACTATCAGGGACAGGCAATCGGAAATAATGTTCATTTTCCGGTGGCTCCTGTAAAGCAGCAATGCGATGCCAAGCAATGCAAAGTTTAAAGCGGTGTTCGGCGCCATTTCGTTTCCAATACCATTGATCTGGTCTTCGCGGAGCTTACTGGTAAAGATCCATTGATCCATGCGGAATTCAACAGCTCCCAAATAAGAAAGGAGCTTCAGGACAGCGATAGAAAGGACTGCAACCGATAAAAAATTTCCAAGCCGTGTTCGATTCCTATATCGAAAATTTAGCACTAATACCAATGAACAACAGAAAAACAGGATGGCTGTCAGTGGATTCATGGATACTCCATCGGGAAGAATCTTCTTCAAGGCATTAATGTCATAATTCCATCCGATTAATACAGCCAATGCAAACAGCACTACTGTGCCAGGATAAGCCAGGGTGAGATTAGCTTTCTTGATCATGATATTGCTCTTTTGGGTTTGGATAGCTTTGGTACCGGCTTCATTAAATTACCAATAAGTCCACCAAAAAGGCAGGTGTCTTTACCTGGTAAATTCACGCGATCTCGTTGCATCAGTAAAATCGGGTAGAATCTGTGGATGAGTTAGTTGAAAATGTAGGCCTAAGTGTTTTCACTGGCCTACAGATCCATCTTAATTGCGACGTAAATGTGATTTAGAGATTACGAAATGAAAAAGCCCGGGTAAAAACCAGGCATTAAATATTACCCATTCAAACGAAAGAATTATTTGATCAGAATTTCATCTCTGGAATTTCCCCTTCCACGATCAGCTTTCCCGCCGTCTTCGCTTTTATTTCTTCAACAGAAACACCAGGAGCTCTCTCAATTAGCTTAAATCCGTTTTGTGTAACATTGAGCACAGCGATATCACTTACGATCATCTTCACACATTTCACGCCAGTTAGTGGCAATGTACATTTCGGTAAGAGTTTAGATTCACCTTTCGGATTGGTATGCATCATCGCCACCACTATATTCTTTGCGCTGGCCACCAGATCCATGGCCCCGCCCATGCCCTTCACCATCTTGCCCGGGATCTTCCAGTTGGCAATATCTCCTTCTTCGCTCACTTCCATCGCGCCCAGTACAGTTAAGTCAACCTTTCCCGCACGGATCATCCCAAAGCTCAGGGCAGAATCAAAAAAAGCAGATCCAGGTACCGTTGTTATTGTTTGCTTGCCTGCATTTATTAAATCAGGATCCTCCTCCCCTTCAAATGGAAACGGTCCCATGCCTAATAAACCATTTTCGCTTTGTAACACCACATGTATGTCTTTGGGAATATAATTGGCTACGAGTGTAGGTATGCCGATACCGAGATTTACATAATAACCATCTTTTAATTCCCGGGCTATTCGTTCGGCTATCTGTTCCTTGGTTAGTGCCATATTTAAATTTACTTTCTCATTCCTTATTCCTTATTCCTTATTCCTTTTTCCTTTTTCTCACTGTTCTTTGTTCGATACGTTTTTCATAGCTACTCCCTTGAAAAATCCGGTGAACATAGATTCCGGGCGTATGAATATTATTAGGATCCAATTCTCCGGCTGGAACTAACTCTTCCACCTCCGCGATGGTTATCTTTCCAGCCATCGCTACTAATGGATTAAAATTCCTGGCCGTTTCATGATAAATGAGGTTGCCATGATCGTCACCCTTCCAGGCTTTCACGATGGAAAAATCAGGAGTGAAGGCATATTCCATCAGGTAATCCTTGCCATTGAAATTTCTCACCTCTTTCCCCTCGGCTACTTCTGTGCCTACACCCGCGGGAGTAAAGATCGCCGGCATGCCATATCCCGCGGCCATGCATCGGGTAGCTAAAGTACCCTGCGGGATCAGTTCAACTTCGAGTTCACCGGAAAGCAATTGTCTTTCGAATTCCGCATTCTCGCCCACATACGAGGAGATCATTTTTTTCACCTGGCGTTGTTTCAGCATCAGCCCGATCCCGAAATCATCCACGCCGGCATTATTGGAAATGCAAGTCAATTGTTTTACCCCTTTCCTGACCAGCGCGGCTATGCAATTTTCCGGGATCCCGCATAGCCCGAAGCCCCCAAGAGCCAGCAAAGCTCCATCGGGAATATCCCGGATCGCTTCGTCAGCGCCGGAAACGATCTTATTCATTTAAAAAATTTGCGGCTAAAATAAACAAGTTGAAGTGAAATCTATTGGGCTTACTGGATATCTGTCTTTCTAAACTTTGGTAATTTCCTGGCCGTATCACCGGGTCGTACCTCTTTAGGCACCTGTACCAAACTTCTTTTCTCCAGCGAATCCAGCATGGACTTCATCTCACCGGGATGAGCTTTGTAATAAAGATAGCTTTCGCGGAATTGTTCCTGGCTGGTCTTATGAATCTGGAAGATCTCCTTATAGAAAGCGATGTTCCTGTCCGCTTTCATGGAATCACTGATATGATCTTTCACGTACATGTCTGCCCTGATCAAATCCCATAAGATCTCCCTCATGCGTTCAGGAGGCAATAAATTATCAGGAACTTTTTCTTTTTCAGATCGGCAGGAGGACAAAGAAATTGTAGTACTTATAAATAAGATAAAGAGGCCTATCCCGCAACTCAATCCGGATCTGAACCACATGGTAAACATCCTTCGGCCTCGCTCAGGATTTCCTATAGACAAATACATAGGTGATTTTAAGAAACACTATAGGCTATTGACTAATGACTATTGACTATCTCTAATACCGGTTCTTATTTCAAATCTTTATAAGCAGCCGCATTGGTGATATCCAGTTTCACCAGCAGTTCCTTGGCCCGCGTTTTCTGCTCCAGGTTTGCCTTGCTGAAGATCTTCACAAATTCAGCGCTCTTGCCCTGGAAAAAGAATTGCATGATCATGGAATTCGGGTTCTCGGTATTGATGGTGTTCAGGAAATTCAATCCATTCAATATGCCGTTACGGCCTTCTTCTTCATTTTCGAAAAATATATCCATGCCCGTGCGGTAATAAGAATAAAGTACATTATGGAATAGCGCAAAGCGGTTGCTATTCAGGTTCTCTGCCAGCCAGTAACGGTTACGCTGGCTTTCAAAGGCCTTCCATCCCGTAATATCTCTCGATTCGGGAGCATTATTCACAATATTCCAGGCTTTCTGGAAATACACGTCACCTCCTCTTACCGAGAAAGAGCCGTAATCAAATCCAAGAATGATATTCACGTAATAGGCCAGGATCGCGGGAAGATTGGCCGCCAGCGGGTCGTTGCCCTGAATACGATTTTCATTGAATTCGATTGGCTGAAACTCTGCGTAACGGAAGATGATGTTATCATCCAGGAAATTGATGATCGGGGAATCGTATGTAGTATTGAAGATCGGGCGTGCCGCCTGGATGGTCAGCTTTCCCTTGAATAAATTATTTCCCAGGTCCTGCTCCACGCTCAACAAAAAATTACACTGGATCTTCTCATTGGGTTGAAAGACATCGCTGGTCCAGCGGCGATTGTTCAGGAAGTTCACCAGCGCTGTTTGCAGGGTCTGGAATATCTTTTTATCTACCTGGGTACTCACTTTATTTGATAAAACGGTCAGGCGCGACTGGATCTCCTGGGAATGTGCAGACAATAAGCACACTATAAAAAAAGAGGAAAAAATTATCCGTTTAAGCATAGAATTTTTTGATTAATGTATCTACAATATCAGCAGCAACTTCTTTTTTAGTCTTGGTCTCGAATTTCCATTCCTCACCATCCCTGCCAAAAATAGTAACCCGGTTGGTATCTATAGCAAAGCCCGCTCCTTCATTTTCGAGCGAATTCAATACGACAAGGTCCGCATTCTTTTCTTTTAATTTGATCAACGCATTTTCCCTTGCATTATTGGTCTCCAGGGCAAACCCTACCAGGACCTGTCCCGGTTTTTTCTTTTCTCCCAGTTTCCGGAGAATATCTTCCGTTTTCCACAGCTCTAACGTCAGGGAATCGCCTTTCTTCTTGATCTTTTCCCTGGCCGGCTCGGAAACCGCATAATCGGCAACAGCCGCAGCCATGATCGTGATATCTGCTTCCGTGAATTCCTTTTCACAGGCCCTCATCATCTCGCCGGCTGTGTTTACCCTGGTTAACGAGATCCCGTTGGCAGAAAATCCGATGGCCCTTAGATCCAGGTTCGTCGGTCCCAGGACCAGTTTTACTACCGCGCCCCGCTCATGCAATTCTTTCGCAATCGCGATCCCCATTTTACCTGAGGAATGATTTCCAATAAAGCGGACGGGATCAATGGGCTCAAAGGTTGGTCCGGCGGTCACAAGCGCCTTCTTACCGCTTAGTGGTTTTGGCAAAAAAAAATGCTTTCCTATATATTCAATTATTTCCTCAGGCTCAGCCATCCTGCCTTCACCAAATAATCCGCTGGCTAACTCGCCTGTGGCTACTGGGATGAGCTTATGCCCGATGGTTTCCAGTTTATCCAAATTATCCTTTGTTACCGGATGTTTCCACATGTCTTCATCCATGGCTGGGGCAACTACCACGGGGCAGGTGGCGGAGAAATAAGTAGCCATTAAAAGATTATCGCAAAAGCCATGAGTCATTTTTCCAAGAGTATTGCAACTGAGAGGCGCAATAAGCATCAGGTGCGCCCAGCGACCCAGCATTACATGATTGGCCCAGTTTGCTTCATCAAAAAGTTCAGTCAAAACAGGGTTCTTGCTCAGCGTGGAAAGAGTGAGAGGAGATACAAAATCTTTTGCGGCCGGGGTCATGATCACCCGCACTTCGGCCCCCTCCTTAACCAGCAGTCGAACGAGTATAGGTATCTTATAAGCAGCGATGCTGCCTGTCACACCAATTAATATTTTTCTCCCCTTAAACACGTTTATAAAAATACCATTTTACTGATAAAACTCACCGTATGGTTTAGACACAGAGCGCGCTGCGAATCGCTGAGATCTCATCGGTTTTTTATAATGCCTTATTAAAAGTAAAATAGCGATGAGTTACACCGCTAATAAAAATTCCAACTACCCTTAACCCCGAATCCCGTTTCAAAATTCCCCAATTCAAAATTTCCCAATTCGGGACCAGGATGACTTTTACGACTAGCTAAACAGTTCGTCTTCGCTCTTGCGGAAGTAGACCTTGTCTTCCAGGAATTCCTGCGTTGCCAGAAGAGCTGGATTTGGCATGCGTTCATAGGCCTTTGAGATCTCAATCTGTTCTTTGTTCTCATGGATCTCTTCCAGGCTATCGGTATGGCTGGCAAATTCTTCCAGCTTATTATGCAATTCTTCTTTCAAAGAAATATTGATCTGGTTGGCCCGCTTGCCAACAATGGAGATCGATTCATAAATATTACCCGTTTTTACCTTGATATCATCCAGGTTGCGGGTATCTACCGTATTTGTAATGCCTGCACTAAGCTGGCGTCTTAATTTGCTCATTCGTGAGATTTTTTATATTGGTTTGTGATAAAGTTAGAAAATCTTCCACTTCTTTTTTCCATTCGCTTTCAGGGAAACGATCTAAGAATTCATTGCATTCTGCGATCACCTGTTCATAGCGTTCAGGTTTTTTTTCTTCCACGCTCATTTCCGCAAACCGGTAATAAGAACGAATCACCATCAGTTTATATTTATCGGCCTTGTCTGATTCAGGAAATGAATTCAGCAAAGCAGTGAAAGCAACACCTGCCGCACGGAACTGGCCCATGTCATAATATAATTGCGCGCTTTGATGATCCTTTTCTTCCAGCTTGGCCCGGCAGATATCGATGATCTCGTTCGCTTCTTTATTACGTGGTGAACCCGGATGGGTATTGATAAAGGTCTGCATCATTCCCATGGCCTTGATCGTATTGGTCTGGTCCAGCTCTGGCTTCGGAGATTGCTTGAAAAAACTATACGCTCTCATAAAATCCACTTCCTCTGCCCGGGGACTTTTCGGAAAAATTTCCAGGTAGGTTTTGAAAAGATTCTCGGCGTTCATGAAATCGTTCTGATAATAGGCCGCGTATGCGTATTTATAATAGATGTCTTCGAATTCCTTCCCTGTCTTAAAATAAGGCATGACATCTTCGAACAGCTGTTGCGCCAGGGCGTACTTCTTTTTTGCATAATACTGTTCGGCTATGCGAAGTTTATACTCCGGGTCAGGATTTTTAAGGATCTTATCGATCCCGCCGCAGGCTGCCAAAGAAAAGAGGAGGATTATCCAGGTGAATTTCATATTTGAGGATCGATTACTCCCGACATTCCAATAATCCTGAGCACTGAACTAGTCGAAGTGTAAAAGGATCGGAACGGGCGGGCAAAGTTAACTGATAATCAGCAAAACTTGGGTAAAAAATGGCCGTTTCAAAACCCTGGTAGTTAAGGTTTTGATAAAGGAAAAGCTCTGCGACAACATGAGCTTGCCTGTCCTTCGTACAATACATTGGCAGGCCGGACGAAGGACGGAGCTCTAACTCACACCCCAACACCTCTCTAAGGGGTAGAAAGGGGAATGAGGAATTTTCCTCGTCTTCTGTTGATAGCATGAGGGGGCAGATTATTTACCCTCAGCCTCCGAGAAAAAAACGCAAGGAAAACGTTGTTTTTCCCCCTCCAACCAAGACTTTGATGTTTTCCTTTGCAGTAGTTTATACCAACAAATTTATATGGGTGTAATATCTCTTACTAAACTTTATGATCTACTAACTGATAAGGTTGGTAAAGAAACAGCCGAAAATCTGACTAACTTTATTGAGCAAAAGATCAACACCGAATTGGAGAACAAATCTCAAATATTCGCATCTAAAGAGTATATCTCAGTCCTTAATTCAAAGATCGAACAAACAAATTCAAAAATTGAACAATCCAAAGCTGATATTATCAAATGGATGTTCATTTTCTGGGTCGGCCAGGTGATAGCAACTTTTGGCTTCATATTACTCTTTCTCAAAAAATAGATATCAACAGCTTTTATTACTCCACTCCAAAGTCAATTTCCCTGAATAATTATAGCAGATATTTATCGTTAACCCGGCTTTTCTCACCACCCTGACGACGCCCAGAACCTACTCGCCGCACTTTGACGCGCATACATGGCAGGCTATTCAATAAAAAAACCCCATCATTCGATGGGGTTTAAATTGATAAATTAATCTTTATGGTCGATTCTTGCGCAGATTCGGGTGTGGAGCAGGAACTGTATTTGGACCTTCTTCTCCCTCGGCGGCCGCGCGGAGATCTACCGTGTTACAATCACCTCCTTCCTGGCCATAGTTGAAGATAAAGCGATCTGCACTGATACCTTCACTTTCTACCATATAATTGATCACTGCATTTACATGATCCCAGCTCATTTGCTGCTCCCGTTTGTTTGAAGAGCAGTAGCCAATCACTACTACGCGGCACTCCGGATTATTTCTCATCCTGGCAGCTACAGAGGCAAGTACCGCTTTTGCATCATTGCTAAGCGTTCTGGAATTCGGGCTGAAGGAAACACTTGGTAATGCGCCTAGTTTTTCAACACAGGGTGTTACAAGCGGTCTACCCACGCAGGTAGTATCGCAAGGACACTTACCAACGCCATCAGCATCCACCGGCTGGCAATATGTTGGAGTGATAAGTTCTTTGTCCTTACAATCAGGAACCCCATCTCCATCTGTATCCTTGCTAACCCCATGGCTGTCTACCGGACAACCTTGAGGAGTCTGCTCCTGGTCGAACTGGTCAGTAATACCGTCGCCATCGCTGTCAGGAAGTACAGGCTTTGGCAGGCGCATCAACCTTGGATTGCGGATCTCGCTATATGCGTAATCCAGCGGGTTCAGCCACCAAAGTGGTTCCACTGATCTTGCACCCAGGTTAATATTCAATCCTATGGAAGCATAGTTATAAGAATCGAAATCGCGGGTAAGTACTGCATCTCCCTGGGCATGTTCCTGCCAGCGTTGTCCATCCAACAAATCATCTTTTGTGAATGTATGGCGGTCTTCAATGGCCAGGTTGATCCGGGTTCCTAATTTGAAAGCAAGACCGGCGCCCACAGTTCCAGTAGGTTTAAATGTTTTTCCAAATAATTTTGGACGACGTGTACCCTGGTTTTCCGCAGGGGTCTCATAAGAATCGTCCATCATATTATCCAACGCATCCAGGGCATTTTCTTTGGTTTCGTAAGTGCTTACTGGCACCGTGCTAAAATTATAAGGCTGCGATGATGCATTCAATGCGTTTATATGTGTTTCATATACGGTGCCACCCAAACCGGCGAACCCATAAAGTACAAAACCGGTTTTTGCCTTATGGAAACGAATATTATTCAACGTGGCGACTCCCTGCAATGAGAGATCCTGAACCTTTGCTTTATAATTGTAATAAACGGTGCTACCAGTATTGGAGACATTATTGTTCCCATCCACAAAAATGATCTGCCCGGTAGTTGTTCGTAATGGGGCAAAATAACCCGCGGACATCCAGCCCGTACCGGTAGCCTCACTTCCATTCTTACCGAAGTTGTGAGCGGGAAGCCAGTGTTGTCCCTTTCCCACTCCATAGATATATTCAAGTCTCAGGGAGAAAATATATCCGAAAGCTTTTCTTACATGTGCGCCAAAGCCATAACCCAGTTTGTTCGGGACATCACTACTGATATTAAAGGTTCCGGCCTTTATACCAATTTCCCACTGGTTGCGGGGCTTTGCCGGAAAATTATAAGTTCCGTTCAAAAACTCCGTATGCTGAGGCATTCTCTTGTCAGGAATAACTGATGAATCTTTTACATCATAACTTGCTCCAACGCGCTGGGAGAAGCTATACGATGCCAGCAGACAGAATACAACTGCCAGTAATAAGTACTTTTTGCTTGCCATAACTAAGGATTGAGATTTGTAATACAATGTCCTAATAAAAAGCAAAAATATAACTTGCACCTTAAATACCAAATTTTTGCAAAAATTATTTAAGCCCCTATCAGTGTTATTTTTCAATTACTTAGTAGGTAAAAAACCGCATTTTACCACTCTTCACTTTAATTATTTTATTGGGGCGTAATTTGCCACTTCTATCCATGCAAATCCCCACCCACCTCATAGAACATGAACTAAAAACCTTTGAAGTTCATTTTAAAGAAGCGGTTAGAAGTTCCGTGCCAATCTTAAACCGCATTACCAGGTACATTGTAAAAAGGAAAGGTAAACAGATCAGGCCAATGTTCGTGCTTCTTTCTGCGAAACTTTGCGGCCCGGTGAACGAATCGGCTTATCGCGCAGCTTCGCTGGTGGAACTTTTGCACACCGCCACCCTGGTGCATGATGACGTGGTGGATGATTCCATGGAACGGAGAGGTTTTTTTTCCACCTATGCCCTCTGGAAAGCCAAAGCTACCGTCCTTATCGGGGATTATTTGCTGGCAAAAGGGCTGTTACTTTCCCTGGACCATAACGATTACCAGGTCCTGCATATTCTTTCCACTGCCGTCAGAAGAATGAGCGAGGGAGAGTTATTGCAAATGGAAAAAGCCCGTTCGTTAAACATTCAAGAGGAGATATATTTTGAGATTATTCGAAACAAAACCGCCTCTTTACTGGCTTCTGCTTGTGCCGCGGGGGCCTGGTCCAGCAGCAACGATCAGGCTATGACAGAAAAAATGCGCGATTTCGGGGAAAAAACTGGTATGGCTTTCCAAATAAAGGACGATCTTTTCGATTACACCAGCGAACGGATCGGCAAGCCAACCGGGAATGACATCAAGGAAAAAAAACTGACCCTGCCGCTGATCTACGCTCTGAATAACGTGGACAGGGAAACCAGAAGAAAGATGATATACAGTGTTAAGAATAACAATAAGGACAAAGAAAAAGTGAAATGGGTGATCCAACAGGTAGAACAAAGCGGAGGTATCCGTTATGCCACGGAAAAAATGAATTATTACAAAAATGAAGCGCTGCAGGTACTTCAGCAATTTCCCGAAAACCCGGTGCGTAAAGGCCTGGAAGACCTGGTGATCTTTGTTACTGACAGAAAATATTAAATAGAGACGAGGTCATGGAAAAAAGATGGAAGATCCTGGAAGCGGATGAATCCCGAGTGACTGAATTGCAACAGGCATTACGTATCCACCCTATGTTGTGCCGCATACTGGTTAATCGTGGAATGACACAATTTGACCAGGCAAAGGATTTTTTCCGTCCATCTCTCGACGATTTGCATTCTCCCTGGTTAATGAAAGACATGGAAAAGGCCGTGGAAAGGATCCTGAAAGCTTTTCGCGACAAGGAAAAGATATTATTGTTCGGCGATTATGATGTCGACGGTACCACCGCGGTAGCTTCCATGTATCAATTCCTCAGATCGATCTATCCCAATCTTGATTTTTATATACCGCAT
>Ga0196964_10001244_pt1 | contig 13145 bp, 18 predicted proteins | sample S1_10metaG_FD_148615 | JGI IMG/M metagenome (GOLD analysis project Ga0196964, IMG submission 148615) | Soil microbial communities from Anza Borrego desert, Southern California, United States - S1_10 | ecosystem: Environmental > Terrestrial > Soil > Desert | place: USA: California | collected...
CGGTGGAATCCTTGGGCAGGACCACGTCCAGACGCCCGATCTCGACCGTCTCGCCGTTGACGGTGGCGCTCACCTCGCCCCCGCGCCCGATCGTCAGGTCCGAGGCGCCCGCGGGAACCGAGATCATGGCCTTCAGCCGTGCGCCCTCGGCGGCGGCCAGGAAGCCGTCGCGGTCGACCTTCATGCTCCCGCCCCGCCACAGCAGCGTCCGACCCGCAGGCCCGAGCAGTTCCAGGAAGCCCTCGCCGCTGATCGCCAGGTCCAGCGCCTCGCCGGTGCGCCGCAGGTCGCCCTGGGCGAACACCCGGCTCTTCGCGCTCGCCCCGACACCGGACGGCGTCCCCTCCCCGTCAGCCACGCGCACCAGTTCGGCGAAGCGCACGTCGGTCCGCTTAAACGCGGGCGTGTTGATGTTGGCGATGTTGTTGGCGATCACGTCCAGCGCCCGCTGCTGCGACCGCAGGCCCGTGGCCCCGATGTGGAAGGTTCCGTTCATGTCAGGCCTGCCCGAACGCGGAGAGCGCTCGTCCCATGAGTTCGTCGTAGACGGTGATCAGCCGCTGCCCGGACTCCGCCCGGCGCAGGGCCTCCATGATCGCGACCATCTCGTCTCCGGTGGAGACGTTGGAGGCTTCGTAGGCGCCCTGCCGGATCGACGGCTGAACCACGCGCTGCGCCTCCGCTTCCGGCGCGGCGCTCAGACCCTCGGCTCCGGGCCGCAGGGCGGCGGGAACGGCGAACGTGACGATCTCGAGCCGTGCGACCGGCGCGCCGGCTTCCAGAACCGTGCCGTCGGACAGAATTTCGACGGCGTCGCTTGCGACCGTCAGATCGCCCCCGCCATGAATCTGGAGAGGACGGCCGTTCGCACCGACGACACGTCCGTCGGCCTCGCGCCGGAACGCGCCTTGCCGCGTGTAGATCGGGCCCTCCGGACCCTGGAGCACGAAGAAGCCGGCCCCGCCGAGCGCGAGGTCGAGCGACCGCCCTGTCTCCACCAGCGATCCAGGCTTCAGGTCGAGACCAACCGGCCGATCCCGAGCCGTCGGCTCCCCCACCAGGGGGTCGAACGCGATCCGCCGCTGGAAACCGGGGGTGGACGCGTTGGCGATGTTTTCCGCGGCCACTTCGACGCGCCGCTCGGCCCGGGAAAGTATCTGGCTGCCAATTTCCGCTATTCGGCTCATGCCGAAGCGGTATCAACCTATAAGGGTACTTACAACCTGTAATTGAATCACCATGTTCACTGAACCTATTCAGTGTTCACGATGGCGAACGACTTCAGGTCTACCGTATGCGGCACCTCGTTTACCGAAAGCACGGCGAGTCGAGGTAGGCTGCGCCGCGTGAAAGCCCTGAGGTGCTTGCGGATTTCCGGACCGCAGAGCAGCACCGGCGACAGGCTCTGCTGCATCATCGAGTCCGCCATGGGGATCAGCTTGCGCATCAGCTGCTCGGCCAGGCGCGGGTCGATGACGAAGGCGCCCTGGCCGTCGGTGCGACGAATGTTCTCGGCGATCTGCGCCTCGACCCGCGGGTTCAGGCTCAGGACCGAAAGCTGGTCGTGCCGGCCGCGCAACCCGTGGCAGATCGCGTGGCTGAGCCGTTGGCGCACCATCTCGGTCAGCTCGCCGTGATCCTTGGTGTGGCGCCCCAGATCGACCAGCGCCTCGGCGATCAGGTCGATGTTGCGGATCGGCACCTCCTCGGCCAGCAGGTTCTGCAGCACCCGCTGTATGTCGGAGACGGTCATGATCGCGGGGACCAGTTCCTCGATCAGCCCGGGCTGGCGCGTGCGGACGCCCTCCAGCAGCGCGACCACCTCGCTTCGGGCCAGCAGCAGCGGCGTCTCGTTGCGCAGGACCTCGCCCAGGTGGGTGATCAGCACCGTGATCGGATCGACCAGGGTGTAGCCGCGGTCCTGGGCCTCCTCGCGCTGGTCGTCGTCGATCCAGACCGCCGGCAGGCCGTAGGCCGGATCGCTGGCCTCGATCCCGGGCAGGGCGCCGGCGGACTGGGCCGAGCGGATCGCCAGGGTGCGTTCGGCGTACAGGCGCGACTGCGCGTGCCGTGCCCCGAACAGGGCGATCTCGTAGTCGTTCGGGCCCAGCGCGGCCCCGTCCTGGAACACGACGGCCGGAAAGGCGAAGCCGCTGAGCTTTTCCTGCTGCGTCCGAAGCGCCGCGATACGCTCGCTCAGCACCGGCTTCAGCGACTGCCAGGCGGCGCTGAGCTCCTTGCCGAGCAGCACTTCGATCGGCGCCACGGCTCGGGCTTCGCCGGAGCCGGACACGCCGGCCTCCCCCTGGTCCAGCAGCGCGCCGACCAGCTCCTGCTCGCCCTTGCGGCGGGTCCCGAACCACACCGCCCCGGCCAGCACGACCAGGATGGCGATCGGCCACTTCGGCATGCCCGGCATGGCCAGCAGCACCACCAGCGCCCCGACCACGATCAGCGGAATCTTCCGCACCGAGGTCAGCTGGCTCAGCACCTCCGCGCTCAGCTGCCGGTCGGCCGAGGAGCGGGTGACGATGATGCCGGTGGCGATGGAGATGATCAGCGCCGGGATCTGGGTGACGATGCCGTCGCCGATGGTCAGCAGGGTGAAGGTCTGGAGCGCGGTCATCCAGTCCATGCCCATCTGCGCCACGCCGATGATCCAGCCGGCGAAGATGTTGATCAGCAGGATGATGATCCCGGCGACCGCGTCGCCCTTCACGAACTTCGAGGCGCCGTCCATGGCCCCGTAGAAGGCCGCCTCCTTCTCCAGCTCCTTGCGCCGCCGCTTGGCTTCGTGCTGGTCGATCAGACCCATGTTCAGGTCGGCGTCGATGCTCATCTGCTGGCCGGGCACGGAGTCCAGCACGAAGCGGGCGGCGACCTCGGACACCCGCTGCGCGCCCGAGGTGACGACCACGTACTGGACGACCACCAGGATGAAGAAGACCACCAGGCCGATGACGAAGCTGCCCTGGACGGCGAAGGCGCCGATCGCGCCGATCACCTCGCCCGCGTGCGCGTCGGTCAGGATCAGCCGCGTCGCCGCCACGTTGAGCGCCAGCCGGTACAGCGTCGCCACCAGCAGCAGCGACGGGAAGGTCGAGAACGCCACCGGCTTCTCGACGTAGAAGGTCAGCATCAGGATCGTCAGGGCGAACGAGAAGTTCACCACGATGAACAGGTCCAGCAGCACCGGCGGGACCGGCGCGAACAGGATCAGCAGGATCGCCAGCACGCCCACGACCAGGAACAGGTCCTGGTTCTTGCCCAGCACGGTCTTAAACATGGCCGTTTCCTAGGAGCCGCTTGGATTTCAGGCCGCGGTAGACGGCGGCGACCGGCGGGAACAGCGCCTCGGGCACCTGGGCGTTCAGCTCGCAGCGGTGCAGCGCGCGGGCCAGGTTGCGGTCCTCGATCAGCGGCACGCCGTAGACGAACGCCAGCCGCTTCAGCCGCTGGGCGAACCCGTCCACCCCCTGCGCCGACACCACCGGCGCGCTCATCGTCCTGGGGTCGTAGCGCAGCGCCACCGCGTAGTGGGTCGGATTGACGATCATCACGTCGGCGCCCTTGACCCCGCGCAGACTCTGGCTGGCCTTCGCGAACTCGGCGTGCAGCTGCTTGCGGCGCTGCTTCATCCGGGGCTCGCCCTCGCGGTCGCGGTGCTCGCGCCGGACCTCGCGGCGGCTCATCCGCATCTTCTTGGTGAAGTCGCGCCGCACGATCATCTGGTCGAAGGCCGCGAACACCACCGCCGCCACCGCGAAGAAGGCCAGCAGCCGCACGCCCGTCCGGGTCATCGCCTCGGCCAGGCTGCGCGCGTCGGTCACCGCGCGCAGGCCCTCCAGCGCGTAGCGCACCGCCAGCCAGGCCAGCGCCACGTAGACGGCCAGCTTCAGCACGTTCTTGGCCGTCTCGATCAGAACCCTCGGCGAGAACAGCCGCTTCAGGTTGTTGCCGGGGTTCAGCCGGTTGAAGTCGGGCTTCAGCGGCTGGCCCGAGAACACCAGGCCCCGCGTCTGCACCAGCTCCAGCGCCAGCACCACCAGGAAGGCGACCGCCGCCATCCCCGCGATCGCTCCCAGCACCCCGCCCGCCACCACGCCGGTCAGGGCCAGGATCTCGCCCGGTCCGCCGGCGACCTGAGGGGCGGAGACCAGGGCCGCCTCCGAAGCGCGGGCCAGCCGCTCGCCGAACCCGCGTCCGGCCGCCCACCACCAGCCGAGAAAGCCCAGCAGCACCGCCAGGAAACCCAGGTCCATGCCGCGCGCGATCGTGCCCTTGCGCCGCGCCAGGTCCAGCTTGTGCTGCGTCGGCAGCTCCGACTTGTCCTGCTCGCCTCCCTCCATGGCTCAGAGCAGCCCCGGCAGGGCTTCGAGCGTCAGGGTGGCGGTGCGCGCCAGCAGCGCCCCCGACACCCCGAACGACGCCGGCAGCACCAGCAGCAAAAGGATGGTCTTCACCTGGAAGCCCAGCACCAGCACGTTCATCTGCGGCACGGTGCGCGACATGGCCGCGATCGCCAGGTCGGCCAGGAACAGGCACAGGATCGCGCCGCCCGCCACGCCGAAGGCGGTCAGGAACACCACCGACAGGAACGCGCCCAGCCGCGCCAGGCTGGGCGTCCATACCCCGCCGGCCAGCGGCACGGCCTCCAGCGACGCGGCCAGCAGCTTCAGCACCGCCGAATGGCCGTCCATGGCGAAGAACACCAACCCCGCCGCGTAGGCGAACAGCGTGCCCACCAGCGGCGCGTGGCCGCGCGTGGTCGGGTCGATCAGCAGCGCCATGCCGAACCCCGCCTGCACGTCCACCGTGCGGCCGGCGAAGTAGAGCGCACCCCAGGCCAGCTGGAACGCCAGCACGAACACCGCCCCCAGCATCAGCTCGCGCGCCGCGGTCGCCACCAGCGCCGCCGCCGACAGGTCGACCAGCCGCGCCACGTCCGGCCGGAACGAGGCCAGGCAGGCGGCGATCCCCAGCCCGAACAGCGCCCGGAACAGCGGCGGCACGCGCGTCAGGGTGAACGGCGGCGCGAGCGCGAACACCGGCGATATCCGCAGCGACAGCAGCAGGCCGGAGGCCGCCCACGCGGCCATGTCGTCGACGACGAAGGGCACGCGCGCGCTCAGCCCAGCGCCGGGATGGTCTTGAAGGTCTCGAGCGCGAAGGCGGTGATCTTGCCGATCATCCACGGCCCCAGCGCGATCAGCACCGCCGCCGCCGCCAGCAGCTTGGGCACGTAGCTCAGCGTCTGCTCCTGCAGCTGCGTCGCCACCTGCAGCACGCTGACCAGCAGCCCCACGACCAGCGCCGCCACCATGACGGGCGCGGCCACCACCAGGGTGTTCCAGAGCATCCCGTTCATCAGCTCAACCGCCTGGTCGGCGCCCATGCCGCTCCCCCGTATTCACGCTTCGCCTCTCGCACAGGTTGTGTCCGACTGCGGATGCGCCCTTCGGTCGCACCCGCGGGAGGATCGACGGCGGGGCGTGACCTCTCGGCTGCCGTCAATGATGGTTGACGCGCGCAAAGTCGTCAGCTAAGGTTGACGAATGAAGCCCAGCGACCTGACCCAGCCTGAGGATTGCGACGAGGCGTTCGCCGCCGTCGTCGCCTTGCGCCGGCTGGCCGACCAGATCGAGCGCGACGCGGTGGCCCGGGCCCTCTCGGAAGGATGGTCGTGGAGCCGCATCGCCCAGGCGCTGGGCGTCACCAAGCAGGCCGCGCACAAGCGCCTGGGCCGCCGTCACACCGACTGAGGAGCTCCCCCATGTTCGACTTCTTCCGACGCAAGCTGGCTTCCGCGGCCGCGCTGGCGGCGCTGTGCGAGGCGGCCGAAGCCGAGGCGCGCCGCGACGGCCAGGCCGAACCCGGCGCCGAGCACTTCGTGCTGGCCGCCCTGTCGCTGCCGGACGGGAAGGCGAGACGGGCCTTCGAGGCGGTGGGCGCGACCGGCGAGGCGTTGCGAAGCGCCGTCGCCCGCCAGTACCAGGAACCGCTGGAGGCGCTCGGCCTGAACGCCGACGCTCCCCCCGCCCCGCTCGACGGGGAGCCGCAAGGGGCGTACCGCGCCGCGCCCTCGGGCCGCGCGCTGGTGCAGGCGCTGGCGGCCGACCGGCGCGCGCCCTTGACCAGCGCGCGCGTGCTGGCGGCGGCGACGGACCAGCGGCACGGCGTGTTCGCCCGGGCGCTGAAGCTGATGGGGATCGATCCCGAGCGCCTGCGCGCCGCGGCCCTGGCCGTGTAGCCGCAGCGCGCTCACCCCCGCGCGGCGCGCTCCAGGGCGACGACGTCCAGCTTGATCATCTCCTGCATGGCCTCGAACGCGCGGCCGGCGACGCCGGGGTCCGGATCGGCCAGCAGGCGGATCATGACCTCGGGCACGATCTGCCACGGCACGCCCCAGAGGTCGCGCAGCCAGCCGCACATGATCTCGGCTTGATGTCTTCGGCGTCGTGAGCCTTGGCGATCACCGCCTGCCTGCTGCTTGGTCTCGCGCTGGTGGGCGGCGTGCTGCTCGGCGTGCGCGCGGGCTGAGACGCCGGCGGGCCTAACGCTCGGCGAGGCCGGATCTGCGGCGCTCGCGGAAGGCGGAGAAGACCTGGACCAGGTTCAGGCAGATCAGACAGCCGAGCACGAGCCCGGCCCAGGCCTGCGCCGAAAGCCGTTGCGACTGCTCGAGCCAGTACAGCGCGGCCACGGCGACGGCCCCGATCAAAAGCGACGCCGAATCGCGCAGGTCCGAGCGGCCGGTCGCCGCGGCGCCGCCCGGTCCAGGCGCGCCGCCGGATCGGCTCGCCCAGGCCATGAGCCCTGACGCCACGGTCGCCACCAGCAGGAGCAGGATCGCGCCGTCGCGCAGTTGGCTGCGGGCGGGGTCGTCGACGAACCTCGACGCGAGCCAAAGTCCGATGCCGACGCCCCACGTCAGCATAGGTCCGTGACTAAAGCCCCGCATCGCTCCCCCCTGCGCTCCCGCCGATCTCCCGGACCTCTCCCGCGCGGACCGTCATGCGTCCATGACGTTACTCCACGCTCGGCCGAAGCAAGAATGGCCTGATTGATTGTAACTGTGGCATGGTTAGATCGCCTTCCGGCCGGCCCGGTCGGACAGCGAACAGTACGAGGGAGGCGCCTGTTGGAGATCGCAGTCACGGCCGCCTTCTGCCTCAACCTGCTCGTATGCCTGCTGACCGGCTACGTTCCCGCGGTGCAGTGGGGGTCGACGGTACGCTACGCCAAGCGGCGGGAGACGCCGGTCCTGTATTGGTTCTTCATGCTGTGGCTGACCGTGATCACGGCGATGGTCGTGTGGCTGCTGGTCGTTCGGAGCCGGGCCGCGGCGCCGGTCAGGACGGCGGTCGAGGCCGCGGCCGCGCCGGGGCTCGCGCTGGCCTTCGTCGCCTTCTGCATCGCGGCCTATGCGTATGACCGACGCCGACGCGCCCAGCTCCGGGCCGACACCCCGTCCGCACTCCGGCGCGCCAGTAGCGGGGTGTGATCCGCAGCGCCGCCGAGGCGCATCGACAGCTGAAGAGGGCGGCCCCTTCAGCCCCGCGCGGCGCGCTCCAGGGCGGCGACGTCCAGCTTGATCATCTCCTGCATGGCCTCGAACGCGCGGCGGGCGACGCCGGGGTCCGGATCGGCCAGCAGGCGGATCATGACCTCGGGCACGATCTGCCACGGCACGCCCCAGCGGTCGCGCAGCCAGCCGCACATGATCTCGGCGCCGCCGTCGGCGGTCAGCGCCGCCCACAGCCGGTCGACCTCGGCCTGGTCGGGGCAGGTCACCGAGATCGAGGCGGCGGTGCCGTAGTCGGCGCGCGACCCGCCGTTCAGCGCCTGGAACGGCGCGCCGCCCAGCGTGAAGTCGATCACGATCACGTCGCCGGTCTCGCCCGCGGGCCAGGGCCCGGGCGAGCGCTGGACGTGCTCGATGCGCGAGTCCGGGACCAGATCGACATAGAACCGCACCGCGGCTTCGGCGTCGTTCGAGAACCACAGGCAGGTCTTGGCGCGGGTCATGGGCGGGTCCTTGGTGTCCGACTATAGACGGCTCCGGGCGCGGCACTGCAATCTGCGACGGTCTTTTCAAACAACGAATTCGCCGCAGACTCGAATGGATCCGACGCAGCAGCAAATTGAACGGGCGTACAGGCGCCCGCGGCCACAGGGAGACCCCCGGGTCCTGGAAGCCGCTTACAGAGACATACGGTGGCACTGGCGCGTATGCGGAATAGGCCTGTTTCTATTTGCCTGCGCAGGCTTAGCCTTGGCTTGCGTCGCGCTGGCGGACAATCTTCTGGGGCTGGGCTTGGGGATCGGCCCTGACGCGATCCTGGCCGGAGTCGGTGCGGCTGTATTCGCCGGCTTCACATGGTGCTTCGCATTGTTTGTGCGCGAGATCGTGCTCGCAATCGTGCGCCGGACGCACGGGTTCTGAGCGTCAGCAAAATTGGACCGCGACGGCACAGGCGCTAAGCTTCGGCGGCCGAAGACGGCGCCTGCGCGGGTTCGAAGGTGGTGGATAAGAAGCTCCTGTACGCGGTCCCGGCGGTCCTGCTGTCGCTGGCGGCGCTGGCCGCGGCGCTGATGGTCGGCGGCCAGGCGGAGGTATGGTCGGAGATGGCGGCGGCGAGCCCCCGCATGACGCCGATCGTCTTGGCCCAGGCGTTTTACGCGCTGATGCAACTGGCGCCGCTCGTCCTGACCGCGGTGGTTCTGGGAGCGGCGCTGCGTACCGGGACCCTGCTCCGTTCGCCCGGAGCCGCGGCTCCGGAAGTCCGCGCCGAACGCGCCGCCAAGCCGCTCCACCTGGTTTCGGCCGTGAGCGTCGTGTTCGTGCTGGCGCTGTGCGCCCTGGTCGTCGCCGAGGAGATCTCCAACTGGTCCCACGTCGTCACCGACCAAACCGGACGTGACCACCGCCCTTGGCAGCTCGGCCAGGCGCTCGTACGCCTCATCCTGAAGACGGGGCCGACGGTCGGGCTGGTGGTGCTGCTCGAAGTGCTGGACGGGCTGCGGTGGCGGCTTCTGCCCGCTGCGGACCGGAGGCCCGACAACTACGTGCTCGGCGCCGCCGCGGCCTGGCTGACGCGCAGTTGAGCGGGACCAGGCGGACGGTACGGAGGCGACCGGCTTCGACGCGAAGCGCGGCCTAGGCCAGCGCCATGACCGCCAGGGAAGCCGCCGCTAGGACCGCACCGGAGCCGACGACGAGCCCGACCGTCCGCCAGGGCGCGTCCGGCGCGGGAGCCTCCCCGTAGGCGTTCGCGCCCGCCTGCCCTGGCGCGAACGCGCCGTACAGCACGACCAGCAGGCCGAGGTACGGAACCGCCCCCAGCAGGGCCAGCGCCGGAGGCCGCCCCAGATCGCGCATCCGCGGAACCAGCAGCAGCACCTTGAGCAGCTGCGCCAGAGCCATGGCGACGCCCACGATCAGCAGGGGATGTTCGCCGCCCGTGAGGAAAACCCCGCCGCCGAGAACGACCCCCGCGGCGAAAAAGGCGAACATGATCCCGACGACGAACGGGCCGCGCCCGATCCGTCCGCCGCGAAGCGCTTGAAGCGGCCCGCGCTCAACCGCGTCTCGCGACATCTCCATCCCCCTGCGTGCGCCAGCGGTCGAGCCTAGCCCGCCCGCTTCAGCGCCACCAGCGCCTCGTCCAGCACCCGGCGGTCGCCGCAGGCGGCGATGCGGCCGGAGGCGTCGGGCGCTCCGCCGCGCCAGTCGGCGACCAGACCGCCGGCGCCCTCGACCACCGGGACCAGCGCGGACCAGTCCCAGAGCTTCAGGCCGGACTCGGCGACCAGATCGACGCGGCCGAGCGCGACCATGGCGTAGGCGTAGGCGTCGCAGCCCAGCCGCGCCAGGCGGGCGGCGGCGCGGACCTGGGTCCAGGCGCCGAGCTCGGAGCCGGTGAACAGGGCCGGGTCGGTGGTGGCGATCACCGCCTCGGTCAGCCGGGGGCAGGAGCGCACGCGAAGCGCGCGCTCGCCGCTCCGGTCCAGCAGGCGGGTCCCGGAGGGGCCGCCGACGAAGATCTCGTCCAGGTAGGGCTGGGCGATCACGCCGACGACGGGCTTTTCCGCGTGGCGCAGCGCGATCAGGGTGGTCCACAGCGGCAGGCCGGAGACGAAGGCGCGGGTGCCGTCGACGGGGTCCAGCACCCAGACGAACTCGGCGTCGGGACGGTCCTCGCCGTATTCCTCGCCGATCACTCCGTGGTCGGGAAAGCGCTCGGCGATCAGCCGCCGGATGGCGGCCTCGGCGCCGCGGTCGGCCGCGGTCACCGGATCGTAGGCGCCGGGACCGGCCTTGTTGTCGTCGCCGCAGTCGGTGCGGAACAGCGGCAGGGTGACTTGGCCCGCCGCGCGCGCCAGCTCGACCGCGAAGCTCTCGAAGGATTGCAGCCGCTCGTCGCGCATGGACCGGGGATTACTGCGCGTTCGGGGTCCGGTCCAGCGCGGCGGAAAGCGGGATCAGGCGGCGGTGGTCTCGTCCTGCACGTCCAGCGACTTGGCCAGGTCCAGCAGGCGGCGGCGCGGGCGCTCGCTGAGCTTGTAGTAGGCCTGGATCAGGTCCAGCGTCTCCTTGCGCGAGAACGCCTCGGCGCCGGACTCGGCCTTTTCGCGGGCCTCGGCCAGACCGTCGTAGAAGTAGCTGACCGGCGACTCCAGCGCTTCCGCCAGCTGCCACAGGCGGGCGGCGGAGATGCGGTTGGCGCCGCACTCGTACTTCTGGATCTGCTGGAAGCGGATGCCGACGACGGTGGCCAGCTGCTGCTGCGTCAGGCCGAGCAGCCGGCGGCGGCGGCGAAGGCGCTTGCCCAGGTGAAGGTCGATGTCGGTCGCCATTTCGGGTCCCCCGTTCTCAGGTCTGGACCGTCCCGTTTCGGAACGGCTCGCCTGGACAGCGGCAAAGCTCGTGCCGGAGGAGAACCCGCTCGCGCGACAGGATTATGACCGAGGCTGGGCGAGGCCGGCGAACCGAACGCGGGTCGTCCGGGTTGAACGGCCATGAAGCCGAAATTCAACCGCGTCACCCTTCTGCTGATCGTCGCCGTCGTGCTGCTGGGCGCCTGGCTGTACCACTCGATGAACAGCGGCGCCGGCGTGCTGACCGCCGACAGCCCGTCCCGCGAAAAGAGCGCCGACGACCTGCTGCGCGAACAGACGGCGCCCTGACGATCTCTACCCGGCGGGGATCAGGGCTCGACCGGATCGTCGGACGGGGTGGCGTCCTTGTCGGCCGCCGCCACCGCCTCGGCGTCGGACTTGATGCGGTCGGTGGTGTCGTAGCCGATCACCCGGCCGCCCTGGGTCGCGTCGGCGCGGCCGCTTCCGAACAGCCCCTCCAGCTGGGCGCAGCCCGAAGCCGCCACGGCGACCAGGGCGAGGGCGGACAGGCGAAGAACGGTGCGGCGCATGGCGGGCTCCTGAGGCTCGCGCCTTCATAGCGGAGCGGGCGCGTCCCTATCAATCGCGCGACGCCCGGCTTTGCTCCCTGCTCGTGCCGAGCCACGCCCGCGCAGCCGGGTCAAGCGGCGGGCAGGGCGTCGATCTTGGCCTGGAACTGCTGCAGGCACGCGTCGCTCGCGGCCGCGATCCGCTCCTTCAGGCCGCGCGCGCCGTCCGACAGCAGCTGCTCCTGGGTCGGCGGGTTGGTCTTGCCGGAATCCCAGACGCAAGTGTCGTCGGCGACCGCCTTTCTGGTCTGGGTGTCGATCAGGCGCAGGTTGGCGCGGTAGCCCACGGCGAAGTGGCTCCAGTCCAGGGGAAAGTAGGAAAAGCCCCAGCCGAGCGTCTGCACGTCGACGACGTAGCGGGCTTCGCCGGCCGCCGCCGCGACCTGGGCGGGCTTGCCGCCCTTGACGGCGACGGGCGCCTCGGCGACGGCGGCCGAGCGGGCTTCGGCGAAGCGTTCGGCCAGGGTCCTCGACAGGGCGCCGGCCGGGTCTTCGATCGCGTTTTCCTTCGTGATCCTCTGGCCGTCAGCAATCATGGCCGCGGCGCCGATCATGGCGAAGCTGGCCTTTGCGGCGGTGGAAGCGATGAATCCCGCAGGTGCGCGGGTGGTGTAGGCGACCACGGGCTGCGGCGCGGTCGCGGGTTCGACCGCCGGCTCGGACTGAAGCGCGGCGGCGAAGATCAAGACGCTGAACATTAAGGAACTCCCCCGAAAGGGCGGAGCTAGCCGCAGCGCCTATGGGGCGTCAACGGCTACGCCTGCGGCGTTCAGTCCTCCTTCACCCGCTTCTTGCGGAAGGACGGGTTCAGGACCTGCTTGCGCAGGCGGATGGACTTCGGCGTCACCTCGACCAGCTCGTCGTCCTCGATGTAGGCGATGGCCTGTTCCAGGGTGGGACGGCGCGGCGGGGTCAGGCGCACCGCCTCGTCCTTGCCCGAGGCGCGGACGTTGGTCAGCTGCTTGGCCTTCATCGGGTTGACGTCCAGGTCGTCCGAGCGGCTGTTCTCGCCGATGATCATGCCCTGGTAGGTCTTCTCGCCGGCGCCGACGAACATGAAGCCGCGCTCCTCCAGGTTCCACAGGGCGTAGGCCGCGGTCTCGCCGTCGGAGTTGGACACCAGCACGCCCTTGCGCTGCTGGTCGATCGCGCCCTTGTGCGGCTCGTAGTGGCTGAACACCCGGTTCAGCACGCCCGACCCGCGCGTGTCGGTCAGGAACTCGCCCTGATAGCCGATCAGCGCGCGCGAGGGGCAGGACAGGGTGATGCGGGTCTTGCCCGCGCCCGACGGGCCCATGTCCTTCAGCTCGGCCTTCCGCGCCGACAGCTTCTCGATGACGATGCCGGTGAACTCGTCGTCCACGTCGATCACCACGTCCTCGATCGGCTCCAGCCGCTGGCCGGTCTCGGCGTCGTACTGGTAGACCACGCGCGGGCGGCTGATCGACAGCTCGAAGCCCTCGCGGCGCATGTTCTCGATCAGCACGCCCAGCTGCAGTTCGCCGCGGCCGGCGACCTCGTAGGCGTCGGAGCCCTGGGTTTCGCTCACCCGGATGGCGACGTTGGACTCGGCTTCCTTCAGCAGGCGGTCGCGGATCACGCGCGACTGCACCTTGTCGCCCTCGCGCCCGGCCAGCGGGCTGTCGTTGACCGAGACGGTCATGGAGATGGTCG
>Ga0196964_10001245_pt1 | contig 13140 bp, 14 predicted proteins | sample S1_10metaG_FD_148615 | JGI IMG/M metagenome (GOLD analysis project Ga0196964, IMG submission 148615) | Soil microbial communities from Anza Borrego desert, Southern California, United States - S1_10 | ecosystem: Environmental > Terrestrial > Soil > Desert | place: USA: California | collected...
AGGGCGATCTTCTCTTCGGTGACCTCGCGGACCAGCTCGGCCGACATGCCGACCTTCAGCTCGTCCAGCACGTAGCCCTGGGGGGGAGAATCCGTCATGGGGCGAGCTTACCAGACGAGGTCCTTCAGCGCCCACCGCGCGTGGACGCTGGCGCTCTTCAGCATGGCGCCCACGCGTTCAGGGTCTAGCCGGCCGTGTTCGTCGGAGGCTTCTGCGCCGTGGATGCCGCCGGTGACGAACAGCACGTCCAGCCCCTGGATCACCGCGCCCAGCACGTCGGTGGGGATGCCGTCGCCGACCGCCAGCACGCGGGCGGTGTCGAGCGGCTTGCCGAGCAGGGCGGCGGCGCCGGACAGCGCGCTCTGGTAGATCGGGGCGTAGGGCTTGCCCGCCATCACCACCTTGCCGCCCATCTCCATGTAGAGGTCGGCCAGGGCGCCGCCGCAGTAGATCAGCCTGTCGCCGCGCTGGACCACCCGGTCGGGGTTGGCGCAGACCATCTCCAGCCGGCGCTCGACGCAGACCTGGAAGCGCTCGCGGAAGTCGTCGGGCGTCTCGCGCTCGTCGTCGAACGGACCGGTGCAGGAGACGAAGGCGGCCTCTTCCGGGGTCTCGGCGAAGGTCACGCCTGTGCCCTCGTACAGCGGCGCGTCGCGAGCCGGGCCGATGGCCCAGGCGGGGCCGGGCGCGCGGGCGGCGAGCTCGGTGCGGGTGACGTCGCCGGAGGTGACGAACCCCGACCACGCCTCGTCCGGCACGCCCAGCGCACGCAGCTGCGGGATCACGTCGCGCGAGGGGCGGGGGGCGTTGGAGATCAGCACCACCGGTCCGCCGCGTTCGCGGAAGCGGATCAGCGCCTCGCAGGCCTCGGGGAAGCGCTCACGCCCGTTGTGGATTACGCCCCAGACGTCGCAGAGCAGCACGTCGTAGCGGTCGGCGATCTCGGAAAGGCCGGTGATCACGGCGGTGTCGGTCATGGCCGGGGGCTAGCCTGTCCGCCGCAGGGCCGCAAGCGAAAGGCGGGCGAGCGCCGGACGTCTTCAGCCTCACGGTTTGTGTCCGATCTTTTCATTCGCAGCGGCGAACGCTAGCTTCGCGCCCAACGTTCGATAAGGAACGACACGTCTTCGAGGAGGCAGCGCTCCATGCCGCGTGCTTATTCTGCGCGGGAGGGGGATCGACCGGTGTTCGACGCCCTGCTGGACGCACGGGCCAAGTACGGCGGCGACAAGGAGATCCTGGAGGACCAGGATCGCAAACCCCTGACCTACACCGGCCTGGTCCGCGCCGCCTTCGTGCTGGGGCGCAAGATCGCGGCCCTGACCGAGGCCGGCGAGCGCGTGGGCGTGCTGCTGCCCTCCAGTATGGGGGTGGTGGTCACCTTCTACGGCCTGCACGCCTTCGGCCGCGTGCCGGTGATGCTGAACTTCACCTCCGGCGCCCGCAACCTGAAGGCCGCCTGCAAGGCCGCCGGCGTCAAGCGCATCCTGACCGCCAAGCGCTTCGTCGAGAACGCCAAGCTGGAGGACCTGGTCGACTCGCTGGGCACCGTGACCGAGATCGTCTGGCTGGACGAGCTGCGTCGCTCGATCACCCTTCAGGACAAGCTGTTCGGCCTGGCGGCGGGGGTCATGCCGCGCCGCTTCCGCAAGAAGGCCGAGCCGGACGACGTCGGCGTGATCCTGTTCACCTCCGGCAGCTTCGGCGCGCCCAAGGGCGTGGTGCTGACCCAGCGCAACCTGGTCGCCAACGTCGCCCAGATCGCCGCCCACATCGACCTCGACCCCGACTGGGTGATGTTCAACCCGCTGCCGACCTTCCACTGCTTCGGCCTGACCGGGGGCGTGCTGCTGCCGCTGCTGACCGGCATGAAGGCGTTCGAGTACCCCTCGCCGCTGCACACCAAGCAGATTCCGCCGCTGATGCGCGAGGTGAAGGCCTCCCTGCTGCTGGCCACCGACACCTTCATCAACCAGTACGCCCGCGCCGGCCGCAAGGAGGACTTCGAGACCCTGAAGTTCATCGTCTGCGGCGCGGAAAAGGTCCGCGACGAAACCCACAACCTGTTCGCCGGCGAATTCGGCGGCATCCCGGTGGTCGAGGGCTATGGCGCGACCGAGGCCGCGCCCGTGATCGCGGTGAACCAGCCGGAGGACAACCATCCCGGTACGGTCGGGCGCCTGCTTCCGGGGATGGAGGTGCGGCTGGAGAAGGTGGACGGCATCCCGCGCGGCGGGCGGCTGTTCGTGCGCGGGCCGAACGTGATGGCCGGCTATCTGAAGCCCGACGGCTCGGAGCTGGAGCCGCTGCCGGGCGGCTGGCACGACACCGGCGACGTGGTCGAGCTGGACCAGAACGGCTGCGTGGTGATCCTGGGCCGGGTGAAGCGCTTCGCCAAGATCGGCGGCGAGATGGTGTCCCTGACCGCGGTCGAGGGGCTGGCCGAGGCGGTGTGGCCCGACGGACGCCACGCGGTGGTCTCCATCCCCGACCCGAAGAAGGGCGAGCGGCTGGTGCTGGTCACCGATCGTAGAGACGCCGACGTGGCGTCGCTGGCCGCTTACGCCCGCCAGACCGGCGCGCCGGAGCTGGCGGTGCCGAAGAAGATCCTGAAGGTCAACGAGGTGCCGGTTCTGGGCACCGGCAAGACGGACTACGTGGCCATCCAGCGGATGGCGGAAACCGAGGCGGTGGCGGCCTGACCGACGCGCGCCCTTCTCGAGAGGGAGTATCGCTTATGCCGAACCTGAACGCCTGGGCCCCGACCGTGCTGAGCGCGCTGCGCATCATGGCCGCCCTGCTGTACCTGCACCACGGCACGCAGAAGATGTTCGGCTTTCCCGAAGCCGAGATGGTGGTGGGCCTCAGCTTCACCACCCTGCCGGGGATATCGGCGATCCTGGAGGTGGTGCTGGGCGCCCTGATCGCGCTGGGCGCCTTCACTCGCCCCGCCGCCTTCGTCGCCTCGGGGCACATGGCGGCCGCCTACTTCATCGCCCACGCGCCGCAGGACCCCTTCCCGTCCAGGAACGGCGGCGACGCCTCGATCTTGTTCTGCTTCGTGTTCCTGTACCTGGTCTTCGCCGGCCCCGGCCGCTGGAGCGTCGACCACATGCGCGGACGCGTCGAGCGCTAAAGCCGCGCGATCAGGCCCGCAGAGCCGCCGAAACCAGGGCGTCGCCGGCGTCGGGACAGCCGCTTCTGCGGGTCGTCTCCGCTTTTCCGGGGACCTTCAGCAGCAGCAGGGCCGCGCCGTAGTCGGGGCAGGAGGTCGAAGACGCGGGCTCGCTCCAGAACCGGTTGTCGGCCAGCACCCGGTCCAACTCGGCCGCCGCTCCTGCGCGCGCGGGACGCCAGTCGCCGCCCTCGGCGACCATCCATCCCCCGGCGGCCTTCATCAGCAGGGCGGCCGGAACGGGAGGCCTCCAGTTCGGATCGGCGCCGGGCAGCGGGGGCGGAGGCATGCCGGCGAAGCGCTTGACGATCAGGTAGGTCGGGGCGGCCCTCGCCTGGCTCAGCGACTGTGCGCCGAACCGGTCGGCCGCCGTCGCGAGCAGGTCCTGGCGGATCAGGGCGAGATCGGCGCCGGCCGGCAGGGTGTCGAGCGGCCGGGCGGCCGGAACCGAGGTGGAAGACTCAGGGCCGGGCGGAGCGGCGCACTCCGTCAGGCCCGCTGCGATAGTGGCGATCGCCGTCAGTCTAAAGAACATGCCCGATCAATCCGCCGAGCAAGCGAGGGTTCCGTTCCGGCGGGGCGCGGCCGGTCAAACGTAAGGCCGGCGCACAGGTGCGCCGGCCCTTCAGTTCGCCTCTTCCGGCCGGCCGATCAGCCCGGCATCAGCACCGTGTCGACCACGTGGATGACGCCGTTGGACTGCATCACGTCGGCGATGGAGATGCGCGACTTGCCGCCCTTCTCGTCGGTCACGTACCAGGCGTTCCCGTCGCCCCAGACGGTCAGCTTGCCGCCCTGGACGGTGGTCAGCACCGCCTTGCCGCCGTTCGCTTTAGCGCGCGCGGCCAGATCCGCGGCGCTGAGGCGCCCCGGCACCACGTGGTAGGTCAGCACGGTGGTCAGCGTGCCCTTATTCTCGGGCTTCAGCAGGGTCGGCACCGTACCGGCCGGCAGGCGGTCGAAGGCGGCGTTGGTGGGCGCGAACACCGTGAACGGACCGGCGCCCTGCAGAGTGTCCACCAGGCCCGCGGCCTTCACCGCGGCGACCAGGGTGGTGTGATCCTTGGAGTTCACCGCGTTCTGGACGATGGTCTTGGACGGGTACATCGGCGCGCCGCCGACCTCCACCACGCCCGAGGAGCTCGCCATCATCCGCGACGGCTCGCCGTAGTTCGCGCCGTCCATGGATTCGCAAGCCGCCAGGCTCATCGCCCACGCCGCGACGGCCAGCGCCGTCAGCATTCGCATACCGGTCATCCCGAAATCTCCTGAGTGAGGTTGCGCCGGTTTCCCCGGCGCCGCCTCAGCTACGGAGCGGGCGAGGCGGCGGATGCAGACGACTCCCTTCCCCCTCGATGGGGGAAGGGTCGGGGATGGGGGTGCGCGCGCGACGGCGAGGCAGAAGGCGGATGAGGCGGCGCCTTTCTTGGCTCCCGCCTCAAGTGCGGAACTCCCGACCCTCGGCGGGACTCACCCTCCACCCCGCCCTCCTCCCATCGAGGGAGGAGGGAGAAGCACGCTCCACCCCCGATCAGAGCGCCGAGAACTCTCCCGCCGCCACCACCGGACCGTTCGGACCCGCGGTCGGGGTGGTGCCCGCGGGCTCCATCGACACCGCCAGCCCCTTGGCCCGGGCGGCCTCCTCGGCCAGGGCCTTGGGCAGGTTGTGCTTGGCGGGCTTCGAGGCGTCGATGGCGCCGACCAGGCGCACGCCGCCGTCCGGCTCCATCAGCCACAGGTGCGGCACCGCCGAGCCCGGGCCCATCGGACCGGCCGGGGCCACCCACAGGGCGCCGGACTTGGGGTCGTAGGCGATCATCACCGCGGTCACCCCGCCGTCGGCGGCCAGGGTCGCCACCATCGGGGCCGCTGGCTGGGCGGCCTGTACGGGGGCGGGCGGGGGCCGGGTCCCCACGAACACCGCCAAGGCCAGCGACGCCGCCGCCAGTCCCGACGCCCCCACGGCCCACGCGCGCCAGAACCGCACCCGCCGCTCGTCGTCGTTGGCGGCGCGAGGCGCGTAGGAAGAGGGCGCGACGGTCGCGGTCGCCGCTTCGACGCGGGCCCACATCTCCGGCGAGGGCTCGACCGGCGCCGTGTCCTCGGCCAGCGGCCCCAGCCGCGCCTCCCAGTACGCGACCTCGTCGGCGAACGCGGGATCGGCGGCCAGGCGCGCCTGCGCCTCCGCCCGCGCGGACGCGTCCAGCACGCCCAGCACGTACTCGGCGGCGAGCATGTCGGTATGTTCGGCCGCGTCGCTCATGAGTCCAGACAGCCCCGCAGACGGATCAGGCCCCGGCGGATCCAGCTCTTCATGGTGCCGACCGGCACGTCCTCCGCCTCGGCCAGGCTCTCATAAGTCCGACCCTCGAAAAAGGCGGTGCGGATCACCGCCGCGTGGCGGGGCTCCAGTTCCTCGAGACAGCGGGTCAGGCGGCCGTACTCGGCCGAGCGCGCCAGGGTCTCTTCCGCGCCGGGCGCGGGATCGGCGACCTCCTCGGCCTCGTCCAGAGGCGCGGCGCGCGCGGGCCGGCCGCCGGAGCGCAGGCGGTCGATCGCCCGGTTGCGCGTCACCGCCGCCATCCAGGTCACGGGACTGGCCTTGGCCGGATCATAGCGCCCGGCGTTCCTCCAGATGGTGGTGAAAGCGTCCTGCAAGGCGTCCTCGGCCGTATGGCGTTCGACGCAGGTACGGAGGCAGATTCCATAAAGTTTCGCCGAGGTCGCCTGGTAGAGGCGACGGAACGCCGCACGGTCGCCCTTGGCCGTCGCCAGCAGGTCGCGCGTCAGCGCCTCGCGCGCGGCGTCCTGCATTCGGGCGGTTTCGGCCTCGGCGAGCATGGTTCGGCGAAGTGGACCTAGGGGGCCATGCGCGTCAAGCGCGCTCAGCCGATCCGCCCGTAACGCCGCTCGCCCAGTTTGGGCGGTCGGGCCTGCTCCGCGCCCTTTTGCGGCCATGGTCGGGCGACTACCTGAGCCCCTCCGCCGGCTCCCTCCTCCCCGGCGGAAACCCATCGCCGGTCAAGGGAAGCGCAGCCCCGATCGGCGACAGACCTGGGCGTTTCCTCCCCCACCTAGGCGCCCGGGTCGGGGCGGTCCTTAACGGGCCGCCCCTCTCGGGGGAGGGGGCTCAGAGGTAGCTCAGCCACCAGTCGCGGCGGGTCCGCTTGACCTCGCCGAACCACCGGCAGAGCGGGATCATCATCAGCAGCACCAGCGCCCACACGCCGTAGACCACGGGCAGGCCGAAGCCCCAGCCCTTCAGCACGTCCGGCTGGATGAAGATGGTGATCAACCCCCAGACCGGATAACCCATGGCCGAGCTGACTGCCTGGGCGATCGCATGGGCGATCAGGATGTGCAGGGCGTAGGCGAACAGCGGAACCCGCCCGAAGGTCAGGAAGAACTCCGCGACCGGGCCCTTCAGCCGGTCGAACAACGGGACCAGCAGGAACATCGGCCCCAGCGTGGCCAGCACGTACTGCAGCGACGGCGGGTACTTCTGCACGTTCAGGAAGGCGCCCGCGGTCTTCCACGCCTCGTCCTGCGCCGCCCAGGGCCAGGGGTTGCCGTAGAGGTTGCCGAGCCTCAGCAGCACGAAGGCGCCGATCATCGCCGCGCCCAGCAGCAGGAAGGTCCGCGCCCGGGCGCCCGGCTCCAGCAGGAACAGCCGCCCCAGGCCGAAGCCCAGGCACATCACGCCGATCCAGGGGACCAGCGGGTAGGCGGCGAACACCGGCACCGGGCCGACGAACACCATCCCGCTCTCATGCAGGAGGGTCCAGACCGGCGCGGCGGCTCCGAGCTGATCCGGGGTGACGGGGTCGAAGGCGTTGTGGCCGGCGACGATCAGCACGCCGATCCCCAGCACCGCCATGGGCGGCAGGAACACCAGCAGGCTGAGCGCCGCCATCGACACGCCGATGGCCCAGATCACCTGCAGGCCGGGGGGCGCGAGCTGGAAGTTCCAGAGCAGGTTCAGCAGGGTGAGCTCAAGCACGATCAGCCACAGGCCGCGCGTCAGCAGGAAGCCCGACAGCTCCGCGCGGGTCTTGCCCCGGTCGAGCTGGAGGAAGGCGGAAGTCCCGGCCAGGAAGACGAAGGTCGGGGCGCAGAAGTGGGTGACCCAGCGAGTGGTGTAGAGCCACGGGTCGCTGACCGCCACGTCCAGCGGATCGGCGGTGAAGGCGGTGGCGTGGAAGAAGTCGCGGACGTGGTCCAGGACCATCAGCACGATCACCAGGCCGCGCAGGATGTCGATGGATTGCAGCCGCGCGCCCGCCGCGGCCCTGATTCCGGCGGCGCCCGCCGCCGCGGCCGGCGCGCCCAACACAGCTTCGCTCATGAGACCGTCCTCCCCAGGCTGGTCTGGCGCACTCTACGCCCGTCACGGGGGAAGCGGAAAGAGACGCCCGGCGCCGGGGAGGAGGCGCCGGGCGTCGGCTCCCGGTCAGGCCAGCTTGCGGCCGATCAGGAGCGACCAGATCTTCAGCGAGGCGCCGTCGTAGAAGCCGGCTTCCGCCTCGAAGGTTCTGGGGTTGCGGTAGGTGCCGAACAGCATGTCGAACAGCGGCAGGTCCGAGTAGTTGTACCGGTGCACCCCGCGCTCATGGTGGGCGGCGTGCATCTCGGGCCGGGCGATGAACCAGCCCAGCCAGTACGGCGTCTTGATGTTGGCGTGGGTGAACATCGACAGGAAGGTCGCCAGCAGGCTGACCGCCATCGCCGCCTCGGGCTGCACGCCGAACCCGCCGACAAGGCACAGGCTGCCGAGCAGCGTCCAGCCGACCATGTCCAGCGGGTGGAACCAGAAGGCGCCCCAGACGTCGATGCGCTCGGCGCTGTGGTGGGTCTGGTGCAGGTGCCGCCAGAGGAAGTCGCTGCCGTGCAGGCTGCGGTGCCAGAAGTAGATGCCGAACTCCAGCACCAGGAAGCCGCCGAGGATCTGGGCCCAGAGCGGCAGGACCGAGGCGTCGAACAGGCGGTGCTCGGCCAGCCAGGCGTCCCACAGCAGCGGGGCGGTGAAGGCGATCGAGAAGTAAAGCGCCATGGCCAGGACGCCGCGCGCCCTCCACCACGGAGACTTAGAGAAGGACCGGGCGGGGGCGAGCAGGTCCAGTAGCGCGAACGCGGCGAACAAAGCCGCGACAACTCCCAACAGAATGAACAACACGGCGACCTCTCCTCTCAAGGTGATCGTCTGGCGACGGGTCGATTTCGGAAGGCCGCTCTGATAGGTTTCGGGGGCGGGCGCCGATAGCCGTCGCACGGTCCAGTGCGCGCCCGCGCGTGATTAGCTTAAGCGTATCAGCAGCTTGGACGGTTCGGCCGGGCGGGGCGGGGCCCCGCCGACGGGTCGGCGCCGGGGAAAACCGTACCGATGGTCCAGTCCGCCGTGCACGAAAAGCCGCTCACCAAGGGCGAGCAGACCCGCGAACGCATTCTCGACGTCGCGGAAAGCGCGATTCTGCTGAAGGGATTCGCCGCCACTTCGATCGACGAGGTGATCTTCGAGGCGGGGATCACCAAGAGCGGCTTCTTCTATCACTTCCGCGACAAGAACGACCTGGCGCGGGCGTTGATCGAGCGGTTCATCCAGCGCGACAACGCCATCCAGGACGACATCTTCGGCCGGGCGGCGGAGCTCAGCGAGGATCCGCTGCACGCCTATCTGATCGGGCTGAAGCTGCTGGCCGAGACCATGGCGGACCTGCCGGCCGGACACCCAGGCTGCCTGGTGGTGACCTTCGTCTATCACGACACCCAGTTCGACGCGCAGGTCCGCGCCCTGGCGCGGCAGGTGCAGCTGGACTGGCGCGCCCGGTTCCTGGCGCATCTGGAGAGGATCGCCGAGCGCTATCCGCCGAAGGTGGAAGTGGCGCTGGAAACCTTGGCCGACATGGCGACGGTGGTGGTGGACGGCGGCATAGTGCTGTCGAAAGGCCAGAAGACGCCGCAACTGCTGGCCGACCAGGTCATGGCCTATCGCTCGTTCGTGCGGACCGTGTTCCTGGGCGCCTGATCCCGCTCAGCCCAGCTCGGACCTGAGCCGCGCCTCCAGCGCCGCCTCGTCCTTCAGCTCGCACTCCCAGACCACGACCGGACGCCAGCCGAGGTCCCGCAGCGCCGATTCGGCCCGGGCGTCCCGCTCGCGGTTGCGCGCGAGCTTGGCGCTCCAGTAGGCGGCGTTGGCCTTGGGCGCGCGGGCGCCGCGGGGACAGTCGTGGCCGTGCCAGAAGCAGCCGTGAACGAACACGGCCGCCTTGCGGCCCGGCATGGCGACGTCGGGCGAGCCCGGCAGGTCGCGGCGATGCAGCCGGTAGCGACAGCCCATCCGGGTGAGGAGCTTGCGCACCCGCAGCTCCGCCCCTGTGTTCTTCTGCTTCACGCGCCCCATCACCTCGGAGCGCTTCTGCGGGGTGAAGACGTCGGTCACCCGAGATCCTCCACCGGAGCGAAGCGAACGGGGGAGGGGGACCGCCCACGGGTTCGGCCGCAGGCCGACCCGAGGACAGGCTCCGAGGTGGAGGGGGCGTCCGCTCCCGCCTTCATCTCAAGACTCAGCGCATTCGCTTGAGAGCGACGGGAGGAACACGCCCCCTCCACCACGCTTGCGCGTGGTCCCCCTCCCCCGCAGCGCTTCGCTTGCGAGGGAGGATCAGAGCTGCCCCAGCATGTGTTCGGCGGAGGAGACGCGGAATTCGCCCGCCTGCTCGACGTTCAGCTGCTTCACCACGCCGTCGTCGACCAGCATCGAATAGCGCTGCGAGCGCAGGCCCATGCCGTACTTCGAGCCGTCCATCTCCAGGCCCACGGCCTTGGTGAAGTCGCCGTTGCCGTCGGCCAGCATGACGATCTCGTCGCCGACGCCCTGGTTCTCGCCCCAGGCGCCCATGACGAAGGCGTCGTTGACCGAAAGGCAGGCCAGGGTATCGACGCCCTTGGCGCGGAACGACTCGGCCTGCTCCTTAAAGCCCGGCAGGTGGCGGGCCGAGCAGGTGGGGGTGAAGGCGCCGGGCAGGGCGAACAGGGCGACCTTCTTGCCCGCGAACAGCTGCTGGGAGCTGATCTGCTGGGGACCGTCGGGGCCGGGAACCATGAAGGTGGCGTCCGGCAGCTTGTCGCCGACTTGAACGGTCATGGGAGCTCTCCTGAAATTCGGGTGAGGCCTTAAGCCCCGGCGGACACCCCTCTAGGACCCCGGCGCGGTTCCGCCAAGCGACTCTTGCAAGCGGATGCGCGCCGGTCGATCATGTTCGACATGATCGACACCGACCCCGGACGGGCCGACTTCCTCAACGGACGCCTGCTGATCGCCATGCCGGGGATCAGCGATCCGCGGTTTCAGCACGCGGTGATCCTGGTGTGCATTCACTCGGCCGAGCACGCGATGGGCGTGCGGGTGAACACGCCGCTGGACGGCACGACGGTGGGCGGCATCCTGGGCAAGCTGGGCGTGGACGGCGCGCCGCGCGATCCGCACCAGCTGGTGCTGTCGGGCGGACCGGTCGAGCGCGAGCGGGGATTCGTGCTGCACTCCGACGATTTCGAGGTGGAGGGCTCGTCCATGCCGGTGGCCGAGGGCCTGGCGCTGACCGCCACGCGCGAGGTGCTGGAGACCCTGACCGAGCCCCACGTGCTGCCGCGCCGCGCGCTGCTGGTGCTGGGCTACGCCGGCTGGGGGCCGGGCCAGCTGGAGGCGGAGCTGCGCGACAACACCTGGCTCGCCTGCCCGGCGGACCTGGACCTGGTGTTCGACGAGGACCACGACGCCAAGTGGGCCCGCGCGCTGGCCAAGATGGGCGTCTCCGCCGGCGCCCTGTCCTCCCAGGCCGGAAGGGCCTGAGGACCGCTACTTCCGCAGCACGCGGCCGCTGACCACCGCCGCCTGGCCGAAGCGGGCGCGCAGGCGGTCGACCGCGGTTTCGGTATTCAGCGAGCGGGTCTCGCCGGTCTCGAACAGCTCCGCGCCGTCTTCCGCATCGACCAGCTCGGCCAGGCCGATGCCGATCAGGCGGAAGGCGCGGCCGTCGGCCTCGCGGCGCAGCAGGTCGCGGCCCTCGTCGAACAGGGTGCGGGCGGTGCGGGTGGGGACGGGCAGGGTGCGCCGGCGGGTGAGCAGGCGGAAGTCGGCGGTCTTCAGCTTCAGCACCACCACGCGGCCGGCGATCATCTCGCGACGGGCCTTGGCGGCGAGCTGGTCGCACAGCGGCCAGAGCTCGTCCTCGAGCGCGGAGAGCTCGCGCAGGTCCTCGTCGAAGGTGGTTTCCTTGCTCATGCCCTTGCGCTCGTCGGCGGGATCGACGGCGCGGGCGTCGCGGCCGTGGGCGAGCTGGTGCAGCTTCAGGCCCCACTCGCCGAACCGCCGCGCCAGGTCCTTCGGATCGGCGCGGGCGAGGTCGCCGACCGTGGACAAGCCGGCGTCGGCGAGGGAGCGCACGAACTGCGGACCCACCCCGGGCAGGATCGACACCGGTCGCGGGGCGAGGAACGCCTGCGCCTCGCCCGCGCCGATCACCGAGAAGCCGCGCGGCTTGTCGAGGTCGGACGCGATCTTGGCCAGGAATTTGTTGGCGGCCAGGCCGATGGAGACGGTCAAGCCGGTCTCCGCCTCGATCTCGCGCTGGGCGCGGACGAGTTGCAGCGCGGCGGGGCCGCCGTTCAGCCGCTCGGTGCCCGACAGGTCCACCCACGCCTCGTCCAGCGACAGCGGCTGAATCAGGGGCGTGAGGGCGGCCAGCTTGCCGAGGATCCGGCCGCTCTCGTGCTTGTACTTGGCGAAGTCGGGCTTGATCACCACCGCCTGGGGGCAGGCCTTCAGCGCCTTGAACATCGGCATGGCCGAGCGGACGCCGTACTGGCGCGCCAGGTAGCAGCAGGTGGCGACCACGCCGCGCTTGCCGCCGCCCACGATCACCGGCTTGTCTCGCAGTTCGGGCCGGTCGCGTTTCTCGACCGAGGCGTAGAAGGCGTCGCAGTCCATGTGGGCGATGGTCAGCCGGTCCAGTTCCGCGTGGCGGACCAGCCGCGGCGAGCCGCAGGCCGGACAACGCCGGGCGGCGGCGTCATCGCCGGTCCACAGGCAGTCGCGGCAGATCGCCTTCATTCCAGCGGCCACAGCCAGGCGGCGCCGCGCACGCCGGAAGAGTCTCCCCACTTGGCCGGCATGACCGGGGTGCCGAAGCTGTCGGAGAACACCCGCGCGCCGATGTTGTCGGTCAGCCTGTCGGTGATCTCGGGCACGTTGGACATGCCGCCGCCCAGCACGATCACGTCCGGATCGATCAGGTCGCAGACCACCGCCAGGCCGCGCGCCAGCCGGTCGACGTAGCGCGACAGGGCGTTCTCGGCCTCCAGCTCGCCCTTGCGTGCGCGCTCGACGATCTCCTCGGCCTTGAGCGTGCGGCCGCTGTCGCTCGCATAGTCGTTCTGGAAGCCGGTGCCGGAGATCCAGGTCTCCAGGCACCCCAGGCGGCCGCACCAGCAGGCGGGGCCGGGGAACTCCTCGTTGGCGGCCCAGGGGAGGGGGGTGTGGCCCCACTCGCCGCCGATGCGGTTGCGGCCGGAGATCAGCTGCTTGTCCACCACCACCCCGCCGCCGACCCCGGTGCCCAGGATGGCGGCGAACACCACCCGGTCCTGGGCGCCCGCGCCGTCGGTCGCTTCCGACAGGGCCAGGCAGTCGGCGTCGTTGGCCAGGCGCACGGGGCGCTGAAGCGTCGCCTCCAAGTGCTCCTGGAACGGTTTGCCGTTCAGCCAGGTGGAGTTGGCGTTGCGCAGCAGGCCGGTCACGGGCGAGACCGATCCCGGGTGGCCGATCCCGACCGTGCCCTTTTCCCCGACCACGTTCTCGACGTGCTCGACCAGCTTGCGCACCGCGATCAGGCTGGTGACGTAGTCGCCGGGGTTGGGGCCGCGCACGCGGGCGCGGAAGCGGCCGGTCTCGTCCACCGCCGCGGCCTCGA
>Ga0196964_10001246_pt1 | contig 13133 bp, 12 predicted proteins | sample S1_10metaG_FD_148615 | JGI IMG/M metagenome (GOLD analysis project Ga0196964, IMG submission 148615) | Soil microbial communities from Anza Borrego desert, Southern California, United States - S1_10 | ecosystem: Environmental > Terrestrial > Soil > Desert | place: USA: California | collected...
GGCCGTGCGAACGGCGAGGCGCTCTGGCGAAGATGATATGGTTTGCCGCGCGTCAGCCATGGGTCGAGCAGGCTGATGTGGCGCGAGGCGATGGTATTGTGCCAGTCACGCGTCAGCAAGCCGCCGACCAGCTCGCTGCTATTGATCCTGAAGCGCTTGCCCATCGCTTCGCGGAAGACTTTCCATGCGCCGCGACGCAGTCGGTAGAACAGGTCGAAGCGGCCAAGCGCGCCATACTTCGCGAGATAGAGCTGTTCGGCCTTATCGTGATGCTTCTGCAGCGCGGCCCATTCCGGCGTGCTCTTGTCGGTCGGCCAGTTGCGATAATGGTGGATGGCGATGCCGCGCGTGTAGACGACGTCGCGACCCGAGAAGAGCACCTTGGCGGTGAGATCAGGATCGATGCCGTAGAATCCGAACGTCTCGCTGAAATAGCCGACATCGCGCAGCAGCGGCGTCGGCAGCACGCCCTGGTTCACATTGAGAATGCCCGCCTTCGAGATGCCGCCGATATAGGGCGCCTTCACGAACGGGCCTTCCTTGTCGCGCACCTTGAGGCCGACCATGCCGATGCGCTCGTCGCTTTCAAGAATCTCAACGGCGCGATCGAGGCCGCCATCGACGACTTCGTTGTCGTCGCTTAGCCACGCCGTGTAGGGCGCAGTGATCGTGCGGAAGCAATCGTTATAGGCCTTCGCCTGCCCCAGTTTGCGCCCTGCGAGGATCGGCACGAGGTCCGCCGCGGCCACGCTGTGTAGGTAATCCTCAGTTCCATCGGTGGAGCCGGCGTCCGTCACATAGATGATGGCGGGCGTCTTCGTTTCGCGCCGGATGCTCTCGATGCAGCGTTTGATCTGGTCGAGACGGTTATACGTGCCGACAACCACCGCCAGACGCGCGGCGCCAGCGCCCATATTGGCGGCGTAAGGCTCTAGTTTTTGCGACATTTTTCCGTGTCAGCAGCGCATTTCGGCAAGGCTCAAGGATTAGCTTCTCCGCCCGCGCGAGACAACCAGAACGACTGCACGGCGCAGCATTGCAGCATTGCTTTTGCCCCCGGCGCGGGGGACATAATTGCGGCGGCAAAGCGGCTGTTCAGGGCATCGGGGATGCGGCCGGACACAAACACTTTCAAGGCATTGGCGCGCGAATTCCTCGCGGCGCTCACCGAGCGTTCGGTTAAGCCTGCTGCCATCCCGCCGGCGCACCTGCCATTCCTCGCAGACGCCGAAAGCGAGCCGATCCGGCCACGCCAGAAGCTGGCGCCCTCGACCCGCGCGGCAAAGCGGCCGCCGTCGATCGATCCGCGTCCCGAGATTTCCGTGGTGCTCGGCAGCTACAATCGGCGTGCGCTTTTGGAGCGGGCAATTGAATCCGTGCGCGCAAATCTCGACAGCGTGCGCGGCGAGATCATCGTGATCGACGGAGGCTCAACGGACGGCTCCATCGAGTGGCTGGTGACGCAACGCGACATCATCACCGTCGTTCAGCACAATCGCTACGAAGAGCAGGGTCAGACGCGGCGGCGCATGACCTGGGGCCAGTTCATGAACATCGGCTTCCGCGCAGCTGGCGCCGAACGCGTCGCGATGATCTCGGACGATTGCTATCTCCTCCCTGGCGCCATCGCCAACGCGCTCGGGCGCATGGATGAGGCTGGCGGCGCGGGTCTTCAAGTCGGCGCCTGCGCCTTCTATTTCCGCAATTGGCCGCAGGAGGAGGCGTACTACGTGCAGCGCACGCTCGGCGGCAATCTGATGGTCAATCACGGCATCTACACGCGCGAAGCACTGGCCGCCGCGGGCTACGCCAACGAAGACGACTACGCCTTCTACAAGGCTGATAGCGATCTCTCGCTCGGCATCTGGCAAGCGGGCTACGCTATCATCGATGCGCCGCAATCGATTTGCGAACACTTCATGAGCGCGGAGGAAACGGCTCGCATCTCCAACAACGCGACGCTCGATCACGACCGCCAGCAGTTGCGCAACCGCTGGCCCGAACTTTGCAGCCGCACCGGCACGCGCAAAATGGGCCGCAAGCTGCTCGACTGGCAGGATGATGCGCGCACGGCCGAGCGCGTTTTCGGCGACCAGTTGACCCAACAGGCCGAGCCGCAACGCGCTGTCAGCAGCGTCTAGGTCTTGAAGTCGTAACGGCGCAGCGGCGCCGGCGCGCAGGCGGCAAGGCCCGGCGCGTCGAGCGCAGCATCGCACGCAACGAACATGTCACGCCTCTTGCCGCGTTCGGGCATATCGACGAAATCTTCATGACCGATGCTCGCGCCGTCGATGCGATAGACGCGCGCAAAGCCGGCCGCGTGCAAAGCGTGCACAACTGCGTCCGGCGACAGCAGCAAGGCGAGCGCGCGCATGCCCTGCGTTTCGTTAGCGTTCTCCGGCATGAGGCGCGCGACGGGGCCCTTCTCCGGCAACGTCATCGTTTCAAGGAAGAGCGGGCCGGCGGTCATCGCCCGGCACATGCGTAGCGCGCGCACCGGGTTTTCCAGGTGATAGAGCAAGCCGAAACACGCGACGGCATCGGCGGTGTGGCTCACTCTCAAGGGCGCGGCGTCAAAGTCGAACACCTCGAAGCGCGCCCCCGGCGCGCGTTGGCGCGCGACCTCCACGAGCTCTGGGCGCCCTTCCAGGCCGAGCACGTCGTAGCCCGCATCAGCCAGTCGCCCGGCGAACCAGCCGGGCCCCGCGCCGAGATCGATCACGCTCTTGATCGGCGCGATCTCAGCCTTCGCGATCGCCAGCAAACGCTGCAGCACGGTCCAGCGCGCTTCGTTGATCGCTAGATAGAATGGCGCGTCGAACAGGAGATTAGACACGCGCGTGCGTCCATTGCAGCATTGGGCGCACCGCGCCGGGGAAACGCCGCGCGTACCGTCCCCGCGCGACCGCGTGGCTATCGGCGCGCTCGAATACGCTGAAGGAGATCGCCTGCTCAACGGTTTCGTGCCGCACGAGCGGATCGGCCGTCACCAGCACAATAGTCACGCGGTGAATGCCGTCATTCAGCAGGTTGCCGGGGATCTTCGCGCTCGCCTTGTGGCGGCCGACTTCGTTGATCGCCGAAGGCGCGCTCGGATCCGTGAAGGCAACGACGAAGATCACTTCGCCGCGCTCATTGAGGAAGTGCAGCGCCGGTTCGACGCGGCGCATCGGCGCCGTTACGTCGAACATGACCTCGATGCTGAAATCTTCGTCGATGCGAACACTGTTGGTCTGCTCACCCGCGGCGTTCACAACAGCGGCGGAAACGAGGCGTCCCGGCGCCTCCTCCTCCGCGTTGGCCGCAGCCGGCGCGTCCGCAGTTGAAGGCCGCGCCCGTTCAGGCGCTCGGAACGAGCCTTTCACTTTCAGCAGCTTTTCCTCGTACGCCTCGGTCACCGCGACGGCAGGCCCGTCCATCACGACTACGCCCTGGTGCAGCCAGAGGCAGCGGTCACAGAAGCGGCGCACGGCAGGAATGGAGTGCGACACGAACAGGAGCGTGCGCTCGGCGTCCGTTAACTCGCCCACGCGCTGCAGGCACTTCGCCTGAAATGCCGCGTCGCCGACGGACAGCACTTCATCCAGCATCAGCACGTCAGGATCGATATGCGCGGCGACGGCAAAGCCCAGCCGCGCCCGCATGCCGGTGGAGTACGACTTCACGGGCTCCTCGATGAAACGGCCAATCTCCGCGAACTCGATGATCTCTTGCAGCCGCGCATCGACATCCTTGCGCGTCAGCCCCAGCAACGCGGCATTGAGATAGATGTTCTCGCGGCCCGAGAGACGCGCATTGAAGCCCGTACCTACTTCGAGCAATGAGGCGACGCGGCCGCTGATTTCTGCGCGCCCCTCCGACGGCGCGATCACGCGCGACAGGATTTTCAGTAAAGTCGATTTGCCAGCGCCGTTGCGGCCGATAATCCCGACCCGCTCCCCCTCCTTGACCTCGAACGACACGCCGCGCAGAGCCCAGAAGGCCTGGTCGTCGCGCACACGCGAACTCAGCAGCGCGCGCTTTGCGCCCTCCAGCAGATAGCGTTTGCCTAGGCGCTCGACCCGGATCGCAGTCTCGGGCTCGCGAAGCGCCGCCGGCGCCTCGGCCGCTTCACTGGATTCGGCGACGCTCACAGGAATTCCGCCGCGTTGCGGCTAGCGCGGCTGAGCAAAGTCAGACCGACCAGCACCGCCAGCAAGGTGGCCGCGCATGAATAGCCCCAAGCCGCCCACGGGAACACTGCTGTCTCGAACAATGCGCCGCGCACGCCCTCGAGCGAGCCGACCAGGGGGTTCAGATGCAGCAGCATGCGCGCAACCGGCTGCATCGCCTCGGGCGAGTAGAATACCGGCGAGAGGAAGAGTCCGAGATAGAGCGCAATGTTCACCGCTTCGCGCGCATCCGGGAATGTCACCGAGATCGCCGCCACCGCGCAGCCAATGCCGAACGCCAGCAGCATGAGCTGCACAACGACCGGCACGAGCATCAGCAACTCGATATCCGTGCCCACACCCAATGCGATCTGCAGGATGAGCACGGCAAGCAGCGCCAGCGCGACATCGGCGAAGCGCGCCATGACCTGCGCCAGCGGCAGCATCAGGATGGGGAAGTACACTTTCTGGATGAGGCTGGCGCCGCTCATCAGCGAACTGGACGCCGCCGCGAGCGAATCCGCGAAGATGAACCAGAAGCAGACGCCGGAGAGTACGAAGAGCGGGTAAGGCGCGCCCGCGCCGAGATCGGCGCCCGCCCCGGCACGCAGCAACACGAAAACCAGGGTGATCGTCAGCGGCCGCGCGTAGTACCAGAGGAACGAGGTTCTGAGATGAAGGTACTTCGCGCGGAACGCGCTTAGGGTCATCTGCGCGAGCAGCTCGCGGAATTGCCAGAAGTCCGGCGGGAGCACGGCGCGCCGCCCGAGCTCGGCGTCGATCACGATCAGCGGCTTGTTGGAGGCGCGCGTCATGCTCAGAGGTTCAGCTTCCGGCGCACGAAGTCACGCGTCTTCGCCGCCGCCGCCATGGCGCTGAGCGAAATTTGCCCGGCCGGCGAAGCCAGCGCGTCGCGTTTTGCGGCGAACACGGCGGCGCCCCCTTCGAGATCGGCGTCGAAGAAGCGGCGCCGCGCCTCCGGCGTCATCTTCGCCAGGCTCGCCAGGATCATGGTCGTCATCGCCTCGGGATATAGCCGGTATTTCTCGTCGCCAACATACCCGCCCAGCCGCGCCAACTCCTCGGGATGCTCACGGAACAAGGCGCGCGCGCTTGCCTGAAACAGCGCTTCGTCTTCCGGAACGATTCGGCCCGTGGCGAGATCGGTTTTCATCTCGACAAGCGCCGCCGCGGTGATGGGCTTGGGGTCGTGCCGCGCCGGATCGTAACGTGTTTTGGCCTCAGCCGCGATGGCGAGGAAGGTGCGCGCGCAGCCGCGGATGTGGACGCTCTGGCGTTCGGCGGCTTGTTCCAGCGTCATGCGCTCAGGCGGCGCGGCGAACCAAGCGTCCAGTTGCGCCGCGAGCGCATCGGCGTCGTCGGGATCGAAGTAGACGGCGCCCGGCGGACTCTGATCGCGATGCACGGCAAACTCCGAAAGCAGCAATGGCAAGCCGAGCGCGCGCGCCTCCTCCACCACCGTGCTCCAGCCCTCGAACCGGCTCGGCTGCAGCACGCCGAGCGCGCCGATCATCAGGTCGATCTGATCGTCGCGATCGATGGCGCCGAGCAGCGTCGTACGGCGCGCCACGTCGGGATGGCGCAGCAGCTCCTTCACCTTCTCCGCATAGTCCGGCCAACGATCGTCTGACACTGCCCCGCTCATGACGATGTGCACGTCGTCACGCCGCGCGCGCTTCACCGCTTCGAGCGCGACGAGATGGTTCTTATGGCGCCAGAACTGGTTGCAGATGATCACATAGCGCTCCGGCACGACGAGCCGTTCACGCGCGGCGGCCAGCCGATCGGTGCTGCGCGCGTACACATCATCGGCGAACACCGCCGGAAAGTGCAGCACGCGCCGCGGCGTCTGCGCGTCCGGAAACAGGCGCGCTGTGTCCGCCTCGGCCATCTGGCTTGAGAGCACGCAGACCGGCGCGCGTTCGGCGAGCACGCGATACTGCAGCCACCGGCGCACCGCTTCGCGTTCGGGGAACATGTCCGGCATGTGCCGGCACTGCCAATCCGGAATCCAACCCGCCCACGGCGCGCCGAAGGGCGCTTCGGCCAACTGCGTGGTGGGATAGACGAAGTCGAGGCCGAGCGATGCCGTTTCCTGGAATGGCGCGATCGCGTCGCCGAGATGGGCGTGCTGTTCGGCGATCTTTTGGGCGCCCGGCGCGGCCGTCAGCAACGTCACGTGGGGCCGCTCCTCGGCCGGCGAGCTTTGCAGCGCGCGCGCCCAGTTGAGAACGTAGTTCACGCCCCCCATCCATCCGGGATTGTAGAATAGCCGCAGCCCGACCCGCATTCGCGCCAACGCTCCTTTGTGCATCGCCTTAGCATGCGGCGCTGCCGTCGCGACAACCCTAGCGGCTGCTGAAGATGTGGAACCTATTGGCGCACGCGCGGGCCGCGGCGTAGATTTTGCGCTCGGGGGGAAGCCGTGAGCGCGCAAGGTGCAGACACGCCGGATGCGTATAGCCGGCTCAAGCGGGAATTCGAGAGCGCGGAGGGCGCCGGCGATAAGGAGCGCGTCTTCCGCGCCGGCCAAGCCTGGGTCGATGCATTTCCCGAGCACGTGACGCCGGCAAATCGTCTGGCGGAGGCCCATCGCCGCCATGGCGATCTCCAGTCGGCGCTCACAGTCATTCAGCGCACGCTCGCTCATCATCCCAAGGACGCCATGCTGCTGAAGCGCGCGAGCAAGTATTGCGCGCACATGCACGATCTCGATTCGGCGATCGAGTACCAATTGATGTGCGCCGAGATTCCCGAAGAGACGCGCGAATGCATGCTGGAAGCGGCGCGCTACCGGCTCACTCTCGCGGACGCGCGCGGGGCGCGCGAAGCGCTGGAGGCGGCGTTCGCGGCGGGCGAACCGCGCGACAATCACCGGCTCAGTCTCGCGCATGTCGCCTATCTCCTGCGCGATCGCGCCGGCGGGCTGGCGCTGCTCGATGCCGAACTGGCCGCGCAAGGTTCTTCAGCCACGCTCGACAATCTGCGCGCCAAGCTGGAGCAGCTTGGGCCCGAGCGCGCGCGCGAGGCGCCCATCCGCCTGCGCTCGCCCGCAACCGCCGAGCTCAAGGCGTGGGCCGATCAGGCCAATGTGCAGACCGGCAAGCCGGATGCTTCCGCAACGCGCTTGATCACGGAAGCGGGCGACATCCTCATCGAGCGCGTTCCCGGCTCGCGCGCCATGCTGATCGCCTTCGGCGGCCTCTCCACCATGTTCGGCGGCACGGCCGAGGACATGGGCTTTCTCGTCGGCAGCGGGCGCGCCAACGCGATCTTCGTGAGCGATCCCCAGCGCCTCTTCATGCTCGGCGGCTTTGCCTCGATCGGCGAATACTGGACTACGATCGGCTGGCTGAAGGATCTGAAGCAGGCGTGGTCGATCGAGCACATCTATTGCCTCGGCCTTTCTGGCGGCGGCTATCCGGCCTTGCGCTACGGGCTCGATCTTGGCGCGCGGCGCATCCTCACGTTCGCTGCGCCGACGGAGATCACGCCCACGATCACGGAGACTGACAAGCGCGCCACCGCGTTGGCGCATCGCGTACTCTCGCGGCGTCCGCACATGTGCATCAATCTCCGCGATGAGATCGCCAAGTATGGCGCGGCGGCGCCCGAGATCATCAATTACTACGGCTCGGACATGCCCGAGGATTCCTATCACGGGCGCAATATCGAAGGCCTGCCGACGGTGTCGTCGCGGCCTGTCGCAGGTCTCGATTCACACGGCGTCATCGCCTGGCTGAAGCAGACGGGCGTGTTTCGCGACGTCCTGAGCGAATTCCTGCGCGAAACCATGCCGGCCGCGCCGCCTCCAGAACCGCCGCCCGTGATCAAGGCGAGTTGGCCATAAACGCGCGCGTTTGCGCTTTTCGACGCGCGTGCGCGAAAAGTTGGGAGAGCAGGACGCGCTTCGACCGAAGCTTCAAAAGACAAAAGTTGGGGTTTGCCGAAGCGCGCCCTGCGCGGTTTGTTTTTCGCCGGCGGCCAGCTTGAAGCGTTCGAGCCGCATCGGGGTACCATGCGTTTTCGGGCAGACGGGCCTTCGCTTTCGCTTCGCTTCAGCTTCGACCGCGCGAGCGGATCAGAGCGAAAGCGAGCAATAGCGGAGGTGTGATCGGCGAGGGCTCCTCCCTCGTTTTCCCGTCAACCCGGGCCGATCTCCCGCGACGCTGGGATTCCGACTACGTTTAGCGCTTGCTTGCCGTCCCGGTCGACGCGCGGGCGAAGCACCATACTTCGCGCCGGACCTCCGCCTTTATCTTGCGGAGCAGCGACTTCACGCCCTCGCGGACATCCATCGCATCGCGCTCAAACCGCATCTCCTAGCTGAGCGGCTTGGTGCACCGTCGCCTCCCTTTAGGAGATGGAGGCAGTGTCTCATGAGTTTGGAGGTGTAGGATAGATTTTGTGAGGGGCGTTGGAATTGCAGGGTTTTCGCCAAAAACTTGGGGGATAGACAGGCGCCGACTTCTGGCCGGCGCACGCATGACCTTCCTCACTTCCGCGCGGCCACGTCGAGGCTCACCCTCGCCTCCTGTTGGAGGATCACATGCGACAGCTTCTTTTTGGATTGACGTTTCTGGCAGCGCTGAACGCGCCGGCGTGGGCGCAGGATTTCGATGCGGGCCAATGCGCGCGCATCGAGGATGTGAACGTGCCATACGAGGTGAGTGCGGCGGACCAGGCGATCACCTTTTCCGCGCGCGGCGGCGACATCGTCGTGACGCCGCAAACGGTCCGGGCCAACGGGCGCACGCACGCGAGCGCGGCCGTCGCCGGTTATCACAGCAACCTCAGGCAGTTTCTGAACCAAGCCTCCGTGACGGCGCGCGCGATGAACCCGCTGGCGCCGCGCAGCGCCGGCATGAGCGAAGCGGCCACCGACATGTGCCGCGCCATCATCACGCTTGCGGCCTCCGCGGCCGTCATTGAAGGTGAGTTCGACGGCTATTCCTCGCCGGTGCGGATCAGATTGAGGTAGATGCTGGCGCCACCTTCGGCTCAGACAGCGCGGCGGGAACGACAGTGGTCGCTCCTGCCGCGCCGGCATGCGCAGAGCTGGGAAATCTACGCGAGTCTCATCTTCGTGCTGTTCTACTTTGCCGGCGCGCCGATGAACTCGGCGGCGAGCGTCGCGGCATCCGCGAGCGCAGTGCTGATCTTCCTGGGACTTTATTTCGCGTCCTACTGGCTCGCGCCGGTCGTCGCCACGGCGCCGATCGCGGGCATTGCCATCCTGGGCGCAATGCTCACGCCGGCTCATCCCGGAGCGAGCGTCTTTCTCTGCTACGCCGCATCGCTTGCCTGCTACCTCTTCCCGTGGCGCTACGGCGTTGCGGCAGCTTCGGCTGCGTTGGCGACATTTCTTCTGGTGGCGGGATCAGCAGGATATCCGGATTCCTACCTTGCCATCAACAGCATCGTCATCGTCGCCGTGGCGGCGATCTACATGCAGGCGCGGCGCAGCGCGGTGATCTCAGAGCGGTTGCACTTGCGCGAGGCCGAGCTTGCCGCGATCCATCGCGCTTCCGAGCGGCGGCGCATCGCGCACGATCTGCACGATCAGTTGGGCCAGCACCTCGTCTTGATCGCGCTGAAGGCCGATCTCGGGCGCAAGCAGGCAGCCGCAGGAATGCCGGGCGCGGAGCGCGAACTCTCGGAGATCGGCGCGGCGGCCCGCGATACGCTGAACAGCGTGCGCCGCGTCGTCAGCGGCTATAGCGCCCGCCCCCTGCTGAAAGAACTGAGCCACGCCGAAGAAGTGCTGCGGCTGGCCGGTGTCGAGCCGCGCATCGATGCGCAGGTTCCGGAAGGCCTGAGCGAGCGCCAGGAGTGCTTCGTTGCGCTCATTCTGCGCGAAGCCGTGACGAATGTGGCGCGGCACGCGCGCGCTTCGTCCTGCACAATCAGGATTTGCGCCGAGGCGTGCACGCTTGTGGTCGAGATCACGGACGATGGCCGCGGCGCGCTGCGTTATGACGGCTTCGGCACGGACGGCATGCGTGAGCGTGCGGCGCAGATTGGCGGCAAACTGGATGTGCGCCGGGACAAGGGAACGCGCGTCAGCTTGCGCGCGCCGCTGGATGAGGGCGCATGACGATCCGGGTTCTGGTGGTCGAAGATCAGAAGACCGTGCTCGCGGCGCTTGTGGCGCTGCTGAAGCTGAACTCGGATTTCGAAGTGGCCGGCGGTTTTGCTGACGCAGCCGAAGCGCTCGCGGCCGTGCCTGCGCTTAAGCCGGATGTCGTCGTGTCCGATATCCAGATGCCCGGCATGAGTGGGCTGGAGCTTGCGCAAGCCCTGCGCGGGCAGGCGCCGAACTGTCGCGTCGTCCTGCTCTCGACGTTTGCCCGCGCCGGCTACGTGCAAGAGGCGCTGCGGCTGGGCATCGGCGGCTATCTCTTGAAGGACTCGCCGCCGGAGCGCCTCGCCGACGGCATTCGCGCGGTGGCCGCCGGCCGGCGGCAAATCGAGAGCGCTTTGCTGGCGCTCGACGATGAGAGCACGAGCCTTAGCGAGCGCGATTGCGTGCTGCTGCATCTTGTCCGCGAAGGACTGTCCAACGCCGAGATCGGCGCGGCGCTGGGGCTGAGTGAAGGCACGGTGAAGAATTTGATGACAGTGCTGCTGGCGAACATCGGCGCGAAGAACCGGATCGAGGCGTGCCGGATCGCGGAGAAGAAGGGCTGGCTGTAGCCGCCACTTCTTCGAACAAGCGCGCCTGTGTCCTCGCGAACCTTCATCGCATCGCGTTCAAACCGCGTCTCCTAAGCTGAGCGGCTTGGTGCACCGTCGCCACCCTTTAGGAGTTGGAGGCAGTATCTCATGGGGTTGAGGGGTGTAGGATAGATTTTGGTGCGGGTGTTGGTTTTGCTGGGGTTCTTGCGGAAGGTTGGGGATAGAGCTGCCGACGAGGTGTGCTCAAGGCCAGTTTCTCGCCGTGTGGACGATGCGAAAAACCATCAGCAGATCGTCGTGGACCTCGTAGACGACGATGTAGGCCGTCTTGGACACGCTCTTTTCACGCGTGCCGACGATGCGGCCAGGCCGGCCTGTATCGCGCCGCGCCAGCTTCGCGGCGGCCGCTTCAATGCGGCCGATGATCATGTCCCCAACGCGCGGATCGTGGCAGCGTGATTTTCGGCGATGCTGTCGAGATCGGCGCGGGCGGCGCTGGTCCAGACCAGCTGCTTCAAGCTTTGGCGTCGCGCGCTTTTGCCAGGATCGCGCGTGCGCCGGCCATGACTTCATCCTGGCTGTAGAGCTTGGCCGCGCCGGCGGCGATGTCGCGGCGCTGCTGTTCGATCGAAGTGCGCAGCTCCTCGTCGCTGATGCTGAGCTGCGGCCAGGGCTCCCTATCGTCGCCGGCTACGACCGCAGCTACGACTTCAGCAGCGCATTGCTCGGGCGTCACGCCTTCTTCGCGCGCCCGCTCAGCCAGCTGTTCGGCGGTGCGAGGGTCAAGCTGGATTGTGATTTTTCCGTCGTCCGCACGGCATTAGTATAACACGAATTGCAGAAGTCCCAACCGGATCCAAAGATGGACGACAAAAAGGCGGCTCGTGCGGCGCTCCTGGATTGTTTGCGCCTTCGATCGTTCTAGCCGGTCGATGACATTCCAGACGACACGGACATCTACGACGACCTCGGGATCAACGGCGCCGACCTCTTGGAGGTCTTTGAGTGGGCCGCTGCGACCTACGGAACGGACTTTTCTAGCGTCACTCCAAAGCACTACGATATCGATGAGCCACCGGGCCGGTCGTTCGGCGCGAAGCCCTTCAAGGCAGTCACCATCGGCGAGTTACTCGAAGCTATTAAGCGCGGGCACTGGATCGTGCCGGTGTAATTCACTTGCCCTCGAACAGAGTCCCCGTTTCCGGCGGTTTGTTCGGCGGCTTCTTGCCCAGCCGCTCATACGCCTTCGGCGCAGCCACGCGGCCGCGGGGGGTGCGCATGACGAAGCCTTGTTGCATCAGGTAGGGCTCGATCACGTCTTCGATGGCGTCGCGGGCTTCGGAGAGGGCGGCGGCCATGGTGTCTACGCCGACGGGGCCGCCGCTGTAGGTTTCGACCAAGGCTTGCAGATAGCGGCGATCGAGCATGTCGAGGCCGTCGCTGTCGATGTCGAGGCGCCGCAAGGCGGTGTCGGCCAGCTTGGCGTCGATGCGTTGGTCGCCCGCATCGGCGAAGTCGCGGACGCGGCGCAGCAGGCGCACGGCGACGCGCGGCGTGCCGCGGGCGCGCTTGGCGATCTCGACGGCGCCTTCGGCGGTGATCGGCGCGCCGAGCTTGTCGGCGGCGCGCGTGACGATGCCGATGAGATCTTCGGGGCCGTAGAAATCCAAGCGCACCGGAATGCCGAAGCGGTCGCGCAGCGGCGTGCCCAGCAGCCCTGCCCGCGTGGTGGCGCCGACGAGGGTGAACGGCGAAAGATCGATGCGCACGCTGCGCGCGGAGGGGCCTTCGCCGATGATGATGTCGAGGTGATAATCCTCCATCGCGGGATAGAGGATTTCTTCGACGGCGGGCGCGAGGCGGTGAATCTCGTCGATGAAGAGCACGTCGCGCGGTTCGAGGTTGGTCAGCAAAGCGGCGAGATCGCCGGCGCGGGCGATGACGGGGCCGCTCGTGCTGCGAAAGCCGACGCCGAGCTCGCGCGCGATGATTTGCGCGAGCGTCGTCTTGCCAAGGCCAGGCGGGCCGAACAGCAGGACGTGGTCCATCGCGTCGCCGCGATTGCGCGCCGCTTCGACGAAGACTTTGAGATTGGCCTTGGCAGCGGGCTGGCCGACGAACTCGTCGAAGCCCTGCGGACGCAGCGCGCGGTCCGCGCCCTCCCCGGGCATGCGGACGGGGCTGGTGAGGCGTTCTGCGGGCTCGGCCATCGGACTTTCCTAGCTCGATTCGGGTTTCCGGATTGTTCCGGCCGACCTGTGGATAAGCACGGTTGTCCAACGG
>Ga0196964_10001247_pt1 | contig 13123 bp, 2 predicted proteins | sample S1_10metaG_FD_148615 | JGI IMG/M metagenome (GOLD analysis project Ga0196964, IMG submission 148615) | Soil microbial communities from Anza Borrego desert, Southern California, United States - S1_10 | ecosystem: Environmental > Terrestrial > Soil > Desert | place: USA: California | collected...
GCGGGGCCAGGATCTCCGCGACCTGCACGGACTTCATTTCATTGACCGCGCGCGTGAGCGTCACTTCCTGCGGCTCGGTGTGGCCCTCGTGCAGCAGCGTCAGCCGTACGGTCGAGCCGGGAGGTCCTTTGATGCGGCGGCCAGCCTCTTCGCGTGTCATTCCTTCGGTCGACACACCGTCGATCTTCAGGATGCGGTCACCCGGAAGAATGCCGCTGCGGTACGCGGGCGTGTTCTCCAGCGGGGTCAAAACGATCAGCCCGCGCGATTCGTCCGGGTCGAATTCGATGCCCACGCCTTCGTACTGCCCTGTGGTCTGCGTCTTGAGCTGCTCAAACTCCTGCGGCGGCATAAACTGGCTGTGTCGGTCGAGCGACGACGCCATTCCGTTCATTGCGCCGTAGAACAGTTTCCGGTCATCGACTTCCCGCACGTAGTTGTCGCGGATGAGCTTACGCAGGTACTGGTAGGTGGCCTGCTCCCGCGCGAGCCGTTCTTGCTCGGCAGCCTGCATTTTGCCGTGCATGCGCAGTCCCAGCGCGCAGAGCAGCGCGAAAAAAACAAGCCAGGCTAGCGTTCGCGAAGCCATTCAGAACCCCGAGGGCCTTCCAACCGGGTCGCGAGTCTATCGGCAATCCTGCTTGAATGCCACTGCCCGGCAGTCTACGGACCGTCAAGGGTTCTTAGGCGTGTTGCCCGGCCGGGCCTCTTCGCCGCGCTGTTCTTCTTCCGGGCTGCGAGCGGCCGGTCGGCCCAGGTACGAGGCAACCGCAAGCAGCCACGCTCGCGATGAGCTGGATTTGCTTTCCGCCTGCCGGAACGCTGCACCGGCGGCGACGTTGTCGCCTTCCATCCGCAGGCGCAGCCCGCGGACGAGGTCCCATTCGGATTCCTGGAGCAGCAGTGGCGCGCGGAGGTTCTTCAGGTGTCCGTCGAGCTCTGCCACTGGCAACTGCTCCGGCGCCACCAGGAAGCGCGCAGCCAGCTTGTATTCATCGGCAACATTATCCAGGCCCAGCAGCGGCAGCAGGTATTCGTTAGGATTGCCGGTGCCTGGCCGCGCCAGCGCCATGATCCCCAGCCGCAAGCCGGCTTTCACGCGCAACTCGGTCTCAACAGACTTCAGAGACCAGACATTCGGCCGCGGTTCGATCAGCGACCGGTACGTCTCCCTGGCTCGATCCCATAAATTCAGCGCCATTTCCATATCACCGTATTCCAGGCGCCATTGTCTTGCGGCGGCGGCGATCTGCGGCTGTTCAAACGGCCGTTCGGCGGCCGCCGTGTGCTGCTGTTCGAATTGACCATTCACCGTCAGCCAGATCGAGCTCATCAGCTGCATGCGCTGATCGGGCGAACGCACTTTTTCCAGCGCGCCCAGGGCCAGCGGAGAGAGTGAACGCGCCTCGGCGCCAAAGTCCACGCGCGCCTGGCTGAAGAACATCACGGCTTCTTCAAAGCGCTGCCGCTGGGGATGGATCAGTTCGAGCATCACGTCGCGGCTGAGATTGAGCAGTTCCGGCGTGGGATAGGCATCCTGGATCGTCAGGATCGCAAAATAACTCCGGTTCTCATCCACTTTCGCCTTTGGTTTGGCCAGCGCATACGCCGAGCGGCGGATGTCCTGGTCGGACTGGGCGACGTGCGCCGAGCAGTACTTGAGCAGCGCCAGCGCTTGCGCGTAGGAACCTGCATCCCCATTCTGCGCCAGCTGCTGAATGGCGCGCGCAAATGACGCTGAAAGGCGCGAGTCCATAAGTGTGCGCGGCCCGCGGACGACTTCGTGTATCTTCTGCAGTTTGCTGGCGCGCCCGGCGATGATGATCTCGGCACAGAGCTTATCCAGTGATGCGTCGATCAGTTTCTGCGCCGCCTGATCTTTTGGCATGCTGGCCAGCACCGGCTGCAGCACCTTTGAGAGGAACGGGAAGAAATCGTCCTCGGCAATCGTCTTGACCTGTGCATCGACTTCCTGGCACAGCGCCTTCAGGGCACCCAGGGAAGGCATAGCCGAGAACATGCGCGAGGCTTCCTGGTAATGTTTGGTTTTCATTGCGGCGGCAACAAACTCACAGCCGGCCTCCGCCGCCAGCTTGAGCTCCTTTTCCGAACGGCAGTAGGGCATGATGTACGAGATCAGCTGCGTGGCGACGTCGAACTGATTCTTCTCCAGCGCCTTGCGGGAGGCGAGGAAGAACTCGTCGGAGAGCGTCGGCGCCGGATAGGTCTTGTGCAGCGCGATCAGATCGTCAAACCGCCGCTCTGCACTGAGCAGCACAGCCAGTTCTTCGGCCCAGCGCCCGAAGCGCTGCGAGCCTGCTTCAATGCCAAGCCGCTGGAATATCGAGAGCGCCGCCATGATCTTGATGTTGGCGTCAGGCTCTTTCTCCTTAAGCAGCATTTCAAGGACGTGATGCAGTTCCCACGCGAGGGGCTCCCCAATGCTGGCACCTCCGCCCCAGCCTTCGTTCAGTTCGTCGATGACGCCATTCCACTGCTTGATCTTTGCAAAACGAATCATCTTGCGCAGATGCAGTTCCGTGGCGAGCTTGAGCTTGTCGCGCTGGCGTGGATCGTCCTGCGGCATGGCATCCAGGTCGTTCAACGCGTCCGTGTACCAGGTCAGCTCCCGCCCAAGAGCCGGCGCGCAGATTTCCTGAATCATTCCAAGCTGGTACTTCGCCCTCGCGCGCTTGAAAGCGTCCTGCCCGCTGGCGATGACTTTCAGCTCGGCCTCAGCGACGTTGTAGTCGCCCACGCGGTAAAAGCGGAAAGCCGGATCGTCATCGTCGCCGTATTTGCGCCGCACTTCAGCCGAAATCACCTGCAGGCCCGGAGGTGGATCGCGCAGGACCAACTGTGTGTTGCGGAAAACCCAGTTGCTGAGGTTGGCATCCTTGATTTCGATCGCTGCGCCCGGAAATTTGGATGGCCCGCCGAGCCTGAACAGCAGCGCCGTTCCTTCGCGGTGGACATTGAGCGTGTATTCGCCGGGAATAAGTTCCGGGCCCAGCTTTTCAGCTTTCACTTCAAGGCGCGGCGGCCCGCGTTTCTCGCCTTCGCTGGGGCTGGTGTGGCTATACAGATCAGCCGGCCCGATAACGCGGATGTTGCCTTGCGAAAACTCAACGATGAACGGAATGCCGTCAAAGCCCTTGAAACTTCCCAGGCTCTGCAGGCCGATGCGCACCCGCAGCGGCTGCTTCTGCGCTTCGGGCTTAAAGAGACTTTCAGGCAGGCGGAAGACGATGTCTCCATCGACGTCTCCGTAGAAGCGGAAATCCTCGGGAGTGACAAGCAGGTTCGCAGACGTAATCTTAACAGTCTTATCGACAATCTGATCCGGCTGGCCGTCTCGCCCCTTTATCTTTTCGCTGTGAAGCTCCCACGCGTCCCTGCCTTTAACCAACCCCTGGAAAAAGCTCTCCTTACCTTCTGGAATCTTATAGAGCTTCTGCGTCTCCTCATTCTGGAGCTCGCTGGGCGTCTTGGGCGGAAACCACCAGTCCGGACGCCACACCGCTTCGTTGCTGGCTTTCACCATCAACTGCTTGCGCATCTTCTCGGTTTCGACGTTCGCCTGGACCTGGTCCTGCTTCGCTTTCAACGAGAAACCGATGGCAATCGCCACCATCACCGCCGATCCGAGCAGCACGTAATGGCGCCGGATCGCTCGCCCGGCCACACGCAGAATGCCTGCCGGGCGCGCCTTGATCGCTTCTCCCGAGCGGAAGCGCCTTAGGTCGTCCCGCAGCTCGGCGGCCGAGGCGTAGCGCTGGCGCGAATCCTTCTCGAGGCATTTGAGCACGATCGTCTGGACGTCGCGGTGAATTTTCGGATTCAGCTGTCGTGGCGGGCGCACCGGCTCGTTGATCACGGCCACGACAACTTCCAGCACCGAGCGTCCGGCGAATGGCGTACGCCCGGTCAGCATCTCGTAGAGCACCGCGCCGATGGCGTAGACGTCCGAACGGGCATCGATGCGGTCAATTTCACCGCGCGCCTGCTCGGGCGGCATGTACGCCGGGGTGCCCAGCGTCGTGCCCGACATCGTGTACTTCGTGTCGAGATCCACCTGCTTTGCAAGGCCGAAATCGGTGATGTGCGGTTTGCCGTGCTTATCAATGAGAATGTTCGATGGCTTGATATCGCGGTGGATAACCGAGGCGTGATGCGCGGTCTCCAGCGCGTCAGCGAGCTGCTCGGCAATCGAGAGTGCATCGGAGATGCTGATGTAACGCACGGCGATCAGGTTTGAGAGAGCATCGCCTTCCACGAACTCCATCGCAAAGTAATGATGGCCCTCGTGCATGCCGATGTCGTAAACCGGGACAATATTGGGATGCTTAAGACGAGCCACCGCGCGTGCTTCTCGCTTGAAGCGTTCGACCGCTTCGCCCGAGGCATGCACACCGGCGAGGAGCACTTTCAATGCGACGATGCGGTCCAGCCCCTGCTGGCGCGCCTTATAGACGACGCCGAAACTGCCGCGGCTGATCTCGTTGAGAATTTCATACGGCCCGAATTGCCGCGCGACAGGCACGCCGAGATCATCTTTTACTTCACTGCCAGATTCGCCGGCGGCAGCAGCCTTCTCGGTCGGTGCCTCGAGTACCGGCTGCGGCTCGGGGCTTAAAACGATGCGCCGGCTTTTCTGCTCCCGGCCGGCCTCATCAGTCAGCGGAAGGGAAACGATGGGCCGGAGAATGGTGGTACGGTCGGTACGCGTGGCAGCGTTCAGGCGCTGGGAACAAGGAACACAGACGGTGGACCCTTGCAGCGGCATTTCGGAGGCGTGCGACGGCCCGCCGGCAGGCGTGGACACTACTGCCGCAATGACCTGTCCGCAAATCGTACATGTCTCGCCAGCCACTCACTGCACTCCTGCACCGTCGCTGCTATTTTATATACGTTTCGGAATGGAAGTCCTTCGTTATTTAGCCGAAGTTCTACATTTTTATCCCGAGTGCTAATAATTCCAATTAGATGACAGGCGCAACGCTTGAGTTCCGACAAATGCCACGAGCGAATTAAATCAGACAAACAAAAGAGCCCGCATCGCTGCGGGCTCCCGGTTTTGTGTGGATGTCAGGCGCAAACGTGCCTAGTGTGAGTTTCCGATTTTACCCTTGTTTACAGAGTAAATCTGCGGCTGCACTTTCTTATAAGCTCCGCCGGGCAGAATCAGGGTGACTTCCACCTGCCGCACAGCATTCTTGAGAGTCTGCTCACCCGTAAGCTTCTCATCGCGCAGCAGCGGTGCGTACTGCCCCTGGCGCATCTTCAGCGTGAACTTGCCGGCAGAGGGACCCTTGAGACGCAAGTGGAAGCGGCTGGCGTTCAGCTTGCCAATGCCCTTCTTATTCAGGACGAACTGTTCAACGTTACCGCCCACGTCTGCCGTAACGACTGATCCTGTGTAATTAAAGCCTGGCTTCAGCGCAACCTTTCCGCTCACCTGGATGGAGTCCTCGTCCACGTTGTCGAAATCAAGATGGATGCTCAGGGAGCTGAGATTCAACGGCACGAAGGCCGCAGCGGCTCCACTTGCCGTACCAGTGGACTTGGAATTGTACGGATTGGTTCCGAGCGCGACTTCAATCTGGTCAGTTAAGCCGTCGTTGTCGTCGTCGGGGTCCTGCTGGTCGACGACGCCGTCGCGGTCCGAATCGGCGGACCCGCCCGAGAGCGGATCGTATGGGTCGGTGCCCATTGACAGTTCGACGCGGTCGGGAATGCCATCGTTGTCGTCGTCCAGATCGCGATCATCAGGCGTGCCGTCGCGGTCGAAATCCGCCATTCCATTCGTGTGCGAAGCGCCATCCAGCGGATTGGTGCCGAGGTTCGTTTCGACCTGGTCCATGAAGCCGTCGTTGTCATCGTCTGAATCGTCTGCGTCGCTCAGAAGGTCGCCATCGTAGTCCTGGCTGGTGGAATTACCGAGAATGATCAGCACCAGCGAGCTGTAAAGCGTACCGTTCGGAGTCGTAATGGTCGCGGTGACCGGAAATGTCCCTGGGCTATTCCAGGTATGTACGACACTGCTGCTGTTCGTGTTATCCGTGGTACCATCGCCGAATCCCCACAGAATGGCCGAGTGCGGCGTGCTGCCCAGCGCGATGGAAAGAGTCACCGCCTGCCGCACCGGCGCTGGATTGGGGCTTGCAGTAATCACCGGCGAACTGCCGCCGCCCGAACCCAGAACGATCGGCGTGGTTACGCTCGCAGTGTTGTCAGCAGGGTTGAGATCGGCGCCATTGGTCGCGTCGTCAGCAATCTGAGCCGTATTGAACACTTCTTTGGCCGTATCCGGAAGCGGCGCGTCAAGCTTGATCGCAAACACCGCCGTGCCCGTCGCGCCGGCGGCGAGCGGACCAAAATTCAGAAGATACGAGGAGCCGCCGGTGCTGGTCCAGCCCGCGGTGCTTCCATTGGCGACGAAGCTGGCGTTGTTCGGAAGGTTCTCCGTAACGCGCACACCCGTTGCGCCCTGGTTACCCTGGTTGCTATAGGATAGCGTATAAACGATATTGCCGGCGGCCTGGGCAGTCTGCACATCGGCTGCCTTCGCCAGCTTCAGATCCGGCGCGGCGATCAGCGGGGTAAGCGTCGCATCCGCCACCGCCGCGGTCGCCGTATCATCGCTGAGCACGGTAGAGAAGTCATCGCCGGTGACCGTGGCCTGCGCGGCGATGTCATTGACGCCGGCCGGGACAGTGGCGTTGATCCTCACATCATGAACGATCGTCAGCGTCTTTCCCGGCGGCAGCGACGGGATGTTGACGACCAGGTCGGCGGCAAACGAAACGCTGCACACCGTCATCAGTACGATCATCGCTAAACGCTTCACGGTTTAAACTCCTGCTTCGATGTTCAAATTCGTTTGTCCTACACAGCACAGCCCGGCAAGTGCACTGCCGCCGACGACTACGGCGGCAGCGGCACCGCGCTGCCCGCTGGAACTGTGTTGGTGAAGCCGCCGCCGCCACCTGCTACATTATTGACGGCCGCGCCCGTAGGCGTACCGCCGTTAAGTCCCTGCACATAGGTTACAACGGAAGCATCGGCGTTGTTTGCGCCCGTGTAGTTTGGCATTAGAACCGTCGTAAGCTGACGCTGGCGCAGCCGGAAGTCGGTGCCGCCATTCGCGCCTGAGCCCGTGATCGAATTCGAATTTCCAGCACCGGTGCCCAGGTCGATCCACACGTCATCTGCCGAGGTCCCAGTGGTTCCACTGTTCAGATGAATACCATGCATATTTAAGAAACCACTATTACCAGGATTCGAGATTGTGTTTCTACGCACCGTGACGTTAAAGCGTGAGTCGGAATTTGTTTCTCCAACGGTGAGTGAAATGCCATAGTTGTTGTACTGGAAGATTCTGTTGTTTTCGATTTGTACCGTATGAACCGAGCCAGTTCCGCCTCGGCTGTCCGCTGCGATACCTGAACCTTGGGCCGAACCGGAGTTCGCCGTAGCCGCTGTGCCGATGGTGTTGTTTATGATTTTGCCCTGTGCATCGCCATTTCCTTGTACATGTGGGTTCGGCGAGAGGAGGTATCCGGGCGACAACGCCACCGCAATAGCCGTTCCTGAGGAACCCTGAATGTTGTTATTCGATATGTCATAGGTCAGCAATCCAGTAAAGGGCGCCGGAATCGAGCTGTCTCCCAGAGCACTGATCGCGATATTGGCGCCGCCTGAAACACCCACTACGGTTTGCGTAATGGTGTTATTGCGCACGTTTATGGTGAGATTTGACGCTTGCATTGCGCGGACATCGAAATGGGAGCCGTAAGAATTGGAAAGCGTCGAATTCTGAGTTGTAAAGGTTGTGACCGTCGATCCACGCAAATCGAGTTTCAGTCCCTGACCCTGGTTCGGTGTCGGCGCCCCCCAATTTTGCATCGTAACTCCGTCCCAAGTCATGTTCAGGTTCGTTGTTCCACTATTGCCTACGATGATGTTATTCTCGAAACCCCTCTCGATCAGCGTGTTAGTGAAGTTCACCGTGCCCGACAGCTCGAAAAGTTCAATGTTTGCTTCGCCCTGACCCAAGGCACCTCCACCGAACAGTAGATTTCCATTTGTGCTGATATTGCAGCGCGTCAGGGTCAACCCGCTTACAGTCGTGCCGTGGATGCCTTCCGCCTGGCCGTTCTTGATGTCCATATACCCAAGCGAGGGTCCTCTGCAGCTCGTCAGTAACACGCCGACTCCGGTGCAACTCTGAATCGTGCCGCCGGAGGCATTGTTTGCTACTCCACCATCTCCAGCCACAATCACGGTCCCGCTCGAGCCCGTATTGTTCAGGATGATTCCATTGACCGGATCTGCCGCCGCCGTGGCGTTACCCGACGAGATGCTGCGGAAGTTGAGGTTGCCGGCACCGATGGTCGTGTTCGCCACATTCAGTGCCGTCCCAGAGACACTGCTGATGTTGCTGTTTGTTCCCGTGGCACTGACCGTACCGCCCCCTGTGGCAGTGAACGGAGTATTGGCCGAAGTCAGATTTGCGGTGATGTTGCCGGTAAAGTTGATTGTGGCTCCGCTGTTGCTCGTCAGGCTAATGCCCAGGCCTCCGGCATTCTCCGTAACGGCACCGCTCAGTGTCACCGTTCCACCCGTCTTGCCGGTAATATTTACCGAACGCTGCCCACCCGTTCCGGTGATGTTGCCACCATAGGTCACGGAGCACGTTCCACCGTTGATGTTGAAAGTGGTTGATGTTGAGCCGCTAAGCGCGCCGCCTGTCGTTATAATGGAGCCGCTTGTTGTGCCAGTCAGGTTGATGCCGTTGGCGCCACCGGTTGACGTTACATTTCCGAGCGTCAGTCCAAGTGCCGTCGAACCGCCCGACGGATGGGTAATATCCAGCGCCGGACCCGAAACATTGATCGTGCCGCTTGCGCAGTTCACCGTGCCGCCGTTCTGAATGAAGATGCCCACGCATCCCGCGCCCGTTGGTTGCAGATTCAGCGCACCGAGGTTAAAGGTCGTTCCGGAGCAGTTCTGAATATTAATTGCACTGACGTTCTGCGTGCCCGTACAGTTGAGCTGGCTTGTTCCATCAAAAGTGATCGTTCCGCCAGTGTGTCCCGAGGCGTTCAATGGCCGCCCGCTTCCGCTCTGTGTCACAACGACGTTGGTAAAGGTGGCCGAACCGTTCGTCGGGCCGGAGATGCCGATACTCGTTGTTCCACCCGTCGAATTTATTACGCCGGTGTTGTAGTTCAGTGTGCCGGTGAACGAAATTAATTGCACTGCGTTGAAATTACCGGCGATGTTGACATCGACGTTAGAAATGGAACCAATCGTTCCAACATTCGAGGTGGCGATAATTCCTGCACTCGTCGTCGGTGACAGGATCAATCCATTAAGATGATTGTTCTGCGCAAGCGTGATCCCGGCATTGTTGATAGTCGGCCGCGTACCCGTGTTGGTTGCCGGAAGTGCTACTGAGTAGGTCGCGAAGGTGATGCCGGTTGCCGCGGACAGCGTCTGGGTTGTGGCCTGCCCGATCATGCGCTGATTGTTCAGCAGCGTGACGCCGCCGGTGTAGGCCGTCCCGCTGTTGTAGAAGAAGAACGAGTCGCCTGCCTTCGGATTGGCCGCTGCGCCATCATTTGTGATGACGTTCAGTTCGTTGAACGGCGTGCCCAGGCGTCCATCGCCGTTCACGCCTGCATTGCGGTCAACGAACCAGATGCAGCCGGTAACGGAAAGATTGACCGTTGCCGTGACGCTGCCGGCGCCGTTCGTGAGCCTGTACGCGAAGGTATCGGCACCCGTATAGCCGCGTGCTGGGTTGTACGTGAAGGTTCCATCAGCGCGCAATACCACGGTGGCGCCATTGCTCGTCGTAATGGAGTTCGTCCCATTGGGAACCGTTGTGGCCGTTCCAGCGGTGGCTCCAAAGCCCGACAGGCTCCCGCCGTTCAAGGTATCGTTCGTCGTAACGGAGAACGGCGTACCCTGATTGGTGTCGATTCTAACATTGCCGGTAACGGCAATAGGCGTCGGCGTACCATCATCATTCGCCACGGGCGGCGACGAGATCACGGTGAACGAGAAGACGTGATTCGCCGCCATGTTGTTCGGCGGATCGCCCGCGTCGTTGTCGGCCACCTGGGCTGCTGTGATGGTCACAGTAACCGTTTCGCCGCCGGTAAAGTCTGTTCCCGGGTTGGCCGTATAGGTTGTCGGACCGCCGGAAATCACCAGGCCTGATCCCGGCGTGCGCGAACCGCTCGTGCTGCCAGAAACCGTAATCCAGGCGCCGCTCACTGTCACCGCTTCGCTGAAGTTGATCGTCACGTCCGAATTTCCAGCAATATTCGTGGCGCCATTGGTCGGTGTCGTTGATGTCACTGTGGGTGCCTGATCGACAGTGAAACTGAAGACAAAGTCAGCCGCCGGATTGTCCGGTGGATCTATGGAGTCCTGATCCGAGACTTGCGCGGCGAAGACCGTCACGGTGACTGTCTCGCCCGCCGCAAAATCGCTGTTGGGATTGATCGTGAACGTCGTCGGCCCGCCGGAGACAGCCGTGTCCGCCACGTTCCGGGTTCCGCTGGTGCTGCCCACAATCTGGATCCAGTTGCCAGTAACGTTCACCGCTTCGCTGAAGTCGATGGTTAGATTGCTTTGCGTGCCGATCTGTGTCGCACCGTTATTCGGCGTAATCGAGCTCACGAACGGCTCGTCGTCAATGCTGAAGCTGACAACGTGATTGGCAAGCATGTTATCCGGCGGATCGAACCCGTCGGCGTCAGAAACCTGTGCGGCTAGAACCGTCAGTGTGACAGTCTCGCCTGGCAGGAGGTCACCCGTTGGATTGAGCGTGTAGCTGGCGTTGCTGCCACTGAGGGTAAACGGGTACGGGCCGGTAACGGTGCCAGTCAACGTAAAGGAGCCGGCCGTGACCGTAACATTTTCGCTGAAAACCACGTCGATATTCGAGTTGCTGGCAACCGTCGCGTTCGCTACAGGCGTCGTGCTGGTGACAGACGGCGCCGCATCGATGCTGAAGGTATAAACATAATCTGCGGCCATGACGTCCGGCGGATCGATCGCATCAGCGTCGCTGACGTTCGCTCCCACGACCGTAACCGTGACGGTCTCGCCCAGTGTGAAGTCAACCGTCGGATCAAGCGTGTACGAGCTGCCGCTGCCGCTCAGCGCAAAAGCATGTGCCCCGCTCACACTGCCGGAAAGCGTAAAGGAGCCCGCGGCGACCGTGACGTTCTCACTGAAGTTGATGGTGACGTTTGTGTTCATTGCCGCAACCGCGCTTGTTACCGGCGACGTGCTTGCGACCGTCGGCGCCAGGTCGTTGCTGGACTGGAAGCTGAAGACGTAGTTGGCCGCCATGTTGTCCGGCGGATCGCCGGCATCCTGATCGGTCACCTGGGAAGCAAAAACGGTCACCGTCACAGCTTCATTGACGCTGAAGTCAGCGTTCGGGTTGATCGTAAAGCTGGTAGGTCCGCCGGTTACGACCGTGTCAGCCACGTTCCGCGTTCCGCTATTGGCGCCCACAATCTGGAACCAGTTGCCCGTGACATTCACGGCTTCGCTGAAGTTGATAACGATATCCGAATTGAGCGGAACATTGTTCGCGCCGTTGGCCGGAGTCGTCGACGTGACGCTCGGGGGAGCATCGACTGTGAAGGTGAAGACGTAATCGGCGAGCATTGTGTCTGGCGGATCGATTGCGTCCTGGTCGGCAACCTGAGCGGCAGTGATCGTCACCGTGACCGTTTCGCCGGCAGCCAGGTCAGTGTCCGGATTGAGCGTAAAAGTTGTCGGTCCACCCGAAACGGTAGCCGAATGGGCGCCGCTGACGGCACCGTTGATCGAAAACCATGCACCGTTCACGTTAACCGCTTCGCTGAAGGTGATGCTGATGTTCGTGCCGGTGCCCAGATCCGTGGCGCCATTGGCGGGCGTGGTGCTCGCCACCGAAGGAGCCGCATCGATGTTGAACGAGAAGACATAATCGGCAGTCATCGTGTCAGGCGGATCAATCACGTCCACGTCGGCGACATTCGCCGCAACGACTGTGACGGTGACGGTTTCACCGGGGGTGAAATCTGTATCGGGATTGATACTGTAGCTGCTGCCGCTGCCGCTCAGGACGTACGTGTGCGCGCCGCTGACATTACCGTTGAGCGAGAATGAGGCCAGTGCTGAGACAGAAACGTTCTCGCTGAAGTTGATGCTGATGTTCGCGTCGGCTGCAACCGTGGCGCCATTTAAAGGAGTGGTGCTCGTAACCGACGGGGCCGCATCAATCGAGAATGAGAAGACGTAGTTGGCTTGCGGATTATCCGGCGGATCCACCAGGTCCTGATCGGCCACCTGCGCCGCGACGATCGTCACTGTGACCGTCTCGCCCTCTGTGAAATCCACGGAGGGGTCGATCGTATACGTCAGCGGCCCACCGGAGACGACACCAGCATGCGCACCGCTGACCGAACCGTTGATCGTGAACCACACACCCGTCACGTCGACGGGTTCATCAAAGGTAATATCCAGGCTGGCATTGGCCGCCAGGTTTGTCGCTCCATTGGCGGGCGTTGTGGATGAAACGATCGGCGACTTTTCTACCTGGAAGCTGAACACGTAGTCCGCCGCCATGGTGTCTGGTGGATCGATCACGTCCTGATCGGCGACCTGAGCACCCGTAAAGGTGACCGTGACCGTCTCGCCTTCGGTGAAATCAGTGTCGGGATTAAGCGTGTATGTCGTCGGTCCGCCCGTGACCACGGCCGTATGAGCGCCGCTCGACGAGCCGCTGATCGAGAACCACGCGCCATTCACGTCGACCGGTTCGCTGAAGGTGACCGTGATGTCGCTCGCGCCCGGAACACGCACCGCCGAGTTGACCGGTGTCGTACTGGCGACGGAAGGCGGCACGTCGATGGTAAAGCTGAAGACGTAGTCAGCCGCAGGATTGTCGGGCGCGTCACCTGTATCGCTGTCGCTCACCTGAGCCGCGACGATTGTCACCGTGACCGTTTCACCTGCGGTGAAATCCGTATCGGGATCTACCGTAAAGGTCGTCGGACCGCCGGTAACGGTGGCCGTATGCGCTCCGCTGACCGATCCGGAAATGGCG
>Ga0196964_10001248_pt1 | contig 13120 bp, 10 predicted proteins | sample S1_10metaG_FD_148615 | JGI IMG/M metagenome (GOLD analysis project Ga0196964, IMG submission 148615) | Soil microbial communities from Anza Borrego desert, Southern California, United States - S1_10 | ecosystem: Environmental > Terrestrial > Soil > Desert | place: USA: California | collected...
TAAGTGAGAACCCTGCGTTCGTGGTCCTCAAGAATCTTGAACTTGCCGCCTTTGGCGTCACGCGCCCGGAGCAAAGCCTCGAACAAGGTGACGCGCGTGCGCGCCAGCTCGAACTGCGACATGGACCTGATGCCTCCGTCCTGACCCGCCTCGAAGCGCCCTCGTTGAGGAGGGAGGACGCCTTGACCCCGTGATTATTGTTTCACGGCTGTAACAGAAACTAGCGGCGGCTTTGGGGCCGAGCAAGCGGCGCGGCATTAACGCTTTGATCACGCAGGGGAGGAATCCGCTCCGGACGTTGCGGGAGAAGGCGCGGAGGGTCATGTTACCGGCGTGGCAACGCTGATTGATTTGCGCCAAGGAGGCGAGCAGAACCGCCCCCGTCACCCTGAAAAGCAGGGCCGGCCCGACGCGCCCAGCCCCCGCAAGCCGGACTGGATCCGGGTTAAAGCGCCCACCAGCGCCGGCTACCACGAAACAAAAGAGCTCGTCCGCGACCTGAAGCTTCACACCGTCTGCGAAGAGGCGGCCTGCCCCAACATCGGCGAATGCTGGAGCCAGAAGCACGCGACCTTCATGATCCTCGGCGGCATCTGCACGCGGGCCTGCAGCTTCTGCAATGTCGCCACCGGCAAGCCGCTACCGCTCGATGCGAACGAGCCTGAGAACGTCGCCTACGCGACCGCGCAGATGGGGCTGAAGCACGTCGTGGTGACGAGCGTCGATCGCGACGACCTCGAAGACGGCGGCGCCGATCATTTCGTGCAGACCATCGTCGCCATCCGCCGCGCCGCGCCCGAAACGACGATCGAGATTCTGACGCCGGACTTCCTGCGCAAGCCGGGCGCGGCAGAGCGCGTGATCGATGCGGCGCCGGACGTCTTCAACCACAATCTCGAAACCGTCCCGCGGCTCTATCACTCGATCCGCCCCGGCGCGCGGTACTACCAGTCGCTGCGCTTGCTGGACTCGGTGAAGCAGCGCGACCCGAAGCAGTTCACGAAGTCGGGCCTGATGGTCGGCCTCGGCGAAACCAAGGACGAAGTTCTCCAGGTGATGGACGACCTTCGCGTCGCCAACGTCGATTTCCTCACCATCGGCCAATACCTGCAGCCCTCGAAGAAGCACGCCGCAATTGACCGCTTCTGGAGGCCGGAAGAGTTCAAGGCGCTGGAGACGATCGCCTACGCCAAAGGCTTTCTCATGGTCTCCGCCTCGCCTCTGACGCGCTCCTCGCATCACGCCGGCGAGGATTTCGCGCGCCTCAAAACCGCGCGCCTGGCGCAAGCCTCAGCGTGAATGGCGCGCACCACGATCAAAGCCGAGCGCATCCTGCCGTACCCGCCGGCGGACCTCTGTCGTCTCGTCGGCGATGTGCGCGAGTATCCGCAGTTCATTCCCTGGCTGCAAAGCCTGCGCATAACCAAGGAAGAGCCGCGCGCCGAAGGCGGCTGGGAAGGCGTTGCCGAAGCGATCGTCGGCTGGAAGCACATCACCGAGCGCTTCGCGACCACGGTGCGCTGCGAACCGGTGAAAGGGGAGGTGGACGTCGCCCTCGTGCACGGCCCCTTCCACGCGCTCGACAATTCCTGGCGCTTCGAGGCGCACGAGAAAGGCGCCCGCGTGCGCTTCACCATCTCCTACCAGTTCAAGAACCCCGTCCTCAATGCGCTGGTGGCGGCCAACAAGGACAAGCTCTCCGACCGCATCATGGGAGCGTTCGAAAAGGAAGCGCGCCGGCGGTTGGGCTAGAGCCAAACAGGACCGCAGGCTTCCAGCCCGGAAAATCGGCGCCTCAAGGTGCACGATTCCGCAAAATAGAAACGCAGCCGGCTGGAAGCCGGCGGTCCCTCAGAGGCTATTCAAGCAGCTTTTGAATTAAACTGAGCGCCGCCACGGCGCTCTCGGCTTGAACCTCGTTGCGGCCCACGTCGCCAAAACGGTGCTCCTCGTGCAGCCGCGCGCCCCCGCGTTTTGCCGCCGCGATGTGCACCAGCCCCACCGGTTTCTGCTCGCTACCCCCGTCAGGGCCGGCGATGCCCGTCACCGCCACCGCGATATCGGCGCGGCTATGCTTCAGCGCGCCGTCCACCATGGCGAGCGCCACTTCCTGGCTCACAGCGCCCCGGCGCTCGATCAGCTCTGCCGGCACGCCAAGCATCTCGGTCTTTGCTTCGTTCGAATACGTCACGAACCCGCGCTCCAGCACCGCCGACGCGCCTGGGATAGCGGTGATCGCCGCCGCGACCAGGCCGCCCGTGCAACTCTCGGCAGTGACGATCGTGTACTCTTTAGCCTTCGCCGAAACGATCAGCGCTTCCGCCGCGTGGTGTGTGTTAGTCCGCGCCATCCGCGCAAATCTCCGAAGGCCAACGCGAACGCCGCGCATGGCAGTCACGTTCCGCGACTCGAACAATAGCCGCGCCGGACCACGCTGATAATGTCCATTCCCTGGAATCGCCCCCGCTGGCAGAAGCGGACGCCGGTCAGGGGAGAAGACATGGAAGCCATTGCGCGCCGCGCCGCAGCGCCTGTGTTTGCGCTGGCGCTCTTCTCCAGCGCCGCGTTGATCTTCGTGCTGCAGCCGCTCTTCGCGCGCATGGTGACGCCGCTCCTGGGCGGCTCGCCGCAAGTCTGGAACACCTCCATGGCGTTCTTCCAGGCGGCGTTGCTGCTGGGCTATCTCTACGCGCACTTGCTGCAGCGCGTGAAAGATCTGCGCATCCAGGCCGCCGTGCATGTCGGCGTGCTCGCCGTCGCGTGCCTGGTGCTGCCGGTCCACGTCACAGAATTACTCGGTCCGCCGACCTCGGAGCATCCCGCGCTCTGGCTCGTCGGCGTGCTTGCGCTCTCCGTTGGCGCGCCCTTCGCCGCAGCCTCGGCCACCGCGCCTTTGCTGCAAGCCTGGTACGCGCGCACCGGCCGCAGCGACGCGCACGATCCATATTACCTCTATGCCGCCAGCAATCTCGGCAGTTTCGGCGGCCTCCTCGCATATCCGATAATCATCGAGCCGCTGCTCGGCGCGCACGCGCAGAGCGTCGCCTGGACAGCCGGTTACGTGCTCGTCGCCGCGATGATCGCCCTCGCGGGCGGCCTCGCTGTCGCCTCGCACGGACAGGGGCCAAAGCAGGCCGAGCACGCGGGCGCCCCGCCCACTTGGCGCCAGCGCCTGTACTGGGTCGCCGCCGCCGCCGTCCCTTCGGCGCTTTCGCTCGCCGTAACGCTGCACATCACGACGGACGTCGCCTCGGCGCCCATGCTCTGGGTGCTGCCCCTTGCGCTTTACCTCGCCACCTTCGTGCTTGCCTTCGCCAAGGGCAGCGAAAAGCTCGAACCGGCGACGCTGCTTATCCATCCCTTCGCGCTCGCACTCATGGTGATCTCGTATTCATCGTCGGGAAATTGGGTCGCCGCGGTCAGCGCCATTCTCGGCGGCTTTTTCTTCAGCGCGCTGGTTTGCCATCTTGCGCTCGCGCGCTCGCGCCCAAGCGCCGACCGGCTGACTGAATTCTATCTCTACGTCTCGCTCGGCGGCGTGATCGGCGGCTCGTTCGCCGCGCTTGCGGCGCCGCTCATCTTCAACAACGTCTACGAATACCCGCTCGCGCTCGCCGCGGTCTGCCTCTTCCGCCCGCGCAGCGAAAGCGACATGCCGCGTCTCAGCGACGCCTCGCTCGCCAGCGGCGTCACCATGCTGGTGCTCGCCATTCTGTTGATGCGCTGGGATCCGCTCGACTGCATCGTCATCCTCGGCGCGCTCGGCGCCGCCGCCGCTTTGATCGCAGCAGGGTGGGGCGATGAGAGCCGGCCGGCGCCATTCCGATACGCGTTTCTCGGCGTCGCCGCCCTTCAGGCGACATTGCTCATCTGGGTCGCGTTCAATCTCGACACTATTTTTGTGCGCGAGATCGTCGAAGGGCGCCAACGGTTAGAGACGGGCCAGCCTTGGAACTACTTGCTGATGCTGTCGAGCTTCCTTGTGGTGCTCTTCTCCGTCCACGCCACGGTCCAGAAGCGCCGCGATAACCGCCGCGTCGGCGATTTTGCGCTCGGCGTGGCGATACCCTCGGCCATACTGGTCATCATGCTGGTGCTCGCCGGCGCACGCATGGATTCCAACGCGCTGAGCGTGATGGGTGTTCTCTTCTGCGGCCTCTCGCTTTTCCTCAACCGCATGCGCCCGTTCATTCTCGCGGCGCTCGTGCTCATCACGTTCGGCATCATCATGCTCGACGATGTGCGCGGCGTGCGGATCATCACGCAGGAACGCAGCTTCTTCGGCGTGCTGCGCACGCGCGTGATCGAGGACCGCGACGACCCCGCCGTGCCGCCGCTGCGCATCCTGATGCACGGCACCACGATCCATGGCGCCCAGCTCGCGACCCCGCAGCTCGCGCGCCAGCCGCTGACCTATTATCACCCGCGCACCGCGCTCGGCGAAGCGATCCTCGCCGGCCTCAGCACCAACAATCCCTCCAGCCTCGCGCTCATCGGCCTCGGCGCTGGTTCGACGGCGTGCCTCATGCGGCCAGAGGATCGCCTCACCATTTTCGAAATCGATCCGGCCGTCGTGCGCCTCTCGGTCGAGCCGGGCGGCGATTTCACCTACGTGCCGACCTGCCAGCCGAACGCGCGCGTCGAACTGGGAGACGCACGCCTGCAGATCGCGGAAGAAGCGGACGCGTCCTATGACATCGTCGTCGTCGATGCCTTCTCATCCGACGCAATCCCGGCGCACCTGCTGACGCGCGAAGCGCTGGCGCTTTATCTGCGCAAGACGCGAGAGAGCGGTATTGTCGTGCTCCATCTTTCCAACCGCAACCTCGCGCTGGTTTCGGAAGCGGCGCGCCTCGCCCGCGACCTCAACGTGCCGGCGCTCCAGCGCGTAAGCGAGCAGTTCGACCAGCCCTATGTGGGCTATTATGGCGGGCTAGCCGCCAGCGTGATGATCGTCGCGCACTCGCCGGAGGTGCTGAACCGGCTCGCGCTGCCGAGCAACGATTGGCAGGTCTACGCGGCCCCGGAAGGCCGCGGCTGGACCGACGACTACATCAACGTCCCGCGCGCGCTCTGGGAGAACCTCAACGGCTCCGAAGAGTGCCGGCTCTATCCTTACGTTGAGCGCTGCAACGGCGAGCGAACGCCGACGTCGCCCGCGCAATCTACGCCGGCCGCTCCAGCGTCGCCGTAGCCTGCGCGGCGAGGCCTTCTTCACGGCCCAGAAAACCCATCCGCTCGGTCGTGGTCGCTTTCACGCTGACGCGTGAGAGCGGCAGCCCTAGCACGTCGGCCGTGCGCGCCCGCATCGCCTCGCGGTGCGGGCCGATTTTCGGCTTCTCGCAAACGAGCGTCACATCCACATGCACCACGCGCGCGCCCGCGTCCGCTGCAAGTTTCGCCGCATGCCGCAGGAACTTCTCGGAGTCCGCGCCCTTCCATTGCGGATCGCTCGGCGGGAAGTGCGCGCCGATATCGCCTTCGCCCAAGGCGCCAAGAATGGCGTCGACCAGAGCGTGCCATCCCGCGTCCGCATCCGAATGACCGACAAGACCCCTGTCGTGCGCAATCCGCACGCCGCAGAGCGTCACTTGATCGCCAGGCCCAAAACGATGCGCGTCGATGCCGTTGCCGACGCACGTCACACGCTCGCCGCTCAGCAGCTTTTCCATCAGGCCCAGATCCTCAGGATAAGTGATCTTCATCAGCCGCGTATCGCCTGGCACGAGCACGCACGCCCCACCATGTGCGCGCACGACGGCAAGGTCGTCGCTCATCGCCGCGTCATCGGGGAGGGCGGCGTAAGCGGCGCGCAATACGCTGGCGCGAAACGCCTGCGGCGTCTGCACGCGCATCAGGCCATCGCGCTCGACTTCAGCGGTGACGGCGCCGCGCGCATCCGCACGCCGCAGCGAGTCCGCGACCGGCAGCGCCGGTGCAGCTCCGGCGGCGCCAGCATCGATCGCGCTCACCAGCGCGCGCACGGTTTCACCCGTCAGCCCAGGCCGCGCGGCATCGTGGACGAGCACAACATCGGCGGCCTCGATCACCGCCAACCCCGCCCGCACCGACGCCGTCCGAGTCGCGCCGCCGGACACGATTTTCACCGCCGGTCCGCCATCCGTTGCGCTGCGGCACAGATTTTCGTGCTCAGGTGCGATGGCGATGACGATCTCATCCACGCCTGCCCGCGCCAGCGCCTCGACAGACCAGCTCAGCACAGGGCGGCCGAGCAACGTCATGTATTGCTTGGGAAGCCCGCCGCCCGCGCGTTCACCACGCCCCGCCGCCACGATCACAGCCGCCACGCTCATTGCTGAGAAAAATTCTCGCCGTTTTGTTGCATCGCAGCATAATCCTCTTGGCGCCCACAAATTAGGCGCCCTAAGCTCCGGCGGGTTGGGGCGTTGATGGCCGGTTTGAACGAAATTCCGCCGCTTGTCTCCCTCGCCCCTATGGCGGGGGTGACCGACATTCCATTCCGCCGCCAGGTGAAGGCGTTCGGCGGCCGCTACTGTGTTTCCGAGATGATCGCCTCCGAGCAACTCGCGCTCGAACGCGTCGACATGGCGCGCCGCGCGGCTGGTGCGGGCACGATCTCGCCGCTGGTGATCCAACTCGCAGGGAGCGACGCGCATTGGATGGCCGAAGGCGCGCGTCTGGCGGAAGACGCAGGCGCTGACGTCATCGACATCAACATGGGCTGTCCGGCCAAAAGCGTCGTCAGCGCGCATGCGGATCGGCGCTGATGCGCGATCCAGATCAAGCGCTGCGCCTGATCGACGCCGTCGTCGGCGCCACACGCTTGCCCGTCACGCTAAAAATGCGCCTCGGCTGGGACGACGCGAGCCTCAACGCACCAGACATCGCCAAGCGCGCTGAGAACGCCGGCATCCGCATGCTCGTCATCCACGGCCGCACGCGAAACCAGTTCTTCCGAGGCGCCGCGAACTGGGCCGCTATCCGCCTCGTCGTCGAGGCGGTGAACATCCCCGTCATCGCCAATGGCGATATCGGCTCAGCCGAACAAGCCCGCACGGCCCTCGCACAATCCGGCGCCGCCGGCGTCATGATCGGCCGCGCCGCGCAGGGCAAGCCATGGCTCCCTGGAGCGATCGAACGCGCGCTTCGCGATGGCGCCGAGATCGCCGCCCCGCCGCGTGCGCGCCTCCTGCAAAGCCTGCTCGAGCTCTACGAGCACACGCTAGCCTTCTACGATAACGGCCTCGGCCTGCGCATCGCGCGCAAACACATCGCCTGGATGATCGACGCCGAGTTCGGCGCCGCCGCGCGCGAAACCCGCAAAACCATATGCACGATGGACGATCCGCGTTATGTGCGCGCCTCGCTTGTCCGTCTCTTCGATGGCGAGCCCATGCGAGAAGCCGCATGAGCGAGCCCGTCATCCGCCCACTCCATCCACGCACCTCCACGCCCGATGCGGAGCGTTGGCTCGAGGCGCTGCCGGCGCCGGTCATCGGCATCGATGCGGGCGAACGCATTCGCTTCGTCAACGCCGCCGCCGCCGAATTGCTGGCGGGCGTGGGCCGCGGCCTGCTTGGCCGACGCCTCGATGAAATTTTCGGCCCGGACGCGCCTCTCGTCGGCCTTGCCCGCCGCGCGCTCGGCGGCGCGGCCGGCGTTGCCGAAACCGACGTCGCGCTCGTCGGTCCTGGCTTTGCGCTGGGCCGCGCCACGGTCGCCGCGGGACCAGTAGGGGATAACGGCTACATCGCGCTCGTGCTGACGCGCCCGCCGCGTGCACGCGGCGCACCGCCCGCGACCGGTCACTCCGCCGCGCGCACGCTCGCGCACGAAGTGCGCAATCCGCTCGCCGGCATTCGCGCCGCCGCCCAGCTCATCTCACGCGGCGAGGACGCGGAATCCGCCGCGCTCGCAAAACTCATCTGCGATGAAGTCGATCGCATCCGCCGCCTCACGGACCGCATCGATCCGTTCGGCGCGTTCGAGCCGCCGAAATTCGAGCCTTTCAACATCCACGTCGCGCTTGAGCGCGTGCGCAAGCTCGTCGGCTCCAGCGCGCCGGATGTGATGATCCGCGAGCGCTACGACCCGAGCTTGCCGCCAGTGCGCGGCGATATGGATCAGCTCATCCAGGCTTTCCTCAACATCGGCAAGAACGCCGCCGAAGCGGTGCAGGGCAATCCCGACGGCGAGATCGCCTTGATCACCTCGTATCGCCCAGGCGTGAAATTCCGCTCCGCCGCAAGCGGCGCCGCGCGCGCGCAGCTCGAAGTCCAGATCGTTGATAACGGCCCCGGCCTTGATCCTGAGGTGGCCGATCGCCTGTTTGAGGCGTTCGCGACAACCAAAGCCGGCGGCATGGGCCTTGGCCTCACCGTCGCTGCCGACATCGTCGCGCGTCATGACGGGCGCATCGAAGTCGATAGCGGCCCCGGCCGCACCGCTTTCAAAATTCTTCTCCCCATCGACCCTGACGAGGCTCCATGAGCGCACGCATCCTGCTGGCCGACGACGACGCTTCGCTGCGTTTCGTGCTCTCGCAGGCGCTCGGCAAGGAAGGCTATGCCGTGCGCGCCACCGGCAACGTGGCGACGCTGACGAAATGGGTGAAGGAGGGCGAAGGCGATCTCGTCCTCAGCGACGTCTATATGGGCGACGACTGCGTGTTCGACGCATTGCCCGGCATGCGCGCGGCCCGGCCGACATTGCCTGTGATCGTCATGAGCGCTCAGTCCACGGTGGCTACAGCGCTCTCGGCAACCGATGCAGGCGCTTACGACTATGTCCCCAAGCCCTTCGACCTCGATGACCTCATGGCCGCCGTGCGCCGCGCGCTGGACGGCAAACCCGATGCAAAGACGCGCGCTCAGGCCTCCAAAGCGTTGAAAGACGAAAGCCTGCCGCTTATCGGCCGTTCGCCGGCGATGCAGGACGTCTACCGCATCGTCGCGCGCGTCGCCGGCACCGATCTCACCGTGCTGATCGAAGGGGAGAGCGGCACGGGCAAGGAGCGCGTGGCCCGCGCGCTGCATGAACACAGCCGCCGCGCCAGAGGGCCATTCATCACCGTCAGCCTCGCCGGACTGGACGCGCGTCAAGTCGATCAGGATTTATTCGGCGCCGGCGGCAAGGTCGCCAAGGCGCGCGGCGGCACGCTCTTTCTCGAAGATCTCGACGAGCTGCCTGGTGAAGCACAAACGCGCCTCGCGGGGCTGCTGCACGAAGAAGACCCCGAGAAACGGCCCGACATGCGCGTCATTGCCGCCGCGCAGCGCAATCTGGCCACGCTCGCGCGCCAAGGCGCGTTCCGGCAAGACCTTTTCTATCTTCTCAACGTCGTGACGATCCGCCTGCCGCCGCTGCGCGACCGGCTCGACGACGTCGGCGATCTCGCACGCTCGTTTCTCGTGCGCGCCAAGCGCGAAGGCTTGCCGGAGAAATCCATCGACAACGCCGCGATCGAGCGGCTCAAGGCGCACAACTTTCCTGGCAATGTGCGTGAACTCGAAAACCTGCTGCGCCGCGCCGCGGCGTTGTCGCCAGCTTCCGTCATCACAGCGCGCGAGATTAGCGAAGAACTTGGCGCGGCTGCGCGCGAAGAAGCCGCGGAAAGCAGCAGCGATGACGCCTTCGACTCCGCGCTTTCGAAACGCCTCGCCACGGAGTTCGCTGCGGCCAGTCCTGGACTGCCCCCGCCGGGCCTCTACGATCGCTTCCTAGCGGAGGTCGAACGTCCGCTGATCGCCCAGGCGTTGCAGGCGACGCGCGGAAATCAAATTCGCGCCGCGGCTGTGCTTGGCATCAACCGAAACACCTTACGCAAGAAGATTCAGTCTCTTGGCCTCCGCACTGGGCGGGACGATTGACGCCAGCGTGATATTGGTTCAACACCCCTGTTGCCTTCCGGCAACATGGGACCCCCCGGCCATGGTGCTACCAGTAACCGGTGAAACGGCTGACGCTGCTGTTCTAAGCGATCAGCCGCAGAGCCGTAGTTCGGTGATCTTCCTCGGCGGCCTGACGCTTGCGGGCGTTCTGACCGCCATCGCCACTGTTTCGCTGCTGCTCGGCGGCGGGCTCGCAGGCGAATCCAACACGCTGATCAGCGCGCTGCTGATCGCGAGCTTGGTCATTTGCGCCGGACTTGCCGGCATCCTTGCGCATCGTTTGATCCGCGTTGCTCGCGCTTGGCGCTCGGCAGCCACCGGCGCGCGGCTGCATGTGCGTTTCGTCACGCTCTTCGTGCTGGCGGCGCTCGCGCCCACCATCATCGTCGCCGCCTTCCTCGGCTTCACCTTCACGCAAGGGGTCGAACGCTGGTTCAGCCAGCGTGTCGAGGGCACGATCGAAAACGCGGCCGACGTCGGGCGCGCCTACATCGACCTCGCGTCCAACGATCTCGCGGCCGAGATCGAAGCGATGGCGCAAGACCTTAACGTCGCAAACCGCGGCCTCACCGAGGACAACAACCGCTATCTCCAGTTCCTGCAAGCGCAGGCGCAAGGCCGCAACATGGTCGCGGCCTATGTCATCGCCAGCAGCGGGCGCGTGCTCGCGAGCACGCCGGAGGTCGAAGGCGCGCCGCAATATTCACGGCCCTCTACGGACGATTTCGCCGCGGCGAATGGCGGTGAAGTCAACGTCACGGTGGACCCAGAGAACAACCGCTTGCTCGGCTTTTACAGGCTCACCGGCTACCAGGACGCATATCTGCTTGTCTCGCGGCCGATCGAGCCGGCGCTGATGGCCCGGCTTCTCGCTTTCGACCAAGCGGTTCAGGACTATCGGCAGAGCCAAGAACAACGCAGCGTTCTTCGCGCGTTGTTCGGCATGGCGTATCTTTCCACGGCGCTGATCGTGATTCTCGCCGCCGGATGGGTAGGCCTCACCAGCGCCACGCGCGTGGCCGAGCCCATTGGCCGCCTCGTCGGCGCCGCGCGCCGCGTCGCCTCCGGCGATTTGAAAGCGCGCGTGTCGGTGGGAGAGGAGCGTGACGAGGTGGATGCGCTGGCCTCGGCCTTCAATCGCATGACCGCCCAACTCGATGCGCAGCGCCGCGACATCGTGAAGGCGCAGGAAGACGCCGAAGCACGCCGCAACTTCATCGAGACCGTGCTGGGCGGGGTTAGCGCCGGCGTCATGGGCCTCGACCGCGACGGCCGCATCACCGCCGTCAATAGCTCCGCGGCTCAGTTGCTCGGCGCCGAGCAGGCGCACCTGGTCAACCGGCGCCTCGTGGATGTCGCGCCCGAATTTTCCGATCTGCTCAATCAGCCGCCATCCGCCATAGAGCGTCCGCCGCAACGCGTGGACCTTGTTCGCGAGGGGGGCTCGGTGAATTTGAGCGTGCGCATGAGCCCCGAACCTGAGGGAGGCTTGGTCCTCACCTTCGACGACATGACGAAGCTCATCTCCGCGCAACGCCAAGAAGCGTGGAAAGACGTCGCGCGCCGCATCGCGCACGAGATCAAGAATCCGCTGACTCCGATCCAGCTGTCGGCCGAGCGCCTCCGCAAGAAGTACGCGCCCGAAATCACGTCGGACCAGGACACCTTTATCAAGTGCACGGACACAATCTTGCGCCAGGTCGCGGATATCGGCCGCATGGTGGACGAGTTCTCGTCCTTTGCGCGCATGCCAACGCCGCAAATGCAATTCGCCGACATCGCCGAAGTCGCACGCAACACGGTGTTCGCGCAGCGCATCGCCTTCGCAGACGTGCGCGTCGAGTTGGAAGGCGCCGATCAGCCCATCGGTCTCGTCAGCGACGAGCGCCTCATCGGCCAGGTGCTGCTCAATCTAACCAAGAATGCCGCTGAAAGCGTGCAGGCGCGCCGTGCGCGCGATGGCGAACCCAAGGACGGCTTCGTCATTCTGCGCATGCGCGATCTTGAATACGGCGTGCAGTTCGAAGTCATCGACAACGGCTTGGGCTTTCCCGACAAGGATCGCCATCGCCTGATCGAGCCATATGTGACGACGCGCACCAAGGGCGCAGGGCTGGGCCTAGCCATCGTTGCGCGCATTGTGGAAGACCACGGGGGGCTGATCGAACTGGACGACGCGCCCGGCCCCGGGCCCGGCGCGATCGTGCGCTTCGTGTTGCCGAAGCGCGCGATCGACGAAATTACCACACCCGCAGAACACGGCGCAGGAGCCTCCTAACATGGCAACCGACATTCTCGTCATCGACGACGAAGCTGACATTCGCGATCTCGTTTCCGGCATTCTCGAAGACGACGGCCACCAAGTCCGCACCGCGCGCGACAGCGATGAGGCGCTCGAGGCCTTCAGCCGCCGCAAGCCGTCGCTCGTGGTGCTTGATATCTGGCTGCAAGGCAGCCGCATGGACGGTCTCGATCTTCTCTCGACGTTCAAGGAGATCGATCCGGACCTGCCGGTGCTCGTCATTTCGGGCCACGGCACGATCGAAACCGCCGTCGCGGCCATTCGCAAAGGCGCCTACGACTTTGTCGAAAAGCCTTTCAACGCTGATCGCCTGCTGCTGTTCGTGAAGCGCGCGCTCGAAGCCACGCAGCTCAAGCGCGAAAATCTGGCGCTCAAGGCGCGCGGCGGCTTTGGCGACGACCTCATCGGCTCGTCGGCCGCCATGGCCGCTCTGCGCGCCGCCATCGACCGCGTGGCGCAGACGAACTCGCGCGTGCTGATCACAGGGCCCGCCGGCTCCGGCAAAGAGCTCGTCGCGCGCCTCCTGCACGAGCGCAGCGGGCGCGGCGACGGTCAGTTCGTCGCCATCAACGCCGCTTCCATCGCGCCAGAGCGCATGGAGAGCGAAATCTTCGGCGAGGAGGGGCCGGACGGCCGGCCGAAGAAGATCGGCGTGTTCGAACAGGCCCACGGCGGCACGCTCTTCCTCGACGAAGTCGGCGACATGCCGCTGGAGACGCAGTCAAAGATTCTGCGCGTCCTCGTCGAGCAGCGCTTCCGCCGCCTCGGGGGCAGCAACGACGTGCAGGTCAACGTGCGCGTCGTTTCCTCCACATCGCGTGAACTGCGCGGCGACATCGAACAGGGCCGCTTCCGCGAAGATCTCTTCCACCGCCTCAACGTCGTGCCACTGCGCGCGCCGAGCCTTGCAGAACGCCGCGAAGACATCCCCGAACTCGCCGGTTAT
>Ga0196964_10001249_pt1 | contig 13117 bp, 13 predicted proteins | sample S1_10metaG_FD_148615 | JGI IMG/M metagenome (GOLD analysis project Ga0196964, IMG submission 148615) | Soil microbial communities from Anza Borrego desert, Southern California, United States - S1_10 | ecosystem: Environmental > Terrestrial > Soil > Desert | place: USA: California | collected...
CGCCATCGTTATCGCATTCATTGCCGTGGCCGCTGCATTCTGGCGGGCTTTACGGCGCGCCATGCCCAATACCGGCAGCAGTATCCCGACGAGGACTCCGATGATCGCGATCACGATCAGCAGTTCCAGCATGGTGAATCCGGCTGCTTTGGAACGTGAACTGCCGGGCAGGTGAAGGTGTCGCATGGACAATACTCCCTTTTGGACTCTAAGAATACCTGCGCCTTAAAGGCCGCGATAAACCGGGAACGTCATCGTCGTCGTCTGGCGCATGTCGGGATTGCCCACTTCGGCACCGAACTCAATGGTCAGCATGACCGCCGAGGGCAGCTCGCGCGGGTTGAGTTCCGTAACCGGCGTGGTTGGAGCCGCGGCGGTCTTCATGGATTCGGGAACATCGATTACTTCAAAGACGCAGCGCCGCACGTTGGTGACCATGACATCCGCATCGGTACGGGGCTCCCAGCTGGTGGTTTCATTATCGCCCAGCGTGTACTTGTCATTTGGCACCCACTGCCCAGTTGCAAAATCCTTCTTATAGGGGCCCGTCGCGTCACGCCAGCGAACCAGCTTGCCGCCGTTGGGGTTGCCGGCGTCGGGGATGTACTCATATTTTACGTCCACGCTGACCGGCCGCCCGTTTTCCTGCGTGGCCGTGGCGAAGACGATCCATGCTGGCGTGGACGAGGTATCAATATCAAAGGTACGCTTATTCGCAAAGGTCTTGCTTGGCGACTGGAAGCGCTGAACCGGCAGCATGGCACCGACTTCCTGCCGCATGCGGATGTTCAGCGAACGCAGGCGCTCGGTGAGCGCCACGCGGCTGTTGGCATCGCGCGTCGCGGCGGTGGAAATCTGAAACACGAACGCGAGCACGGAGAGCAGCACAACCGAAACAGAGATGGCAACGAGCAGCTCAATGAGCGTGAATCCGGCCGGTTTCTTTTGTTGCCTTATTGTCGTCATGTCTGTGACTCCTGGCTGATTGACGCCTGCCAAAATCCTATTTCGTTCATCAGTAACCGGCGGTGACGTACGTCGTGTACACGCACAACGGATCTTTGCCCGGCTTCCAGCTGCGGTAGATGGCGATGGCAATCTGGTACAGCCCCGTCGGCAGCATGGGTTCCTGTGGCGCCTTCTGATCGCCGTCCTTGTTCGGATTCATAGGATCGTCTTTATCCATCGGGTACTTGCTGACGCGGCACTGCCACCACAGATCGCGGTCCAGGTCCACCTGCTCGGGCTTCTCCTGATTGCTGTCGTTGTGAATCCACATGTTATCCGGCTTCGGATCTGTCGTAGCCAGGTTGGGGTCCTTGATGCGCTTGAGATAGATGCGCTGCCCGGTGTTTTTGTCTGTTTCGGCAACCACGCGCGTGTAAAGCGACTGCGCTTCCATCGCTGCGCTGGTCATATTGCCCGACCACGCCGCAGCCGAAAGGCCTGTCGTGAACAGCGCCAGGATTCCAACGATTCCCAGGCCGAGCATGCCGATGGCAAAGAGAACTTCAATCAAGCTGAAGCCGCTGTTTCGCGCGCGGCGCATGACGGGGTATTTAGCAGTCGTTGTCATTTAATCGCATCCTTTAAACTGTGTTCCAGGCGGGCGCGGCCTGAATTCTGATCGATGTTGACGTACCGCGAGTCGCCCGTGGTCACGTCCGTAATGCGGATCAGGTAGCGTTCAGCCGACGTTCCATCGGGTCGGAACATGACGGGGAAGTTGAAGTTGCTGTCCGGCTTTGCGATGGTCCAGCTGCCCGGCTGAGTCGGGTCTGCATTAATACTAGTGACGGCCATGGCATCCACGCGCAGACCTTCGGGGATGTTGCGGATCGGGCGCACGTCGAAGAGCACGTCGTCGACACGGCCGTTGCAATTTTCAACCGCAAAGCCGCCCGTACCGTTATTGAGCGGCGAGGTGTCAAGCATCGGTCCAACCGTCCACGCCCAGGGCTCCAGCTGGCCGTCGGCCCACACTTTGCCGGCGACAATCGCCTTCGCAGGCTTGGATGTATCTGGATCGCTGATGCGCTTCACTGAGAGGCTGACGCGGTACCACACGCCGGCCACAAGCGCCGTAGTCGGCGCGGGCGCACCCTGGTCGACCGTGACGACACCGGTGGCGGTACCCGATCCGCCAGGAATTGGCGTGCTCATCTGACCACCGTTCTTATTCAGAGTAACCTCGCTGACGGTGTTTCGTCCTGGCGCTGTTGCCGCGGCCGCAGGCGTGATGGACAAATCCATCGAATAGGCGGCGCTCACTGCCGAGCCGGAATCTTTGATCGCCGCAAGCACGCTCAGCGTGCGTTTGCTGACGCCGGCGGCCGGAAGAATCTTCACGCGCGCCTGAACGTTGAGTTCAAAGTCGCCCTGCGATACAGAGTCCACGCGTCCGCCCACGTTCCAGTAATAGGTCTTGGCTCCGGCGGTCACCATCGACAGGCAGCGTGTGCCGTCCGCTTCTACATACGGAGCCGTGGACGCGGTGGTGACCCAGTTGCCACTGGCCGGGCCGTTGGCCGGAAGAGGCAGCTTGGGATCATAGACCTGGTAACTTTCGAAGTTCTCATTAAAGAAGGGGCCGACCACTGTGAGGCGGTTGAAGCGGCCTTCTTCATCGATGCGGGTCAGGTCGACCTTGGTCGAGCGGCGGATGGTAATCGCCGCGGTGCGCGCTTCGTCGGCGGCCGCAACGATCAGGCCCACCGCACGCGACATGCGGGAACTGCGCAGCATCGACGCGACAGAGACGAGCGCAATGGTGACCATCAGCACGATGATGCCCATCACCACCAGCAGTTCGATCAGGGTAAAGCCACTGCTCTTGCGCCTGAATTGCAAAGGTTTCATTGCGTCACTCCTGCCGCGACCGGCGGCCTCATGGCCGTGGTTTACTTCTGCGGATCCCAGTTATTGATATCGTCCAGCACTTCACCGGCAAACTGCACCGCACCATTTTTCATGTGATCGCGCTTGGCGGCAGTCAGCGAACCATTCAACACCGCTTCACCCAGTTCGGCTGCGTCGTCGCGTCCGGCGCCATCGTATGCCGTGTTGGGCGTTCCGTCGGCCACATCCGCGCTGTTGGCGACGCCGTCGTCTCCGGCGGTCTTTTTGTCGGGACCTGACGAGAACAGGTCAAATTCGCCCCGGTTGTGAACCACGCGTTTTGTGTCGGCGATGTAGCCGATCGGGTTGTACCAGGCATCCACGACGTAGTAGCTGTCGTAGCTGTATTCAGAGTCCGAATACTTGGCCAGCTCATCGGCCGTAAACTTCACGTAGGGACCCAGCGTACGCCAGTATTCAATGCCACCCTTGCCGTCCGGACGGTACTGCGCCACTTCTCGCCCCAGGTAACGCCAGAGAGAGCCGGTGTCGTAGATGACGCCCGTGTCCGTGCCGGGCACAAGCGTGCCCTTGTACGTCATCTTGGCCAGTCCGAAACCTGTATCCGGCGGATAGCAGCGCAGATCGGCGTAGTAGCGCGCCAGCCCAATGCCGATGCGTTCGATGAGCTTCTGCGTGGCGCGAATCTTGTTCGTATTTCCCTGCCGCAGGAATACGCCGACCAGAAACGCCAGCATGAACAGCACGATGGAGATCACGACAAGCAGTTCAAGCAGTGTGAAACCGTTGCGCCGGCTTTTTCGCAGCCCGAACAATCGTTTGATCCTGTCCCGCATGAAACTGCCTCCTTGCGCTTGCTGCCGCCTGGCCGTCCTGCCCGTGCTGTCAGTTGCTCTCCCACGAGCACAGATTGTCATCGTTCTCAGGATAGCCTGGCGAGCCATTCTTGCCCTGTTCGCTGGCTGATCCACTCGTCTGCAGCCTGTCCGGTCCGCTAGACCAGACCTTTACTTCCGTTACACGCCTGGCGAGCTCTGTTCCCGCAGGGTAAGGCTCGCCATAGATCGTCGCTTCCCCACTGGCCGAATCCACTTTCGAGTGCACTGCGTCGAGGCGGTAGGGCTGGCCCCAAGGATCCAGATACAACATCTTTCCCTTGGCAGAACCCTTTACATAGTTCAACTTAGGCTGAAAGTACGGACCATATTTCCGGCCAGTTTTCTGATCCGTTATCTCCCGCCCTAGATACGAGCAGATGGCATACGGATCGTTGACGAGCTCGGGCGTATTTCCAGTCGTGAAAACCTCCGTGTCCGGCGGATACTCATGCAGATCTGTGTAGTACGCTTCGCACGCCGCCTTGATCGTCCGGACCTCACTGAGCGCGAGGGTAACCTTCTTTTTTCCTCCCACAACCGCTGCGACTACCATCACCAGCGTCATCAGGACAAGAATAATGCCGATGACAATGAGCAGTTCGATCAGTGTAAAGCCCCTGATTGGCCTGCCGCATTCCAAGTCTCTGGCCAGCATTCGCATGGATTGCTTCCGTGCGCACGATTGCGGTCGCGGCAAAAACCACCGATCAACTGCTTTCCCATGAGCACAGGTTGTCGTCGTTCTCCGGAGGGCCGCCGGTTGACGAGCCGTTCTTTCCCTGTTCGCTGTTTGAGCCATCCGTTTCTTCGCCGTCCGGGCCGCCGGACCAGACTTTAACTTCCACGACCTGCTTGGCCGATTCGGTACCAGCCGGGTAGGGCTCGCCATAGATCTGCACCTGGCCCGTGGCGGGGTCGACCCTTGAATGGATTGCGTCGAGCTTGTACGGCTTGTTCCACGGGTCCATGTAGACCTTTGCGTTCGCCGGTCCCTTCAGGTAGGTCAGCTTAAGTTGCAGGAATGGCCCGTACTTTTTTCCGGTCTTCTGATCGGTGATCTCTCGGCCCAGATAATTGTTGATGGCGTACGGGTCGTTCACCAGTTCAGGCGTACTTCCGGTTGAAAACACGTCCGTGTCGGGCGGATATTCGTGCAGCGCGTCATAGTACGCGTCGCAGGCGGCCTTGATCTGCTTGACCTCGCTTTGCGCCAGCACGATCAGGCGGCGCGTGCGCGCGGAGGCTAAAGCCGGCAAGATCAGGCCCATCAGGATCAGGATGATGCCGATGACAATCAGCATCTCGATCATTGTAAAACCGCTGCCGTGCCGGGCTCGACTGATTAAATGGCGCATGGATCAGACCTCTTTATTTTTTCGTATAGGTCCAGTTGGTGATGTCGTTGGGCTGCTTCAAAGACGTGTTGGGTGGATCGCTATCGAGCGTCTTGTCCGGCCCGGTTGAATACAGGTCGAACGTGTTCGGATTTTTGCAGATGTCGTCAGGAACGTAAGCGGGATTACTCACCTTCTGGGCCTGCGTGTAAAAGCGGCAGTTCAGGTAGCCGATCGGCTTGCCCCAGGAATCAACAATGATTGTCTCGCTTCCGTTCTTTTTCAGGTTTTCAATGGGAGGGCTGATCAGCGGGTCCATGCGCTGTACGCGCACGTTCGGGGCCGCACCGCTGACTTTGACGATTCCTTTTCCGTCCTGGCCGCAGAGGTACTTATACAGGCTGCCGGCTTCAATCGGGTCGCCCATGGCATTCGGCTGATCGGTGTTGCTCGGAGGATATTCGTCGAATTCGGTAAAGTAGCGTTCCAATCCGGCGACGATGCCGTCGACCAGCGTCCGCGTCGCTTTCTTGCGGGCGTTTTCGCGCACTGCGCCGAGCGTGGGCAGGAGCAAGCCGACCAGGATCGCGATAATCGCCATCACGATCAGCATTTCGATCAGCGTAAATCCGCCGCACGGATGAGTCCGCCTGAATATCACGAAAACCCCCTTTCACCTGCAAGAAAGCGTCTGCTTAGTGGTAGTAGGCACGTGTGATTGTCAGACAAAAAAACTCAGGCTTTTGATATACCCTGTATTTTACCGAACTCAAGGCTTGAACACTGCTTTACTTTTCGGCGTTCTTTGTCGTTGCAAGTCCTTCAATTATATATCTTTGCAACGACGGATCCCATTTTCCGCGAGACTTGTTCGCGCTCCACCAGGCAAGCGCCAAGTCCGGATTTGACCAGCGAATTCCCAGTCCGGTCTTGTCTGAAGGCCGCAACTTTTCCTCCCGCGTCACGATGCGGTGCGAGGGACCGTCTGACGCTGCAGTCTTCACCTTTTCAGGCAGCTCATGCCATTTCGATTGGTTTGCCAGTGTGTCGTTGATGAAGATCAGATCCGAAAGGGCGCGCTGAGCGGTACGGCGCACTTCAGCGTCCTTCTGCTTTTCACCGTCCAGCAATGCGGCAATTGAATCGATGTCACTCGCTTCGAGCGCGTTGCTGCCAGCCAGATAAAAACTTGAATACAGCGCTACCAGACGCGGGCTTTTGCCGGTTTTTTCCAGCGCCTGCCTGAAAATCGAGCGTGCCAGCGGCGGGTTCTGTTCGCATAGTGACAGATAGTCGGTGATTCCGCTCTGCTGCGAATTGATCTTCACCACGCCAAAGGCATCGCTGATGCCGTTCTGCTCTGGAAGCGTCTGTGCATCGCACTTGTCCATCGCTTCAAAAAGCTCGCTGTGAAGCCGCGTATCGCGCGTAAAGCCCAGCGCAAAACCGGCGAGAACAACCAGCGCAAAAGCCACCAGCAGCGGAGTGGGAAGGAGCTTCTTCGCGGGTTCCGATTGCGCGGGTTGTGTCACTTCCGAAGCGTCATTGGGTTGCGTCTTGGACTTGGACATGAGGCGGAATACGACTCCTTATAAGCACACCGACTGCAGCAACGGCCAATGGCAGACGGCTGCAGGGCTGAAAAAGGTACCATACACGCGCGCGTAACAAAAACACAAATTTAGAGCAACCGGCGACCGCAGGCGGAGTCCAAAGGAGCGCCACGGATTACGTGAGCACACAGGAGAATGTTTATGCATAGGGGCACATCCATTATCCCGGCCGTTCTGCTGCTGAGCGCACTGAGTCTTCGCGCTGAAGCGCTGTTGATGCCGATCGTTGACGGCAAGGTAGTGCATATTCCACCGGTCGTTAAGCCAACTCCCGACCGGCCTTTCATCCGTCCACCGGTACCAAACGCGCTGCCCTTCCGCGTGACGTCCTCACGAGTTGACGTGCGCATCGACGAAAACGTGGCGACAACCACGATGGAGCAATCGTTTTTGAATCAAACCGGTCGCGATCTGGAAGTGCGCGTCCTGATCCCGTTGCCCGCCGGCTCTGCGATCAATAATTCAGCGCTTTCCATGGATAGCCAGATGGTCGAAGGCAAGCTTTACGACGCGCGCCAGGCTCAGATGATCTACGAATCCATCGTCAACCAGCGCCGCGATCCGGCGCTGCTGCGATTTGCCGGCGAGAACCTGTACGAAGCGCGCGTTTTTCCGATTCCGCCCAACCAGGAACGCCGCCTTCGCTTCAGCTACACGCAGATGCTCGCGCCTTCCGGCGGTCTATACGATTACAAGCACATTCTTTCCGGTTCGCAGCTCTATCAGAATGGCATCGAGAAGTTCGATTTCACCTGCACAGTTCGCTCAAAGCAGCGCCTTGGCCCCATCTACAGCCCCAGCCACCAGGTTTCCGTTCAGCGCCCGGATTCGAACACCGCGACGATCCGCCTCTCGGGCGCGAATCTCTCCTCTGAGAGCGATTTCCGGCTGTACTACGCGCCCTCAACGGAAGACGTCGCCGTGCGCGTGCTCGCTCATCGCGACCGCGAAAGCGATGACGGGTATTTCATGCTGATCGGGCGGGTGGATGAGCAGCTCGAAAAGTCGCGCGTGCTGCCCAAAGAAATTGTGTTTGTCTTCGATACGTCCGGCTCGATGCAGGGCGAAAAAATCGAGCAGAGCAAGAAAGCGCTGAAATTCTGTCTGCAGTCCCTTAACGCCAGCGACCGCTTCAACCTGATCACCTTCTCGACCGACGTCATGGCGCTCTCGTCCGACAAGCTGCTGGAAGCCAACAAGACCAATATCGCCCGCGCACTGGCAGCCGTGGACCAGATCGAAGCGACCGGCGGCACGAACATCGATGGTGCCCTGCGCGCCGCGCTCGGAAGCGATTTCACGCCAGGCAGCGACAAAGCGAAAATGATTGCTTTCATGACCGATGGTCTGCCGACCGTCGGCATCACCGATCCGAATTCGATCATCAATGAAGTGAGCACCGGCAATGCGAAGCACAAGGTTCGACTCTTCAACTTCGGCGTTGGCAATGACGTCAACACGCACCTGCTCGACAAAATGGCGCTTCAGCAGGATGGCGTGAGCACCTACGTCTCGCCGCGCGAAGATGTCGAAATCAAAGTCAGCGACTTCTACAACAAGATTCGCCATCCGGTAATGACAGACGTCACCATCGACTTCGGCTCCGGCTCGGGCGTCAACAGCATCTATCCTAAGAAGATTCCCGCGCTTTACCGCGGCGGCGAAATCACCATCCTGGGCCGCTACAAGGGTGTCGGCCCGGGTGAAATCGTTCTGACCGACAACGTCGCGGGAGAAACCCGCCGTCTCACCTTTAAGGTGGAGTGGCCCGGCCGCGATCTGTCGAGCGCCCATCTGCCGCGCGTATGGGCGATGCGCAAGATCGGACACCTGATCGAGGACGTGCGCCTGCACGGCGAAAACCAGGAGATGATCCGGGAAATCGTGCAGCTCTCACAGCGCCACGGCATCGTCACGCCGTACACGAGTCAACTGGTGCTCGAGCCCGGCATGGAGAATAACTTCCGCCCCGGCAATCCTATTGCCTTGGACCGCACGCGTGGACTCGAAAAGGGCGGTGGCGTTCCGCCGCCGGCTCCTCGCGCGGCTCTGGCGGCCAACGAGGAGTTCCGAAAGAAAGCTGAAGTTGCCGCAAAGTCCGTCTCGCAGACGGCTCAACGCGAAAACGTGGGTGCCACCGCCAATGCGCTGGCTCGCCTTGAAAATGAGCTGAAAGAAGCGCAGACGGCCGCGACACCAGCGCGCGATGGCGCGGCGCCGGCTGATAAAGACGAGCGCCGCCGGCAAGCCGGTGAAGCGCTCCGTGCCGCATTCGGTGGAGCCGCCGGTCGCTCGGCCGCCAAGCCGGAAGAAATGGCTGACGCGCTCGAGCGTGCCGAGGCAGAGACGATCAAGCAGGTCGGCGCGCGGACCTTCTACAATCGCGCCGGCGTGTGGGTCGACTCAATTGCCAAATCGGACGCAAAACCCATCGTCGTCAAGAACTTCAGCAAAGAGTATTTTGATCTGCTGAAGAAAGACACCACGCTCGGCCCCGTCCTGGCCCTGGGCGGAACGATACTGGTCATCGTCGACGAGAAGCTCTATCAGATCGAAGAGTAAGCAAAGCGTCCCTTTGCCGTAAGCCACAGAGGCCTCCAGCGCCTCTGTGTTTTTTTGCGCGCGGCCGCCCCGGACTTGATTCACATCCGCGCGGGCGCTATCAACAGGTAAATGCTTCATCCCTCAGCGCGCATGGATGCCGTGCAATCGCCGATCATTCCGATCATCGGTGAGCTCGTTCGCTCACATCCGGGAACGATTTCGCTCGGGCAGGGCGTTGTTTCCTATGGCCCGCCGCGCGAGGCGCTCGACGCGATTGCTCGGTTCGGCTCCGACGTGCTGGATCACAGATACAAACCGGTCGAAGGCATTCCCGAGCTGATCGGCTTGATCGAACGCAAGCTCGCCGCGGAGAACGGGATCGCAGTGCGTTCAAGCAGCCGTGTTGTTGTTTCGGCGGGCGGGAACATGGCGTTCATGAATGCCGTTCTGGCCATCGCCGATCCTGGCGATGAGATCATTCTGCAGACGCCGTATTACTTTAATCATGAAATGGCCGTCACGATGGCCAGCTGCCGTGCGGTGCTCGTGCCGACCGATGAAAACTACCAGCTTCGTCCCGCTGCCATTCGCGCCGCTATCACGCCGCGAACGCGCGCCGTGGTGACCGTCTCGCCGAACAACCCTACCGGCGCGGTTTACTCGGAAGCTGCCTTGCGCGACGTCAACGCGCTTTGCCGCGAGGCCGGGATATTCCACATCAGCGACGAAGCGTATGAAAACTTTGTCTACGGCAATGCGCGCCATTTTTCGCCTGGATCTATAGATGGCGCGGGCGACCATACCATCAGCCTGTATTCGCTTTCGAAGGCTTACGGATTCGCGAGCTGGCGCGTCGGGTACGCGGTGATCCCCGAGGCGCTTTTTGATGCGGTGAAAAAAATTCAGGACACCATTCTCATCTGTCCGCCCGTAATCTCCCAGCGCGCCGCGGCCGGTGCACTTCAGGTTGGGTCCGTCTACTGCGCGCGGCACCGTGAAGCACTCGCTGACGTGCGCGGTATTGTGCTGACGGCGCTGCGTGAGCTGGGCGAAAGGTGCGTCATTCCGCCGGCAGACGGCGCGTTCTATTTTTTCCTGAAAGTGAACACGCCGCGCGAGCCGCTTGAACTGGTCGAGCGCCTCGTTCGTGAGCATGGCGTCGCGGCTATTCCTGGCACGGCCTTCGGCATGAACGGCGGATGTTATCTGCGCGTCGCGTACGGCGCGCTTGAAAAGCAAACTGTTGCCGAAGGCATCGGGCGGCTCGTGCGCGGAATAAAAGCGCTGACGTAACCGATTTTTGCGCGAAGATCGCAACGTTCTCCATTATAAGACGTGCATTGAATTTCTGTCACCGATGTCAACGTTCGCCGTGAGGTGCAACATGCGCTTGGCCTGCTGTCAGACAGACATCTTGTGGGAGAATAAATCGGCCAACCACGCGAAAGTCCGTTCCATGGTTTCGGCGGCGAACCTCCCCAAAGATACGCTGCTTCTGCTGCCGGAACTTTTCGCCGTCGGCTTCAGCATGAACATTTCTGAGATCGATGACACGCGAAGCCGCCAGACGCAGCGTTTCCTGAGCGAACTGGCAAAGGAGTTTTCGATCTATGTCTGCGGCGGCGTGGCCATGTCCTGCGAAGGAAAAGGCCGCAACGAATGCGCCATTTACAATCCCGCCGGCGAAGAGATTTCGCGTTACTGCAAGATGCAGCCGTTCACGCTTGCCGGCGAGGCGCGCCACTACGCCGCGGGTCCGGACGTGTCCACGTATGCGTGGAAGGACTTCACCGTCGCGCCCTTTATTTGTTACGACCTGCGCTTTCCTGAACTTTTCCGCGTGGCCGCCAGGCGCGGGGCGCAGCTGATCACTGTGATCGCCAACTGGACCAACCGGCGCGACAACCACTGGATCACGCTGCTGCGCGCGCGCGCCATTGAGAACCAGGCTTATGTAGCGGGCGTCAACCGCATCGGCAGCGATCCCTCGTTCGGCTACTCGGGCAACAGCATGATCATCGATCCACACGGCGAAATCATCGTTGAGGCCGGCGGCAAGGAAGGCATCATCTCCGCGGAGATCAACGTCGAAGCGGTCAACAACTGGCGCCGCGATTTCCCAGCTCTGAACGACATTCGTTCCGAATTCTTTGCATAAGGTCTCGGGGCGGGAAGCGAACGCATGCAACGAGTCCGGCAACGCAACGTCTTCACCGCTTTTCTGTATGCGCGGGCGATCCTGTTTCAGTTCCGCTGGACCATCGCCGTGCTCGCCGCTGCCGTGCTGCTTGGCGGAATTGTTTATTCACTGACGCCGGCACAGGCTTTTAAGGAGGGTAAACCCAGTTTCTGGGCGGGCCTGTTCTATTCCTGGATGGCGATGCTCAGCCAGCCGGCGCAGGCCGACACGTGGTACCTGCAGCTCTTGTGCGGACTTTATCCGCTGATCGGATTTGTCGTCGTCGGCGAAGGCATCGTGCGGCTGGCGATGCTGATTGCCTCGCGCGAACATGGAAAAAAGGAGTGGATGACAGTCATGGCCTCGACTTATCGCGACCACGTGGTTCTCTGCGGCGTCGGGCATCTGGGATACCGCGTGCTGGAGCAGCTTCTTGCCAGCCAGGTGCCCGTGGTTGTACTGGAGAAGGATCCTGAAGCGCGCTTCATGAGCCAGGTGAAAGCCGCTGGCGTGCCGGTGCTGATCCGCAACATGACCGAAGATCAGTCGCTCGTGGATGCCGGCGTGCCGAACGCGCGCGTGATCATTATCGCCACCAACGAGGACATGGCCAACCTGGAAGTGGCTCTCGATGCGCGCAAGATGAACCCGAAAATCCGCATCATCATGCGCCTGTTCGACCAGCAGATCGCGCGCAAAATTTCTGATGCGCTGACCATCGATGCCGCGTTTTCGTCCTCTGCTTTAGCAGCTCCGATCGTCGCCGCCATGTCGCTGGACACAAAGGTTATGGCGTCGTACGTCATCGGCGAAACGCCGTATGTCACCGCCGAAGTTCGCGTCGATTCCAGCAGCGTGCTGTGCGGACGAAACATTGCTGAGATCGAGAAATCGTACAGCTCGCGCATTATCGCACGCACCCTGAAGAGCGGCACCCTTCAATCACCGCCGCCTCTGGATGCCACAATCGTCAGCGGCGACACGCTTGTGGTTCACACCGCTGCGTCGAAACTGACTGCTCTGACCGCCGACAGCAAATTGATGGTGTGAGCTAACACGGTGTCGCTACTTGAGTTTATCGAGCACAGCCAGAATCAGCGGCAGCAGCATCGCCACGATCACCAGCACGCCCGCCACGATAAAAACTTTCGGAATCTGCCGCCCCGATGAACCGTCTGCGCGCGCACGCGGGCCGAGGCCGTCGGTGTAGTTGCCGCACTTGGGGCAGCGCGGCGAATCGGCGTAGATCAGCTTGCCGCAGTAGCTGCATTCCATCTCATCGCTGCTCATGACGAGCGATTCTAACCGCTCCTGCCGTCTGTACCTCAGCCAAACTGCTCGCGCATGCGCGTTAGCCATTCGGGCTTGAACGTCTCAGCGGCGGACCAACGGTCAAGAAACGGCGGCTCAGGACGATACTCATCGTCGCCGCTGTAAAGATAGCGCGCGCGGCAGACGATGGCCGTCTCGATCTCGCGCGAGGCCGCGTCGCGCAGCACTTTCTCTTCCGCGCACAGATAGTACTCCACAATCTCCCACGCGAGCGTGCGCTCGATCTCTCTGAGCGTCTGCCCGAGCACGTTCACGCAAGCCTTCTTCAGCCGCGCCGCTGACGCAAACCCCAGCCGAATCGCGATCGCCTCCAGCGCTGTCGTGTCGCCCTGCCGTGCCGTTGTATTCCCCTCCCCTTGCGGGAGGGGGTAGGGGGAG
>Ga0196964_10001250_pt1 | contig 13096 bp, 13 predicted proteins | sample S1_10metaG_FD_148615 | JGI IMG/M metagenome (GOLD analysis project Ga0196964, IMG submission 148615) | Soil microbial communities from Anza Borrego desert, Southern California, United States - S1_10 | ecosystem: Environmental > Terrestrial > Soil > Desert | place: USA: California | collected...
TCCCGCAAGGTTGGCGGCAATCCAGAATTGAAGAACCGAGGTTGAGAAGAAGGCGATAACCACCATTGCCACCCAGCCGACCAGGGTGATGGCCACGGCGCGCACGTGCCCGATCGCGTCCTGCAGGTAGCCGAAGGCGAACGCCCCCACCGCCGCGGTCACGTTGACGACGAGGATCAGGACGATGGTCTGCTGCATGGTGAACTTCATCGCCTGGTCGGCGTAGATCGCGGCGAGCGAGATCACCGTCGTGATGCCCGCCTGGTAGAAGAGAAGGCACAGGAGGAATTGCCGCAGGTCGCGATATCTCGCCGAGCTTCGGTACGTCTGCATGAGCCGATGCCACGCATTTACCCGCGGCTGTGGCGTCGCTCTTTCCTTCAGGAACAGGAATGTCGGCGCCGCGGCGAGAGCGAAGAACGCCGCCGTGATCAGCATCGTCGCCGGGATATGCGGCTTCGGATTCGAGGTGATGTAGAAGAGGCAGATGCCAAGGGCGACCAGCCCGCCGAGGTAGCCGAACGCCCAGCCCCAGCCCGAGACGCGGCCCATCGCGCGCGACTCGGCAAGCTCGGGGAGGAAGGCCGCGATGAGGTTCTCGCCTGTGCCGAAGAAATAGTTGGAAAGGATGACGAGCAGGAGCGCGTAGGCGACCGCGCCGGGCCCGGCGAAGTAGAGGAGCGCTGTGAAGAAGACGCAGCCGGCGGTGGACAGGAAGAGCAATTTTTTCTTCGCCGCGTGCTCGTCGGCCCACGCGCCGATGAGCGGCGCGGTGACGAGGATCGCGGCGTAGGAAAGCGAGAGCGCCGCGGTCCAGGCGAGCGTCGCCCATGGCTGGTTTTCGCCGACGATGGAGACGAAGTACGCGCTGAAGACCGCGGTGATGACGACCGTGGTGTAGCCGGAGTTGGCGAAGTCGAACATGCTCCACGCCCACACCTCCTTCATGCTGACCGCGGGTGCGAGCGATCGGCGCATGCGCCCGTTTCCTCCCCGTGAAAATGACAGTTTGAGGTATAGTGTTTTGCTTATGCAACAAGCAGTTAAGACACAGGCAACGGGGCGCCTGACGATTGCCGAAGTGATCGACTGGCTGGTCGAGGACGGCATGGTCGCGGCCGAGCCGGCGGAACAGCTGAAAAAGGAGCGCCGCTACTACCGCGGGACGATGCACCCGCTCGCGCTCGTCGCCGAGCAGAACTGGAAGCACGGCCACACGGCGCTCACGCTCGACATGCTCACCGAGTGGCTTGCGCGGCGCGTCGGCATGGAATACCTGCACATCGATCCGCTGAAGATCGACCTCGCTGCCGTGACCGAGGTGATGTCGTCCGCGTACGCGACGCGCTTTCGCATCCTGCCGGTGGCGGTGACGGCCAAGGAGGCGGTCATTGCCACCGCCGAGCCCGGCGTGCGCGACTGGGAGCCCGAGCTCTCACGCATGATCAAGCGCGACATCCGGCGCGTGATCGCGAACCCGGTCGACATCGAGCGCTACCAGGTCGAGTTCTACAACCTGGCGAAGTCGGTCAAGGGCGCGAACCGCAAGGCGGGCGGCGCCTCGGGGCTCTCCAACTTCGAGCAGCTGGTCGAGCTCGGCAAGGACAAGAACAAGCAGTTCGACGCCAACGACGCGCACATCGTCACCATCGTCGACTGGCTGTGGCAGTACGCGTTCGAGCAGCGCGCGAGCGACATCCACATCGAGCCGCGCCGCGAGTACGGCGTGGTGCGCTTCCGCATCGACGGCGTGCTGCACCAGGTGTACCAGATCCCGGCGGGCGTGCTCGCCGGCATGACGAGCCGCATCAAGATCCTCGCGCGCATGGACGTGGTGGAGAAGCGCCGCCCGCAGGACGGCCGCATCAAGACCCGCACGCAGGACGCGGGCGACATCGAGCTTCGCATCTCGACGCTGCCCACCGCGTTCGGAGAGAAGCTCGTGATGCGCATCTTCGACCCGGAAGTGCTGGTGCGCGACTTCAAGGAGCTTGGCTTCTCGGAGGAGGACCACCGGCGCTGGAAGGAGATGACCGAGCGCCCGAACGGCATCGTGCTGGTCACGGGGCCCACCGGGTCGGGCAAGACCACCACGCTCTACTCGACGCTCAAGCAGCTCGCCACGCCCGAAGTGAACGTCTGCACGATCGAGGACCCGATCGAGATGGTCGAGCCTGCCTTCAACCAGATGCAGGTGCAGGCGCAGATCGACCTGGGCTTCGCGGAGGGCGTGCGCGCGCTCATGCGCCAGGATCCGGACATCATCATGGTGGGCGAGATCCGCGACCTGGAGACCGCCGAGATGGCGGTGCAGTCGGCGCTGACCGGCCACCTGGTGCTTTCGACCCTGCACACCAACGATGCACCCAGCGCGGTTGCCCGGTTGCTGGAACTGGGCGTGCCGCCCTATCTTCTCAATGCGACGCTGAACGGCGTGATGGCGCAGCGGCTCGTGCGCACGCTCTGCCCGCAGTGCAAGCAGAAGGTCGAGTTCAGCCGCGCCGGCGACCGCGAGGCGTGGGACGCGCTCGTCGCGCCGTGGAAATCCAACGCGCCGGCGAAGGTCTACCAGCCGGTGGGCTGCCTCGACTGCCGCATGACGGGCTTCGTCGGCCGGATCGGCATCTACGAAGTGATGCTGTTCGGCTCGGAAGTGAAGCGGCTGGTGAACGAGAAGGCCGACCTGACGGCCATCCGCGAGCAGGCGTTCAAGGACGGCATGAAGCCGCTGCGCGTAAGCGGCGCCATGAAGGTGGCGGCGGGGCTCACCACCATCGACGAAGTGCTCAAGGTCGCGCCGCCGGCGCGCGACGGCAAGTAGTGATCGACGGGCTGCTGATCGCACTCGCGGCGGGCGGCGCGGTCTGGGCCTTTCTGTCGTTTCGATACAAGAGAGAAAAACAATCGCTGCATGAGATGCAGGCGTCTGAAGCCCGCTTTCGCAGGCTGACCGAGCTCACCGCCGACTGGTTCTGGGAAAGCGACGCCGAGCACCGCATTACGTGGATCTCGGGCGGCTCCTCCGCGGCGACGTTCTTCGGCACCACGGCCACGTACGGGAAGCGCTTCTGGGAGATCGCGGGCGTGGAGGTCGAGGCGGCGGCCCTCGCAGCGCACAAGGACCAGCTCGCGCGCCAGCTCAACTTCTTCGACCTCGAGATCTCGCGCGTGGACGAGCGCGGGGCGCGGCAGACGCACATCGTGTCCGGCAGCGCGCGCCGCTCGCCGGAAGGCACGTTCCTCGGCTACCGCGGCGTCGGGCGCGACGTCACCGAGCAGCGGAGCGCCGAGCGGGCGCTCGCCGCCGCGAAGGATCGGCTCGAGCTCGCGCTTGGCGCCGGGAACCTCGCCGAATGGGACTACGACCTCGTCTCGGACGACATGTACCTCGGCACCGGCTGGGCGAGGCTCGTGGGCCGCGAGCCGGCGGCGAGCGTGCAGAAGGGCAGGGAGCTCGTCGAGTACGTCCACCCCGAGGACCGCCCGGCGATGATGGCGTCCTTCGTGCGCGCGCTCAAAGGCGATGCCAACTACGTGGCCGACTATCGCGTGCGAACCGTCGACGGCGGCTGGAAATGGCTGCACTCGACCGGCCGGGTGACGGAGCGCGATGCGCTCGGGCGCGCAAAGCGCATGCTCGGCACCGTCGCCGACATCGATGCCCGCAAGCGTGCCGAGGGCGAGCTCGCCGAGCGCGAGAAGCGCTTCCGCGACATCGCCGAGGCGTCCTGCGAGTACGTGTGGGAAACCGACGCCGAATGGCGCTACACCTACCTCTCCGAGCGCGTCGAGACCATGCTCGGCTACAGCCGCGCCGAGCTCCTCGGCCGCAAGCCGCGCGAGTTCATGCCGCTCGGCGAGGAGCGCGCCGCCGAGGACTGGTTCGCGCGCCACTGCGTCGACGGCAAGTTCCGTGACTTCGTGCACCGCTCGCTCACCAAGTCGGGCGCGGTGATCTGGCAGTCGGTGTGCGGGGTCGCCATCCGCGACGAGGAAGGCAAAGTGACAGGGTGGCGCGGCACTTCCGCCGACGTGACGCTGAGAAAGCAGGCCGAAGCGCGCATCGAGTACCTCGCCACGCGCGACGCGCTGACCGGGCTTCCCAACCGGACGCTCCTCGCCGACCGCGCCGGCCAGGCGATCCTCACCGCCGCGCGCAACCGCTCGAGCCTCGCCGTGGTGTCGCTCGACCTCGACCGTTTCAAGCTCGTGAACGACTCGCTCGGCCACCAGGCGGGCGATGCGCTCCTCAAGGCGGTGGCCGAGCGCCTGCAGGGCGCGCTGCGCGAGGCGACGCTCGCGCGCCTGGGCGAGGACGACTTCGTCGTGCTGCAGCCTATCGCCTCCGAGAAGGACGCTGCCGCGCTCGCCGCGCGCGTGCTCGCGCTCCTCGCGCGCCCGTTCACCGTCGACGGCCGCAGCCTCAACGCCGGCGCCTCCATCGGCATCAGCGTCTATCCCAACGATGGCCGCGACTTCGCGGAGCTCCTCAAGAACGCGGGCGCCGCGCTCCACCACGCCAAGGAGGCGGGCGGCGGCGCGATCCGCTTCTTCTCGCCGGCGATCCACTGGCGCTCGGCGGAGAAGCTGCGCGTGGAGAACGAGCTGCGCGGGGCCCTCGCGCGGAGCGAGCTCGTCATGCACTGGCAGCCGGTGGTGCGCGGACGCGGCGAGCTGGTGGGCGCCGAAGCGCTCGTGCGCTGGCAGCACCCCGAGCGCGGCCTGATCGGCCCGGAAGACTTCGTGCCGCTCGCCGAGGAAAGCGGCATGATCCGCGCCGTGGGCGAGTGGACCCTCGAGCGTGCTCTGTCCCAGGCCGGCGCATGGCGGCGAAAGCTCCAGTGCCCGGTGTGGTTTGCCGTCAACGTCTCGGCCGCGGAGCTCGCGCAGGGCAGCCTCTTCGTCGAGAAGGTGCGCAGCACGCTCGCCGCCAACGGGCTGGACGGCGCCTCCATCGAGCTCGAAGTCACCGAGCGCGTGCTCATGTCGAACCTCGCCGAGAACGTCGAGACGCTGCGGCGCATCGGCGAGCTCGGCGTGCGCTTCGCCATCGACGATTTCGGCACCGGCTACTCGTCGCTCGCCTATCTGCGCGACCTGCCGATCGACAAGCTGAAGATCGACCGCTCCTTCCTGCGCGGCATCGACTCGCACCCCGCGGACGAGGCGATCGTGCGTGCCATCGCCGTGCTCGCAAGCACGCTCGGCATCGCGGTGATGGCCGAGGGCGTGGAGAACGAGGCGCAGCGCGAGAGGCTCGCGGCGCTGGGCTGCGACGAGTGGCAGGGCCACCTCTTCAGCGGCCCGATGGACGCGGCGGAGTTCGAGAAACTGCTGCGGCGCTATTCCCAGAGGCCCGCGGGCATCGGCAGGCCGGCGTAGTCGTCCGCGGTGAGCGGCCCGTCGGGCGCGATGCCCATGCGCTCGAGCACCACCATGATCTGCCTTGCGTGCTGCGCGGAGTGCCAGGTGCAGCGCTCGAGCACGTGGTGCAGCGGCTGCTCGCCGTAGTAGGTCTTCAGCTTGCCCGTCGTGTCCGGGTTCGCCGCCCACCACCTGCGCAGTCGTTTTTCGACCCTGGAACCGAATTCGGCGATGTCGGCGTTCTTCGGAGGAGGGGCGTTATAAATTTTCGGCAGGTCCTGCTCGCCGTTCTCCACCGCTTCCAAAAATGCCTCGGGCACCTGGAAGATATGGAAGGCGAGGTCGCGGATCGAGCGGTCGCGGCCTTCCGTCGCTCTTTCATCCAAACGATTTTTGGGTAACTGCATCGCGTGTCGCTGGGCGGCGGACAGCACCTTGAGCCACTTGTCCATCAGCACCGGGACAGGCAGGCGCTCGAAATCCACCTTGCGGCCGACAAACGCGGAGACGTCGGCCAGCTCCTGCGCGAACACGAAGTCGCTGCCCCTAGAAACCACGGGAACGGAGCGCACGCCAAGGGCGGCAAGCTCCTGCATGGCCTCCGGCTGCGCCGCCACGTTGACCGATTCGTACTCGATGCCGAGGCCGGTGAGGAACTCCTTCACCTTCACGCAGCTCGAGCACCCGGGGCGCCAGTAAACCTTGAGGTTCTGCATGCGGCCCATTATCTACTGGGTCACTTTTTCCTTGCGAATCGCGCTGAGCGCGGAGGCCGGGATAAGACCCTCGCCGGCGGCGTGCGCGGCGGCGAACTCGCTGTCGGGGGCGAGGACGAGCTGGCAGCCGGTCGGCCGGACCTGCCTGATCAATTCCTCGACGGCCTTGATGCGCGCCGGATCCGGATCGACCGAGCGGATGTAGATGGCGCGGATGCGCTCTGGGAAGCGCCGCACGACCGCCGAGTAGATCTCGGGGTCGTGCTCGCCCGAGTCGCCGATCATGACGAACTTGAGATCCGGATAGGTCTGCAGGATGGTCTCGATCGCCGCGGTCTTGTGGTCCAGGGTCTTGCGCCTGCGCAAGCGAAGACCGAAGTCGCGAAGGATCAAGGGCCCCACCGGCAGCCGCTGGTGGTCGAGGTACTCCATGAGCGGGACGTACAGGTTCCACGGGCTCTTGGAGACGTAGAAGATGGGGTTCAGGTCCGCGTGCAGCGCCTGGTAAAAGGCCGTCACGCCGGCGAAGGGCTTGCGCGTGCGCGCGTTGGAGAGCGCGAGCGCGAGCACCATCTTCAGCTTGTTCTTCACGTTGCTGAAGACGATGGTGTCGTCGATGTCGCTGATGATGCCGAAGCGGGCTTTTGGCGACGGGACGAGCACCCGCGCCACCGAGCAGATGGAAGGATCGCTCATCAGGCGGACTTCCACCTCGTTCCAGCCGGGCGGCGCGCTGCAGGGCACCTCCACGTTGAAGAAGCCCTCGCGGTCCGCGCGCACCTCGAAGCGGCGCCGGCGAAAGCACACGAGCAGGCGCGCATGAGGCACTTCGTCGGATTCGAGGCGCTTGTAGAACGCGACCAGGTTGCGCCACTTGTTCGCGCGGTCCCCGGTCACGCGAAACCCCTCGTCCTGCAGGACGCGGCCGCCGATGCGCAGGCGCTCGGTCGTGCCGAAGCCCGCGTAGGGCAGGATGATGACGGGATCGCGCAGGCTACTTCGCAGGGGTGTTCTGGTCCTGGACCATCCGCCACTCGCCGCCGAAGCGCCTGAAGACGAGCGTGAGCCAGCTCTCCTGGCGCTTGCCAGGCTCCTCGTAGACGAGGTGCATGACCGCGACGCCGAGGTCCTCGTTCTCGAAGAACTCGAGCGGCTTGGGGGTGAGCTTCCAGTCCTTCATCGCGAACCAGTCGCGGTGCATCTGCAGGAACTCGGAAGGGCTGCGGACGAGGCGGCCCTCCGCCGTGATCAACACGATAGGACCTTTTGAGATCGTCGCGGCCAGGGCGTCGATATCGCGGTTCTCGATCGCGAGCAGATGCCGCCCGAGCGCTTCGCGAAACCCGGCTACTTCAGGAGCAGGGCCGACAGGAGCCATGAGATGAGGCTGAAGACGATGGCGCCGAAGAAGCCGGCCCAGAACCCGCTCACGTTGAAGCCCTCGACGACGTAGCCGACGAACCAGAAGAGCAGGCCGTTCAGGATGAAGATGAAGACGCCGAGCGTGAGGATCGTGACCGGCAGGGTGAGCAGGATGAGGATCGGTCGCACGACGGCGTTGACGAGTCCCAAGACGAGCGCCGCGATGAGCGCCGTCACGAAGCTCGAGACCGTAATGCCGGGAATGAGGTAGGCGACGGCGATCAACGCCAACGTGTTGATCGCCCAGGCGGCGAGAAGTCGAACCAACTTACTTACAGCCTACCTCACCCTTCCCGGCGAAGTATTTAGTCCCTTCGGGGCACGCGAGCGTCGGGTTCTTCACCCGGCAGGTGAAGCTCGCGCCCTGCGTCGACGCCATCTCCCATCCGTCGGGACAGGCGGGCTTGGCTGCCTTCGCGGCGGCCGGCTTCGCGCCCTTGGCGCCCACCGTGACCGTGGCCTGCGCCGACCCGCCGCAAGGGTCGTTGCCGGTGCCGCTCACCTTCAGCGTGTAGGTGCCCGGCTTCTTGAAATCGTAGCGTGTCGTCTTGGTGCGCCGGTCGCCCACGTCCCAGCTCACCGTCGGGCCGCGCCCGCCGTCGCCCGGATCGATGGTCGCGCTGCAGACCAGATCGAGCGGGGTCGGCCGCTCTATTGTCACGGTGATGACGACCTCGGTGCCGGAGGCTTCCTTCGCCGACACGTTGCTGATACGAGGTGCGGCGGCGGCGGGGAGCGAAATGAAGAGCAGGAGCAGGAGGATTTTGTTTTTCATGAGAGACGAGCCTTGAAAGCGTGAGCAAAAAGGCCGAGGCCGGCGACGAGGAGGCCGAGCGTCGCAACGGCGTCCACCGTCGCGATCTGCTGGTGCCATGCCTCGTCGAACGGACGGCCGACGAAGGGACGCAGGACTGCAAGGCCATAAAGCTCGGCGCCGAGGAAAAGCACCGCGCCCGCAGTGATCAGGACCCCGCCGGCGCGCGCTGCGCGGCTGCGCAGGAGAAGAATCCCCGCGACGAGGAACAGGAGCCCGACGAGCGGCCGTACCACCAAACCGATGTTCGCGATCATGGGCCGATCATAGACAGTCCCTTCGAATAAAACCTTTACACGCCTCGTGACTCGTCGACGTCGTACCCACGCGACCGCTTCGTTTTAGTGGATTCAACGGCTTAGGCAAAGCGGCCGGCCGCGAAGCTGCGGCGGCCCGACGCAGGCAGCACCTTCAGCATCCCTAAGTCCCTGATTTTTTTATCTGGTACGGCGCTTGCTGTTACTCGCCGACAAAACTCGATGAATCTCCAGCGTCGAAACACGAGAAACGCATTGTGGCTGTTTCTGGGCTTGGCCCTGCCTGCGCTCGTCCTTCCCATTCCCTACTTGAATGCACAGCAATCGGTGAATCAGGGCAACACCAAGCCAGCCGCCGCTCCGGTGGTCGACAACCCGCGCCCGGACTTCGAGCGGGCCGATCGCAACAAGGACGGATTCATCGACAAGTCCGAGGCCGGCGCGGTGCCGGGGCTTTCCGCCTATTTCGAGCGGGCGGACCGCAACCGCGACGGCAAGCTCGACCGAAGCGAGTTTTCGCAAGGCCTCCTGCTGGTGGGGCAGAAATGATCTATTCGCTGGTCAAGACCTCCACCGACGAGCGCGGCGACCAGCGCCTGGTGCGCGAGGCCGCGTGGCTGCGCGAGCTCGAGCACGTCGACGACCTGGAAGGGCAGGTGCCGCGCGTCCTCGACGAGGGCACGACGCGCGAGGGACGGCGCTTTCTCGTCGTGAGCCTGGCGGCCGGCGAAGGCGAAACGCGCGCCTTCACCGACGACCACGCGCGCTTTCTCGCCAAGCTCGGCCGCGCGCGCTTCAAGGTGGCCGATTTCGAGGTGTCCGGCTGCTTCGAGGCCCTGCAGCGCCAGCTGCGCGCGACGCCCGATCCGCTGCTCGAGGAAGCGTGCGCGGACTGCGAGGCGGCGCTCCTCTACTGGACCGGGCCGTACGTCCTGTCACAGGGCGACTTCGCGCCCTGGAACATCCGCACGCTCGGCTCGCAGCTTTTCGTCTACGAGTGGGGCGAGGCGCGCTCGGAGGCGAGCCCGCTCGACGACGTGCTGCACTACCTCATGATCCAGCGCGCGCTGCGCCATCGCCCGCTCAACACCGGCTACCTGACCGCGTCGATGAAGCATGCGCACGAGTTCGCGGTGCGCGCGTATCCGGAATGGACCTGGCGACCGCCCGTCATCGGCGCGCTGACCCTGGCTTATCTCATCGGCGCCGTGCTGCACGACAGCCCGGCGCGCGAAGCCTATCGCCGCCTGATTCGAAAGCGGGCGGCGTGGATGCCCCATCTCTTGAAAGGAGAAACGTTCGCATGAGTGCCGCCGCCACCGCCGCCGGCTACCTGTACGCCTCCGGCCGCCTGCGTGGCCGCAACGCACAGGAGAGCGACCAGAAGCACGACGACAAGCCCAAGGGCCGCAAGCCCCGGGTAGGCGTCATCGCCGAGGAGCAGCAGCCGCGTGAGCACGCCGAGCCGGCGCACCAACACGCCGCCGCGCAGCCGAGGAAGACGCCCAAGATCCAGTACCGCAACCGCCGCCGCACCTTCACGCCCGACGGGAAGCCCGATGACCACGCGTAGCGGGGGGCTGTTCGTCGGCCGCCTGACCGCCGAGAGCGGCATCGGCACGCTGCTCGAGGCCCTGGACCTCTTCCCGGGCGCGCGCGTCGACGTGATCGGCGCCGGCCCCGCGGAGGCCGAGCTGCGCGCCCACCCGCACGCGCGGGTGCTGGGGCGCGTCGGCCCGGAGGAAGCGCAGGAGCGCATGCGCCGCGCCGCCTACCTCGTCATGCCGAGCCTGTCCTACGAGCCGATGCCGCGGCCGCTGATCGAGGCCTTCGCCAACGGCCTGCCGGTCATCGCGAGCCGCATCGGGTCGCTGGTCGACCTGGTCGAGCCGGGCCGCAACGGCCTGCTTTTCGAGGCCGGGTCGGCGCGCGACCTGGCCCGGCGCCTTGCCTGGGCCGAGGCTTTCCCGGAGAAGATGCGCCAGATGGGGGAGTGCGCCAAGGCGGACTATGCCTCGCGCTTCGTTGCAGACTGGGGCTATCACAAACTCTACGGCGAACGGCGGCGGCAAGCGCGCACGCTCTAACGCACCCCATTCCATGCACAAGCTTCAGCCGGTGATCCTGTGCGGCGGATCCGGCACGCGCCTGTGGCCCCTGTCGCGCGAGCAGCACCCGAAGCCGCTGCACGCCATCAACGGCGAGCGCACGTTGCTCCAGCAGACCGCCGTGCGGGTGGCAGGATCAAGCATCGTCGTCTGCAACGAGACCCACCGTTTCCTGGTCAGGGATCAGCTGAAGCGCATCGGTGCGCCCGTGAAGGCCATCCTCCTCGAGCCCGTCGGGCGCGGCACCGCGCCCGCGCTCACGCTCGCCGCGATCCACGCGGTGACCGCGGACGACCCGGTGCTCCTCGTCATGCCCTCCGACCACGTGATCACCGACCGGGCCGCTTTCGAGACGGCGGTCGAGCGCGCGGCGAGCCTCGCGGAGCAGGGCCATGTCGTCACTTTCGGCGTGCCGCCCGTATCGGCGGAAAGCGGCTACGGCTACATCAAGTCGCGTGGTCATTTCGTCGAGGCGTTCGTCGAGAAGCCGGATGCCGAAAGGGCGAAGCAATATCTCGAGCAAGGTTTCTTGTGGAATTCGGGCATCTTCGCGGTACGAGCGTCGGTATGGATCGACGCCATCGGCTGCGCGAACCCGAAGATCCTCGACGCGTGCCAGCGCGCCTGGCGCGGCGCGAAGCGCGACGCCGAGTTCCATCGCATTGATGAGAAGGCCTTTGCCGGCTGCCCCTCGGATTCCATCGACTACGCGGTGATGGAGCGGATCAAGGAAACGGGCACCGAGGCCGCTGTCGTGCGCCTCGAGGCCGGGTGGTCGGATGTGGGTGCCTGGGACGCGCTGTGGGGCGTGGAGGAGAAGGACGCCGACGGCAACGTGATCCATGGCGATGTGCACGCGGCCGACACGAAGAACGCGCTCCTCATCGCCCAGCACCGCATGCTCGCGTGCGTGGGGCTCGAGGACGTCGTGGTGGTGGAGACACCCGACGCCGTCATGGTGGCGCGCAAGGACAAGGCGCAATCCGTGGGCGCGCTCGTCACGAAGCTCAAGAAGGCGGGCCGCGACGAATGCCTCGTGCACCGCAAGGTGCACCGCCCGTGGGGCAGCTACGACGGCATCGAGCGCGGGGAGCGCTTCCAGGTGAAGCGCATCGTCGTCGACCCCGGCGCCTCGCTATCGCTGCAGATGCATTACCACCGCGCCGAGCACTGGATCGTCGTGCGCGGCACCGCGCGGGTGACGCGCGGCGAGGAAACCTTCCTCCTGACCGAGAACGAGTCGACCTACATCCCGCCGGGAACGCGGCACCGCCTGGAGAACCCAGGGCGGGTGCCGCTCGAGCTGATCGAGGTGCAGTCGGGGAGCTACCTCGGCGAGGACGACATCGTCCGCTTCGACGATGCGTATGGACGGGGTCAGACCCCGAATTCGTGATCGCGCGCTAGTACCGGTACGCGACGTTCGCCATGAACGCGTTGTACTTGTAGTCGCGGCCGACGATGTTCGAGTCGCGCTCGCCCATGTCGAAGCCGAAGCCGATCTCCCAGTGGCGCTGCGGCTCCCAGCCCAGGCCGAAGCGCCACACGCGCACCGTCTCCTCGCGCAGCGCGGTGCCGGGCACCAGCACCGCGGTTACGTCCCCGGTAGCGTCGCGCGACTCGCGCGCGAAGCGCGCCGACAGCACGACCTTGGCGGTCGTCGCCCACGCGGCGCCGAACGTGATCCCGCTCGTGGTCACGTGCGTCGCGGCGATGTCCAGCACCGAGCGCGGCTCGCGGTACACGCTCGCGCTGAGGAGCGTCCTCGGGGCGGGCAGCCAGTCGACGGTCGCGCGGCCCGACGTGCCGCTGAAGTCGCGGCCCGGCAGCTGCGAGTACTCGCGGTTGGTGCGGCCGAAGCGCAGGCTCGTGCGCAGCGTCGTGCCGAGCGCGTAGGCGCCGACGATCGACGCCTCGGTCTCGCGGAAATCGTTGTTGATGAACGTGCCGGTCGGCGCCACGAATTCGGGCACCGGCGCGTCGCCCGTCGTGCGGCGCACCTCGGCGCCCAGCGTGTTGCCGAGCGGGGAGACGTAGTCGGCGCCGGCGGTGACGCTGGTGCGGCGCAGTTCCGCCTCGGCGCGCAGGTCGCGCTCGCCGCGCGTGTGGTCGAGCCCGCCGCGCACGCGGAAGCTCGGCGTGATCAGGTAGCCCGCAGTGCCGTAGTAGCGCGAGTCGGTGATCATGTCCCTCACCGCGCGCTGCAGCTCGCTCAGGTCCGCCTGGCGGCGAACGCGCGTGGCGCCGAGCGTGCCGGAGAGCTGGTTGCCCACTTCCCAGAGCCACTCGCCGCGCAGGCCGTAGGCGAAGTGGTCGATGGCGGAGAACCGGTCGTACTTATAGTAGTCGCCCGCCGCTTCGAGCCGCACGCTCTGCCGGCCGACGATGCGCTGCGTATGCGCGATGCCGGCGCCG
>Ga0196964_10001251_pt1 | contig 13083 bp, 13 predicted proteins | sample S1_10metaG_FD_148615 | JGI IMG/M metagenome (GOLD analysis project Ga0196964, IMG submission 148615) | Soil microbial communities from Anza Borrego desert, Southern California, United States - S1_10 | ecosystem: Environmental > Terrestrial > Soil > Desert | place: USA: California | collected...
TGCACACAAGATGTTGATGAAAGCCGGCGCGACACTACGAACTGTAGCGGGTCGGAAGGAGCGGAGCTATCACTAGGGCGTGCCGTTCGCTCGAATCGGATCCGTCGCCATGAACGCCCCCGCCCTGCTCAAAGCTCCCGGCCTGCTCACGCCCTCCCACGCCTACAAGCCGTTCCGTTATCCGTGGGCCTACGACTTCTGGCAGAAGCAGCAGCGCGTCCACTGGATGCCCGAAGAGGTGCCGCTGGGCGAGGACTGCAAGGACTGGGCGGCCAAGCTGAACGACGGCGAGCGCAACCTGCTGACGCAGATCTTCCGCTTCTTCACCCAGTCCGACGTCGAGGTGAACGACAACTACATGGAGCGCTACGCGCGCGTGTTCAAACCGACCGAGATCAAGATGATGCTCTCGGCGTTTTCGAACATGGAGACTATCCACATCGCCGCCTACGCCCTGCTGCTCGAGACCATCGGCATGCCCGAGGCGGAGTTCTCGGCCTTCCTCGAGTACGAGGCGATGAAGGCCAAGCACGACTACATGCAGACCTTCGGGGTGGAGACCCACGCCGACATCGCCCGCACGCTGGCCATGTTCGGCGCCTTCACCGAGGGGCTTCAGCTGTTCGCCTCGTTCGCGATGCTGATGAACTTCCCCCGCTTCAACAAGATGAAGGGGATGGGCCAGATCGTGTCGTGGTCGGTCCGGGACGAGAGCCTGCACTGCGAGGGCATGATCAAGCTGTTCCACGCCTTCAAGGCCGAGACCGACTGCGTCACCAAGTCGGTCGCCGACGACATCGTCGAGAACTGCCGCACGGTGGTTGGGCTGGAGGACAAGTTCATCGACCTGGCCTTCGAGGCCGGCGAGGTGCAGGGCATGACGCCCGACGACATCAAGAAGTACATCCGCTTCATCGCCGACTGGCGTCTGCGCCAGCTGGAGCTGCCCGAGCTCTACGGGGTGAAGGAGAACCCGCTGCCGTGGCTGCAGTCGATGCTGTCCGGCGTCGAGCACGCCAACTTCTTCGAGGCCCGCGCCACCGAATACTCCAAAGCCGCCACCCGCGGCCAATGGCACGGCGCGGACGGCGTCTGGAGCGAGTTCGACCGCATGATGAGCAAGCGCACCGAGGTCGAACCGGCGGAGTGATGCGTCGCAGCCCTCGCGCTACCGGCCCCTCCCCTACCCTCCCGACGGCAGGAACGGAGAGAAGGTGATCACGGTGAAGGTGTCGCGGATGTGGGGCCGGGTCTGCACCTGCTTGGTCACGAAGGTGCCGATGTCGGTGTCCTTGGACAGGTGGAACTTGGCCAGCAGGTCGTACTGGCCGGAGGTGGAATAGACCTCGGACACGTTCTCGACGTTGTCGACCATGTCGGCGGCCACGTCGTTGGCCTTGCCCAGCTCGCATTTGATGAACACGAAGATGGCGGTCATCATGGCGGTCACGTCTCCCGGCGGGTTCGCCCTTCCCTAGCCCGAGCGCGCGGCATGAACCAAGCGGTGATCTACCTCGACGCAGAGTACGACAACCGGGCGCGGGTCCCGGAGCATCCGGCAATCATGGACGGCTGGGCCGCCGACGCGGCCGGATACCGTGCCGAGCGCCCGCCGCTGGTGCTGCCCTACGGGGCGGGCGAGCGGGAGAAGATCGACCTGTTCGAGGCGGGGCCGGGGCCGGTCGTCACGTTCATTCACGGGGGCTACTGGCAGGCGCTGGACAGGTCCTGGTTCAGCTGGACGGCGCGGGGGCTGAACGCGCGCGGCGTGAGCGTGGCGGTTCCGAGCTACGACCTGTGTCCGTCCGTGCCTTTGGCCACCATCGTCGATCAGATGCGCGCCGCCGCCAGGACCCTGCATGCCTATTCGGAAAAGCCGGTGGTCGCGTGCGGCCATTCGGCGGGCGGGCACCTGGCCGCGTGCCTGCTCTCGGCCGAGCGGGAGGCGGTGGCGGCGGCCTATGCGATTTCGGGCCTGTTCGAGCTCGCGCCGCTGGTCCCGACCTTCGTCAACAAGGCGCTGGGGCTGGACCAGACAGAGGCGGAACGGCTGAGCCCGCTGCTGTGGGAGGCGCCCGCCGGGCGCACGCTGGACGCGGTGGTGGGCGGCGACGAAAGCGGCGAGTACCTGCGCCAGAGCCGGGCGATCGTCGAGCGCTGGGGGGCGGCCGGCGCCCGGAGCCGCTACGAGGCGGTCCCGGGCGCGAACCATTTCACCGTGATCGCGCCGCTGGCCGACTCTGGGTCAGCCATGGTCGAGCGGTTGGCCGCCCTGGCGGCGGCCTGAGGCCTCACTTCTTGTCCGGATCCGGGTACGCGAACGGATCGGTCGGCTTCGGCTCGGTCGGCAGCACGGCGCCCGGCAGCGGCTTGTCGGCCTCCGCCGCGTTCAGCAGCATCCAGGCCATGATCGCCGCCGCCTGCCGCAGATCCTCGGGCCGCAGGTGGTCGAAGGTGTCGATGCTGGTGTGGTGCACCTGGGAGCCGTAGTCGAGCGGGTCCTGCACGAATTGGAACGCCGGCAGGCCGACGCGGCTCATGTAGACGTGGTCGGTGCCCGCCGTCGGCTGGATCACCACCTTGCCCGCGCCATGGGTGGCGTAGGGGGCCAGCCAGTCCTTCAGGATCGGCGCGGCGGCGGCGTTGCCTTCGGCGTAGATGCCGCGGATGCGCCCCGAGCCGTTGTCCAGGTTGAAGTAGCCCGCCAGCTGGCCGTAGCCGGGCAGGCGGATCACCGGAAAGCGGGTGTTGCGGGCGTAGGGGCTCAGGAGGTCGATCTCGGGATCGGGGTGCGCCGGGCGCTTGGCCAGGTGCGTGTCGACGTAGGCGGCCGAGCCGTGCAGGCCCTGCTCCTCCCCGCTCCACAGGGCGAAGCGGATGGTGCGCTTGGGCTTCACGCCGAGCGCGTTGAGGATGCGCGCGGCCTCCATCAGCACCGCCGAGCCCGCCGCATTGTCGGCGGCGCCGTCGGCGGCCACCCAGCTGTCCAGGTGCGCGCCGGCCATCACGTAGCCGGCCTTGGGGTCGCTGCCGGGGATCTCGGCGAAGACGTTGTAGGCCTTGGTGTCGCTGTCGTCGAAGCGGACGCGGCTGTCGATCTCTATGCGCACCGGCCCGGCCTTGGCCAGACGGGCTAGGCGGCGGTAGTCCTCCGCGGCGATCTCCACGCCGGGCAGGCTAGGCGTGCGGCCGACCTGGTAGGTGTAGCCCGCGCCGTGCACCAGGCCGTTGTCGCGGTAGGACATCCGCGCCCAGGCGACCGCGCCTTCGGACTTGAGGAACTGGTCCAGCTTGAAGGCGAAGCCGCGACGCTCCGCGAACTCCTCGATCGCGTGCGGGTCGTGCTCGGGCTGGTCGTAGGCGTCCAGCTTGGCGATGTCGGCGTCGGTCAGGCGCTTGAAGTCCGGCTCGGTGTCGTCCTTGGGCGGGGCCGGCAGGGACACCAGCACGATCTTGCCGCGCAACTTGCCGCGCCACTCATCGAAGTGCCGCTCGCGCGTGATCGGGGCGACGATCACCTCGGCGGTCAGCGGACCGTTGGTGGCCGGCGTCCAGGCGACCGGGATGGCGCGCAGGCGCTGGGGACGGGGCGCGACCATGCGCACGCTGGAGTCCTCGATCCACCAGCCGCGGCCGAATTCGAAGCCTTCGGTGCGGACGTTGGACAGCCCCCACTCGCGGAACTTGGCCTGGGTCCAGCGCTCGGCCTCGCGCATCGCCGGAGAGTTGGTCAGGCGCCCGCCGATCCGGTCGGTCAGATAGGCGGCGGTGTCGACCACCTCGCCGTGGTTGAAGGCCTGGTCGTTGATGCGGTTGACCATGTCGAGCCCGGGACCGGCCCAGGCGGCGGAGGCTTGCATCAACAGGGCGGCCGCGGCGGCGATGAAGGCTGATCTCATGTCCCGTCCCCTCGGAAACTGAAACCGCAGGAGTAACGGCGCTCGCGAGGGCTCACAAGCAGCTCCGCCGCGTTGACTTCCCTCGCCCGGAGGTCGAAAACCCTTGTCATCCCAGACAGGTCCCCGGCGCGCCCGCTCCGGGGACGTTCGCATTTCGGAAGGACAAGCTCGCCGTGACCGGTCATCTGATGGGCGTCTACAACCGCGCTCCCCTGGCGTTCGAACGGGGCGAAGGCGCGCGGCTCTACACCGCCGACGGCGAGGCCTATCTGGACTGCGTGGCGGGGATCGCGACCACGGCGCTCGGCCACTGCCACCCGGCCCTGGTCGAGGCGGTGCGGGCCCAGTCTGAGAAGCTCTGGCACGTCTCCAACATCTTCCAGATTCCAGGTCAGGAGGCGTTGGCCGATCGGTTGACGGCGGGGTCGTTCGCCGACGTGGTGTTCTTCACCAACTCCGGCACCGAGGCGATCGAATGCGCGCTGAAGCTTGTGCGCAAGTATCACTCTGCGAACGGAAATCGGGACAAGATCGACATCATCGGCTTCGACGGCTCGTTCCACGGCCGCAGCTACGGGGCGGTGAACGCGGCGGGCAACCCGTCTTACGTGGAGGGCTTCGGCCCGCGCCTGCCGGGGTACGTCCAGGTCGAATTCGGGAATCTTGAGGCGCTGAAGGCCGCCATGGGGCCCACCACGGCCGGGATCATCATCGAGCCGGTGCAGGGCGAGGGCGGCGCGCGCGCCGTGCCCGACGAGCTGCTGCGCGAGATGCGGCGCCTTTGCGACGAGCACGGCGCGCTGCTGATCTTCGACGAGGTGCAGTCGGGCATGGGCCGCACCGGCCGGATGTGGGCGCACGAGTGGGCCGGCGTGACGCCGGACGTCATGGCGATCGCCAAGGCGCTGGGCGGCGGTTTCCCGATCGGCGCCTGCCTGGCCACGGCGGAGGCGGCCAAGGGCATGACGGTGGGCGTGCACGGCTCGACCTTCGGCGGCAACCCGCTGGCCATGGCGGTCGGGATCGCCGCCTTCGACGAGATCGCCAAGCCGGAGACCCTGGCCAACGTGAACGAGGTCGCGGGCTACCTCGGCCAGCAGCTGGAGGGACTGAAGCAGCGCTATCCCGACGTGGTCGTGGACGTGCGCGGGCGCGGCCTGCTGATCGGGGTGAAGCTGATCCCCAACAACCGCGAGTTCATGGCGGCTGCCCGCGAGCACAAGCTGCTGGTGGCCGGCGGCGGCGACAATTGCGTGCGGCTGCTTCCCTCGCTGCTGCTGACGCTGGACGAGGCGCGCGAGGCGATCGACCGCTTCGAGCGCACCTGCGAGAGCGTCCGGGCGAAAGCGGCGGCCTGACGCTCCTTCTCCCGTCCGGGAGAAGGAGGGCCCCGCGCGCCGGAGCCCGTGAGGGCCCGCGCGGGAGGATGAGGGGGGTGCGAGGGCGCCAGGTTCTGGACCCGCCGTCGCCCTCACCCTGCCGCCGCCTGCGGCGACGGCTGTCCCTCTCCCGTCCGGGAGAGGGGGAAAGGACAAGAGATGACCCAGCCCCGGCACTTCCTCGATCTCTGGCGGCTGTCGCCGGCGGAGCTGCGCGCGATCCTGGAGGACGCCAAGCGGCGCAAGGCCGCGCGCGCCGGCAAGCCCAAGGGAACGGTGGACGACGACGCCCCGGCGGCGGGCCGGGTGCTGGCGATGATCTTCGAGAAGAACTCCACCCGGACCCGCTTTTCGTTCGACGCGGCCATGCGCCAGCTGGGCGGCGACACCATCATCGCCACCGCCACCGATCTTCAGCTCGGGCGCGGCGAGACCATCGAGGACACCGCGCGGGTGTTGTCGCGGATGGTGGACGCGATCATGATCCGCGCCATCCGCCACGACGACGTCGAACGCTTGGCCCAGGCCTCCAGCGTCCCAGTAATCAACGGCCTGACAGACCGCAGCCACCCCTGCCAGATCCTGGCCGACCTGATGACCTTCGAGGAACACCGGGGGCGGGTGGACGGGCGGACCTTCGCCTGGGTCGGCGACGGCAACAACGTCTGCGCCAGCTTCATTCACGCCGCGCCCAAGTTCGGCTTCCGGCTGAAGGTCGCCTGTCCGCCGCAGTACCACCCCGATCTCTACGACCTGGCCCGCGCGGCCGAGCAGGGCGGGTCGGTCGAGCTGATGGACGACCCGACCAAGGCGGTGGAGGAGGCCGACGCGGTGGTCACCGACACCTGGGTGTCGATGGGGGACCTGGACTACGACTCGCGCATGGACGTGTTCGAGCCTTACCAGGTGGACGACCGGCTGATGTCGCTGGCGGCCGACGACGCGGTGTTCCTGCACTGCCTGCCCGCCCACCGCGGCGAGGAGGTCACCGACTCGGTGCTGGACGGTCCCCGCTCGCTGGTCTGGGACGAGGCCGAGAACCGCCTGCACGCCCAGAAGGCGGTCCTGGCATGGTGCTTCGCCGGCTGACCTACTGGAAGTTCAGGTCCGCCCGGCCGCCGAAGTCTGGGGTGGACTTGGTCAGGTTGGCCTTGGCGACTTCCCAGCCGAACTTCACCGGGCCGGCCTCGGACACCCAGACCTGGGCGTCGTGCAGGTCGAGGCGCAGCATGGTCAGGCGCGGGTCTTTGCGGCCCTCGGGATACCAGGCGGCGACCACCGGGCCCCAGTAGCGGTCCATCCGCTCCGGGTCGTGCGCCTCGGACAGTTCGCCGCCGAAGCAGGCGTAGATCTCGCGGTCCTTCGACACCAGGCAGAACATGGCCGCGTGGCCGGCGCCCACGTCGCGCACGAGGTCGGTGTCGCGGTAGGTGTAGAACCAGATGGTCCGCTCGTACGGCTCGGCGAAGGCGGTCATCGGCTGCATGTGCTGGGGCTCGCCGCCGGCCACCCCCAGCATGCCGATCCTGGTGTCGTCCATCGCCCGCCAGAGCTTCGCCTCGACATCGGCCTGGTTCATTTCGTGATGCGCCATGTTCGGTCCTCTATTGCTTCGAGGCTCAACAGGATCGCGGCGCGGCGGGTTCCTAGCGCCCGGTGGTGACGCCCAGCAGGTTGACCACGTGCACCAGCACGAACAGCACCCAGGCCGCGGCCAGCACCATCAGGAAGCGGTAGGGCAGCAGGCGCGGACCCTTGATCAGGTCCGGCGCGCGGGCGCCGCGCCAGCCGAAGAAGGCGGTCAGCAGCACGCCGACAACGAGCGCGATCAAGGTGGCGGTCCAGCCCATGGCGGCTCAGATGGCCGTGTTCCCCTTCCGCCGCAAGGCGCAGGCGACGATGCTTAAGGCGCGCTTAACCATGTTCGCGCGAAACCAGAGAGGCGGGGTCGGCGAATCTTCCACAGAAAGATCACGACCCCCAACATCTAGGGGTTAACAGGTCGTTTACACCCCAGAACTGGATCGCTAGCGTCCAGTTTATGGTCGGGGAGAGAGTCGCATGAGCGCGGGCGCGCCCTGGAGCGTGAAGGGGATCGACCCGAAAGCGCGCGAGATCGCCAAGGATCTCGCCCGCCGCTCAGGCATGACGCTGGGCGAGTGGCTGAACCAGATGATCCTGGAGGACGGTCCCGAGGAGGAGAGCGTCGTCCCCTTCGCCCGCCGCCAGCCCGCCTACGCCGGCCTGGACCGACGCGGCCGCTCGCGCCGGCTGGACGACGAGGCCGCCCGGGTCGCCGACCTGCTGGAGGCCATGTCCGAACGGATCGAGGCGGCCGAGCGCCGCTCCACCCTGGCGATCAGCGGCGTGGACCAGGCGGTGGCCGGGGTGCTGGCGCGGCTCGAGGCCCAGCAGGCCGAGCAGCTGCAGCAGGCGGACCGGCTGGCCAGCGTGCTGGAAGACGTGCGCGACGGCCACGACCGCCTGCGCCGGCTGGAGCGCGAGACGCCCGGCTCCCGTCCGATGGAGGCGGTCAAGGCCCTGGAGACCGCGCTCGGCAAGATCGCCAACCAGGTTTACGAGGGCGAGACCCGCACCCGCGCGGCGCTGGGCGAAATGCAGGAGGAGCTGTCCGGGGCGGCGCGCCGGGTCGGCCGGCTGGAGGCCGAGGCGCCCGTGGACGGCTCGGCCCTGGTCGAAGGCGTGGTCGCGCGCATCGCCGAGCGGCTGGAGCGGGCGGAAGCCGAGACCTCCGCCGCCGTCCGGGCGCTTGAGACCTCCTTCGCCCATCTGGACCAGCGGCTGAACGCGGCGGAGACGCGGGTCGAGCCGGAGCGCGAGGCGCGCTTCGAGCGGCTGGCCGAGGAGCTGTCGCGCCGGGTGGAGCAGTCGCGCGCCGAGATGGTCCGCCACATAGAGACGGTGTCGCAAGGGCGCTTCGACCGGGTCGAGCGGGCGCTGTCGGACCTGAACGGCCACGTGCAGGCGGCGGAGAAGCGCTCGGCGAACGCGGTGGAACGCATGGGGCAGGAGGTGCTGCGCATCGCCCAGAACCTGAACCGCCGGATGACCGGCGTGGAGGACCAGGCGGCCGAGGCCGTCGAGCGGGTCGGCATGGAGGTCGCTCGCGTGGCCGAGACCGTCGAACAGCGGCTGGGCCGCAACGACAGCGAGCAGGGGCTGGCGCTCGAGCGCCTGGCCGGCGAGATCGCCCGCATCTCCGAGCGGCTGTCGGAGCGTATCGTCCAGTCCGAGCGCCGCGCGGCAACGACCGCAGGCGAGGTCGGCGAGCGGGTCGACCGCCTGGCCGACAAGCTGGAAGCCCGCCACGAGCGCACCTCCAGCGAGCTGTCCGAACGCATCCGGCTCAGCGAGGAGCGCACCCAGCGGCTGCTGGAGGAGGCGCGCGAGAAGATCGACCGTCAGTTGCAGGGCCGCCGCGCGGAGACTGCGCCGGCCCCGGTCGCCGAGCCCGAGTTCGCGCCCTTCGCCGCCGCCCGCTTCGATGTGCAGGACGAGGCCGAGACCCTGTTCGAGGAGGCCTCGGAAGACGAGTTCGCGGCCTTCGTCGAGGCCGCCGAGGCCCGCGCGCCGGCGGTCGAGCCGGAAGACGTCGGCGCCTTCGACGATCCGTTCGCGGCCGAGACCGAGTTCGCCGCCGAGCCGGCGTTCGCGCCGGAAGCGGAGGCCGAGCCCTTTCCCGAGCCGTTCGCCTTCGACGACGAAGAGGCCGCCCGCCCGCGCCCGCCGGTCTCCACCCGCGAGGCCATCGAGGCCGCCCGCGCCGCCGCTCGGCTGGGGGTCAAGAACTCGACGGAGGGCAGCGGCCTGGGCTTCGCCAGCCTGAAGCTGAACTCCAAGGCCCGGTTCGAGGAGCGGGTCGAGAAGCAGAAGAAGCGCGAAGCCTCGACGGTGAAGAAGGCGCTGCTGGCCTCGGCCACCGCCGCCACCATCGCCAGCGCCGTCACCGGCTACGTCTACATCTTCAACGACGAGGGGACCTCCTCCCTGCCCGCCGACCTCCAGGTCGACGCCGCCGCGGACGCCGGGGCGGACACGGCCCTGCCGCCCACGGCCATAGCCGCGGTCGCCACCGCGCCGACCGTCACCGCCGCGCCGGAAGCGGTCGCGCCCGACGCCGGCGCGATCTACGACGAGGCCGTGCGCATGCTGGCGGCGGAGGAAGCGGGCGCGGTTCAGACCCTGACCCGCGCCGCCAACCTGGGCTGGGCGCCGGCGCAGTTCCACCTGGGCAAGCTGTACGAGGGCGGCGAACACGGGCTGAAGCAGGACGCGGCCGAGGCGCGGCGCTGGACCGAGCGGGCGGCGACAGGCGGCGAGCGCCGGGCCATGCACAACCTGGGCCTCTATCATTTCGACGGCGTCGGCGGGCCGAAGAACCTGGGCCTCGCCGCCCAGTGGTTCCGCAAGGCCGCCGAGCTCGGCCTGGTCGACAGCCAGTACAACCTCGGGCGGCTGTACGAGCAGGGGTTCGGCGTCGGCAAGGACCCGGCCGAAGCCTACAAGTGGTACCTGATCGCCTCGCGCGCCGGCGACTCCGAGGCCCGCAAGGGCGCCGATCAGCTGCGCGCCGACCTGTCCATCGACCAGCGCCTGGCCGCCGAGCGCGCCGCGTCGGCCTTCCGCGTCGCCGACCCCGAACCCTCCGCCCTGGCCGAACGTTGAGCCTTACGGCTCAGGTCTTGCATGGACTAGGGGGCTTTCCCGCACCGCCGAAGGCGTGACCGTTGGACATTTACCTGCCCATCGCCGAAGTCTCGGTGAACGCGCCGCTCCTAGTGGCGCTGGGCGCGGCGGTGGGCTTCGTCTCGGGCCTGTTCGGCATCGGCGGCGGGTTCCTGATGGCGCCGGTGCTGGTGTTCATGGGAGTGCCGCCGGCGGTGGCGGTGGCCAGCCAGGCCAACCACGTCGTCGCCTCCTCCGCCTCCAGCGTGATCGCCTACGGTCGCCAGCGGGCGGTCGACTACAAGATGGGCGCGGTGATGGCCGCGGGCGGGGTGGTCGGCGCCTTCCTGGGCGTGGAGTTCTTCCGCTGGCTGCGGCTGCTGGGCCAGGCGGACCTGGTGGTCTCCCTGTCCTACCTGGTGTTCCTGGGAGCGGTCGGCGCCCTGATGCTGGTCGAGAGCCTGCACGCGGTGCTGCGCCGCCGCCGGGGCGAGCCGCCGCGGCGCCCGGCCGAGCGGCGGCCGGTGTGGCTCTACTCCCTGCCGTTCAAGCAGCGCTTCCCCCGTTCGCGGCTGTACGTCAGCGTGATTCCGCCCGCGGCGCTGGGCGCCCTGGCCGGGGTGCTGTCGGCGATCATGGGCGTGGGCGGCGGCTTCATACTGGTCCCGGCCATGGTCTATCTGCTGCGCATGCGCGCCAGCGTGGTGGTGGGCACCAGCCTGTTCCAGATCATCGTCACCACCGCGGTCACCACCGTGCTGCAGGCCGGGCGCAACCAGACGGTCGACATCCTTCTGTCGGGCCTGCTGCTGTTCGGCGGGGTGGTCGGGGCGCAGCTCGGCGCGCGCGCCTCGGGCCGGTTCCGTGCCGACGAGCTGCGGGCGCTGCTGGGGCTGATCGTGCTGCTGGTCGGCATCCAGATGGGTCTGAGCCTGTTCGTGCCCCCGGCCGAGCCCTTCGCCTTCGCACCCGGGCCGGCCCGATGATCCCCGCCGCCGTCCCGCCCGACGCTCCCGCCGTCTCCGCCGCCTTGACCGAGACGGAGGTCGAGGTCTCGTCCGACTTCCGCGGGGCCCGCATCGTGCTTTACGGCGCGGTGTTCGATCCCGGCGAGGCGCCGGTCGACGTCGTGGTGGTGGTCCGCGGCCCCGAGCAGACGGTGCGGCTGGTGCGCAAGATGCGGGTCGCGGGCGTCTGGCTGAACAGCCGCCCCGTGGTGTTCGAGGGCGCGCCCGGCTTCTACCAGGCCTCCAGCACCCGGGCGCTGTCGCGCGTGGCCGATTTCGGCACCCTGCGGCGCCTGGGCGTCGGCGTCGATCACCTGAAGATCGACGCGCCGGAGGAGAGCCGCACCGAGACCCGCTACGGGATCAAGGACGTGGTGGTCAGCCGCCTGGGCGAGGACTATCTCGACTGGCGCCGGGCGGTGATCCGGCTGAAGGAGCGCGAGCGGCTCTACAGCGTCGATCCGAAGGGCGTGCGCTTCGTGGACCGCGGGCTGTTCAGGGCCGAGGTGGACCTGCCGGCCGACGCCCCGACCGGGACCTACCGCACCGAGGTGTGGCTGTTCCAGGACGGGGAGCCGGTGTCGGTCCGCCGCCGGAACCTGACCGTGGAGAAGGTCGGGATCGAGCGGGCGGTGTACGAGTTCGCCCACCGACGGCCTTGGCTTTACGGGGTGGTCTCGGTGCTGGTGGCGGCGCTGTCGGGCTGGGCCGCGTCGCGCCTGTTCAGAAGGAGCTGAGGCATGGTCGGAAGAGGCTCCGAGGTCACAGGATGGATCGTGGGCGTGCTGGGCGTGGCGCCCTTCGCGGCCGCGGCCGGGGTGTACGGCTGGGGCCCGCCCGAGCTCGCCGGCCCGGCGCTGCTGGCCCTGCTGACCTATGCGGCGGCGATCCTGTCGTTCCTGGGAGGCGTGCGCTGGGGGGCCGAGATCGTCGCGCCCGCGCCCAGGCCGCCGGTGGTGGTGCTGTCGGTGCTGCCGCCGCTCGCCGCCTGGGCCCTGCTGGCCCTGCCGTTCGCCACGCCCGAGCGCCAGATCGGCGGCTTCCTGGTCATGTTCCTGGCCTGCTGGCTGTGGGACGCCAACGCCGAGGACCTGCCTCCCTGGTACCGCCGCCTGCGCACCGTGCTGACCCTAGGCGCGGGCGCGGCGCTGGGCGTGGCCCTGGAACAGACGCTGAGCCTCTAGAGGCGCCTCACGCGGTGTGACTGGACACCGCCTGGTACAGGCGCGGTTCGAAGGTGGCGATCTTCAGGATCGGGTCCATCCAGGCGCGCACGCGCGGGTCGTGGACCATGGCGCGCCAGGACTCCGCGTCGCGCCAGCGGGCGTGGTTGACCACGCTCCTGCGGTCCAGGCTCTTGTAGATTCTGGAGGAGATGAAGCCCGGCATGGTGCGGGTGACCTCGTCCGTCAGGGCGTCGAGCAGGCGCACGAGTTCGTCCTGCTTCTCGGGCGCGACCCGGAAGACGTTGACCAGCACGACGCCTTCTTCCTCGGCTTCCACGGCGAAGACCGGCTCGAATTTCAACGCGGGCTTCATGTCCATACGCCTATCCGGAGACGCTTACCGACTCTTGACCGGAACGGATCGTTCGAGCGGCGGTTCACCCTCGCTCGCGAACCAGGTCCCACGCCGCGAAGTCCAGCGCGTCCTCCGGGTCGGCGAGGGCGGTTTCCGGCACCGTCTGGCCGCGCACGCTGATCCCGGCCTTGTGCACGCTTTCCGGGTCGCCGGTGATCAGCGGGTGCCAGTCGGGCAGGCCGCGGCCCTCGTGCAGGCGACGGTAGGCGCAGGACGGCGGCATCCACTGCAGGTCCTCGATGTTCCACGGCGTCAGCTTGATGCAGTCGGGAACCGTCTTCTTGCGATTTTCGTAGTCTTTGCAGCGGCACAGTTCGGCGTCGAACAGCTTGCAGGAAACGCGCGTGGGGATGATCTCGCCGGTGTCCTCGTCCTCGAAGCGGATCAGGCAGCACAGGCCGCAACCGTCGCACAGGCTCTCCCACTCCTGTACGGTCGTCTGGTCGAGTCGCTTGGTCTCCCAGAAGGGCTTTAGGGCCATGAACAGGGGCGTCCTGGACTGAAGATGGACGATCGCGCCGACCAGAACGG
>Ga0196964_10001252_pt1 | contig 13083 bp, 28 predicted proteins | sample S1_10metaG_FD_148615 | JGI IMG/M metagenome (GOLD analysis project Ga0196964, IMG submission 148615) | Soil microbial communities from Anza Borrego desert, Southern California, United States - S1_10 | ecosystem: Environmental > Terrestrial > Soil > Desert | place: USA: California | collected...
GGGTGGGGCTCGCAGTCACCCCAGGATGCGCCCCGCGCGGCGTTCGAGCAGAGCTCGGTGATCGTCTGCTTTCGCCTCGCCGGTCGCGGCCTCGCGATACTCGAGGATCGGGATTACCTGCTCGGCGGCGTCCGCGACGTCATCCCCGAGTTACCGGGTGACGACGTGCCGCCGGCCGAGCGCGGCGTGTTCGTTTTGCTCCGGCGCGGCCGTCCGTGGGATGGACGGTTCTACCGGTTCGGGTAGCTCCACCGGGCCCGCCCACGTCCGCCACGGGCGCAGCGTCTCGAGCACCACACGCGCCTGCTCTGCGATGTAGCGCGCGTGCTCGCGACAGACGCGCGCCTCGTACCGCAGGATCGCGCGGCGGCCGCCGGCGTACAGCGGAACCCACAGGGCCAGGATCGCGAGCGCAAGCGCGGTGTCGGCGTCCATCAGTCGGTGCTCGTCGCCGCGATGACGTCCTGGGTGAGAAACACGGGATACCAGTCGCTCGCGAGCATGTCCGACTGGCTCGCGATCCAAGGCACGAGCTCGCCGGCCGCGGTCCGCATGTAGAGGTACGGCGCCGTCATCATCGAGTGCGCGGCGGGCGGCTGCAGCGCGATCCACATGTCGCGCCCGTTCCAGCCGAAGCGCGCCACGCGGTGGGTTGGGTGCTGCTGCAGGTACTCGATTGCTTGTCCGAACGTGAGATCACCCATGCGCTCGAGGATACCGCGCGATTTTGACTACCGGTGCTCGAGCTCGGCGCCGCCGAGGCTGTGGGGGAACACGGGCGCTCTGCGCCCACGAAGGGAGACCCTCAGCATGTCGATCAAGTCCATCGCCGTCACCGCTCTGATCTGCGCCGCCACCATGGCGGTCGTCTACCGCGTGGCCCCCGTTCGCAAGGTCGTTGTCGGCGCGTAAGCGCTGACCCCGGCGAACCACCCTCGCACCCACCCCTCACAGGACCACCACCAACATGTCACTCTTTCCACGCGTCACAGGCGTCAAGAAGTACAGCCTGAACACCGGCACCACCGACAACCCCTCTCTCACGCAGGGCTCGCCGGTGCAGTTCAACCTGGGGGACATCCCCGCCGTCGAGGACGGACTCGCGAACTACCTGCCCGGCGTTCTGGTGACCGTCTCGGGCAACGTGGTGGTCTCGGGTGGCTCCGGCACGCGCTTCTCGGTCGACGACCTCGCGCGCGCCATCTTCTCGAGCATCGAGGTGCGTGACGGGTTCTTCGGCTACCCGCTGCGCGCGGCGAAGTTCCTCGGCGCGTACCTGCCTTCGGTGGAGTTCGTCGCCGGCGGCTACCAGAAGCCCGTGCCTCAGCGCGCGTTCTTCCCGGCGGGTGCGTCCACGTACCCGTTCGCGGCGTCGTTCTTCATCCCGATCAACTACTGCGGCGCGATCGAGGACTCCGAGAACACCGCGCAGCTCGCGGCCGCGTACAGCCGCGCCACGATGGTGTTCAACATCGCGGCCTCGTCGGTGATCGCTGGCATCTCGACCGGCGCCACGCTGACGTCCATGACGATGAAGGCCACGGCTCTGTGCCTCCCCGACCACGAGATCCGGCTCGCGCCGGGCATCGAGGTGGCGGACTACACGGCGCCCGCGAGCTCGGGCGAGTCGTTCTCGATCCTGTCGGCCGGTGATGACACCGGGTTCGACGGCGCGCTTCCGGGCGCGGGTGTTCTGTGGGCGTCGCTGCTCACGAACGCGCGCGGCCAGGGCGGCGCGTTCGCGGGCAACGCGATCACCGCGTTCGGCATGCCGTGGCGCGGGCAGCGTCGCACGACGCACCTCGAGCCGTTCATCGCCGAAGCGTGGGGCGCGATGCCTCCGCAGCGGCCGCAGGGCTCGGTGGTGGACTCCGCGACGTCGGTGGCGCTCACCGACTACGCCGGTGCTCCGCACCTGTTCACGTCGGGCGCCGACATCGCCGGCAGCCCGATCAACGCGGCCCTCACCGGGTTCCCGATCGTCTCGCCGGGGTTCCGGACGCGTCTGTCGAAGGTGCAGCACATCGAGGGCACGCAGCCCGTGATCGCGTCCTTCGGCTCGAGCTCGGGCACGCACCACCTGCTCATGCTGCAGGCGAAGCGCTGGACGAAGCAGAAGCAGGACCAGTACCTGCAGCACCTGCTCGGCCTCGGTGTCGTGCAGAAGGCGCTGCCCGCCGGCAAGAAGCTGATCGGCCAGTGGACGCCGAAGCTCGCCGGGCACCAGGGTGCTGTGAGCGCCAAGAAGGCGCGCTACATGGCTCTGAAGCTCGTCTAACGAGCACACGCGATGGTCGTCTCACAGACAACCATCGCGGTCGGCGCGGTGGTGCTGGTGCTCCTGCTCAGCACCGCCGCGTCGGCCGCACAGCCGGCCTCGGGTGACGTGTTCACCGAGCCCGGTGTCATCAGCCGTCCGTCAACCGGACAGTCGGCTGTCATCCCGAGCGTCAAGCCGTTGTGCCGACTCGAGTGGGTCGGCCTCATCCCCTACCCCGTGTGCCCCTGATGAAAACAAGCACCGCGCTTCTCATCGTCGGCGGCGCCGCAGTGGTCGGCGGGCTCGGCTACCTCTGGTGGCAGGAGAGCCAGCGCAAGCAGGTGATCATCGGCGGTTCGAAGAACGGCCGGACGATCGAGCAGGTGGCAGAGGACTTCGTGCGCCAGAACGGCACGGCCGGGTGCCGCGCGTACCTCGCCAGCAACGGCGTCGTGAACGACTACGGCGCGTGCAGCACGGCAGGGCGGATCGTCGGTGATGTCGCCGGTGGCGCCGTCGGCGGCGTCGTCAACGTGATCGAGTCGGGCTGGGACGCGTTCAAGGGGTTGTTCTGATGGACACGGGCACAAAGATTCTCATCGGCGCCGGCGCCGTCGCCGCGGTGGGCGGGTTCATCCTGTGGCGCCGCTCGAGCTCGAGCTCGGGCAAGCCGGTCGCGGTGGTTCCAGGGCTCCCCACGAACGCACAGGAGATGGAGGAGGCGCGCCAGGCGTGCAAGTCCTTCGTCGCGGCGCAGATGGCGGGCAAGGACGGGCCGAGCTTCATCCTGAATCCGCTGCGCGAGGCACTCACGCTGCAGTGCCTGCGCGGGAAGGGCTATCCCGTATGACCACCGGGCAGAAGGTGCTGATCGCGGGCGCCGTCCTGGTCGCCGGTTACATCGCGTGGCGCGTGGTCCGGGGGCCGCGCTCGAGCTCCGGCGTGATCGTCGTCGGCGCGCCGCCGCCGCCGCCGCCCGGGCAGACGGACCCGTACGGTGACGGGTGGGACCCGGCCGTCGATACCTCTCATTCGGGAGCGGGAAGGTTCTGATGCCTCTCACGTTCGGCAAACATAAGGTCGCTGACATCCAAGTGTGCCGCGTGGCCTCGGGTGGCACCTCGACCGTGAAGCCCGAGATCGTGGTGCCGCTCGTCGACGCGCGCTGCCGGGTGACGATCTCGTTCTACTTCCGTCGCGACAACGGCTCGCAGAGCTCGCGGCCGCCGTCCGACTGCAAGGCTTGGGTCTGCGCGCGCACGCGGGATGCGCAGGGCGTTCCCGTGCCCGTCGGCTCGGGCAGCACGCGCGACATTCTCGGTCTCGGCCCGGCGTCCCTCGAGGAGTTCATCGGCGCGGGTGTCGCTGGTCGTCAGGGCTGGGGGTACGAAGAGCAGTCGGGCGCCGATGAGGTCTACGCGCTGTTTGACGTCGTGACGAACGCGTCGGGCAGCGGCCAGACGGGCACGTGGATCCTGTCCTGCTCGATTCAACCCACCGTCCCGCTGTGCAGCGACGAGTGGGAGGACATCAAGCGCGCTTTCGTTCCGATGGTCCTGTCTGGACAGGGCTCGGTGATCGGAAACTGATGTGGTCACGCGCGCAGAGTGGATCCTCATCGGCGGCGCGGCCGCGGGAGCGTTCCTGCTGATGGGCGGCGCTCGCAAGGTCGCGCGCGTTCTGCAGGCCACCGAGGCCGCGCGCCGAGACGCGCTCACGCCCGACACGCGCGCGGCGTGGGACACGCTTCGCCAGCTCGCCGCCGAGCGCGGGATCGAGCTCTACCTCGGCGACACGATCCGCGACGACGCCGCCCAACGTGCGGCGTTCGAAAGCGGCGCATCGACGATCAGCACGCGCGGGTGGCACCACACCGGGCGCGCGCTCGACTTCCGAGTCATCGACCCGGCGAACGGCCAGGTAGATCGCGCCGGCAAGCGCGTGGATCTCTATCGCGAGGTCGCACGGCTCGCCGAGGGACTCGGGTTCCGGCAGATCGGTTTCAACCTCGATGGCTCCGTGCGGAAGTTGAAGCGCGCGGACGGCTCGACTTTCTCCGACCTCGGCCACCTCGAGTACCGCGACGGGCGCACCCTCGAGGTCGCGCTCGCCGAATACGCCGAGCTCGAGCAGCAGGGGGTGGTCTGATGTCCGCACCAGGTGGAGCACTCGGCGCGGCGCCGTGGGGCGCGGGGCTCGGCTCGGGCGACCCCGGCGGCGGCACGTCCTACACGTTCGGCTCGGGGCTCACGCTCACGGGCACGACCGTCACGAACAACGTTCTCACCGGCGTATCAGGCGGGCAGACGTGGACGAGCGGCACCGGCGCCGCCGACCCGCTCACCATCACCACCACCTCGCACGGCACGAAAGGCAAGGCGACGATCGCCGGCGCGCTGACCGTCGACCAGGCGAACCTTCGCGCGGGCATCAACGCGAGCTCGCCCGAGCTCCCGTTTCAGGTCGGCCAGTGGTTCGGGAGCGGCAACCGGCCGCAGCCGAACTTCGGCAACGTCTTCGCGCTCACCGCGAGCGTCGGTCTCAACCCGGACCCGACGCAAGGGGGCCAAATCTGGCTCATCGACAACTCGACGCTCGGCGCTGACAAGGGCGGCGGCATGACGTTCGCGGCGGTGCACACCGCCGGCGCACAGGCATCGCTCGGCGGATTCCAGTGGCGCCGCCAAAACGGCACTGACAGCAACCTCGCGTCCTACGCGGTTTTCTACACGCGCCCCGCGGCCGCGGACTGTGTCGAAGCGTTCCGCATCCTGTCCGATCAGACGCTCGACCTCCGGGTGCCGGCGTCGACCGGTGATCAGGACAAGGTCCGGCTACAGCCGAACTTCGGCATGCGTGCCTCGTTCTTCTGGGAGGACGACCAGGGCAACGACTGCGCGCGCGTCTCCGGGCACAGCGTGCAGGGGGAAGGCACGTTCTCGAACGGGATGCTGTCCTTCGATGCGACCGTGTCACGGTTCGCGACTCTCGCCGGAGCGGCGGTGGGTTTCGAGGTCCGCGACCGCAGCGGCTCCACGCCGATGTTGAGCATCGGCGCGAGCGCCATCACGGGCGGCGGCGCCAAGTCGGGCGGCGGACAGCTCGTGCTCGTCACCGGGTGCGCGGACACGGGCGTCACGCAGGAGCTCGCCGACGTCTACCTGAACCTCTCCCGGACGGTGACGTTCTCGACCGCCCCGGCCTCGCAACGGGCTGTCCGCATCGCCGCGCCCACCTACGCGGGCACCGGCACGATCGCGGACGCGGCAACCCTGTACATCGACGGCGCGCCCGCGCAGGGCGCCGGCATCACTCTCACCCGCAAGTACCCGCTGTGGATCGACTCGGGCGTCATGCGCTACGACGGCCAGATCGCGAACGGCGGCGGCGCCGCGCCGACGCTCGGCACTGTGGGCGGCTCCGGTCCGACCACGGCGGCACAGAGCGGTTGGATCGAGATCAACATCGACGGAAACCGTCGGTTCATTCCCGTGTGGGCATAGGAGACTTGACGGATGACCTGCACACTCACGACTCCGATCGCGGTCCCGAACGTCACCCGGTGGCGCGTGCTCGCGCCGCCCGTGCTGTCTGACGACGGCACGCAAGCCGTCGTGCGCGTGCGCTTCGACTCACCGCCGGCGAGCGGGCGCAGACTGGGGCCGTTCGAGATCCTCGCCCGAAACACCGGCACCTCGGTGGGCCTCGCGCTCGCCGCCGCACCCGAGAAGTTCGACGACATGGTGACGTCGGTGTACCTCACGGTCCCGAACGCCGCCGACACGATCGAGGCCGCATATCGCGGCGCCGGCACCAAGGCGGCCGCGCTGCGCGCTGTCGAGGCGGCGCTTTTGTCGACGGGTCTCGTCGCTGCGGCTCTCACGGGGGCAGTCTCGTGACGGCCGAGACCACGCCGGCGACGACCACTGCTGTGTCGGCGGCCGAGAAAGAGATCGGCGAGCAGCTCGCGCGGCTCGAGCAGGTGGCCGACGCCGTCGTGATGGCTGGTGGCATTCAGGCGGCCGAGGTGGTGCTCGGCGCGCGGCAGACGATCCGCGCGCTGGTCGCCACGATAAAGCGGCTCGAGCAGCGGCTCGCGGAGCTCGAGGCGCCGAAGGTGGCCGCGGCCACGCGCGCCAAAGGGGTCAAGCGGCGATGACTCTCACCGAAGATCATTTGTGGGGCGCCGGCGCCGGCGTCCTGGCGGTGTGGCTGCTTCGCAAGGTGCTCTGTGCCTGTGAGCAACCGGTGGTGACCCGGCCGGCGGTGCAGCCCACCCCGCCGCCCGTCGTGCATGTCATCCCGTCGCCGCCGCCGGTGCAGCCCGCGCCGGCACCCGTCGCGCCCAAGCCCGAGGTGGTGGAGTACTTCGCGAAGTCCTGCCCCCCTGGCTACTACCAGTCGGAGGGGATCTGCCTGTCCATCAACCCGTATGCGATGGGCACGCCCGAAGCGACCGCGGACGGCGTCTGCCCGCCCGGGTTCAAGGACCTGGGTACCACCTGTGAGCGGAGGTACATCCCGTGAACGTCTCCGAAGAATTCATCGTCGGCGCCGCCATCGGCGCGGCGGTCGCGTATTGGTTGATCAAGCGCAAGTGCCCCTGCTCGAGCTCGAGCAGCACGCATGCCCACCAGGGCATCGCGGTCGGCGAGCCCGCGCCGACGCTACCCGGCGTCGTCAAGTGCATGGGCCTCAACTGCTAACCGAGCACCACCGTGGCTAGCTACGCAGAGGTCGGCGAGATGTCCGCGGCTCGGATCTCCGAGCACATGGCGGACGTGCGCGAGCGCTTCCGGGCGCCCCGCCGCGCCGCCGAGCTCCGCGACGAGCTCGCGTGGTTCGTCACCAGGTTCGGCAAGCTCGTGGACGGCGTCGCCGACCTCGGCACGGTCCCCGACGAGCTCAAGCGCGCCGGCGACGACGTCCGGCACAACCTCGTGATGGCGCTTTCCCGCGCGAACATCTTCGTCAAGAACGGCCTCGGTGATCAGTTTCTCCCGACGCCGGATCTCGCGCTCGCCGAGGCTGCCGAGCTCGCCGCGTGGGCGTGGTGGGGCCAGGTGATCGGGCAGCGCGTGCAGCTCCACCAGGAGCTCAGCGATCAGGTGGACGCGCTCGCGAACCTGCCCGCGACCGCGATCGGCTACACGCTCGATCAGCTCAAGAGCGCGATCGGCCTCGACGGCGTGCCCCGGTGGATGTTCGGGGCGCTGCTCGCCGGTGGCGCCGCGCTCGCTCTGTTCGGCCCCTCCGCGATCGTGCGCGGGGCGAAGTCTCTCGTTGCGGAGGTTCGCGCATGAAGTGGTGGCACTGGGTAGCTTTGACGGCCGGCGGGTGGGCGGCGTGGCGAACGATGGAGGCGACCACGAACGGTGTGCCCGTCGCGCGCGCGCTCGCGAACCCGTTTCGCTCCATCGACTCACTCAAGACGACGGCGGCCACCACCTGGTCGCCGAGCTCGGGGTGGTCGGACCCGAACATCGTGAGGGCACGCGTATGAACAAGTGGGCATGGATGGGCATCGGCGCCGCGGTGGGCATCGCGGGCACGGTGATTTACGTGCAGCGCGCGAAGATCCAGGCGGCGATCGATCACCGCAAGGAACTCGGCGCCGCGGGTACGATTTTCGACGGCGTGTCGTCCACCTGGGCCGGCCTGAAGGACATCTTCGGGTAAGTGGCGCCTCGCAGTCCTTCGAGGTTTGACGTCCGGGATGCTCCCGCGGCGGTGCCCCTCGAGGAACTCTCGGCCGTCGAGAGCGAGGTGCACCACTTGCGGCGCGACTTCGTCGAGACGCGCGCCGAGCTCCGCACCGAGGTGCGCGACGTCGAGAAGGATCTACAGGCGCTCACCAAGACGGTCGGCGAGCTCGGCGGCGACGTCCGCCACCTCAGCCGACTTCTCAAGTGGTGGGGGTCGATCATCGCAACCGTGCTCGCGGCCGCCGTGGTGGCAGTCGTGACGACGGTGCTGTCTCGGAGGTAACCAATGTCCTGGCGTCGTCTCGCAGCGTTCCTGGTCGGTGGTGGTCTGGTCGTCGGCGGTGCACTCACCGCAAACCCCGTGCTGGTGACCTCCGGCGTGGGTGTGCTCGGCGTGGCGACGAACGCCGAGAAGTGGCTCGGCAAGAAAGCGAAGGCCGAGCCCCAGGGCGCCGAGCTCGGCGACGAGCCCACCGACCCGGGCTCACGGCGGCGCGCGCGGTGATTCGGGAGCTCGAGGGCGCGATCGCGGCGCTGTCCGAGGCCGAGACGCTGATCGCTCGAGCTCGGGTCTACCTGCTCGCAGCTCCATCACCCGACTTCGGCGTACATCGCGCCGGCCTGGTCGCCGCCGCCGCCGCCTGCACGGCCGAGCAAGCGAGCGCAGCCGTCCGAACGCTGTTCGACCGGGAGGTGCGCCGCGCGGAGCTCGCGCGGGCGCCCCAAGACGACGGCAGCGACCGACGGGGACCGCGCCGCGCCCCTTAACGCGACGGCATATCGTGCCGAACACGTCGAACGGAGGCATGACGATGCGGCGAGCGTTCCTGGCGATGGTGTGCGCGGTGGTGGTCGGGTGTGGCGGCGGCGGAGAGGACAGCCCGCCCGAGAAGTGCGCGGCTTTCTTCGATGCCTACTGCGCGAAGTTCGCCGTGTGTCAGACCGGCATCTCCGTCGCTCAATGCAAGGCTCTCGTCGCCACCCAGAACGACTGCTCTCAGGTGGTGGCGGTGCGCGCGAGCTACGACGCCTGCATGTCCGACCTGCATGCGAGCCCGTGCAACGTGTTCTTCGCGAAGACGACGCCAACGGTGCCCGCCGCCTGTCAGAACGTGCTGCTCTCGCGCTGAGAGCCGCCGGCAGGAGCGCCGGGCCCAACCGTCGCGCCCGCGCGTCCGCGTGGCTCCTGACCCCCGTGTCATTGCGTTCTGGACGTTTTTGGCACACCTGGGGTGTGTCGCGCGCTCGCCACAGCCGCGCCGCGGGGCCCCTCGAAGCCCGCGTCCACCCTGGGTGCGACCGTTGGCACGGGTATTGACACACCCCATCTCGGGCAATAGGGTCTGACCCGCAGCATCGCTCGGCCGGCCTTGGGGGACCGGCCGAGCGGCCCCGAAAAACAAGTGACCCCGGCGGGTGCGCGAACACCCCCGAGGTCTGGCCGCCGACACCGTGCAAAGGGACACCGGCGACGATGAACACGCTACACCTACACCCCAGCGAAAGCACCCTCGGACAAGCCCTTGCGGCGTTTCTCGAGCTCACCCGCCAGCGCGTGCAGGCCGGCACCAGGTCGCCGGCCACGCTCGAGATGCACCAGGCGCACGCGCGCCACCTGCTCGAGCGGATACCCGCCGAGACCCGACTCGCCGAGCTCGGCGAGTCCCACCTCGCGGCCGTAGTCGCGGCCGAACGGGAGGGACGCCGGGTGCTGGCCAGCGGTGACCGGCGACCGGTCACGAACTCGACCCTCCGCAAGCGTCTCTCTACGCTGCTCGGCGCCTACAAGGTCGCCGGTCTCGCACCTCCGCGCCTGCCCGAGCTCCCGCACCGATACCGCCCGTCGCGGCGGTTCCTCGAGACGCTCGGTGACCTCGAGGACCTGCTCGCCGAGCTCCCGCAGCACCGCCGCGAGTGGATCGCGCTCGCGGTGTGGACGGGACAGCGACACTCGGACATCGAGCGCGCGACCCGCGCGGACTTCGATCCGGACTGCCCGCCCGAGCTCGGCGGGCCGTGGGTGCGCATCCGCGGAACGAAGACGCGCGACCCCGACGGCATCAAGGTCGCGGCGATGCCGGAGCTCGTGGCGGCGCTCGGGCCGCGCTGGCGTCAGCTCGGCCCGGGTGACCCGCTCGTCGAGCCGTGGCCGCACGTGAGCTCTCAGCTCACGCGGCTATGTCACCGACTCGGGCGCCCCGTGGTCACCGCGCAATCGTTCCGGCACACGCTGTTCACGTGGCTGGTTTCGGCGAACGGCTTCACGCCCGAGATCATCGAGATGGGCCGGTGGCGCTCGCCGGCCATGCTGATGACGGTTTACGGGCACGCGCTGCCCACACGGTTTTCGGAGGTCCTGGCTCGAGCTCGCGAGCGTCTGCTCGCTGAGGCTCGCCGCCCTCCGCAAAGATCCTCGCCGGCAATTCCGCCGGCCAGGAAAGCCCCCCGCGCCGGCGTCCAGATTGGCGTCGAAGCGCCGGCCGGGGGTCGCCAACCAGCACAGGAGGCGCGTCGCCGCGCGACCCGAGCTTGATGGTCCGTGCGCCCATAGTGTACCGCGAACACCTACACAGGTTCAGGGCGGAGTGGGCGCAGAAAGAATCGAACTTTCAACAAACGGATTAAGAGCCGGGGCCCGTCGGTGACGGCGCCTCCTGCGCACGCGCAGGAGAGCACCGATGCACACGACCAGCAGCACCGATCAGCAGCACGCACGCACACACGAGCTCAAGACCTGGCGGCCCTACTTCCGCATGGTCGCGCTCGGACAGAAGTCGTTCGAGGTGAGGCACGACGATCGCGGGTATCGCACAGGCGACGTCGTGCTTCTGCTCGAGTTCGATCAGCTCAAGAACGAGTTCACCGGGCGAGGGCTGCGCGCCGTCATCGGCTACATCGAGCGGGGCGACCGCCACGCGTTCGGTGACCTCGAGGACGCGAGCGATCAGCGGTTCCCGGGCTCACTCCTGCCCCGGTCCGTCGTGGTCCTGCAGCTCACCAAGTTGACCACGCTCGAGGGCAAACCGCCGCACATGGCGCTCACCGACTCGTACCGCATGCCGACCGGCGGTGCACTGTGAGGCGCGCGCTCACGGACCGGCGGCCGATCGTGCGCCACCTGGTGCTCGTCCTGATGATCCTCGCGCTCGGCCTGGTGGTCGGGTTCGGGATCGGCGGGTGCCAAGTGCGCGACCCGTACGAGCTCGAGCTCGGCGACGCGGGCACCGACGCGGAGGCGCCCGGCGTCTGCGCGCAGCCGCTACCCCCGCGCTGCATGGTCACAAACACAAACGCTATGTGGCAGGTCGCGAAGTGGTGCCCGCGCTCCTACTGCCAGCGCGCGTGCGTGCAGATCACGGTGCCGTGGCTCTCGCAGCTCGACGCGCTCCCGTGCCGAGTCGACGAGAACACGATCGGAGTCGCGTCGTGCGACCTCTGCCCGACGGTGTGGCTCCCGGACGCCGGGTTCTCGCGCCTCGAGCCCTCGGAGGTGCGCTGATGAAACTCGCCGACCTCACGAGGATCGCTGACGACATCGGCGCCGATATCGAAGCGCTCGGCGGCCTCTTGCGCTGCTACGACTGCAGTCGCGAGATCCCATTGGAGCCCGGCGACTGCGGCCGGTACCTGCGCGCCGGGTGGCCCAAGTGCCACGGACGCACGATGGAGTGGGTCACCGAGCGCCAGCTCGCAAAGGAGGTGCGCTGATGGCACGCGCGACCCTTGCCACCATTGACGGCGCGGAGCTCGTCCGGCTCGCGTGCGGCGGCTCGGACGAGTTGCTCACGCCAGACGCGGCGGTCGAACTAGCGGAGCGGCTGTGCTCCCTGGTGAACGCCGTCCGCCACACTGACGGCTCGTTCGTCTACGTGGGCGAGCGCATCGACGGAAAGGAGGTGCGTCGATGAACCTCTCGGACATCGAGTGCCCGAAGTGCGCCGATCCCGCGCTCCTGGAACCGGTGCTCTCGTACGGCGGGAAGGTGATCGGCCTGCTCTGCAGGCTCTGCGGTGCCTCGCTCGGCGTCGGCCGGTGCACCGGGTGCCACAACACCGGACCTGGCCGCGATGGAGTCGTGCTGCGCGCGACCGACCAGCGCGGCCGCGCCTACTGCACGGACACGTGCAAGCGGCGCTCTCTCCGAAGGGGGGTGCGCTGATGGGAGTCGATCTCTATGTCTGTCAGGAGCTCGGTTTCTGGGAGGACTTCCGGACGGTGCAGCTACAGCGCCGCCTGAAGGTCACGAACGCAGAAGCCGGCAAGTATCGGCTCAAACTCCGATCGCTGGTGCTCCGCAAGGGCGGCGGCACCACCGGACGCGTCCGGCAGTGCTCGCCGGACGAGATCGCTCACGAGTGCGGATACGCGGGTAAACCCCTGCGCCTCGTTCAAGCACTTCGCGACGTGAACGAGATCCGTTTCCAGCGCGGTTCTCTCGTGATGGTCGGGTGGGACCAGAACCCGACGCGCAAGTACCTCAGCCGCAAGGAGGGGGACGCCGAGCGCAAGCGGCTGGCCCGCGAGGAGGAGCGCCGCCGCCGGGAGGCCACGGGGGCCCCCCGGGAGGACTGGGAAGAGGACGAGGAGGTGTCTGCGGAGCGTCCGCGGACTGTCCGCGGACAGGGCGCGCCCGGTCCACAGGACGTCCGCGGAGAATCTGACAGAAAGAAAGAAAGGTCCGCGGACGGACAGCCCCCCGGGGCCCCCCAGGGGGGGGAGAGCGCGACCGCTGCGCGGTGGGATCGCTTCTGGGAGCTCTACCCGAAGCCCGAAAACGAGCGCGAAACGCGCGCTTTGTTCGCGGCGCTGTCGCCGGAGGACCAGGCGCGCGTGCTGCTCACCCTGGGGGCCGACCCCCGGGCACCCGGATCTATGTACGAGAGAACTTCACTGCGGTGGGTGCCCGGGAGCGCGAAATTTCTCAGGCTCGAGAAATGGCGCGGTGACGCGAAGAAACGGGAGCGAATGATCGCCGCCGAGCAGAAGGCGGCCGAGCGCGCCGCCGCGGAGGCCGCGAAGCAGGCGGCGGCGTCCGCGTCGGGAGAGGGGGACGGCCTCGAGCAGCTACGCCGGGAGTGGTCCGAGAAGCGGCCCGGCGAGCCGTGGCCAGGAATCAGG
>Ga0196964_10001253_pt1 | contig 13083 bp, 10 predicted proteins | sample S1_10metaG_FD_148615 | JGI IMG/M metagenome (GOLD analysis project Ga0196964, IMG submission 148615) | Soil microbial communities from Anza Borrego desert, Southern California, United States - S1_10 | ecosystem: Environmental > Terrestrial > Soil > Desert | place: USA: California | collected...
AGATCCTTGGCGATGACAATGACCTGCATACGCGTGTGCGCATCGACTACTGCCCGAGCCTCGATGACTGGAAGACGGCGTGGAACTTTATCCACTTCCAGGGTTTCCTCGGCACGAAGATGATCCTGCAGTTCATCTGGCAGGGCTGCGATTCGATGCTCGCCGCGCCGCTGGCGCTCGACCTCGTGCGCCTGACCGATTTCGCGCACCGCAATGGCGAACACGGCGCGATGAAGCAGGTGAGCTGCTTCTTCAAGAACCCCGTTGGCGGCGACACGCACGACTTCTGGAAGCAGTGGGAGTTCCTGAAGAGCTACGTGCACGCCCACGCGGAAAAGACGCCGGTGCTAAAGCGCTGAGCCACTTGAAGAGAGTCATTCTCCCGCTGATCGTCAGCGCAGTGGCTGCGACATGCATCACTTTCGTAGTTATTCTGTCCTTCCACTATCTGATATTCGCACTGCTGTGGGCAGACGCCGTTGGCCCAGTTGTTGGCGGGCTGTGGCTGCTTTCCTTTGAAGCCACCTTTATCATCTGGCATTTGCATGACTGCCCATTGCAGTTCCGGATTCCAGACATGCTCGTTGCGGTAGCTGCGGGAAACGCACTCCCACTTGCCCATTTCATCTTCCGTGATCTTTCAGCACACATGGAACACAACTTCGGTGTGTGGTACTACGTAGCGGTGGGATTGCTGGCAATATCCACTCTCGTTTTCATGCTGGCCCTTCAAGGGCAAGTTCGGTTCGCCAGAGATCTCTAAGCTCGTCAGTCTGATTTGCGTTCGAAATGACTCCGTCACTTCCTAGACTTTCGGCATGAAGCGCATTCTTTTCACGAATGATGACGGCCTCTCTTCTCCAGGCTTGACGACGCTGGTTCACGAACTTCAGCGCACCGGACGCTATGACCTGCGTGTGGCGGCGCCGGAGAAAGAACAGTCCGGCGTTGGGCATTGCATCACGATTCACTGGCCCTTGTACGCCGAGAAAGTCACACTGCCGGATCCGATCTCTGCCGTCCCGGCTTTCAAAGTCGCGGGTACGCCGGCCGATTGCGTGAAGCTCGCGATCACGAATTTATTCCCCGAGTTCAAGCCGGACCTGATCATCTCCGGCATCAACCGCGGCCCGAACGTCGGGATGAACGTGCTTTACTCGGGAACTGTCGCCGGGGCGCTCGAAGCTGTGATCAACGGCTTTCCGGCGGTGGCACTGTCGCTGGACGTGCCGGCGAGCGGCCTGTGGCACTTCGCGCTGGCGGCGGAACTTTCGGTTCCGATCATCGATGCTGTCGTTGAGCACGGCCTCCCGGAATGGACGGCGCTGAACGTGAACATTCCGAATTGTTCGCAGAGCGAGATCAAGGGCGTGCGCATGACCACGCAGGGGCGCAGCGGCTTCAAAGAATATTATGTCGAGGAGGCGCCTGAAGGAATGCGCCGCAAGTTCCGCCTCGAAGGCAGCATGTTCTTCCGTGACGACGATGCAGGTGTGGACGCGGTGGCGCTGAAAGAGAAGTGGATCGCGTGTTCGCCGCTCGGATTGTCGCTGCTGAGCCGCGATGCATGGAACTCCGTCAAACAGTGGCCGTTGTTCAATCAGAAAGGGAGATGAGCCAAAGCAACGAGGCGGTGAAGCGCATGATCCAGAGCGTGCTCCGCGAGGCAAAGAAAGCCGGGCGCAAGATCGGCATCTGCGGGCAGGCGCCCAGCGACTACCCCGAGTTTGCGGAGTTCCTGGTGGAGAACGGGATCGACTCGTTGTCACTGAACCCGACAGCGTGGTGGGGGTCAAGACACGCATTGCGGCGCTCGAGACGCGGGCGCAGAGCGTCGAGAAACCCATCGCGGAAGTCGTCCTGTAGCTGGACGCGGCGCAAAAATCCCGCAAGCTCGTGACTTCTCGTTCAGGAGTCACACATGGTATCGCAACCGCAACCCGGTGAAATCCTTTCCGGCCGTCTCGACATTCTGTCTGCCTGGATCGAAGGGCAGATGGCCTACGCCGATTTGCCCGGATTGTCGATTGGCATCGTTCACGACCAGGAATTGATCTGGGCGAAGGGCTTCGGCGTCGCGGATCGCGAGAAGAAGACGCCGGCGACGCCGCAGACGCTCTATCGCATCGCCTCGAACACGAAGGTGTTCACGGCAATGGCGATCATGCAACTGCGCGATGCGGGCAAGCTCGGGCTCGATGATCCCGTCCAGAAGCATTTGCCTTGGTTCAAGCTGCGGAAGTTCTATCCCGGCGCGCGGCCGATCACGATCCGCCATCTACTGACACATACGGCCGGACTGCCACGCGAAGCGACCGGCGTTTACTTTGCGGACGGCAACTTCCCCACGCTGGAGCAGGTACAAGAAGGACTCGCAAAGCAGGACGCGGTGCTGCTGCCAGAGACAAAATGGAAGTACTCGAATCTCGGCCTCGGACTCGCCGGCGCGATCGTCGCAACGGTCTCAGGCGAGCGCTACGAAGATTACGTTCGTCGACACGTTCTCGAGCCGCTCGGCATGACGCAAACGCTGGTCGAGGCGCCCGATCCGAAGAACCCGCGCCTGGCAACAGGTTACGGCAGGCGGTTGCCGCCGGGGCGCCGTGAGCCGAACATGTTCACCGATATGAAGGGCATCGCCGGCGCAGGAAACATGAGCAGCACCGTCGAAGATATGGCTCGTTTCTGCATGCTGCAATTCCGGAGCGGACCTGCTGGCGGGGCGCAGATCCTCAGCGGCGATACGCTGAAAGAGATGCAGCGCGTCCACTGGATGCATGATTGGAAGATCGGCTGGGGTCTTGGCTTTAAGGTCATCCGCCAGAACGAACGCACGTATTTCGCGCACGGTGGCTGGGTCTCCGGTTATCGCACGCAGTTTCAATGCGATCCTGAGACGAAGATGGCGGCAGTAGTTCTCACCAATGCTGACGATGGGAATCCGGACTATTACATCGAAGGCGTCTTCAAATGGGTCGCGCCACATATCAATCCGGCCGCTGTGCGTGAGATGAAATCGAAGAGCGCCGAAATCCCGGCGCAATTCCGCCCGTACATTGGGCGCTACCGCGACTCGTGGGCCGACATGCAGGTGCTATCGATTGAAGGGCGCCTTATCGCGATCCATCCGTCGCTTGCGGACCTATTTCCGTTCCTGTATCGCCTCGAGCCGATTGGCGAACATCGCTTCCGTATCGACGTGGATGACATCGCCGGTCCAAGGGGCGAAATCATGCACTTCGAACTCGATAGCTCGGGTGCCTGCAACGTCATTCACACGTCTGCGAGGCAACTGCGCCGGGTCAATAACTGGTAGGAGACGCGCTTTTATCCGGCGAGGGCCTTGGCGAGCAGATCGGGATCGACGGGCTTTAACAGGTGAACATCGAATCCAGCTTCGCGGGCGGACGCGATATCTGACTGCTGGCCATACCCCGTGAGCGCCACGAGTTTCATTGTCTTCGGCGGTAGCTGCGGCGAGCGCCGGATGTTGCGCGCGACTTCATAGCCGTTCATTCCGGGGAGGCCAATATCAACGAGCGCAATCTCGGGCTTGATCTCGAGTGCGCGCTTGAGTCCATCAGGGCCAGTCTCGGCGAAGTAGACGTCGTGCCCCCACATCTTCAGCAGCAGTTCGAGCGATTCGCGAACGTCCGCGTTGTCTTCGACCACGAGGATGCGCCGCGACAAAGGCGCAGGGCAGTCTTCTGCCCGTGGCGCAGCTTCGCTGGCGGCATGCGCCGCAGCCCGGGGCAGCCGGACAGTGAACGTCGAACCCTCGTTCAAACCGCGGCTGAACGCCTGGATCGTGCCACCATGCAGTTCGATCAGGCGCCGTGCCACGGTCAACCCGATGCCGAGGCCGCCGTCGGACCGGTCCAGCGTGCGTTTGTCCTGCTGAAAGAGATCGAAGATGCCGTGCTCCATCCCGCTGCTGATGCCCACGCCCGTATCGCGAATGGTGAGAACAGCATCAGCGCCGGAGGCCTCAGTCATGACCCAGATCTGCCCGTCTGGCGGCGTGTATTTCACAGCATTCATGAGCAGGTTGCAGACGACCTGCTCCATACGAACGGTGTCGCCGTCAATCAGGAGCGGATCAGAAGAGAGATTGAGGTGCAAGGCGTGGCGCCGCGAGCGGATTGCCTCGCCGCAAGCCTCCACCGCAGACGACACCGCACTATTTAAGGAGAAACGTTGCCGCTGAAGCTCAACTTTCCCGAGTTCCAGGCGCGAAACGTCGAGCAGGTCGTTGACCATGCGGGTGATATGGACGACCTGCTTCTCGATGAGTGCGCGGGTCTTCACGAAAAGCGGATCGTCGATCTTCAACGCCTTCATCACATGCGTGGCGTTGCGGATGGGCGCCAGCGGATTGCGAAGCTCGTGCGCCAGCATGGCCAGGAACTCGTCGCGGCGGCGTAGCGACTGCTCGCGTTCGTCCAGCAGCCTGCGCACTTCATATTGGCGCGCGCGGGCGCGAAGCGCCACGCGAACGGTCGACACCAGCGTGGTGGGGCTGAGCGGCCGTGGCAGCAGTGTCACGTTGCCTGAGTAAGGAAACAGGCGCTCGACCATGGACGCAGGCTCTGTATCGGTGCCGGCGATGACAATGAGGGGAAAGTCGCACCATGCCGGCTGGACGCGCATGATCTGGCTCAGGTGCTCCAGCCCGTCAAAGCTGAGCGCCTCTTCCACCACAATGCCGCAGCCGGCCCCGTCCGGAAGGCGCTCGGCAAGCTGGGTAATATCCGTCAGACCGGCGGCGTCGATGCCGGCCTGCGACAGCAGCGCGCATGTCAATTCCACGTCCGCCCGAAGCGGACTGACAACGATCGCTTCCATGCTGTCGCGCTGCGTCATACTGAACCCTGGAGCACGTTCTACTGTTCGATCATCTGGTCGGAACTTCCCTTGAACTTGGGGATGCCTGAGAGCACGCCTTCGAATTCGCGCAACGGCTGGCCCAGAACGACGCCCCGCTCCGTCATCAGCAGCTCGCGGATGGTGGTCTCATGGCGGCCGCTGCGCTTCTTGATGACGGAGATCGCCTTTTTCACTGAGCCGAGCGCCTCGAAGAAACGCATCAGAATAACGGTATCCGCGAGGTAACTGACGTCTACGGGCGTCCCCATCTGCCCGATCAATCCATGCTGCGCCATCAGCATGATCGTGGTGACGCCCTGCTGGCCGAGGTAGGTGAGAAGCTCGTGAAGATGGAGCGTCAGGAAATCCTCATCGGGCATGGCGCTGACGTAGCCGTTCAAACTGTCGAGCACCACGACGCGGGTCTTCCGGCGTTCAACGTCGGTGAGAATGTTGTGCGCAAGTTCGCCGGGCGCGATGTTGGCGGGGTCGATCTGCTCGACGGCCATCGCCCCGGTCTTGATGTGCGGCTCGAAATCGATCCCCATCTCCTTGGCGCGCTGCCTCAGCGTCGCGGAGTTCTCATCGAAGGCGTAGTAGATGACGTTTTCACCGCGCGCGCACGCGGCATGCGCAAACATGCTGGCCAGCGTGGATTTGCCGCTGCCGGCGGGTCCAATCAGCAGGTTGCTCGTCCCGGTATGAAGTCCGCCGCCGATGAGTTCGTCGAGTTCTCGATTGCCGCTCGAACGCAGTTCTTTCGTGAAGGCGCGCAGATGCTCCGAAGCGACCAGCCTCGGGAATACGCGCAGCCCGCCGGTCTCGATCACGTAATCGTGATTTCCTTCGCGGTAGCGCACGCCGCGCAGCTTCTGGATGGTCAGGTACCGTCGAATGACACCGTAGCGCATGGGTGCGCTGGTGAGCGTGATCACACCATGAACGATGCTCTGGACCTGGTTCTCTTCCTCGGTCTCGTTTTTGTCATCCAGGAGCAGCACGGTGCAGCCGACCTTCGCAAACTCCTGCTTGAAGCTCAGGATCTGGCGCCGGTAGCGCAACGGGCTCTGCGACATCAAGCGCATTTCCGAGAGCGAGTCGAGCACGAGCCGATCGGGCTTCAGTGCATGTACCCTGTCCATGAGCAGCTTCGAAAGCTGGGTCAGCTCGACCTCTGCCGGGTTGTAAAGGGTGTTCGTGGCTTTGGACGTGTTCTCCAGCGCAGACAGATCGATCAGTGGAATGCGCTCGAGCGACCAGCCGTGTGAACGCGCGACTTCTTCGAGTTCCTCTTTGGTTTCCGAGAGCGTGACGTAGAGGACGACTTCATCGCGCGCGGCGCCTTCAAGGAGATACTGCAATGCGGTCGTCGTTTTCCCGGCGCCGGGACTGCCCTGCAACAAATACATGCGGTTGCGCTTCAGGCCGCGTCCGAGAATTGTATCGAGTCCGTGAATGCCGGTACTGCAGATCGTTTGGAGATCAGGCACGAATGATCCTCTCGCTCCGTCTTCTCACTACTTTAACAGCTAGGAGGAGTGCTTCAATCGTCAACACGTCGTTTCGCGACGAAAACCTATAAGTCGGATGCCGTGGGCAAAATCTACGCATACTCGTTCGGCTTCACTGCCTGCGCGCGGGTCGAGTTGCCCTCTACAAGTGTGACCGGCAAGACCACGTTCAGCGGCGGGCTGCCAGGAGCCAGCACCGGCCTGCGCGCGACCTCGGCAGCAGCTTCATACGTGCGGCGGATGAGCTGCTCAAAGCTCAGGTAAATCATCGTGAGCTCCAGCCCCATCATCAAGCGCTCCTCCATCTTCCAGCCGACGGAGATGATCGACATGTCTTCGGGCGTACTGAGATCATGGTCGCGCATCGCCTGGATGATTGACGGCATCTGGAAGCCGCTCATGGCGAAGAGCGCTGTCGGCCGTTCGTCGGCCGGCAGATGGGCCCACGCTCCAATCGCGCGCTTGAAGGTATAACCGGGTTTCGGGCGGCCGCCGCGCTGGACCGCGATGCGCCATTCGGGTCGGATGATCCCGCCGAGCATCGACAACGTCGATTCGAACCCCAGCCTGCGCGCGGTCCACGATGGATCGCAGACGCGGCCTTCTGAGTTGACTTCATCCGTGACTGAAAAGCGGCGATGGCCCATGTCATAGAGGTACCGTGCCGCGATCACGCCCGCTTCCCAGTTCGCGAAATGAATGCTGTTGAGCCCAAACATCGTGCTGTCCTGGTCCACCGAGAGCACGCGTTTTCCGGTCAGTAATGGGCTGCCCAGCGTGATCGGGTCTTCGATTTCGACGAGCATTCCGACATCGAACGCATTCCACGGCACCTGAATCAACTCGACACGGGCGCGGGCGCGAGTGGGATAGGACTGCCGCGGATTAGGAACTTCGACAACCTCGACTCCACGCCGGCGGGCCTCGTTCATCAACTCCCGCAGGATATCGTGATTATCCCAGTCGAGCCGGCGGCGGCGCGAGATCAAACCGACGCGAAGCGTTTTTCTTTCGGCACGGACAACGTTTTCAGAAATTTTTTCCGCCAGCGGCGCTCGCACCCAGCCGACGCGCGGAACAGCAGCAACGATCCCTTCTTTCTGCAGCACACCCAAGGCGCGACGAATCGTCGAGGCCGTCCCGCCGTAGGAGACTGCAAGTTCGCGCTGGGAAGGCAGTTTGTCTCCCGGCGCATGGCAGTTCTCTATGTGCCGGCGAAGCTGAGCGAGAAGATTGAGGCGCACGTGATCGGGTCGGGGCATGGCTCCAGTGTGCACGATCCGGCGAACAAGTGCAATTCATTTCTGAACCAGATATGAATCACTCCGGCTGTCCGGATACCTGTGAAATGAGGTTACTTACCCGTGCAACACCAGTGACGCCACCTGTGATGCACCCGGAGGGATCCCGCCCATGCACCAACCTCGCTTCTCGCTGTATGGACTTGTTTTGGCAGCGATTTTCAGCGTCAGCGCGTGGAGCGCAACCTACCAGGTCGGAGCGGGCAAGCCGTACCCGCGGCTCTCGAACGTCCCCACACTGGCGCCCGGTGACATCGTCGAGATCTATCCCGGCACGTACAACGAATTCAAACTGTTCACCGCACATGGAACGACGACTGCGCCCATCACGATTCGCGGCGTCGGGTCGCCCAAACCCATCTTCGATGGCACTGGCTTGAACGTCAGCGGCATCCTCCCCACCCCGCGCGCGCTCTTTCAGCTCGAAGGCCACAACTACCTCGTTGAGAACATCGAATTCCGCAATGCGAAGAACTCGAGCCTCAACGGCTCAGGCCTGCGCGTGCGCGCCAACAACGTCACCATTCGCAACTGCAACGTCAACAACTGCGAAATGGGAATCATGTCCGACAGCAACGACAACCTCGTGATCGAGTCCTGCGACATCGGCTTCAACGGCGCCGATGCGTACTCGCACAATCTTTATCTGAACGGGAACCGGACGTACGTCCGTTACTGCTACATCCACGACTCGAAGGTCGGGCAGAACTTCAAGACGCGCGGCCACTACACGGAACTCTGGTACAACTACATTTCAAACTCGGCTGACGGTGAAGTGTGCCTGGTCGATGGTGCTGGTCTGACGACGACCGCCAACAGTAACGCACTGATGGTCGGCAACATCGTCGTCAGCAAGGTTCGCGCGAGCACCGCGAACCTGATCAAGTTCGTTGAATTTGGCGGCGACACAGGCAACGCGCACACAGGCACGCTGTACGCCTTCAACAATACGTTCGTCGCGGCGACGTCCGGCATCCACTTCTTTCGCATCAATGCCACGGGCGCGAACCTGGTCGCGAAGAACAACATCTTCTATGGCAGCAACACGATTGTCGGGATGGCGACCGGCAGTATCAGCGGCAGCAACAACTGGCTGCCGAGCACCGCAAGCGTTCCGGCCGGGTTCACCGGCAACGTCCAGGGGACAGACCCGGGGTTCGTCAATGCTGGCGCGCGCGATTACCACCTCACGTCCACGTCGGCGTGCATCAACCGCGGAACGAACTCGCTGACGGGGTACGACGGGAACGGTGCTGCAATCGGTGGTACGCCGACGCGCGAGTACCTGCATGCGCTTTCGTCCACCGCGCGCCCGAGCGATGCGACGATCGACATCGGCGCCTATGAGCGGCCTTCAACCACGCCAAACGTTGCGCCAGTCGCCCGGATCAGTGCGAATCCCACTTCCGGGACGGCGCCACTGACGGTGAGCTTCAGCGGCAGCACGTCGAGCGATTCGGACGGCACGATCACTTCGTACGCGTGGAACTTCGGCGACGGCGGCACTGGAAGTGGCGTGAATGTCTCCCGGACGTACTCGACCGCCGGAACCTACACGGCGCGCCTTACAGTGACCGACAACCTCGGCGCGACGGGAACGACAACCGTAAGCATCGTCGTCAACCCGCCGGCGAACGCGGCCCCGGTGGCGCGTATCACGGCCAATCCCACCACCGGCACCGCGCCGCTGGCGGTGAGTTTCAGCGGCAGCACTTCGAGCGACTCCGACGGCACGATTACCTCATACGCCTGGAGCTTCGGCGACGGCGGCACGGGCTCTGGCGTGAGTGTCTCGCGAACATACAGCACGCCCGGAACCTACACGGCGCGGCTGACAGTCACAGACAACCTCGGCGCCACAGGCACGACAACGGTGAACATCGTTGTCAACGCACCGCCTGCCACCGCCCAGGCCACGTACGTGACAACCGACACGACAACGCAGGGCTCCTGGAAGAACAGCTACGGCAAAGACGGCTACTCGATCGCGAACCTCGGCCAGTCCCTGCCTGCGTACGCACAACTCAGCGTTACGGGTTCAGCGCTGTACACGTGGGCCGCATCGACGACTGACGTACGAGCCGTGCAGAAGCCCGCGGCAACGGACCGGATCGCTGCGTGCTGGTACTCGTCGGGCTCCTTCGACTTCAACCTGAACCTCACCGACGGCCAGTTCCACAAGATTTCAGTGTACTCCCTGGATTGGGACAGCTATGGCCCGCGCAACCAGCGGTTGCAGGTGGTGGACGCCGGCACCGGAACGGTGCTCGACACGCGCGATGTCAGCGCGTTCTCTGCCGGAAAGCACGTCGTCTGGAACATCAAGGGCAACGTCGTCATCCGCGTCACCAACCTGGCAGCGGGCAGCAACGCTGTGGTCAGCGGGATTTTCTTCGGCGATGCCAACGTCGCAGTCGGCACGGGCCTGACAGGAACGTACTTCAACAACAGCGATTTCACAGCGCAGGTGCTTACGCGGATCGATCCCAAAGTCGACTTCAACTGGGGCGGCGGTTCTCCAGCCACCAGCATTGGCGCCGACACGTTCTCTGTACGCTGGACCGGGCAAATCATGCCCCGCTACACGGAGACATACAGGTTCTACACCGTCAGCGACGATGGCGTGCGATTGTGGATCAACAACCAACTGGTCGTCAACAACTGGACGCTTCACGCGCCCAAGGAAGACTCCGGCACGATCGCGCTCACTGCGGGGCAGAAGTACACCATCCGCATGGAGTTCTTCGAGAACGGCGGCGGCGCTGTGGCGCGACTGCTCTGGTCAAGCGCGAGGCAAGTGAAAGAAGCCGTGCCAACATCGCAGCTCTTCCCGGATACGCCTGCGGCGGCGGCGCCGCTTGCCGCGGAGCCGGTAATGCTTTCGCCGCTCTCCGCTTCGCCGAGTCCCGCGAAGAAAGGCGAGACGGTCACATTCAATCTCCTCGCTGCCGATCTCAGCGACGCCAGCCAGACAGTGACGTGGGACTTTGGCGACGGCACGTCCGGCAGCGGAGCCTCGGCCACGCACGCGTACACAGCGCCCGGCGTCTATGCCGCGACGGTAAACATCTCGAACGCTGACGGCAGCACGAGTGCGAGCGTCGAAGTGACGGTGGGCGAAGAGCCGGCCGGCGCGCTGGATGTGTCCTTGAGCGGCTCTATGAACAGCAAGAGCGGCAAGGAAAGCGTCTCCGTCAATGGCTCGCTCACGCTGCGCACCGATCTGGCAGTGGATGGCGCTGCGGTTCGTCTCGAAGTTGGCGCAGAGGCCGTGGACTTCACGCTCGACCGTGCCGGACGTGGGCGCAGTGGCGGTTCCAGCTTCAAACTGGCGAACAAGGACGGGAAGGCGTCCTTTACGGCCAAGCTCACGGGTGTCAGCATCGGTCAGACCATCGTCGATGGATCTGACCTGACGGTGCGCCTGACGGTAAACGGGCAGGCATTCGCGACGACCGTGAAGGTCAGCGCCAAGACTTCAGGCAAGACGCTGAAGTTCAAGAACTAAAAGGACGTACAATCTGGTCCTCTCAGGCAGGGCTACGGCCCTGCCTTTTTGTTGCACCCGCTCGAACTCCACAACAACACTGACAGAAGCACCCGCCGGACGTTTCGTCAGCAACACAACGTTACCAGGCGAGTATTATTCTCAGAGAACCACTTCGACATAGGAGGTTTGATGCATCGACGTGCTCTTGCGGCGGCAATGCTGCTATGCCTTTCGGCGTTCGCGCTGGCGGAGGATAAGAACCTCGGCCATCTGAAGATGGCGCTGGTGAACCTGAAAGTTGTTTACTCAGATGGTCCCGACGAGAAGGCCAATGCCGAGAACATTGAAGCCAATCTGAAGCGCCACCTCTATTTCATCGACCTGTTAGCCGCTCAAGGCGCCGAGTTCATTGGCTTTCCCGAGCTGTCGATCAACGGCTACCGGTTCAGCGACAAGATGAGCTGGCTGAAGCTCGACGGAGCCGAAGTCAAAGTGCTGCGCGACAAGGCCAAAGAAAAAGGCGTCTACATCGCCGCCGGCTTGGCCGAGCAGGACCGTGATGGCAAGCGCTGGAACACGCATATTGTCATCGATCCGACAGGCGAGATCGTTGGCAAACATCACAAGATCTGGCTGACGAAAGAGAAAGGATTCGTCGAAGCCGGTACCGAACACAATGTCTTCGACGTCAAAGGCACGAAGATGGGCATGCTGATCTGCGCCGACGGAAGCGATCCGAAGAACCTCGAGAAACTCGCCGCGAACGGCGCGAAGATCATCTATGCGCCGCATGCCAACACGACGGGCAAGACCACCGCGGGGTGGTACAAATTCCGAGCCGCGTGGGGCGGACCCGACGGCCTGATCGCGAAACTGAAAGTCCACGCCGCGCTCCACAACAACGCCGGCTGGTACGATCCTGAGCACAAGCCGCCCGTAGAAAAGGATACGTTCAGCGGCTGGGCCAGTGGTGCGTGGTTCATCGGTCCCGACGGCAAGACGCTGGCGCAGATGCCAGCCTCAGCGAAGAACGCGGACAGCAGGGAATTCGTGCTGATTCATAACGTGCCGATCACAGCAAAGTAGTAGTGAGTATTGATCGTCTCCCGGCGATTTGCGTAGACGCTTGCTTCCGACACAGTTAAACTTTGATCGTGTTTCGGAGGCGCTATGTCAAAGAACGAAATCCTTAAAGCCGCCATGAAGCTCGATCCGGAAGATCGCCGCGCGATCGGAGAGAAGCTGCTGGAGAGCGTCGAAGAAGCGGACGCGCAAACGCTTTCACAGGAGCAAAGGGCTGAATTGCAGAGGCGCTATGAAGAACACCTTCGAGATCCAAAATCATCGATTCCACTCGAAGATGTTCGGAAGCATGTTGATCAAAGGCTCAAGGAGCTTAGCGCACGCAGCCGCGCCCGTGCGGTTCAGCGGACACGCACCAGATGAGTACTGCGAAACTTCGACCTTCTGCGGAGGTCGAACTTCTTGATGCTATCGCCTGGTACGAGGCTCAACGTCCGGGTCTGGGACGTGAATTCGCAGAAGAGGTTTATCGAACACTTGATCAGATACGCGCGAATCCAACACGGTACCGGCGGGAAATTGGCTCGATTCGGCGCGCACGTCTCGCGCGATTCTCAGCGTACACGATCTACTTCGTCCCGGAAGGGGATCATTTAATTGTCATCTCTGTGTTCCATGCCAGTCGCAACCCTCGAGAGCTTCGCAAGCGGCTAAAATAACCCATGCCTTCCGACGACCTCCTCTACATCTGCGAAATCTGCGGTTGCGAGCTCTCCGAGCAGCACCACTGCAAGGCCGTCTGCCCCAACTGCGGCCGCATGTTCGATTGCAGCGATCTGCCTATCATGCGCGCCAACGCCCGGATTCACGACGACCAAACGATGGAACTGGC
>Ga0196964_10001254_pt1 | contig 13082 bp, 10 predicted proteins | sample S1_10metaG_FD_148615 | JGI IMG/M metagenome (GOLD analysis project Ga0196964, IMG submission 148615) | Soil microbial communities from Anza Borrego desert, Southern California, United States - S1_10 | ecosystem: Environmental > Terrestrial > Soil > Desert | place: USA: California | collected...
TTGTATATAAGAAATAACAACTACCAAATAAGAACGCTACAATACAAGCCACCTGTAAATAGAATAAAAAAGCCGAAGATGAAACCCAGTTATGTGCGAAATCCCTGTCCTGTGCCTTTTGCAATTCTTTCTGGTATTCCGGAGGGTGGGTCATAACTTATTATTGTGCGGCAAAATTAAGGATTCATTAATAAAAATGTTTTCATTTTCGCGAGGTGTTATTTTCTTCTTACTTACGGCTCACCCTTTGCCAAGCTCCGGGCAGGCTAATCGCGATTCACGATTTTCCGACAATTTCAGAAAAATATTTCTGCCTCTTTACGAAATGCTGCCAGATCATATTCTTCTTTAAGTAGCCGTGCAATTGCCCGGTCCTTTTAATGGGAAAAACGCTTTTCTTTTTATGAAATAACCACCATTTTAAAAAGGCCACCTGCGCCCGGACAATCGCCAGGAAATATCCCGGGTTACCGGTTAGTAAACCTTTCCAGGCTGAGACCGCATCCAGGAAATTACGGGCCGGCATCACCCAAAGTTTTTTCCGCAAGGGAAAATTCTTCGACATCATGATCCGGTTGTTCCGGAAATTCAAAAAAGTTTTTAAGGAATTGCTTTTGTGCAAGGTCCCGCCGCCCACATGATAAACCACTGAAGCCGGGCAGGAATAGATTTTGTACCCCGCGAGCTGCATCCTCCAGCAGAGATCGATCTCTTCCTGGTGCGCAAAAAAGTATTCATCAAAACCTCCCATCTCATGAAAAACTTTTGCCCGGATAAATAAAGCGGCGCCACTGGCCCAGAAAATAGGTTCGGACCGATCGTATTGTCCATGGTCGTCTTCCATTACATCAAATATTCTCCCTTTACAAAAAGGGTAACCATATTTATCCATCCATCCGCCCGCCGCACCTGCATACTCAAAAAATTGCCTGTTGTTGTGATCGATCAGTTTTGGCTGGCAGGCTGCAACGGATGTATCATTTTCCAGCAAATCAACCATCGGATTCAACCAACCCGGTGTAGTTTCCACATCTGAATTCAAGATCACATAATAATCGGAAGCCACCTGCCGCAGGGCTTTATTGTAGCCTTTCGCAAAACCATCATTATTACCCAGCCAAATGCACCGCAATGCTGGATATTTTTTTTCCAGGAATTCGCGCGAATCATCCGTTGAACCATTATCAGCTATAATGATCTCGTAATTGGGAAATTCCGTTGCCTGCACAAATGGAAGGAACTTTTCAAGGTATTTTCTACCATTCCAGTTTAATATGACAATGGATACCCGTGGTGGCAGTGCCAAGATGAAGGATTTGAAAGAAACTAAGATAAGTTGCTTTCCGAAATCATATTGTATTTTTCAGTATGCTAAGGCAAATTTTGAATTGGAAGACCGCAGTAGCTCTTATAGCAGTGCTCATCGTGATCGGCACCATCTTCTATTCAAGATACCTGGCCAATAAAATCGCCCGGGAAGAACGGCAGAAAGTGGAATTATGGATCGAAGCGGGAAAATTTATCCTGAATTCGCCGGCAGACGCCGATACTAAATTGGCTTTTATGGCCAGGCAAAACATAGAAATCCCGATCATTGAAGCTAACGAGAAAGACAGTGTCATGGATTATGTCAACCTGGACTCAGCTAAAGCGGCCAACAACCCGGATTATGTTCCGGAAAAATTGAAACAATTCAAATCGCAGGCGCGAGTGATTGAATGGGTCGATTCAAAAGATCCATCCAAAAAGAACCGGTACTATTATGGACATACGCGCTTGCTTGATGAGGTTCGTTATTATCCGATCGTTCAGCTGTTGATCGTCGGCTTGTTCATTCTTGTTATCTTTTTACTGATCCGCAGCAATTACCGTTCTATCCAGAACCAGGTCTGGGCCGGAATGGCCAAGGAAACAGCGCATCAATTAGGAACACCCGTTTCATCCCTCGAAGGCTGGATAGAAATGCTGCGTGAAAAGCCGGGCAATGAAAAGATAGTTACCGAATTGGGAAAAGACGTAAAGCGTTTGCAATTGATCTCTGACCGGTTTGGAAAGATCGGCAGTTCGCCGCAGCTGGAAGAAGTGGACTTAGTGGAGCAGATCAATGACGTGGTGGATTACATGAGGAAACGAGCAACAGGCCGGGTGAATTTCTCGGTCAAAACAGAAGGCCAATCCATCATTCCTGCACGGGTTTCTGCTCCCTTATTTGATTGGGTCATCGAGAATTTATTAAAGAATTCTCTAGATGCCATGGAAGGCAGGGGGAATATCAACGTGGAGATCATTGATGATAAAAAGCAGATTTATATAGATATCATCGATACAGGGAAAGGCATTTCTAAGCAAAACTTTGAAAGAGTGTTCAAACCGGGATTTACGACAAAGAAACGGGGTTGGGGACTTGGACTAAGTCTTTCAAAGCGAATCATCGAACATTATCATAGAGGAAAGATCTATGTAAAAACATCTGAACCGGGGAAGGGGACCACGTTCAGGATTGAGTTGAAAAAATAACTGGTTGTTTCCGGGTTATAGATTCCGGTTTCCGGTTGAAAGCTCGAAGCCCATAGCTCGCTGCACATAGCTCTTAGGCATTTTATTGTTTATTTGTTTAAATTCTACTAATCAAAATTTCCAAATAAAAAAAGCCCTTTGCCCTCTAGTGCAAAAGGCTTGTGCCCGAGACCTGCCTTAGCTTCACTCCTGCAGGCAGGCTGGATTATTTCATGATCCAAGTTCTCACGAGGGGCTTACTCAAATTCCCTGTCCCGCTGTCGCGGGCCTGGTCTTTTTATTTGTCCGCGCCTGGAGCAAGCTCGCGACGCTCCCAAATAAAAAGCCCCGACACTTCGTGTCAGGGCATTTGTGCCCGAGACTGGATTCGAACCAGCACACCCTTTCGGGCGCTACCACCTCAAAGTAGTGCGTCTACCAATTTCGCCACCCGGGCTTTAGTGGACGGCAAATTTAAACCGTTTTGCAGATAAATTCGGTTATGAAATGTTAACCATAAACTATAAACAATAAACGATAAACATCCCTCTGGCACATCCATTGTTTCTCATCCTGAAATGCCTTTGTTATGATCCGCAAACTAAAATCAGGAGAATACCGACTCTATTCCCGGAAAAAAAACGCAAAAACCGGGAAACGCAGGAACCTGGGAACTTTTAGATCGCTGGCAGCAGCTCAAAAACATGAACGGGAAGTACAGTATTTCAAACGCCATTAGATCTGACAGGGGGAAGAATTGGAACAGCACTTGACCAGGTCATCAGGATCATGCAGGTTCTAATTTATTGAGCTTTGATACTTCAGCCATTACTTTCTTGGTCTTTTTCATTCCCGATTTCAGCAGATCTTCCGCGGTATCATTTGCAGTCGCCTGTAGTTGCTTTAATTTATCAAATTCACCAAAGGATCCTGGCAAATAATCCTTGCGGAAATGTTTTGCTCGCGTAATAAATACCTGGTGGTCCTGCCAATACCCAAAATCATCCAGGAGGTCATGTAATTTATCCTCCAGGGGTTTGAGAAAATGTTTTTCCGGAAGCATTTTTATCCAATAGTAGACTTCTTTCAATTCTTGCCGAAGTTTGTGCGGAACCGCAAAATTTTCCTTTGCAAGTAATAAGGACGTGATGATCAGGCTGGCGATCTTTTGGATCACAATCTCATCTTCAGCCAGCCCCGGTGACTTTGCAATAAGTTTTCCTATATGTTTCAACTCCTTGTCCCGGTATTTATTTAATGCTTTTACGCTCCATAAAAGCGTTTGCTCCTTTTGTTTTTCGAAGAAAGACTTTAACTCGGGATATTTTTCTTTTATTTTCTTCTCGTATTGGGAAGTCAGTTCAAGGGATATTTCAACATCACGGTGACGCCCCAGCACTTTGAATAATTCTTCAGTTTTGGCGAAAAGTTCATCCTCCGTTTTTTTATTGGTAAATATCAACAACAGTTTCAGGTAAGCTCTTAATTTTTTGATAGTCACCCTCACCTCATGAATAGCTTCCGAGTCTCCTTTTTTCCGGCCAACCGTTAAATTTTTTTTGAAATGCTGGTATTCATTATTCCAGTGAAGCAATATCAAATTGGAGGATCTCATACATGATGATTACATTATCGCATTCTTCGTTGCTCCCAATTTTCTACTTTCCATCGTTTTCCTTTTTGAACAAGGCGATGGCCTTCAGCTTCCAACAATTGGGCCTGTCCTTCGGTCCCGCCCGGGTATTTTTCGTTTATAATACCTCCCTCTTTCAGCGTTCTCCAATACGGCGTTGTGTTTAATTTTCCCTCCTGTTTAGCTTCTTCAGCTGCATGAGCGGCGATCCAGGAGAATATACCTGTTGTGATCGGGCAGCCCACTGTAGCCTTATGCTTTTTTGCAATTTTTTCCCGTATGAGATTAATGGTGATCAGTTTGCCAGCTGGCACTCTTTTCATGATGGCATTTACTTCCATGGGAGAGGGAATGGCCATAGTTCCTGTACCCCATTTTTTTGCCTGCCTGGCATTTAATTTTACGACCTTGGGTAGGTCTTTACGATCCTTGAGTTTTTCCTGCCAGGATTTCTTTTTGTAAGACATAACTCGATTTTAGATGTACGAGTTACGAGTTACGATTTGATTAAGAGCTAAAAATCGTAAATCGTAAATCGTAAATCGTAATTCGTAATTCGTAAATCCAAATTACTGGTTAAAGCTGTAAGTATATTCAATCTTTCCCGTCATCTGCTTTTCTTTATCAAAAAGTGCTTCCTTGGTCTTTAATCCTTTTTCATTAAATACATATCGCCAGATCAGGTAGCCGAGGTTTTGACTCGTAGTGGTCGTTATCTTCTGGATCACCCGGTCCTGTTCATCATATTCAAACATATAATCGGGTAGCAGGCGATTGGCCTTCTTATTAAAGCGCACGATATCGGTAAGACGATTCTTTTCATCGAAATAATAATAAACAATGCCTGTCTCACGATTTCTTCTGAAAGTCCGTTCTTCCCCGGGATTGCCGTTATCATCAGGCCCGAACATGATCTCCAGGCTATCTGAATTATTAATTGTCCGGATCATCTTTAACGGTTGACCTTGTGTTGAATAACTCCAGGAATGGGTTTCTTCCTGGTTAAAATCATTCGCCATATCACGCAAACTGTTTTTTACCAGGCTAACACGGTTATTCGAATCATGAAAATAAATGGTGGTGCTTACTACATCCGATGAAGAATCGGTCGCGCTGACCAGGTTCCCGCTATCATCGAATCGATACGTCGTTACACTGGGTATTGGATTACGACTGCTGATCTTCAGCATTTTCCCATTATCCAGCACTTCATGTGTTTCCGAAAAAACCAGGATAGGTTCCCCACGCTGATCAAACCCTTTCGCGGTGACTTTTGATACCTTATTGTCTATATACGATTTCATTTGTCGCGTGATTTCCCGGGCTGAAACCAGGTCGTTGAAATAGTACTGGGCATGTAACGTCACCGAGATCAAAGAGGAAATAAGCAGGAAAAAGTTTTTCATCAGGAAGGTGTTTAATTGACTCAAAAATACTTCAAACGATTCGAAGACGGCAGTTACAGGGGATGGAGTTGCCTTGGGAGCAGGAAGTGGTCGCAGGAAATAGGAAGTTGGTAATAGGAAATCAGTTAATAGCAGCCGGTATTATTGCGGCGAAGTGTATTCCCTGTTTCCTGCTTCCCATTACCTATTCACCCCCATCGTGTTTTGTACTTATTTTTAAGAAAAATTTATAGTGAGCCATAAACGGAACGCAAGGAAAAGGACTGCCTGAATTGCGGGACGATGGTACTGGGAAGGTATTGTCATGTATGCGGGCAGGAAAATGTAATTCCTAAGGAAAGTTTCTGGCATATGGTAGTTCATTTCTTTTATGATATAATACATTTTGATAGTAAGTTCTTCATTACGGCAAAAGATCTCATTTTTCGCCCCGGCTTCCTGTCAAAAGAATATATGGTGGGTCGCAGGTCCAGCTACCTCCACCCGGTGAAAATGTACGTGTTCACATCGGCCGTTTTTTTCCTGTTCTTTTTTAGTTTTTTCAATACGGAATCCGAGGTAAAAGAAAGTAGCAATCTGCCGTTGACCGCTGAGAAACGGGCCGATATACTTGAGGGAATGGAAGAAATACTCCGGGAGAATCCTGCAGATAGTTTCATTCGCGAAAAAATTCGCCTATTCCGTGATACTTCGAAAGTTTTATACAGGAGAGATATCCCTGGCGGGGGGTTCTTTCTCAGTTTTACCGGCACGAGCTTCAGCAGTTACGAGTCATACGATTCCATGCAGCGATCCCTTCCTGCTAAGGAAAGAGATGGCTGGTTCCGGCGCAGGATCATTAAAAAAGATATCGAGCTGAAAAACCGGCTTATGGAAAATCCGGAAGCAGTATTAACTCAAATTGCAGATAGTGTTCTGCACCGCATGCCTTACATGCTCTTTGTGTCGCTTCCTTTGTTCGCCCTTATCCTGAAGCTCGTTTATATTCGCCGGAAACAATTTTATTATGTAGACCATGGGATTTTCACTATCCATCTGTATATTTTTTCATTTGTTGTTTTATTGGTTGTCTTTGCTATGAACGGGCTGCAGAAATGGACGGGTCTTTCGGTATTTGGCTGGCTTATTTTCCTCCTGTTTATCGGTTTACTTTTTTATCTCTATAAAGGTATGCGGAACTTTTATGGACAAAGACGGGGAAAGACATTTGTTAAATTCATTCTTGTTACTTTTTTCTCTTTATTGATGATGCTGGTATTGTTTGCAATATTTATGTTTTTGTCGGCATTTACGCTTTAATCTATTATTATGGAAAATCCAACAGGCATGGCCTTTCTGAAATTGATCGGTATCATGGATGAATTGAGAGAGAAATGTCCCTGGGATAGAAAACAAACGATCCAATCCCTCCGGCAAATGACGATCGAGGAAACGTATGAACTGGCAGATGCCATCACCGAAGAAGACTGGAAGGGGATTAAGGAGGAACTGGGTGACCTGCTATTGCATATCGTGTTCTATGCAAAGATCGGTGCTGAAAAAAAACAATTCAGCCTGGAAGAGGTGATCAATGACATCAGCGCTAAATTGATCAGTCGTCATCCGCATATTTATGGAGATGTGATTGTAAAAGATGAAGAAGATGTTAAAAAGAATTGGGAAAAACTGAAACTAAAAGAAGGAAAGGGATCGATCCTGAGTGGTGTTCCGGTATCGTTACCCGCCACGGTAAAGGCCATGCGTTTACAGGAAAAAGCAAAACAGGTTGGCTTCGAATGGGAAAATAAAGAACAGGTCTGGGAAAAGATCGAAGAGGAGATAGGCGAATTGAAAAAGGCTATAGATCACGATAGCCAGTTGAAGATTGAAGAAGAGCTGGGGGACGTATTGTTTTCTTTTATCAATTATGCACGGTTTTTGCGGGTGGACGCAGAAAATGCCCTGGAACGAACCAACAAAAAATTCATCCACCGGTTTACACAAATGGAACAGCAGGCCCTGCAGACCGGCAAACGGCTGGAAACAATGAGCCTGCAGGAAATGGATGCCATCTGGAACAGCATTAAACAACAAAGAGAGTAGTGAAGCCTTTATTACGAAATATTTTTCTGAGCAGGTATGCATTGCTGGTTTGGGCTTTTGTCCTCATCATTATTTCGATCATTTTCAATAAAGTTTATACCAACTGGTCATCCGTTACCCAGGAATTAAGACATGCCGAACGGTATATCAGTCAAACTCAAAAAGATTTTAGGAGAGTCCTCTCGGATACTGATTTGATCAGCCGCCTGGTGAAGCGCATAGAATCACCTGGCGAATTTCATTCAATGGTTCATAAACCATATGGTCTCTTTATTTATGGCACCAATTCATATGGTCAGCCTGAAATACGTTTCTGGAGCGATCAGCAGGCATTGCCTTCACCGGAAACCCTTACTAAACCCGATGGAGAGTATTTTGAGCATCTGCCAAATGGATATTATCTGACGGTTAAGAAAACGCTGCAGATCGAAAAGGTCAGTGGAAGTGTACAGATTTATGCGATGATCCCTATTCGATCAGATTATTTCATTGAGACCGATTATCTGCCCAAGCGATTTTATTTCAGCCATTCTGCGGAGAAAAGAGTGATCATCAGCAGCAGCTCCAATTACCCGGTGCGATCTCTCTCGGGAAATACGGTTTTTTACCTGGATAAGAAGGCTGCCGGAGCAGTTCCGTATAACGATGCTTTCACTATATGGCTTCGATTGGGGGCTGTATTATTATTACTTTTTTTTGTGCACCTTGTAGCGGAAGGGGTCGCCCGGAAAAAAGGGCCCTGGGTCGCTATTGGCACATTGACCGGCATTTTATTGTTGCTGCGCTTAGGGGTTTACCTGTTCCCGCCATTATTGAATCTTCGGCAGTTTGGGTTATTCAACCCCACGATCTATGGGTCCAATTCTATACAACGATCACTTGGTGATCTATTGATCAATTCCGTTTTGTTTTGTTGGATCATCGTGTTTGCCTGGGCCAGGCTTCGGAACTCGAAATTTCAAATGGCGTCATCCACTCTGGCGTTTCGAAAAATCGTGGCTGTGCTTTCGCTATTGTTTTTGATCTTTTCCACGTTTCTACTCTCTTCCGTGATCCGCAGTTTAGTGGCGGACTCCAAGATCTCTTTTGATGTGACCGATTTTTTCAGCCTCAATCAATATACAGTTGCCGGTTTCGTGATACTGGCAGCTTTGTCGTTATCCTATTATTATTTCTCGCAGTTATTATTCCGGCTGATCTTCCCGCAATTTGAAGGCAGGATCTTTCAGATTTATTTCATCATGGCCTTTGTAGGATTGGTATATCTAACCACTCGTTCAGGGGATGAGGTGCTTTTTTATCTTCCTGTACTACTATGGTTGCTTATCTATTCCTGGTTGGTCAATCGCCAGGGGGTGATCTTCAGGAGCCTGCGAATCAACATCGCCGGAATTCTCTTTTGGATCTTCATATTTTCCGTTTCCATCGCGGCGATCATGTTGTCAGAGAATACCAAGGTGGAATGGGAGAAACGAAAACGAATGGCTGATAAGTTGGCTGAACAGACCGACCCCTCCAGTGAGACCTTGATGCGGATAGCCATTGAGTTCCTGGACAATGATTTTCTAAGTGCCAATTTTTACCGTTTCAGAAATCCCATTCAAAATATTGTATTGCGCGACAGTATCCTGAAAGGGGATTACGCCCCGTACCTCAATAAATATGATACACGATTGTACGTATATGATTCGTTGAATTTACCTGTAAATAACGATGACCCGTCGACATACGAGACCTGGAATACTATCAGGAATGTGCAGTCAAAAGAAACGAGGACGGAAGGATTGTATTACTATGAGACCTCCTTTGATAAATTTCATTATCTCACCTGGCGGGAGGTGACTGATTCTTCGGGCCAAAAGCTAGGTACGTTCATTATCGTTTCCAACCCGAAAAAATACAGCGGGGATGCTTTGTTTCCCGAACTGTTCAAACAGTTCAAAGAAACGGACCCTGAGAATTCCCCGATCTACTCCAATGCTATTTATGATAACTGGTCATTAGTGTCTCCTCCGGGGAAATATCCTTTCCCGATCTCTTTAACCGAACATGAAGTGCCTAAACAAGAATATGAACGTCGAAGGAATGGAGATTTTGATGAATTATGGTACCGTGCAGGAAAAAAGATAGTGGTCATTGCCCGAAAGCGGGACACGCTGATCGAAACGATCACGCTTTTCTCTTATATCTTTTGTGCATTCCTTTTCCTGGTTGCGTTGGCGCAATTGATCTCATTCATCATTCGCAAGGGTTACAACTGGAAGGGATTCCGGAGTATATTCCAGATGAATATCCGCACGCAGGTGCATAGCACGATCATTTTTATCAGCATTTTTTCATTCGTCATCATTGGCTTTGCGACGATCTCTTTCTTCATCAGCCGGTATAATCGAAACAACAGTGACAAGCTGAGCCGGACCATGAAGATCATGGTGAATGAAATGCAGAAGAAGATCTCGGACCACAATACATTCGATGACGTGGTGAAGATCTACGATTCAGTAGCAAATTATGATCTTCAAAAATTGGTGAACGAGGTCTCGGATATCCACGGCGTGGATGTGAACGTGTATGATCTCAATGGCGACCTTTACGTTTCCTCAGAAGCAAATGTGTACACGAAGGGGGTATTAAGTAAAAAAATGGATCCAACGGCATTTTATCACTTAAGCCGATTAAGACAGGTGCAACATGCACAAAAAGAAAAGATCGGCAATCTTACTTATTTAAGTATCTACGCGCCAGTCAGGGATGAAGAAGGGAAGGTTTATGAATATATCAACATTCCCTATTTTACTTCAGGGCCTGAATTGAACCAGGAGATCTCCAATTTCCTGGTGACGATCATCAACCTGAACGCATTTATTTTCCTGGTGGCTGGCCTGATCGCTTTATTCATCACTAACCGTATTACCAATTCCTTTTCGATCATTAGTGAAAAAATGAAAGAAGTGAGCCTGGGCAGTACCAATGAAGAGATCAGCTGGAGCCGGGATGATGAAATAGGCGAATTGGTAAAAGAATACAATAAAATGGTGGCCAAACTGGGAGAAAGCGCTGCAGCCCTGGCAAAAAGCGAACGGGAAGGAGCCTGGAGAGAAATGGCCAGACAGGTGGCGCATGAGATCAAGAACCCGCTGACGCCCATGAAGCTCAGCCTGCAGTTCCTGCAAAAAGCGATTGATAACAATCAGGGGAATGTGAAAGAACTGACCGCGAGCGTAGCCAATACGCTGGTGGAGCAGATCGATCACTTATCCAAGATCGCCGCTGATTTTTCGCAGTTTGCCAATATCGGTAATATCAATGTCGAATTATTTGATCTGCATGAAGTGCTCGGATCGGTGAAAGAGTTATACAGCCCGAATCAGCAAATTGATATGGACTGGAAACCCGTTCAGGGGCGATTGATGATAAAAGCCGATAAGACCCAAATGAACCGGTTGTTTACAAACCTGATGGCGAATGCGGTCGAAGCCTGCCATGTGAAATCAGTTTGCCGCGTGGAATTAATTGAACAGAGGTTCGATGGCGTGGTAAGGATCAGTGTGAAGGATAATGGAGAAGGGATCTCCAAAGATATTCAACCTCATATTTTCGTTCCAAACTTCACGACAAAATCTTCCGGGACAGGATTGGGACTGGCCATGAGTAAAGGAATCGTTGAACAGGCGAAAGGAAAGATCTGGTTTGAAACAGAGCAAGGACGGGGGACAACGTTTCATGTAGAGCTGCCGTTGGCTGGTTCCAATTGAATACTTGATTGTTGCTTTCTTATCCAATTTTCAAATTGCTCGAGACTGAAGCAACTTAGATTGTGCTCTTTTGTCAATCCCCCTTTTTGCGCAGCCAGTACTCCGTATTTCACATCATCAAAACCTGCCAGTTCGTGCGCATCAGGATCTATAGAAAGCAGCACGCCTTTTTCCATCGCGTAGCCGATCCATTTCCAGTCGATATCCAGTCTCCTGGGATGGGCATTTATTTCGATCACCACTTTATTTGCCGCGCAGGCATCAATGATCTTCTCATGATTCAGGGGATAACCGTTCCGGCTCAGCAATAATCTCCCGGTCATATGCCCCAGGATTTTAGTATATGGGTTTTCGATCGCTTTCATCACTCTCGCCATAGCTTTCTCTTCCGTCATTTTGAGATTGCTGTGCACGGATGCGATCACGAGGTCAAATGTCGCCAGGATCCCCGGTGAATAATCCAGGCTGCCATCATTGAGAATATCACTTTCAATGCTTTTGAAAATCCGGAATGGTTTCAATTGATCATTCAATTCATCAATATAGCGATGTTGTTCCCTGATCCTTTCTTCGGAGAGCCCGTTTGCATACGCTGCCGTTTTCGAATGATCCGAGATCACCAGGTATTCATAGCCCCGCTTGATACATTCCCTGGCCATTTCCTCGATCGTATTCACGCCATCACTCCAATTGCTGTGACTATGGATGATACCCTTGATGTCCGAAGGCTGTATCAATTCCGGTAGCTGATTGTTTTTAGCACGCTCAATGATCCCGGTAGATTCTCTCAGGCAAGGTTCGATAAAAGAAATTCCCGCGGCCTGGAAAATGGCTTCATCATTTTGACCGGGAGGCTTGTCATTTAATTGAAGGGAAGGAAATTCCTGGTTAAAACCTTCGATGAAATGTCTGCTGCCCGTGGTATTGAATTGCCGAAGTATCATATCCGACTTACCGGTATACAATAACAACTTCAATCCATTCTTCAGACGGTACAATAAATTGTCATGATCTTCCGCCAGGAGTTCAGGAGGTTGGGCCGTGAGGAATTTGGGCTTGATCACCTCATTATTTTCATGGATCACAAATTCCAGTTCATCGATAGTGAGCTCCTGGCGACGATAGGCGCCTGTCACTCTCACATTGTCTGCGCCAAATAATTTTTCGAGGTATGTTTTTATCTGCTCAAATACTTCGTGCACCTGTGCATATAAAAAGCTGCCCTGGTTCTGCAAATAGAATTCAATGGATTCCCTGATATTTTGCTGGGTCTTTTCTCCAAAGCCTTTGAAAAGGGTGAGCCGGTTCTCTTCACAGGCATATAATAATTCCCCAATCGACTCAAGTTCCATCTCTTTCCAGATCGTATTGATCTTTTTGGGGCCAATTCCTTTTATGTTCAGCATTTCTGCTACACCGGGAGGAGTTTTCAGCAAATATTCTTTCAATAACCCCAATTCGCCCGTATCCAGCATCTCAATGATCTTCCTGCCCACGCTTTCTCCAATGCCTTTGATGCTAAATAAATTTTCCCGTGGAGTATCTTTTAGTTGCATAGGCAGCTTCTCAATATTAAAAGCCGCCACTGAATAGGTTTTCGTTTTGAAAGAGTTTTCACCATGGATGTCCATTAGCTTGGCGAGCAGGGAGAAATTATCCGCGATGGCGTAGTTGTTCATTCTTAAAATTAGAAATAAGGAATAAGAAATA
>Ga0196964_10001255_pt1 | contig 13077 bp, 11 predicted proteins | sample S1_10metaG_FD_148615 | JGI IMG/M metagenome (GOLD analysis project Ga0196964, IMG submission 148615) | Soil microbial communities from Anza Borrego desert, Southern California, United States - S1_10 | ecosystem: Environmental > Terrestrial > Soil > Desert | place: USA: California | collected...
TTTGCCCTCCCGTTGTGATGTTTATGATGCCATTGGTCGAAACGGTCTCCCATGCGTTTTCAAGAAACTTTCGTATTTCAGCATCAGAAAATTTCTGGCCAAGATCGTCTACGTACTTTGATTTATCTATACGCTCAAGCTTGCGATCAACCCATGCTTTTCGATTTACGGCAGGATCGTCCGACGGCTTTCCGTGCACAATGGCAGCGGCATTGGCGGCTTTAGCCTGAGAGTGATGTTGCGGGTTTCCCCAATCTTCTAAGTGGCCGATACTCCCACCGCCCTCATTGAACCATTGCCTACCGTATTCGGCAGTATCGTGATATGCCTTCGCCCCAGCCTTGGCGACTTTATCTCCGGTATCCTCATTGCGCAGCTCCCTTAATAGCGCTATTTGCTTTTTTTCGTCTTGAAATAATCCTAGAAAGTCATTTCCAAGCGCATCCCACGCAGGCTGCAGTTTACGCATTAATTCGGCCTTAACGCCCTCAACGCGCTGTTCCAGACTTTCGATATTCGCCTTGCCGCTATAGTTCCTGAACACGATCATATCCAGCGCTTTCATCGGCGAGACGCCGGCACTTCGAAGCGTCTTATACGCCTGAACCCTGCCATTCATCTTTAGAACCTGGATATAGGCTTGCCTTTCGTTCTTCTCGGCCTCATCAATACGCTGTAGCGCCGCGCGTTCTGCCGCCACCTCAAACAGGACATTTGCCGAGACTGGTTTTTTTATATCATTTATTGCGCCACCAAGATCGACATCGGCCGGATATGCGCGACCCGCCTTTATGTCTTTAGCCGCTTTGTCCAGGCGCTCAAATATTGCAGCGACCTCATCATCAGACAAATCGCGACCAGCGGCTTGACGAATACCTGCTATGCATTTTTCGTATGCCATCAAAACACTCCAAACATGCAGGATGCGGCGACTTTGAACAGGTTGGCGTCATCACGAGCCTTAGCGGTTTCCGCCTTGGCGTCGTCGATGAACTGGCGAATGGTCCTGACGATGGGTTCACCGGCAGCGGTCTGGCCGACGGTAATAGTGAGGTCAGGATTGGCGTCCGCTATCCGTTGCGCTTCGGACGCAACAAGGCTTACTTCTTTGGTGGGAGTTCGACGCTCAGTATCCGGCTGCCGGGGGGAAGCTCGGCGAGTGAGTCCGCGAGGTTCACTTCCGCGCGCAGGACGAACTCCGGTTCGCTCACGCTCTGCTTTGTGGGCTTGGAGCCTGAACTCTGCTTCTTTGGCTGTTTTTCCGATGCCATAGCTGAATTTTACCCCCTTTAGTTCCACTGGAGTACCGTCAGGAAGTTCGGCCTTAATAACAACATCTTGCAACCTGCTGTTGGCGCGCTCCATAACCGCCAGGGCTTCGTCATGGGTCTTGGCCCCGATAGCAAACTCATCGCCACCGATACGGAACGCGCTATCGGTTTCCTCTCCTAATGCTCGACCGATGGCCCGCAGCATGTTGTCGCCGGCATCGTGGCCAAGATTGTCATTCACCCATTTAAGACCGTCGGCATCGACCGACCCACGGATGGGCAAGGATGACTCTACTTCCTGGAAGGCGCGGCGATTCTTGATGCCTGTCAGCGGATCGCGCAGCAATTCAACGCGTAATTCTTCCGGCGTCATTTCTGAGACTGGCTTCGCTATAACCTCCGGGCCAACCGGCTCCGTTGCTGAAAGCGCACCGCGAGGAGGAGGTTCGGTTAGCAATGGTTTACCGGTTGACCCGTCGGCTACAACTCTTATGCCCTCCTCTGCGACGACACGCTCGGCGTCCTGGCGAAGTTGCTCGGCCCGTAACGCGGCCTCCTCGAAGCGCCCATCGGGCTCGATGCGCGGCGCAGGAAGGTCTGACACTTCGACTGGCTCGTCTCGGACAAGCTGTTCGATGGCGGTACGGAGCCTCGTGGTATGCGCCTGAATGTCTTGAATACCTTTCGGCGTTCCGCCGACACTGTCGACGTTGAGATGTTGGGACTGCCGGAGCGTCTGCAGCGCTTCGACCTGCGATGGTTTGAGAGACGACGCCCACTCTCCTAGACGTTCCCATGCCTTTTGCCCTTGGGCGCGCTGTGCCGGTGATAGATGGGCGATGCCGCCAAAAACAAGGCCGAGCAGCGCATCCAGCGTCAACGCGGTTCCGTCAAACGCTTCGTACGCTCCCTCGGCTGGCGTGCCTTCTAAAATCTCGCCAGAGACGCCGCGCATAGCGGCGCCCTGGACGAGGTTGAACCCAGCACCACCAACGACGACACGCTGCCAGCCGTTGGCCCCCAGTATCGGCATCCAAATACCAAGACCGAGCCCGGCCGCCTGGACCGCGCCGACCTGTTGAGCTTTGGTGGGGTCAACGCCCTGGCGCGTCAGGTCTTCGCCAACGGACATCTGCGTATCAGCAACTGCTAAAGCGGGAGAGGCAATTACCTTTGGGATCATGCCTAGCAGTGGTCCAACAACTTGGGCGGCTTTTCCTACTTCGGTAGGTGGTGGCGTCCAGTAGTCAACAGCGCCTTGGAACACGTCCTCGTGCATCTGGAAATAGACATCCAGAACCCTTTCCTTGCTCCCCTCTGTGATGTCTGGCAGTGCAGGCGGCGCCTTCCGAAATCTACGTGAGCTATCAAACTGGTACGTGTCCTGCCCAAGCGACGTCATGCGGCCAACATCAGACAACACGTCGACAACTTCGCCGGCAGCCTTAACCATCCCACCCCACGCCATGGAAATCGATCGCCCTCCCTTGGCGATATTCTCCATGGCAAGCGAGCCGGTGCCGTCAAAGGCTCCTGGTTCAGCGTCCGTCACGGGACGGAACTCGGATAGGCGTTCCAGCGTCTCGCGGTTGTAAAGGTCGAGGCTCATCGAAAGACCCCCTCTAACGGCCTCTTGTTGAAATCGATAACAACCGGTCGTTTTTGTTTGTCGACGATCACACCGTCACCGCTACGGAACACATATCGTCCATCCCCAACTGCTTCGAGCGGTAAGTCTCTCAGCATTGCAGTATTTACGTTCAAATCACGAAGCACTACGGCCTCATCAATGCGTTTGTATAGGCCGTCTTTAAACTGACTAAAGTCCATGCCGTATGGCAGGACTGTTGATTTGCCGTTCCAGCGCTCAATGCCGCCGGTCGCAAGTCGTATGGATTCCTCCATGCGATCATCATCGATGATGCCGGACGAATCACCCTCTTGCGCCGACTTGGCTGCGTAAATAGAAATAGCTGCTTGATAAAGATCGCTCTGTGCTTGTGGATGGCCGGCGAAAGCGTCGCGCGTCTCGGATTCGAACTCTTTGCGCAGCTCCGACTCTGGCGGCATCGGCCATAGTTTTCCTTTATCCGGCCTACCGTCCTCTTTCGTCGACGGCCGTAACAGTTCTTGGCCCTTGAGCATGAGATCAGAGGCCACACGCCGGTTACGGCCGGCGTAGACACCGGCAATGGCCGTGACCGGATCGTCGGGCGCGATCTGCCGCATCACTGCGGTATAGCCATCCATGTCACCACCGGAGGCAAGTGACAGCTGGCCGAAGTAGTCTGCTTTCTGTGTGGCTGTCGCGAGCTTCAGCGCCGAGGAAAGCTGTTGAGACTCCTGCGGCGTCAACGGTTTGAACTCAGCGCCGTAAACCTTTCGCATCTCACGGGCCAAATCAAACCGCGCCGAGAGCTGCGGGCCGATGGCGCCGGGATTTGAGAAGTCGACCGGCTGTGCGGCCAGACTGCCGTCTTTGACAAAACCCTGACGTACGGCAAACGTGACCGGAGATTCTTTAAGATCGCGCTGCTGGTTCTCGTAGATCGTCCGAAAACGGCTGACCATTGTGACGTCAAACTTCGTCGGATCTTTACGGACCTGCGCTTCGAGGTTTGTGAGGTACGCCTCTTGCTGTGCGGGGAGCATGCGACGGAACTCGCCTGTCGCTTTCGTCGTCGCGGCGAGTTGTAACGCCTGCTGTTCCTGGCCCGTGCCCTTAGCAGCCTTAACAATCGGCTCGACTTGCTCGGGGGAAAGGTCGTAGCCGGAAAGCACGATCGACGTCATCTGGCCGATCTGCTTTTCCAGTGTATTGTCGATCGTCGCCTGTATCGACCTCGCCGTCGTAGGATCGACCTCGCCCTTGTACCTGTCATACCATCCCTTGGCGTACTGGAAATTTCCGGCCGCCAATGCCTGACCAACGACAGCCGCGTGTACCTTACCGCGCTCCTGAAGCAGAACAGCATTTTTGAATTCGTCCGCCCAACCTTCGTCCTGCGCTCTCGCGCTGGTTGCGGCATCGATTCTCGTCAGGGAAAGGCCGACCGCATTGGGGTCGCTCCAGTTAGCCGCTGCTGACTGCGTTTCGGTCGCAATCGTTCCCTTAAATACCTGCTCGTCGTAGACGCGAGACTCGTTCGTGATGTGCTGCAATAGGTTTTGCTTGAACTGGTAGCTAGACACAGCGGCACGACGCCGAAACATCTGGCGTTGTTCGTCGTTCCCGAGAGCATCTTCGATGCGCTTTGCCGCATCATCGAAACGCTTAACGTAGTTCTCCATCAGCGGCTCATTCACCGCGTTGCCTGACTTTTTGTTGACAAAACCATCCTGGCCGGTGGTTAGGTCAAGCTGTTGGGAACGCAGCTGGTTAAAAGCGTCCTCTGCCCGTCGCGTGTCGTCCCTGAGACGTTGCTTCTCGGCTTCCTGCCCAATCTGTCCGAGCGTCTCTCCAAGACTCGTAAGCGCCTGCCCGACAAGCGCCTCTTTGCCGCTGGTTGGGTTATAAGAAACCACGCCACCCGTCGGTCGCGGGACTGGGCGTTCACCCAACGCATTGACGTCTGGCAATTTAGGCATGGTTAATCCCAGGCATATTGATTACCTGCTTCTCGTAAGTTGTAGGGGTCGCTCTGGCCGTATTTCTGGTAAAGCGACGAACCGACTTTCAAGCCTTGCGCCAAGCCTTGCAGCTGATAAGCGGTTTGCGCGGTTTGGCCACCACGTCGCGCGACTTCTCCTTCGTAACGAGCCGCATCACCTGCCATGCGTAGCTTTCTCGCCTGGTCCTCGCCTTGGTACAGCTCAAGCGCGGCGCGGTGCGCGCCCTCGCCATCGATGTCGGCGATAAGTTTGGCGACCGTTGGGTCTGATGCCGAACCACCACTGGCGGCGGCAACCGCCAAGGCGCGAGACGCGACAAGTTTGGCGCGACGTCGTTGCTCCAGGGCATTTCTCTGGGCAACGGCTTGGGCCTGTCCCGCCTGCTCATCGAATTGGGCGGCTTGGTAGTCTTTGGCTTGACCGACCTGCTGGCCTTGCGCTTTCGCGACGTTCCCCTGTTTGATCGCGCCAACCACCGACATGGCCGTACCGATCAGCGCTAGCATTGCCATGAGTAGACCTCCGAGTTTTCAGGGGTCGGCATAAACCCCATGTGCCGCAGCAACGTATCCGACCCGTCGATCTTCGGATCAGCGACGGCATAAACCGGGATTTTCTTTTGCGCCGCGATACCCATGACCCGTCGTATCCCCTGCACGATGGTCCGCTTGTCGTAGGTCGTACCTTCTTTCTTCTCCGAAAAAACGATGGCACGACCGTTTTGAATGCAGATGCCGGCGACACCAATTACGTCATCGTCCTTTACCGCGACAACAGCTCGCACGGTATGCGAAGGACGTTGCCCGTAGAACTTCTCTAGAAGCTCTGGGGTAGCGTTGACGATCTTCGGTTTAGTATTTGTCATGCGTTTCAACCGAAATCACTGCCGCCAATAGGTTGCATGGCTTCGGCGCCGTCGCCTGCAGACACAAACGCGCATCCGTGTCCCAACTGCCCGGAAATTCGAACGGCTCCTCGTCGTACGTGGAATGCACCGAGGTTGACGACACGTCGGCCTCGTCTTCCGTGCCAGGGAGATCGTCGAGGTTGGTGAAATCCGGGCCGTACTGAAGGCCGCTCGCGTGTGTGTTCCTCATGATCACACCGAGGTGCTGGACTTTCTTTCTCTGCGTCAACGCCGTACCGAGCCCAGCCGCATACGCGAGCTTGGTTGACTTCCACTGCGCGGTGTAGCCGAGCCCAACGATGGCGCTCGCACCATTTGCTATCGATTCTGAAAGCCCCGTAATCTGTCCGCCCGACACGGTGTGGCTACCGAGATACTTCCCGTTTGCCCACACGACCACCGTTTCAGCCTCCAGGTGGGAAAGGCCGGTGATAGTGGTAGTGGCCGATCCGGTGGAGTTAGTGAACACCACGAAGCTGTCGGCTTGCCTGTTGAGCGTCGATCCTTCGCATTCCGACTCAAGCGCCCATTGCTCAAGATAGCGCTTGGTCGCCCCGTTAATCGTTCTGCGGACGTGGTAGTACACGACGTCCTCGCTATCTCCGACAGCGCCAGGCAGCACGGCTACGTCTTCGACTACACCGTCTGTTTCAAACAGCGACCAACACAGGACGTTTTCTGAGCGATCAAAAACCAGAATCGCTACCTTCCCATCGGATCGCACACAATGAACGCGCGTGTCCGGCTGACGCTGTACCGCCATGCGAACAATTCTTGGCTGCGTGACTTCCGGGATCAATGCCGTCAGGTCAATAGACCCGTATTCTCCCGTCTCTCCCTCGTAGGAAATCTGCATTACCCGCGTCCCGCCGCGCTGCACGTAAACGCCGATCTTGTCGATCGTGATCGCACCGATCGCCGCCGAGCCTTGGGTCGACACCTGCTTGATCATGAAATTGGTTGGCGTCAGCGGCTCGTCGAACGACGACGACTTACAGGTAAACTCCGCACCCTCGCCACCAACGATTAAGCGTTGTAGCGCGAGTATCCAGTTGATGGTATCGACCGGACCAGAACCGATAGAACGTGAAATCGGACCGGAGTCGCCTTCGGTTTCATCATCGAATGACTCGAACGCATCGGAGACCGATCCCCAGACGCCATCCTTACCCGCCCACCAGAGCCTACCCTCGGTGATGTTGACCGACGTAGGAAAGCCTCGATAGGTCGACCATTCTCCCTCGGCCCACGTATCTGTCGCGGACGTACCACCGAGGTCGGTGATGACTTCCGCGGCAACGCTGGTCGAACTCGTGAAGGACGTGATTCTCACTACGCCGTCAATTGACCCCACGGTGTAACTAAGAGATACCGTGTGGGTGTCGGAACCGTAATCGCCGGTCTTAACTCCTAGGCGATACCAAGCGATCTGGTTATCCAGGCCATCGTCGTAGGTTGTCGTGACGTCTGCGGTCCATTGCTGGACGTCCGTCCACGGACCGGTATCGCTTTCAAGAGAGCGCTGCAGCGTGAAGGTATTCGCACCGGCACCGACCTCGTCAATCGATACGGTAAAAACGCGGGTGGCATCGACACCTGTCACACGGATAGCGTTGGTGAATTGATTCTGCGCCGAGATGGAAGCCGATACCTGCTGGCCGTTTGATGTGATTCGATACAACGCGCCAACATGACCGCTGCGGAACAACGGCGCGGATGCCGTCAGGGTGATATTCCCTGAAAGCGCGCTTGGCGTGATGGTGATCGGCGTGACGTTCTCCAGCCGAAACGGGCCGTCCTCGGTGTCGTACGTCACGACCGACCACGACCGCGTAGCACGTCTTTCAATCCGGCGCTGCTGGTAACCACTGCAGGCGACAAAGATCACATCGCCGGACTGCGAGTCACGCAGGTTATCGAGGTCGGCCTCCAGCCACGGCGCCGTTATCGAAACGACACCGGAAGACTCGACCGTGCAGGAATTTACCAACACCTGACGTTTCAGACGGCTCTCGAACTGAATCCAAAAACTTGATCCTGTCGGTGTGAATGCGAGGGAATGCGTCCCGGTGCGTAACGTCGTTTCGTTGATGTAGTCATCGGAACCCGACGACGACCCAACCTTAAGCGTGACCGGCCCTCGCTGGATAACGATGCGCAGCGCGTGCTCGACGTTTTGATCGGCGGAGACCACCGTGACTTGCTGGCGCCGAATCGCTGCCGCCGATCCATTGCCGGTGAGCCCCATGTAACCACCGGTTACCCAATCGGACGTACCGCCTGACTCGTCGGCGTCGGTCCATCCTGTAAGGTTGCTATCAAAAGTCCCATTAGTGACCGCTGAGGACACGCTTGCGCGGGTAATGAGGGCATCGTCGATCCATATCCGCATGTTGGAATCGGTGATCTCCAACAACGCGACGTCGTCAATGGCAAAGACGAACTCGATGTAATTTGCTTTGGCGTCGGACCGAGAACTGCCGATGTACTTAAGGCCGGGCCGTAACATCATGGAGCCGAAGACTCGCGGCATCCAATTCGTCATGGTCTCCGCCGCCATCGATACCCGTTTGAGATCGATGCGCGCAAAAGCCAGCGGAGAAATGAGCCCCCTGTTAAACCCCACCAGGGCGACGTTTTCCCGTGGCATGGCTTACCCCGTCAGTGAGCCGCGGTTACCGCCGTCGCGACGGTTCCTGCCGCCCATGCGTGAACGTGTCCAGGCTCCTTGCGGGAGGAACTTTGTCGGATCGGCCATGGCGTCGGTTGACTTGGCATCAGCCAAGGCGCGCGCTAACTCGCCATGCGGTCGCAGGATCTTCTCCTGCTTCTTTTCGTCCGAAGTTAGCTTGAGGATGATCTGACCGGCAAAATACGTCGCCACGTACTTGGTGAATCGCGCCGGCCACAATGACAGGTCGCCGCCGTATTCGTCGTCGTTCGAGACGTAGCGGACGTACAGTTGATCGATGTCGGCGTACCAATAACCAGCTTCGTCGAAATACTGCGTCAGCGGGGTGTTGAAGTATTCGTCACTACAGAGCGCCGAGGTCACGCACCAGTCGGTGGGCTTGGCGAAGGCCCGACGCAACCCGAAATCCGGATCGACGTCGGGGTCGTAATCGATCATGACGGTCCGCATGGCGAACTTCCACTGCGCCGCTTCAAGACACGCCTTTACACCGTCGTTATCCCAGACATTATCAAGTAGACGCCGCGCCTCTCGCGCTTCGGTGAGACCCGTGGACGAGTTAAGCGCTCGCTCGCCACAGATCATCAGCGCTTGGTTATAGAGTTTGAGTCGCGACGTCGACACCCTATGCCGCCACCGCTTGGTTCAGATGCACCTGCAACCACTTGAGGGCGTCGTCCTTGCTGTGGAGCTTGGACTGCATCAGCGCGTTATCGGACTTGCGGATCACACACCACTTGTTACCGCCCTTGTATTCGACGATGTAGTCTTTGAGGATGACGTCAAGCTGATCCTTGGTGATTTCCGACTTCGCGAGGTCGTGGAACGACAATTCGTACACTCGTGCCCAGGTCTTCTCACACGCCAACACGAGGTAGTGCGCGAAGAACGAGCCGTCTTCGGCGTAGACTTTGATCTCGAACTTGGGGCGCAACTGGGCCGCGACATGCGCCCAGAACGACGGGTCTTTCAGGTCTTCGCGTTTGACATTGGTCTCGACTGTCGCGAAGTAGACGACCTGTTCGGATTCGGCGAGCTTCATGCGCGCCTGGATGATCGGCTGGACTGGTTTTTGCTCTGCCATAACTCCTCCTCAGAAGTTAAGAAAAGGCCCCGCCGTTACGCGGGGCCTCAGACTTAGTTGAACGTCGACGTTATCGTGCCGCCGGTCGTCAGGTTTGCACCTGCCGTGCTGACGGAACGGAACACGCCGGCATACATCACGATGCTGGAACCCAGCGTGGTCCACTGATAACCGAACAGCAGGTCTCCCGGACGGATGCCCAAATACCAGGCGTCCGTAAAGAAGTTCGTGTCCTGCACTTCGGTCGAGCCGTGCGATGAGGCGTACAGCCACACCGCACCGCCCTGGGTGTTGTACGCACTGCGCGTACCGTCCGACGGAACGCCGGTGGAGAGTTGCGTGCTAGCCGGTACACCAGCGAAGCGCGGAACGATGCAGCGCGGCGGATTCGCGAGGCTGCTGGATTGCGTTGAGCCAAGATATGCCATGGTCGCTTCTCCTTACGACAAGCCGGAGTCGTCGGAGGTACAGACGACGATGCCAGCGTTTTGTAAAACCTTCGCGCCCATGTTCATCGAGGCGCGCGCCCACGAATAATCCTGCTCGGCATCGCGACCGACCTCGCTTTGCATGCCCGCCGTATCCGCCGCGTGACCGATCGCCGTCTTGTGATACATGAACGACTTCGCGCCAGCGGAGCCGGTGCTCGGCAGGTACGGATGCGCGATGATCAGCGTGTTGCGCCACCGGTACGCCATCGGCTTGTCCTTCCACGACGCCGTCTGGCCCGCGTACGGACGGACTTCAACGTAAGTGGCCTTGGTGAACTCGGGCGCTTGTTCGAGATAGGCGAGAAACGCCGGGGTGCAGAGCAGTGTGATGTTGCCATCCCACGGCACCTTGGCGTTGCCGAGCTTAACCACCATCTTCTGGAACAGCGTGACGTTCGGGATGTCGGTCGATGAACCGACGGTCACGGTGCCGGTGTTGAGTTCGGTGATGATCTGACTGTCGATCTTGCGATTCATGACACCCATCGTGGTGTCTTGCATGATCTGACGCTGGTTACCCTGCGAGGCGAAGATGTTGAAATTCGTCTTGCGGGAGAGATCGTGCCACTCGCTCAACGTGCAGGAATTCTGCGTCATGTTGTCGGCACGCGCCGTGATCAACCCGTTGACGCCGCGAGTCTGTGCTTCGGCGCTGCCGGAGTCGGCGACGAGGAATACTGCGGTGTTACCTTTGATCACCGCCTCGGTCGTCACGGTGTCGCGCAGCAATGACTGACGCTGCTCGAAGCCCGCTATGTACTCTTGGCGGTACTGCGTTTGAAAGGCTGTATCGGCCATGGTGGCCTCCTATGCAAAGGTTGAATTAACCGTCGCATCGGGTTGTCCATCTTGGCCGTGCCGGGTTGTCCTTGCGGGGCCGGCTCGTTACCCCTCTGGGGCCGAGCTACTGGTGCCTACGTCCAGCGGGTCGCATGTGCGGTTATCCGCTGGACGCTATGTTTGCCAAGCACCGAAACTGTTACCAACGCATTTGCGTCAGGCGCGAGCCTTGAGACGCTCCTGCGCTGCCAGCAACTCGCGATACCGGGCTTGCAGAGCTTCGTCCTTCCAATACTTGTCGGATTCCGGCGTACCGCGCGGCGCATCCATGTAGCCCTTAATGCGCGCGATCTCGGTATCGATCGCGGCTGGCGTATTGCCAGCACCAGTCAAGGTCGTCATGGGATTGACCTGACGTGCGACGGATTCGAAGAACACCGCGAGTTCCGGATTGGTTTCGAGCGACTTCTTAATGCCGGCCTTGAGCGGAGAATCGGCACCGAGGTTGGCATCGAGCAGGCCGTCGATGTTGTTCAGGTTCTGCCGATACTCACCACCCCATCGTTGCAGTAGCGTCGCTTCTGTCGTCTTCTTGTCCTCGGCCTCTTTCTCTGCCGCCGCGCGTTCCTGCGCCGCGATCTCATCGAAATACCATTGGACGGCAGCACTGGCATGTTCCGGCGCCATGTTCTTGGCGTGCACGGATTTCAGGAAGTTGTCGATGATCGGCTTGTCGGCTTCACCGATGACAAGGCCGTCCTTGAGTTTCAGCTCGTACTTATCCGGCGATTCCGGAATACCGTTGGCCTGACGCCAGGCGTTCTTTTCCTGGTCGGTGCCTTTTTCGGGGAACGGCGTGAATGGCTTGAGTTCGCCGCTCGACATCTTCTGCCGTAGCGCGTTATACGACTGCCACATATCGGCGGGTGTCGCGAAACGCTCCAGCGTCTTCAGCGCATCGGCGTTATCGCCCGCTATTTCTTGGCGCCAGGTATCGGACCACTTGCCGACCGGCGGAGATGCGGGAGGCGCAGCCGGTGGTGAAGCCGGCGGTGGCGCTGCTGGCGGACTCCCAGGTGGACTTGCGGGCGGTGATCCCGGTGGCGTGTCTCCAGCCTGTTCCTGCAATACGTGTTTCCAAAACCTCATTTGTCATTCCTCCTCAGGAGTTCAACGGGCATGTTGATTTCTTTCACTAACGCAAGACCAACCAAACGCTTACCTTCAGCCAAACAGGTGTCGCGCTCGCTATTGGGCCGGTACGACAAGTCGTACGTCCCACAGAGTGTGTTGATGATCCAGCTCATGGCGCGCTTCTGTTGCTCGTCATTCGCGGTTCCTGCAGCGATGGCTTTGATCGCCATCGAGACGGCGAGCGTCGGCGCTGGCGTTACCCACGGCTTATCTCTCTGCTTATCCACTACGCGATCCCTACAGCGGCCATGTCGCGCGAGGCTTTACCGAGATTCGCCGCCGCCTTCGAGCCCTGTTCCAGTTCACCCAGGGCCATCGCGGCCTCTTCGGCTTCCTGCTGCTGCTGTTGGATCTTCTCGGAATCCGACTCACTGCGGAGCCACTTGGCCGGTGCTTTGATGCCTTCCAGCGCATCACGGAACGCCGCGACGACATCGGTGACAGAGTTCGCGCGCCTGTCCATCGCCGCGGCCTGTGCCAACAGTTGACCCATCTCCAAGAACTTCTGGCCCTTCTGTTGTTCGATGGCGTCGTGTAATGGACTTTCGAAACGGAACTGGATGTCTGCGCCCTGCAGGGACTCCGGCATGTCGTAGGCCGAACCAAAGGCGCCGCCACGCAACAGCTCGCCAAACGACAGCTCCATAAGCTCACCGTTGTAGTTCATCTCCATCGGCTCGAATAAGGGGCTCGCTTGCCTGATCCAGTCCTGCACGATCTGGCCGGCTTGGAAAGCGGTCATCTGCGGATCGGTGGACGGGTTGAACGGCCGCAAGCGGTTTAGGTAGAAGCACTGCGTCAGCATGTTCCGGGCGTCGCGCTGCATGTCGACACTGAGCGGCATACCAGTCGCGCTCTGCTCCAGTTGACGGAGGGATGGCCCCATACGTTCGTCGTACTCGTTATCCACCCACGTAATACCACCGGCATAGATCGAGACGTCCGAACGTACGGCGTCGATTGTTGCGACCATCGGGGGATTAGCTAATTTCTCGCCAGCCTCCAATAGCGTGTACGTCATCGACTGAATCAGGCGCGCATCGGGA
>Ga0196964_10001256_pt1 | contig 13072 bp, 16 predicted proteins | sample S1_10metaG_FD_148615 | JGI IMG/M metagenome (GOLD analysis project Ga0196964, IMG submission 148615) | Soil microbial communities from Anza Borrego desert, Southern California, United States - S1_10 | ecosystem: Environmental > Terrestrial > Soil > Desert | place: USA: California | collected...
CCCGGAGCTGGTGCCGGAAAACTCGCCCAACCCCCATTACTACCGGCGCGGCGCTGAAGCGCTTCGTGGCGCGCGCGAATCTGCCTGGACAATCTGCGGCGGAATGTAGTTGCGTGGCGGAATGGGCGGAGCTGCCAGAGTCGGGCCCAGCATATCCGGTGCGGGCATGTTTGTATTCTGTGTGCGGCGCAGCGCAGCCGACGGCGCGGGCACTGGAGGAATCACCGGCCGGGGCAGCACAGGCAGGTTGCTGTTCGATCGCGCAGGCGGATTGGCGTTTTCGGCTCCAGCGGGCACCACACGCCGCGGCGCCAGGTTGGCCAGGTCCGTGACTTCTCCAGGTTCCACCCAGCCCAACCGCCCGCGCGCGGCGCGCTCCCAGGCGTGCGGGTCGCCGCGTGCCAGTTCATCAATGCTTCGCTCCAATCGCGCCAGCTCGCGTTTTTCGGCCGAGCAATGCGCTTTCAGGACTTGCAGACGACCGTCGAGCATCGACAGACGCTCTCGCTGCGGCGCGAAAAAGAAGAGAAACCAGATCGAGACGGCAGTGACGAACGCCAGCCAATACGCCACGTCATGAAAGCCGATACTGTCAGCGTCTGCGGAGATGTTCTGCAGCCCATGGCAGCGGAAAATCTGCGACGTGACTGTGCTCAGCCCCCGCGCAATGCGTGTAATATGTGTCCCTGGATGACTCACCGCACCCCCACGGCTTCTCAACTCTGCTTTATCGACCATAGAATGAAGCACACTGAAACGAATTCGGCGGCAGTGCGTCACGTTTGCGTGTCTTCAGGACAATGTGGTTGAATAAGAGGGGCTGTGCGGAGGCGGCTATGTACATTACGCAGGACTACAGCAAGTACACCCCGGAAGATCACAAAGTCTGGACGCTGCTTTATGAGCGCCGAATTCCCGATTTGAAAAACACCGCCTGCAGCGCCTTTTTGAAAGGCGTTGAGCAGATCGGCCTGGATTCGCGCCACGTTCCGAAACTTTCGGATGTCAATGCGCGTCTCCGGCCGCTCACCGGCTGGCAGGCCATGCCCGTCCCCGGCTATCTTCCGGCGCGCGACTTTTTTCAATCGCTCTCGGAGCGGAAGTTTCCGACAACCATCACTGTCCGCCCGATGTCTCAGCTGGACTACCTTCCGGAGCCTGACATTTTTCATGACGTTTTCGGGCACGTTCCGCTGCATGCCGATCCCGTGTTTGCCGACTTCCTGCAGCACTACGGAAAAGTGGCGCTGGCAACGCATGATGAACAGGAGTTGGTGGAGCTTGCGCGGCTGTTCTGGTTCACCGTGGAATTCGGACTGATACGCGAAAACGGCGTCGTGAAGCTTTTTGGAAGCGGCCTGATGAGTTCCGCCGGAGAGGGCCCGCATGCGCTCAGCGCCGAAGTCGAAAGACGGAATTTTGATTTGCAGGCGGTAATCAGCCAGCCATTTGAAATCGATCATTACCAGCCGTTATTGTTTGTGATCGATTCGTTTGAACAGCTATACGACGCTGTGGAAACGTGGGCGCGCGGCGGTGTTCATGCGCACGCTAAATAGTATTTGAAGCCCTGGAATAAACCCGCGCAAAAAGCTGCAAATCTAAAAAAACGCAGCCGCATTACGTTAAAAATAATTCCACTTGTCTTTGCGATTTTTAATTAATGTGCTAATTCTCGGGTATTCTCACCCCTGAGGGAGGCAACACCGTGGCTCGCAACGTTTATGACTCGGAGACAAAATCCGCAATTCTTAATGCCGTGAACGAGGCTCGATCGGCCAAAAAGAAGTGGCCCGAGGCGCATAAGGCTGCAAAGGAGGCTGGTTATAAAGGCGGATTGCCCTCGCTGATGATTATGTACCGCAAGGCCCGCTCTGCACGACGAGGCGACAGGCCAGCACGAGGTCCCGGACGGCCGCGAAAGGTGACCGTTGCGAACAGCTATGGCATGTCGGCCGAAATAGAACGAATTGTAAGTGACGCCGTGCAGGCACGCGTCAATTCTGCTTTAGACGCGGCAATTGCAGAATTGGAAAAAATGAAGATGTAATGTCAATAATGAGAATTATTAGCGCGATTTCCATTTTGAAAAAGTCCGCAGTAAGCGGGCTTTTTCTTTTATTTCCGTTCCTCTGGCTTTTTGTGCCCGATGTAGTCTATTTCAACGAATTGATCCTTACTTGAGCCTGATGCTAAATCTATGCGAATTCCGGTGATTGTCCCTTTGTAGGTGGCTGCCTTAAAGAGATCAATTCCGATTGTGTGCGGCGATTTCCCGGGAGTTAATTCGAACGCCATGCTGCGAGCAGGATCAAACGCTGCATCACCGTGGCATTTCCAGTAAACACGCGATCCTGTCAGCCTGCCGTTCGTCATCGCCCTCATATAGAGCGTAGGAACATCTTCGGCTCGGTAGGCACACGCTGGGCTTAGCAGCTGCGGGTTTGGGTGCTCAAGGGAGACTCGAAGCTTGTTCTGGATCGGCCATCCGCTATCAGTGGCGTTCGCATAAGTCCAGTGCTGCCGATCCTGGCTGAATACATAATTGGGCCGGGAATCCTTCTGACGCAGCGAATAAGCTATGCCACGTATTTCGTTGAGCGTGCCGACGACAAGCGTGTAGCTGTAATCGTATACAATATTGTGATCGATGATTTCATTCTGAAGCGGAGCAATATATCCGCAGGGACTATCCTTTTCGCGGCCTGTGTTTTCCTTACCTGCAAATCCCCCAAGGTACGCGTGCGTGCCGGGAGTCACAATACCGACTCCCCAGTCCGAATCGTTGACCAGGGCGGCCCAGCATTCGGTGGCAAGAAAATTCCGCCAGGGAAATGAGGCACCGACTTCGCGCTTGGGAATGCGCTCCAGCGGCGCATTGGAAAACGGTTTGTCGCCGGTATAGGTCATCAGTCGCCAGAACGTGCCGTTGGTATAAAGCGCCGGCAGCTCCTGGGAGCGCGCAGGGTACTGCGTTCTGTCCGAGCGGTTGTTGCTCAGGCGGCAGCGGACTTTGGCTGTATTCCTGTCGAGCTCGATCCAGTTCTCCATGATGCATTCGCCCGGCACATTGTTTAAAGGCCAATGCATGGGCACGGTTTTGACATAAAGCAGATTGCTCTCGCGCCTGAATTCAAGCACACGCGAGCAGTTGTTGTAGCAGTCCCCGGATTGCACCGGATTCCAGCCCAGCGCTTTCCAGGCCTCAGCGGGACTTCCAAAGGGTACCGGGCCCGAGTAATACGACTGCTGAATCTGCCGGCCCCAGTCGTACGAATTGATGATGTTCTCGAGGTGCTTCGAATCGGCCAGGTACGTGATGCTCCCGCCGATGCTCAGATCGATACCGATTTTGATCGTGCCGTTGTCGAGATATTCGACCCTGGGCGCGGGTTTTTCGGCGGCGAGTGCGTGTGCGAGAACAATAATGCTGAAGCAAAGAACGATTCGAACGCGCGACACTCAAGGCCTCTTTGTGCGATCCGCAATTTCCTTCAGTGTTAACAGAGCTTGAAGGTCGTTCAAATCCTTTGGTCGTCCAGCCGCCTTTTTTGCGGAGATGAGGCGTTCCAGCGACAGGATGCGCACACTTACGCCTGCGACCGTGTCGATGCTCGCATCTGCGGCGCATTCGTTATAGCCGCCGACGCCCGACACCTCACCTAGCACATCCAGATCTCCATGATCGGTTAAGAAGGTAAAGTTCAGGCCATTTTTGAGTGTTCTAGCATCCGGCTTAAAAGGTAGATCTACAGGTACCCCACGCAATTTAGCTCCCAAGTCAATCAATACAGACGCTAGCGCTTTGAGGTTGTTTTTGTTACGGGCATAACAAATATCAATGTCGAATGTGACGCGGGAGTGTCCATGGTAGATCGCAGCTAGACCTCCAATGAGTACGAACTCAACGTTCTTTTCCTGAAGGCGACGCAGAATGGTTTCGAAATCAGGAGCTGTTTCAGCCATTTAGCTGCTCCTGCGGGCGCGTTCGCCGGCGTCCTTGAACGCCAGGGCCATCCGTAACGCGTTCTGGTGCCGCTTAAAACGCATCTCCGGCGGCAGCATCAGGTTTTCGATAAGAAGTCCCAGATCAATGCCTTCCTTCTCGCACCTCCGGCAGAGCGATTGATCCGATAGAATGTTTTTTGCATCACTCTCTGTGAGCTGAATCATTTACCACCTCAGCTTAATTATACACTGCCTGGCATGCTTCACCCAATCTCCTTCAGCACATTCGCCGCGATCACCAGGCGCTGGATTTCGCTGGTGCCTTCGTACAGGCGGCAGATGCGTACGTCGCGGTAATGCCGCTCGGCATCGTAATCTTTGATAAAACCGTAGCCGCCGTGCATCTGCAGCCCCCGGTCGGCCGCGCGAAACGCCGCTTCGCTCGCGTAGAGCTTGGCCATCGCCGCCTCTTTCGTGTAGCGGCGACCGGCCAGATCCTTAAGCTTTGCCGCGCGCATCATCAGAAGTTCCGCGGCCTCCAGTTCCGTGGCTGAATCGGCGATCATCCATTGAATCGCCTGAAGTTTCGCCAGCGGCGCCCCGAACTGCTCGCGTGTTTTCACGTGCTTCACCGCTGTCTCGAGCGCCGCTTTGCCGATGCCAAGCGCCTGCGCCGCGATGCCGATGCGCCCGCCGTCCAGCGTCTCAAGCGCGACGTTGAAGCCCTTGCCCAGCGTGCCGAGCAGATTTTCTTTTGGTACCTTGCACTGGCTCAGGATCAGCTCCGTGGTGCTCGACGCGTTGATGCCAAGCTTGTGCTCGCTTTTGCCGCGCGCGAAGCCGGCGTAGGAGGGCTCGACGATGAAGGCGCTGATGCCGTGATGGCCCAGTCGTTTGTCCGAGGTTGCATAAACGATGTACACGTTCGCGTGCGCGCCATTGGTCACGAACAGCTTGTTGCCCGTGATCTCGAAGTGATCTCCGCGGTCGACAAAGGTCGTCGAGAGCGCCGCCGCATCGCTGCCAGAATTCGGCTCGGTGAGCGCGTACGCGCCCAGGTATTTCCCGCTCGCCAGCGGCTTGAGGTACTTCTCTTTCTGCGCGTCGGTTCCGTGTTTCAGGATCGGATCGATGCAGAGGCTCGTGTGCGCGCTGAGGATCACGCCAGTGCTCGCGCAGGCTTTGCTGATTTCCATTACGGCGAGGTTGTACGCCAGCGCCGTCCCGCCCGCGCCGCCCCAGGCTTCGGGCACGTAAACGCCCATTAAACCCAGCTCGCCCATTTCGCGCACGAGTTCTTCCGGAAAACGGCCGCTTTCATCGAGTTCCCGAGCCAGCGGCTTTACTTTCTTCTGCGCAAAGTCGCGCGCTGTCTCAAGCACCGCTTGTTCGATTTCACTCAGATTAAAATCCATGCGCTGCAAACCTCGCGTTAGAGTCAGCCTCTTGCCAGCAGTATAGCTTTCGACGGGAAGGCATCACAAGAGAGGAGGAGAATTCGGAAGATATTCTCTTGAAACGCCTTTGCCAGGGTATAGAAATGTCCCTTCATCCGCGCCGCTGGACAGCGCGGAGTTTTGTTTGACCAGATTTGATCCAAGAGGAGCAGGCCATGTCCGTTCACAAGAGTTTGCGTACCGGCGGTTCGCTGACCAAGCACCGCAATGTTCTTACCCGCATCGAGCGCATCAAGCTGCTTGAGGAAGCCGGCAACTGGCGCGAAGGCCAGAACAGCGTGCTGGGCCTGCGCAAGGTCAAGAGCATCAAGATGGCCGCCAAGAAGAAGGTCAAGAAGGAAGCCGCTGAAGGCGCAGCAGCACCCGCCGGCGGCGCAGCCGCTCCCGCGGCCGCCGCAGCACCAGCCGCTGGTGCCAAGCCGGCCGCCGCCGCAGCAGCGAAGCCTGCCGCCAAGAAGTAAATTTTCATTCAGCATGCATGAGAAAGGGCGGACTGAATCAGTCCGCCCTTTGCTTTTATCTGCCGCCTGAAGGCTCCTCTCCACCTCATTCAGGCTTTGTGGGTTCGTCAGGCAAAGAGTCGCTGCGCGTACGGATCGTCTCGTTCGTCGACGCCGGCAAGCCAGTGGGCACATCGGCGGCCAGACTGGACACGCCGCGGGTGCCTTTCTTTCCGAGAACAGAACTGAGCGGCGGAATGCGGCCGGTTTCATCCATCGCCATGGCGCGCAGCGCGCCATGGCGGTAGCTGACGATCAGTGCGCGAACCACATTGGAGTCGTAAACCTTTCCGGCCAGCTGATCCATTTCCGTGAATGCTTTTTTAACCAGCGCCGCATCGGGCTCGACCTCCGGCGAAGATCCGGGCGGATAGATCAGCTTATCGAAGGCGCTCGCCACGGCCACGATGCGCGAGCCGATCGGGATGGCGTCGCCCTTGAGCCCGTCGGGAAAACCGCTTCCGTCAAGGCGCTCATGATGCGCGCGGATAGCGGGCATCACGCCTTGCAGCCCGGGGATGTTTTTCAGGAACTCGATGCCTGCCAGCACATGCTCGAACTCGGGCGGCTGCACCGGTGTTGCCGGCTTGAAATTCTTCGCGACATGCTCAACACGGCCAATATTGTGCAGCAGTCCGGTGATTCCGGAATAAAGCACCTCGCTGTCAGGCAGGCCCATCTCGGCGGCGATCGCAAGACAGAAACTGCTGCTGCGTTCGGCGTGTCCGCGCTGTCCGGGCGAAACGCCTTCGAGCAGCGAAACCAGGCGTCCAATGGTGCGCAGGAACATGCGGCGGCGCGCGCGAATGGAATTTAAATTCTCCAGCGATAGCGCCAGTTGCGTGCCCATCGCCGAGATAAGCTGCAGGTCGCTCTGTTCGAACGATTCACCCATGCTAGAATTCACGGCGTAAATTGCGCCCATCGCTTCGCCGGAACTCTGGATCGGCACGCAGAGCACCGCGCGGATCTGGTTCATCACGATCGAATCGTCGGCCTTGAAACGGTCGTCGGCCATGGCGTCGGCGGTAAGAATCGCGCGCGACTCGCTGATCACGCGGCGCAGAATGGAGCGCGAAATCGGAACGTTCTTTTTCTCTGATGTTGCCCGCATCGCGCGCGGCGTGACCGCGCCGGTCGAATCGTCTCGCAGGAACAGGTACAGATAGTCTGCCGGAATGTTTTCCTGGATCAGGTCCAGCAGCCGTTCGAAAAGTTTCTTCTCGTCGCGCTCGCTCTGAACAATGAGTGTGGCCTGGCACATCGCTTTGAACAGTTCGCCGTCGCGAGGGCCCGAATCGGCCACATAAAGGTCTTCGAGCTTGAGATCCAGCGACGTCTTGAACGGCTCGCCGTCCTCTTCGAACTCCAGGTCCTGCTCGCGTGTGCCGCGGCTGCTTTCGAAAACCAGCGTGGTGTTGCCGACGCGAATGATGTCACCTTCGCGCAGCAGCTCTTCGGAGATCTTTTCGTCGTTCACGAATGAGCCGTTGCGGCTCTCCATGTCGCGGATAAAGACCATTTCACCCAGGCAGTAAATCTCCGCGTGCTCGCGCGAGACGCCCTGGTCAAGGATCTGGACCTGGCAGGCGTTGTCACGCCCGATCAGGAGGCGATTGCCCTTGAGGGGAATCACCTTGCCCTTCTGCTTGCCAGTTTTGATTCGGATCTGCGGCATTTACAGCGTCCTGTTTTTTTGTGGCGCGAACTTCAGTTCGCGAGTCATGCGAACTGAAGTTCGAGCCACATTTGTTACTTCTCAGTGTTCAGCGCGCCATGATCCAGCCGCAGCACGCTTCCGGCACGCTGAGCGATGCCCTGATCGTGCGTCACCACCAATACCGCGGTTCCCTGCGTGCGGCTGAGTTCGAAAATCAGGTCCATGATATGGCGTGCCGTTTCCGGGTCAAGGTTGCCGGTCGGTTCGTCGCACAGCAGCACTTTGGGTTCAAGCATCAGCGCACGCGCCAGGCCCACGCGCTGGCGCTCGCCGCCCGAAAGTGTCGCCGGCCGCTGCGTGAGGCGCTCCAGCCCGACCGTTCTGGCTAGTTCCGTTGCACGGGCAAGATACTTTTCCTTCTGCGCCACCCAGCGTCCGATACCGCACGCGACCTTGGCCGGCATGAGAATGTTGTCGAGAACGCTGAACTCCGGCAGCAGGAAATAGTGCTGAAAAACAAAGCCTATGAAGCGGTTGCGCAGGAACGATCGATCGGACTCGCTCAGCTTACCCGCAGGCGTGCCGTCGACGATGATCTCGCCTTCATCCGGCCGGTCGAGAAGCCCCAGCAGATGCAGCAGCGTGCTTTTGCCGCTGCCGCTACGGCCCACGAGCGCCGTGACTTCGCCGGGATTGAGACTGACGCTGACGCCGCTGAGTACCTCGAGCTTGCGCGCTCCGTCCATAAAATAGCGGTGAACGTTTTCCGCCCGCAGTACAGGCTTGCTCTTGCCGTTTTTTTCCCTTTCCCCTTGCGGGAGAGGGTAGGGTGAGGGGTGAGCGGGCGCTGCACTATTCATGACGCAGACACTCCACCGGATTGAGCCGCGCCGCACGCATCGCCGGCAGATACGCGCCGATCAGAGCCGAAAAAATCGTCAGCACTGAAATGATGAGGATATCGGACGGCAGCGTGAGCGTCAGGATGCGGTCTGCGCCGAAAGCCTCTCCGGGAAAAATATCAATGCGGAACGTCTGCGCGATGAAATCCACGATTCCGTTCAGGTAATGGATCATAAAGAAAGCGCCAATCAGGCCCGCAATCAGGCCCAGACCGCCGATGAACAGCGCTTGCGTCAGGAAACAGGCGAGAATTCCTCGGGGCGTGGCGCCCATCGCGCGGAGCGCACCGATGTCGCGCACTTTCTCTGCCACCAGCCGGCCGAAAATCAGGAACATGATGAAGGCCAGCAGCGCCAGGAAAATGCCCATGATGATGCGCATCATCCGGTTTTCGCTGGTGATCGCGAGATAAAACTTGTTGTCCTTCTCCTGCCAGGTGTCGACGCTCACAACTTCTTCCAGGCGCGGGCTGCCGCCTTCGCGGCGCACAAGCTCGCGTGTTTTTTCGCGCAGGTTATCACGAACTTTTTTCAGATCCGGCCGGTTGGGCTCGTTGAGCCAGACGTAGAGCGTTTTCGCGCGCCCAGGCACGCCGATAAGGTCGGCGATGTACTTGCGGTCGACGTATGCGGCCGTTTCGAGGTACGGGTTTTTGCCTTCAAAGAAGCCGATGATCGCAAAAGCGCGCGAGCGCGCTTCGCCTTCTTCGTCTGAGAAGAGAAACGTGACGCGGCCGCCGATCTTCAGTCCGTACGAACGGCGCCATGCCCCGCCGACAATGCAGCCGGGCAGCTTGCGGCCATCCTGTTCGTGCACTCCGAATTCCTTAATGTCTTTCGGAAAAAGCGTTTCTTTCAACCGCCCGTGCTTCAGTTCCCGTTCCAAGTCGATGCCGCGCATCGTTCCGACGGTGCGCGCGTTATCGAAGATGGCCATCGCGGGCGATTCAAGCCCGATGGTTACGCCGCGGATGCCGGGGTCGACCTTCTGAATTTCGTCAGCCCACTGTTCAGGCTTCTGAATGCCCCACGCCAGCTCGCCGACGCCGATGGTCGCATGCGCCATGATGCTCTGCAGCTTGTCCATCCAGTGCTGCTTGCTGCCTTCGAGGACCGAGATGATCAGCAGGTACAGCACCACCACGACGGCGATCATGGCGCTGGCAACCCACGTGATGCTGCGGCTGCGCAAATGGCGCAGAGCGACGGACAGAATGTACATGGGCTGAAGTATCGGCAAATTCGGTGTGCGTGGAAAGCTACAAACGGCGGTGCTTACGGACTTTTGAAAAGTTTTGTGCCGAGGACTCGCGAGTAGTGTTCAAAATCGGGGTCTGTTGTGAAGACCTCTAAGTCGTGAGCTTGCGCTGCGCTGCAAATCAACATGTCAACATGAGAGGCTTGAATACCATTTCGCCTGCAGTTGTTGTAATACTCGGCAGCCCTTTCGTAATCGCGACGATCGATCGCCAGATCTTCAAATTGGGCCAGGCGATCCTTTAGACGTTCGAAATTCTCCACTTCCCGAACGCCTGAAAGTACCTCAGTTCTGACCGAACCGATGATCTTAACGCGATCGGTAATCACCAATTGGGTCCAGAAATCGAATAGCTGGCGTTCTTCAGCATTCAACTTTTCTTTATTGCGCCGAAGCGCCAGCGACCAGATAGTTGTATCTACTAGAACGCTCATGTTTTGCCGCGGAGCATTCGAGGATTAATATCGTCGTCGTACTCGACCTTTCCCACTAGCTCAAAGATTCCAATGCGCTTCTTCAACTTGATGTATTCCGTAAGCGCCAGTGAAACAGCTTCTTCCGTAGATTTATTTCCCCCCTCCAGTTGCTGCAGTTCATTTATGAGTTTGTCGTCAAGTGTGAGTTGAATCGTCATAGTTACCTCCTGGCAAAGTAGCGTCGCATATCTGAATGACTCTGTCAACCGTGCCCTTCCCGTTGACTCCCCGCATATTATCCCCTATCTTTTACGCAGCGGCCAACGTTTGGGCTGCTTTTTTGTTTTTCAAGAGGTGCTGCAATGCCACTGCTCGACGATCTCGAAAACTTGCGCAAAGAAGCTGAAGCTGCTTTTGCCGGAGCCGCCGATAAGGCCGCGCTTGAGACTGTACGCGTGGATTTTCTCGGCAACCGCGGCCGCTTGAAGGCGACCCTGGGCCGCATGGGCGAAGTGCCTAAAGAGCAGAAACCCGCGGTCGGCAAGCGCGCCAACGAGATCGGCGCTGAAATTCAGGCTCTCTTCGATGCCGCCAAGACGCGAGTCGACAGCGCCACCGGTGGCGCGGCCGCGACCGATGGACAGAGCAGCTTCGAGAGCCTCAAGCACGAACGCCTGACCAAGCTGAAGCTCTACCAGGAGCGCACCGGCGACACCGGCTGGGGCTCGCGCTTTCCTGCGCCGGGCAGCGGCAAGTCGCTCACGTCCGTTGAGGACATCCGCAAGAAGTTCGAAAAACTCAATCCGGCTCAGCACACCGATCCGCAGAATTCGAGCGAGGAAGTTCACGTCGCTGCGCGCGTGCTGCTGCGCCGTGACCAGTCGAAGAAGCTGATCTTTTTAACCGTGCAGGATCAGGGCGGCACGATCCAGGTGGCGCTGTGGAACGCGCTGCTGGATGAAAAAACGCTCGGCGATCTGCGCGACACGCTGGACCTGTGGGACATCGTCGGCATTACGGGGAAGCTCGCGTTTACGCAAAAGGGTGAGCCCACCGTGTGGGCGACGAGCGCGCGGCTGCTGACCAAATGCATTCTGCCGCCGCCCGACAAACACCACGGCATTCATGATAAGGAAATCCGCTACCGCCAGCGTTACCTGGACATGATCAGCGAGCCGCAGAGTCGCAAGACGTTCGTGCTCCGCGCGAAGGCTGTCGCCGGCCTGCGCCGTTTTCTTGACGAGCAAGGATTCCTCGAGATGGAAACGCCGGTGCTGCAGACGATTCCCGGCGGCGCGGCGGCACGTCCGTTTGAGACGCACCTCAATTCGCTCGACATGAAGATGTATCTGCGCATCGCCACCGAGATCCCACTCAAGAAGCTGCTCGTCGGCGGGCTTGAAAAAGTTTACGAACTTGGCCGCATCTTCCGCAACGAGGGCCTGTCGCCGAAGCACAATCCCGAGTTCACATCTGTCGAGATCTACCAGGCCTACGGCGATCTGCGAGACATGATGGCGCTGACCGAAAATGTCGTCAGCCAGCTCGCGCAGAACCTGACGGGCTCGACGACGGTGACGTTCCGCGGCCGCCAGATCAAGCTCGGCGCGCCCTGGCCGCGGCTGGATTATTGCGAGCTGCTGCAGAAGCACGCCGGCGTCAGCTACGACGACATCCCCGGACTTGAGCGCAAGCTGAAGGAGAAGGGGATCGATCCGGCAGGGCTTTCGCACGTGGACAAGATCGACGGCGTCTTCGGGGAATATGCCGAGCCGCACCTGATGGACGCGTGTTTCATCATTAACCAGCCTGTCGAGATGAGCCCGCTCTGCCGCGCGCACCCGAATAATCCGAAGCTCGCCGACCGCTTCGAAGCCTTCGCCAGCGGCATGGAGATCGCCAACGCGTACACGGAGCTGAATGATCCGATTGAGCAGCGCAACCGACTGGAGACTCAGGCGAAGGATGCGGGCGTTGCAGCGTTCAAGGAATTGCATAACGCCGGACTCGGAGATTTTATTAAACTCGATGCGAAGGATGCCGATTGGGTCGATAAGGCCAAGGCTGCCATTCACGCGATTCCTGTGAGCGACAAGCGCAAAGTCAAGCTCGCGGAACTTGCCAAAAACGTTCACGCCGCTGACCAGCGCGTCGACGAAGACTTCCTCTGCGCCATGGAGCATGGCATGCCGCCGGCGGGCGGGCTGGGGATTGGCATCGACCGCGTGGTGATGCTGCTGGCCGGACAGGATTCTATCCGCGACGTCATCCCATTCCCGCTCATGCGACCCGAGAACAAGCAGGGCGCGGCGAGCGCGGAGAAGAAAGACGAAGCTGAGAAGAAGTAAAACCGCTCCAAGCTGGGTGGCCGTCCGTTGTGCCACGCCACGAAGGGGTGTGCGTTAACCGTTGCCCCACATGGAACGACTGCCCACGCGCAAGGCACACCACTTCGCTCCGCTCCGTGGCGTGGCACATAAAAAAGCCACCCAGCAAAACCACGCGTCATCGCTAATGCGCCGACTTGCATGAGGTATACTGACCTTGCAGGGAGGTCAGAATGCGTCACGCAGCGTTTTTATTGCCGCTATTTATTCTGCTCGCCGGATGCGATGAGGATCGCGATCGGGAGAGTGCGCGTTCAGACTCTCGCCGCGCGGAGCGCGTGAAGCGCTCAAGCGGCGAGAAATCTAAAGAAAGCAAATCATCAAAGCCCCGCCGTGTGCGGCGTGAGAGCAGCTCCAGCCGCACCGACGATAGTTATCTTTCGCCCGAAGCACGCAACCCATTTGTGACCGGCCCCTTCGGCGATCAATAGAGGTGCTTGAAAAACAGGTGAGTTCGCCCCCGCCTCTGTGTACTCTGTGTTCTCTGTGGTGAGAACTTCCGGAGGGCGCGCGCGTGAAAGTCCGGCGCTGGGCGGCACTGACA